>Ga0163151_10003487_pt1 | contig 22549 bp, 18 predicted proteins | sample OliLakLV19MP5IB2_FD_145596 | JGI IMG/M metagenome (GOLD analysis project Ga0163151, IMG submission 145596) | Freshwater microbial mat bacterial communities from Lake Vanda, McMurdo Dry Valleys, Antarctica - Oligotrophic Lake LV.19.MP5.IB-2 | ecosystem: Environmental > Aquatic > Freshwater >... | reverse complement strand
GACTTGATACATTACTGTTCCACTGCGTGGTGGATGCAGTAGTTGGAATGTTGAAACCCGAGGTCAAAGAGAAATCTCCTGTACCTGAAGTGTAGGTGAGGCCGGTTGCGGATGATGAGAGTGCGTTGCGGGCGTCAGTTGTTGCCCGTGCGTTGGTGTAGTAGAGATTTGATCCTTCAGAAACATTGGTGGTCAACAATCCAAGTGATGTAGTGGCGATTGTACCTACAGAACCATTTGTACCGAAAAGCAATCCAGAAAGTGAGCCTACAGAAAGTCTTGCTGTTGTTGAGGTACCCGTAATTGTTGAACTTGCTGCGGTCAATCCTCCAAAACCTGAATCATCACCAAGACGAATATCGAGACCTGCTCCATTTCGTTTAAGAGAAACGAAACCAGAACTCGCTGATCCTAGAATAATACGAGGAGATCCTCCTCCTGCGCTGTCACCAAAACGAAAGACTCCATCGGAAGTTGGAGCAAGAAATCCCAAGTTTGAACCAGCAATGCCTCCACTATTTCCAAATTGCAGACCACTACTGCTCAAGTATAAAATATTTGAAAGCGCAACACTCCCGTTATCAAGGACACTTAGTTTCTCCGCACTACTTGAATTAGTTATGGAGAATGCTTTACCTGATCCAATACCTGATCCCACAACAGCCAACCGGGCACCAGGGGTGGTAGTACCCACCCCGATATTTCCCCCACTGTAATAAATATCTGAACCTGTTGTAGTCCACTGACTTGATACATTACTGTTCCACTGCGTGGTGGATGCAGTAGTTGGAATGTTGTAACCCGAGGTCAAAGAGAAATCTCCTGTACCTGAAGTGTAGGTGAGGCCGGTTGCGGATGAAGAGAAGAGTGCGCGGGAGGATGAAGAGAAGTCAGAGATGGTTGAAGAAAGCTGTGTGCCTGTGTGGTTGGCACGGGACAAGTAGTATGAAGCAGATTGGTTGTTGAGAAGTTCCGCGTTAAATGCATATGAAGATGTAGCTGCATAGGTTGAAGTGGCAAGACCAGTAAGTCCGCTTCCATTTCCAATGAATGATCCAGCAGTGATTCCTTGTGACGCGGTGATGTCACCGTTGGCTGCGATACGGAAGTAGTTAATTGATGTTGCAGGACTACTCCACACTTCCATAAGAGAAGCGATTTGTCCTGATGAGGTTCCATGGATGGAGAAGGCTGTTTGTGTCGCAATGGTGTTTTGTATACCAAGCTTTGCAGAAGGAGATGATGTACCGATACCAATCTCTCCAGGAGCAACAATCTTATCTCCCACGTTCAATACTCCCCCATTAGTGATGTAAGTATTGCCTGCAACAGTGAGTGCCCCGACGATGGTGGTGGTACCGAGACTGATGGGGCCAGTCGCAGCGAATGTTCCTGTGACACTTACTCCTCCAGTGTATGAAATATTTGGTCCGGCTTGTATCCATGGTGATGAGACAAGATTGTTCCACTGCGTGGTGGATGCAGTAGTTGGAATGTTGAAACCCGAGGTCAAAGAGAAATCTCCTGTACCTGAAGTGTAGGTGAGGCCGGTTGCGGATGAAGAGAAGAGTGCGCGGGAGGATGATGAAGAGAATGGGTTGATTGCAGAGAAATCTGCTTGAAGCTGTGCGACAGAATCTTCGAGAGAAGATATGTCTTTTGAGGTCTCATTGTTTGAATGACGCATACTATTGGAGAGACCTCTAGTAACATTGTTTGAGATGTATGAGTTGGTGGTGTAGTAGTTGGTGACTGCAGGAGCAACTGAAGATGTGTCGCGATATATAATGGTGGTGGTTGGGGTTCCTTGAGTGGGAACCTCGATTACTTTCTCAACAACAACTCGCTCGCTCTCGATACCGAGGAAGCGGAGTATGCCGTTTCGGATTGAATCAAGTACGGAAGCTTTTTGTGGGATGAGTGATGCTTGCGCAAAACTAAGTGATGCCTTAGTATCACGAGAAATTTCTTTTGCACTTAGTGAAATATCATGTGTGAGAGAGGTGAATGTATCTTGATAGACATGATTAGCCTCACCAACAGTCTCAAGTACTGCTTCTCCTGCGACACGGTAGATATCAAGAGATTTTATTGCGAGATTTTTGAATGAAAAGTCAGGTGTTTGCTGATTTTGGACACCATAAAAACCTTCTTCGCTTGCAGATGATGTTGAAACGAAGGTTAACAGAGTAACCAAAAGAACACCACATCCTTTTAACGAAAATTTAATCATAAGGACTTATTTATTGTACCTTATTTAAAAAATAATACCTAGGAATTCCTAGGTATTTTTGATTAAAACTGGGGATAACTTTTTTTGATTATTTTACAGAAAATTCTAGATGAGAAAGCATGCGAATTGTTTCTCCATCAACCGCTGTCCACATCTCTCGATACAATCGAAGTGCTTCTTTCTTATATTCAACAAGAGGATCACGCTGACCGTATGCGCGGAGGTTTACACTTGAGCGTGTATAGTCCATGAGCTCAAGATGATCAATCCAATACAGGTCAACAGCTTGAAGTATAACGTGACGAACAATCTTAAGATACTCTTCTGGTTTTATTTTTGCTTTTCGTTCTTCGATTTCTTTCTTTTCTTCTTCAGAAGATTTTTCTAGCAATTCATCAAAGAGCGCTACGACTTCTTCGTCTGTTCCAAGAAGAGTTTTACGACGACGTTCATAGACAGTACGACGCTGAATAGAAAGTACATCGTCATACTGAAGAACATGCTTGCGTGAATCGAAATGGAAACCTTCAATCTTTGTCTGAGCATTCTCAAGGCCACGAGTGATGAGACCATTCTCGATAGCTTCATCCTCTGGAATGCCGAAACGTCCCATCATTCCTCTAATAGTGTCAGTAGCAAAAACTTTCATAAGGTCATCCTCAAGAGATACGAAGAATTGAGTTTCTCCAGGGTCACCCTGTCGTCCTGCTCGTCCTCGAAGCTGGTTGTCGATGCGTCGTGCTTCGTGTCGCTCGGTACCAAGAACAAATAGTCCCCCCAGAGTTTTTACTTCTTCCATTTCTTCGGTGGTTGCGTTCGGACCTCCGAGCTTGATATCCACTCCACGTCCTGCCATGTTGGTAGCGATAGTTACAGAACCTTTCTTTCCGGCTTCTGCGACAATCTCTCCTTCTCGCTCAGCAAACTGAGGTTTAGCGTTGAGCATCTGATGACGCACTCCTTCTTTCTTAAGATATGCAGACAAGAGTTCGTTCTTCTCGATAGAGACTGTTCCTACAAGAACTGGTTGACCCTTTTGGTTGAGCTCTTTTATTTTTTTAGCAATTGCCATGAGCTTACCTTTCTCGGTTTGGAAAATCTGATCATTGTGGTCAAGACGAGCAATGGTTCGGTGGGTAGGAACTTCGATAACATCAAGGCCGTACACCTTAAAGAATTCTTCCTTGCTTGTTGATGCGGTCCCTGTCATTCCTGAAAGCTTTTTATAAAGACGAAAATAGTTTTGGAAAGTGATGGAAGCTGCGGTGCGCGACTCACGCTGAACCTTCACTCCTTCTTTAGCTTCGATAGCCTGATGCAGACCTTCTGACCATCGTCGTCCTGGCTGGAGTCTTCCCGTGAACTCATCGACAATGACTGCTTCATTGTCACGAACTACATACTCTTTGTCTTTGGTATAGAGAGCCTTGGCTCGGACTGCTGTCTCGAGATGGTGTACGTACTTGATTCCCTTGTCTGTATAAATATTTTCGATACCAAGAAGCTTCTCTGCTTTTGTGATACCAGTATCAGTGAGAGCGACTTGTTTGAACTTAAGATCAACAGTAAAGTCCTCGTCAAGATTCATCTTTTGAGCAATGCCTGCGAAAGTTGCGTACAGGTTTTCTGATTCCTGAGTTGGCATTGAGATAATAAGGGGTGTACGAGCTTCGTCGATAAGGATGGAATCGATTTCATCAACAACTGCATAATGGAATTCTCGCTGACGAAGGTTCTTTGGATCACGTTCGATATTGTCACGAAGATAATCAAAACCAAACTCGTTGTTGGTACCATACGTAATATCGGCATTATAAGAATCATAACGAGTAGAAGGACGAAGGAACTCATGTATTACTTTAAAAGATGCGACTTGGTCTCGTTTTGCATCAAGGTCAACATGGTTGGCGTCGTACAGGTATGAAGCGTCTGTGTTTACCACCCCAACAGAAAGTCCAAGATATGCAAATATTTGCCCCATCCAAACAGCATCACGACGAGAGAGGTAATCGTTCACCGTCACCACATGCACACCCTTGCCTTCAAGTGCGTTGAGATAAGCCGGCAATGTTGCCACAAGGGTCTTTCCTTCTCCTGTACGCATTTCAGAAATATTTCCTTTATGAAGAGCAACACCTCCGAGAAGCTGTACGTCAAAGTGACGCTGACCAAGGGTTCGCTTAGATGCCTCGCGCACTACTGCATATACTTCTGGCAAAATATCATCAAGTGTCTTACCTTCAGAAAGAAGTTCCTTGAAATACGCTGTTTTAGCTTTGATTTCGTCGTCAGAAAGGGCTTGAATAATAGGCTCAAGGTCGTTGATTGTGGCGACAATTGGCTGGTATGATTCAATTGTCTTTTGGCTGTGGCTTTTAAATAATTTATCTAAAAATGACATTGTGACAGATATTGTAGCAGAAAATGGGGTCAGGAGCTATTTTTTATTTTAGAAGTATTTTAGGTTTTCTTTACCATGACTTCAGGGGTACGTCGTAGAATTAGTCCGTACTATGCCACGACTACCCAGAAGCAACCAAATTAATTGTGCTTTTCATGTGATGAATAGAGCGAATGCAAAAGTAAAGATATTTTACGATGATTCGGATTATCTACTTTTTGAAAGAACTTTCAAACAGGCTGTGTTGTTATACGAAATCAAAATTCTCACCTACTCTATAATGCCTAATCATATTCATCTTGTGCCATTTATAGAAAGCTCTAGAAGTTTAACAAAATTTATGCATTGGCTTACCATGACTTTCACACAGAGGTACCATAAGAAGCACGGGACAACTGGCACAGGTCATTTGTTTCAAGGAAGATACAAAGCTTTTCTGATTAAAAATAACCAACACCTTCTGAGAATTCTTATGTATGTGGACCGGAACGCAAAAACTGCTGAACTTGTTGAGAAAGCGGAACACTGGAGGTGGTCTGGGCTTTGGTTGAAGCAGGATACAAACTCGAGTTACAGAAATTTTCTTTCAGAAATTCCAATTGATATTCCTGAGAATTATCTTGAATTAGTAAACGAAAAAGAAGATGACTTAGAAGATATTACAAACATTCCACAAAAAAAACGAGGAAGACCAAAGAAGAAAATAAAGAAAAGATAAAGAAATAAATAGCTCCTGACCCCTATTTCTTATTGTATTTAGGAGTTACCCAGAATCCCATATACTTACCGAACATGAGACGTGTTTGAGCATCAAGACCTGGGATAGCACCGAATATAATAATGGTTGCTGGCACGAATACCCACTGAAGAAGCATGAGAACCTTGTCGCGCTTGCGCGTACGAGTGGTGGTTTGAGGCAAGAAACTAAGGAAAGCGAATGCGCTGAGCACAAGCCCCGCCATCGCCAAGATCATAAGGTTACGAGTGATATCAGGAAGGTTGTATGAAAGTACGGTAGTGTTGAAGCTCTTACCTCCAAGAACAAGGGGAAGCCAACCAAGAAGAAGAATCATGATCGGGTTGGTTGCAAGCGACCAATACCCCTCGAGCTGAATGAAGCTCACGCGAATCTTCTCCCAAAAAGGAATTTCCTTGTTTTTAATAAACCCAAAAAGAATATAGGGAACATTCTCTGATCCCCACGCCCAACGTCTTTGTTGTTTGTAAATATTTTTGACGGTCTGCCAGAAAGTAGGAGCGAGGTTCGCGTCCATGGAAACTGGATATGAAATAGGGGTTGCTTGGTAGTTTCCATTGAAAGCAAAGAAACAGTTCCAGTAGATTCGAGAATCTTCTGACACCATATTGTGTTGCCAATATCCAACCTCATGCAGGGTTTTGAACGGAATAGTATGTGATGAGAAAGTCACGTTCTTCTCTGGTCGCTCTTGCTGAATCATCTGCCAAAAAGTTCCTGAACCTGCAACTACGCGCGAGAGTGCGGGCGCATCCCAAATGTTGTTGTTGTAAAGAGGAACTGGTTGGTATGACGAACGATAAGGCTGTTCTGATGTGAGAAAATGCCAAGACACTACATTAAAATAATCTTTGTAGACAACAGTATCAATATCAAAAGCAGAAACGAGAATATCTTCATAAGGAATGTGGTATGCATCTATAACTTCTACACGAACTTGTTTTGAAGCATAAGAAATGTTGGCGCCTTTTCCTGCCATTTCTCCTTCAACGTCAGCAGGGTGAATGGTGGTAAGGAAATGACCAAAACTTTCTCCATAACGACCTTCTATCTCCTTAGCAATAAGCTGTGCTTCAGGACCTCTCTTCCCTTCAGCCGCGAGTACCACGATCATCTTCTTGGTGTCAGAGTTTGATTCAATAAGAGAAAGAATTCCTTTTTCAATAGTTTCAATTCCTTCACTATAAAAAGGCAGGATGACAAGATGCCAGATGTGCTCATGCTTCACAGTAGACATACGCTCTGTCCAATCAAGAGCGAGATTGTGCTTCATCCGCTTCCAGTTTCGACGAAGGAAATATGAAAGATAGATAGTCTTAAGAAGCCAGTACAAGTCGAAAGCAATGATAAAAATAGCGGCTGCAACAGGGGCGAAATATGAAAGAACAATAGTACCTAAAATAGTTCCCCACGAAAGAATACCTGGGACCATTTCAAGAAAACGATACAATACTCGATCGGTGCCCTTAAGCTCGGTGGCTCGACCAATATGGAAATAAGGAGAGTTTTTGTATGACATGTTTAGATTACGGACTTGGAGCCACCCCCCAGATTCGAACTGGGCGCATCCACTTTACAAAAGTGGCGCTCTACCAAATGAGCTAGGGCGGCAATTTACTTAACTTACAAAAAGCACTTTAAACTATTTTTTCACTGGTGGCAACTTCCCTTTCACAAAACGCATGAAGCGTTGGAAAAGGTGCTCAATTTCCTCAATAATGAAATGTACGAGCAAAACCATAGTCTTTTTATTTGCATACCTCATCATGCTTCTTGCGTTTGTAATGAACTCATGCAAGTAGACGTTTGTCTTCCTTGCTTTAACTACTACCGGGTACACAAAACGATATTCACGCACGTGTTCCATGTGTGTTCGAAGTACGACAAGTGCACCTAAACCAACTACCGAAAGAAAAAATATAATGAATGAAATAAGCATTGATTTAATTCGCAGAGAAGTACGCAAACTTTCCGATTGCAATCTTTTCTCCGAACTTTTGTGTTGCATCAGAAATCAAATCCTTGATTGCCATTGTATCGTTCTTGATGAATGACTGTTCAAGAAGAATTCTTTCTTTGAAATATGAATCAATCTTACCCTGAAGAATCTGTTCTTTGAGGTTTTCTGGTCGTCCTTCGAGCTCCTTCACGAGAACTTCCTTGATTTTAGCAAGAGAATCCGCGTCAACTTCCTCCTTTGTAAGAAACTCTGGCTTGGTTGCCGCAATATGCATAGCAATATCTCGAGCAAGATCTCCAAACTCTTTGTTTTTAGACACGAAATCAGTTTCAGAAAGAAGAGTTACCATAGCTCCAACAGTTCCGTTTGAGTGGACATATGAAGCGACAGTTCCAGCACCAAGCTCGCGATCAGACTTCTTGGCAGCAACATCAGCACCTTTCCGCTTGAGAAGGAGAAGTGCTTTCTCAAAATCCCCTTCAGCTTCTTCAAGAGCTTTTCGGCACTGCATAACAGAGATACCTGTTTTTTCTCGTAATTCCTTTACTTGTTCTGGGGTAATCATATGAGATTTTAATTATAAACTTATTTATAAGACTCTACAATCTGAGAAACGATATAGTTGACGCTAGCTAGTGACGCATCATTGGCAACGATAGGGTAAGTGATGTTGCTAATGTTACAGTCTGAACCACAGATAGCAATAACAGGAATGTTGACCGCAAGAGCTTCAGCAAGAGCGATGTGCTCTTTCTTTGGATCTACGATAATCATTGCGTCTGGTGTTTTAGTAAGAGACACAAGTCCTGAGAAGAACTTGTCGAGACGCTCGATCTCGCGATCAATAAGAAGACGCTCTTTCTTGGTGTACTTTCCAAGCTCTCCCTTCTCCTTCTTTGAAGAAAGGTCGAGGAACTTGTCGATTCGTTTCTTGATTTCTACAAAGTTACTGATAGTTCCTCCAATCCATCGTCCTGCAACATATGGCATGTCAAGAGCTTCTCCTGCGTTCTTGATGGCTTTTTTAGCTTCTGACTTACCTCCAACAAAAAGAATAGTCTTCTTGTCTGCTCCAAGCTTCTTAACAAACTCAAGAGCATCAGAGAGAAGAGGTTCGGTCTTTTCAAGGTTGAAGATCTCGATTCGGTTCTTTGCTCCGAAGATGTAAGGAGCTACTGTTGGGTGACGACGTGACTTCACGAAACCGAAATGCGCCCCTGCTTTAAAGAGGGCTTCGATTTTTGAGTTTTCTACTGTGTTTTCGTTATTTTTTGACATGTCCGACTATACTAACAGATTATTTAAAATTGGCAACCGGAAATGGGGGGAAATGGGGGTCAGGAGCTATTACTCCTCTTTTTTGTAATTCAAAAGCGCCTCAATAAGCGGATCGAGGTATCCAAGGAAAATCTTATTGATATTATGCCAGTTCTCGCCGATGCGGTGGTCAGTGATACGGTCTTGGAGAATGTTGTAGGTACGGATCTTCTCAGAACGATCCCCTGTTCCAATCTGGTCTTTACGGTTGGCAGCAAACTTCTTCGCCTCCTCCTCTTCTTTCATAGCTTCAAGTTTGGCTGTAAGGATAGACATTGCCTTCTCACGGTTCTTGAGCTGGCTTCGTTCTGAAGTAGAGCGCACATCAATACCAGTCGGCTTATGAATAAGACGCACGGCAGTTTCCACTTTGTTCACGTTTTGTCCTCCTGCTCCTCCTGATCGAGAAAACTCCATCTCAATGTCAGTCGGATTGATTTCAAACCTTGACTTCTTGCGAAGTGGAAGCACCGCCACGGTCACTGTAGATGTATGCACGCGTCCCATCTTCTCGGTAGCGGGTACTCGCTGGACGCGATGCACGCCGGTCTCATAGCGAAGTTTGTCATACACCCCCTCTCCTTCCATTTCAAAAGTCATTTCATCAATAGGGGTGACTCTCCATTGTTGGAAGCCTGCATACTTCTGATACATCTCTCCAAGCTCAGTTGCAAAAAGATAAGCTTCATCTCCCCCCGCACCCGCACGAATTTCAAGAAGAATTTTACGAGGTGACTCGCTGTCAGCTTCTTCATCTTTTTTCAAAATTTCAGTCATACGTGTCATAAGGTCTGACATCTCACTATCAAGCCGAGTAATGTCATCTTTCGCAAGCTCTGCCATATCAGGATCACTTTCCACCAATGCCAAAGCTTCGTCTTTCTCTTTTGAAAGGCGTTCGTATTCTGAAGCGAGGAAGCTTGTCTTATGGTTTGATTTAAAATCGTCGAGTTCCATTGTGGTAAAATAGTATGCAAGTTAAATTATAACAGAAACTAAAAAAACTCGCGGGGAGAATTTTTTAATTTTGTGCTTGGGACCCTCCCGATGTCCTGAGGGTGTGGTGAGGACGAAAATTAAAGAAACTTCTCGAGCGAGTTTTAAAGTAGTTACTTCTTTGAGCTAGCAGCCTTTCGAGCTTTGAATTTCTCAACTCGTCCTGCGCTATCGAGAACCTTTTCGGTACCGGTGTACACGGGGTGACACTGGCTACAGATTTCAATTTGTGCTTTTTCCTTAGTGCTTCCCATAACAAGTTCCACGCCACAGGCGCATGTTACGGTTGCTTTTGGGAAAAATGCTGGATGGGTGTCTTTTTTCATGTCGCGTTAGATTATCAAATAATTACTGATCTTGCAAGAAGTCGATATCGTTCTGGAATCCTGAAGCTATTGCGAGCACGCTTGCAGCGTACCCTAGACCACGAGTTGCCCAACCTCCTCCAGCATAGTATCGCCCAGCAGCCTCTTGTTCAGCACTAAAGCCTCCTTTACCCGCCCCTAGATCCTGAAGGAAAAGAGCGGTAGCAGTGAACGCGTGCCGAGCAATCCAAGGGTCACCAATCTTCGCTCCAACAGCAGCAGCTACTCGGTGCTCATACATTACCCAGGTGGAAGGGATAAACTGCGAAGGTCCCATTGCTCCTCCGAACCCAATAGATTGAGGACAAGATACGACGGTGGTGTAGGGATCTCGTCCAAGACGTTTGGTGACATCCAAAAATGGTGCTACGTCACGGTCAGGCTTCATAACTCTAGTAAAAGGTGTGCCGGTATTCTTTCCTTTACCTGCGCCAGTTGTAGGGTCGGTGAGGTAGCATTGACCTACATTGGCACCAAGATTAGTCTCTTGTTTCAAGATAGCGAGAATAAAAGCAGGACGCACTCCTGTCATTGCTGATGCTGCTTTGGCATAAGCTATAGCATCTTCGAATTTAATTGGACCTGAGTCAATGAGGGGGAACAAACGGTTTTTAATATCATTGGCTTTCTTTTGATTCTCACCAATAACCGCTCGGTATGAGGCTTGATCTTTCTGATTAAGAGAAAGGAGACGCTTCTTCTCTGCTTCGTTTGCCTTGATGCTCGATTGTTCCTTCTCAACATTCACTCGAGTATCTATTTCCTTGTTACGGTTGGCACTGAGCACGTCCTTCTCGTGTTCATTCTGACCCTTGGCTGTCTTTACGTCATTAAGAAATTCCTTGAGGGAATCCTGAAGAGAAGCGAGTGTGTCAAAGTCGATAAAGAAATCAGAAAAATTCTTCTTAGTAAGAAGTGCTTCGGCAACAGAGTAAGAATCAAGATCGTTACGCTTCCGGATAATATCAGAAAGTGACTCCTTACCATCTGAGATGCGCTCTTCGAGAGTTCCTATAGTCTTAGATTTTACAGTAATGTCCTTACCGAGACGCTCAATTGCCAGATTATGTTTCTGAATCTTGAGTTGTGCTTCTTTAATTTTGGCATCGAGAATTGAAATATCACGCGAAATAGACTGACCTTCGCCTTTCTTTTGATCAAGAATTCCTTGCTGTTCTTTGATTTGCTTCTCAATCTGCTGGAGCTCCCGCTCGAGCTTCGCCCGCTCTTCCGGACTCAAACTTTGTGCGGAAAGAGATCCTGATGACGCAAAAAATACAGCAACTATCACTAAAAAAGTGCATGAAATAGCCGAAATTGTAGATGCTTTGCCCATAGGTTTCATTATATCAAGAATTTAAGAAATTAAAACGAAAAAAGAAGCGTTTCCGCTTCTTTTTATGACGCACACTAGCGTAAAAACTTACAATTATTCAGCAGGGACTGTTTCTTCTTCCTTCTTACCCTTCTCTACAGACATTTCGATTGATGAGAGGTCGGTAGGAGCTGATTCTTCCTCTTCTTCCTTGATAACAGCTACAAGAGCAACTACTTCGTCAGGATCAGTTATGAGCTCTACACCGGCAGGAAGCTTGATATCCTTAGCAAGAATTTGAGAATCAAAATCAACAAGAGAAGAAACATCTACAATAAGATCATGAGGAAGGTTGGCGGGAGTAGCCTCGATTTCGATTTCATGAAGCACTTTTGTAAGGGTTCCTCCAAGCTTAATAGCAGGAGCTTCCCCTTCGAAAGTAAGAGGGATTCCAACCTGGAGCTTCTTACCCTTTTCAACCACATAGAAGTCTACGTGACGAACCTTTCCAGACACAGGGTCAAGGTCGAGGTCTTGGATAAGTGCGTCGTGGTCACCGTCTGGAGTCTTTAGGCTTACAATAGATGACTCTCCGGCCTGTCGGTATACCTTAATAAATTCCACTTCAGGGATAGAGATTGCTGTTGATGCTTCCTTCGCGCCATAAAATACTGCAGGAATGTTGCCCCCTTTTCGAATTACTGCTAACTTTTCAGTTTTTTCTCGCTTTACTGCGTTTAATATGATTGTCATAAGTTTCGATACTATACAGAAAAAGGCTTAAAAGCGCAAGATAGCGTCAAGATGTCAAAGGGCACCTTTGGCATCTGTGTCGGGGAGACTCCCCTACACCAGCTTATTAAACAGCTTCAACCGTTCCTCAACCACCTTCTGCATTGCGTCTCGGGGCTCTTTCATGAGTTTGTAACCAGCGACTTCATCGGGATTCTTTGCAAGAAATGCTTTTAGAGCGTCGGCGTATGCACGACGAAGTTCGGTCGAGATGTGAATAATAGCCATGCCGTTTGGACCCGCTTGAAGGAAGTCTTCGTCGGGAATACCAGAACCACCATGGAGCACAAGAGGAACGCCAGCCGCATCGTGGATCGCTTTCACACGGTCAATATGTATATGTGGGTTCTTGGTATCACGGAACATTCCGTGCACGTTCCCTACTGCGGGAGCAAAGAGGTCAATACCAGTTGCTTCTACGAATGCTTTTGCTTGTTCGGGAGAGGTGAGTTGTGAGTCGTCTTGAGCTGCACCTTCAGGAAGTGCATCAAGAATCTTTGAGCTAGCCCCGATAAAACCAAACTCTGCTTCAACGAGAATTTCTGGGTTCACACTTCGTGCGTAGTCGACACACCGCTTGGTCACCGCAACATTCTCATCGTATGGAAGCTTGGCGCAGTCGATAATCACTGAGTCGTATCCCGCATCCACCACTTCCTTTACGCGTTCGAATGAGTAGGTGTGGTCGGCATTGAGAAATACTTTCACTCCGTCTGCTTTTGCTATATCAACAAGAGTTTTTATTTCCTTCACACCAATCCAATCACGCTCACCTTCTGATACACCAATAATAACGGGAACATCTAGCTTTTTTGAAGCATTAATAACTGCCCAAAACCCTTCAATGTTTGAGATGTTGAAATGTCCGATTGATATTCCTCGTATAAGCGCGTCTTGGATAGTTTCTTTGTATGTCATGCGATTAGTATAACAAATAAATAGCTCCTGACCCCATTAAATTTCTTTTACTGCGAAGTCTGCAGGAGCGGACGCTAGGTATTCTTCAATCTTACTTTGTGTGAGAAGACCTTCTTGAGCTCCCACATACTGCACCACTGACATTGAGTTAATTGCTCCCCACGCCATAGCATCAGGAATAGACTTACCAAGAGCAAGCGCCGTAGTGAAAGTAGAAGCAAAAGCATCTCCCGCACCTGTGCGTTCATAAGGAGGCTTTGGGTCTGGATATGTTGGCAAGAACCACGCTTTGTCGCTCAGCTTGTCGTACGCGTATGCGCCCTTCGGACCGTCTGTGATAACAACAATCTGTGGACCAAGATTAGTAAAATCTTTCATTAAATCTTTTACTTCCCCATCTTTCTTTAAAATCTTTTTTGCTTCCTCGACATTACAAAAGAAAACGTGTGCGTGCTTGTAAATCCCTGCAAGCGCTTCTGATCCGAGAGAAATTTGAAAAGTTCCTGGTTGAAATACTAATTTGGTTTCAGGGTGTGCTGAAAGATATTCTTCCAGCATTTTATGGAAAGGAAGCGAATTCTTCGAAAGAGAACTGAGATAAATCCATTTTGGAGAACCAATATCAGGAAGCTCATATGCATATTCTTCATGTTTAATAAGAATAGTACGCTCGTTATGGAACCAGAGCACGTAATGATAGTTGGTTTTCTTTCCTTGGTGAATCTTTATAAATTCTGTGTCGACATTGTCTTTATGGAGGGCATCAAGACAGTCTTTTCCATAGTCGTCATCACCAAGATTAGAAAGAAGGGATGAAGTGAGACCAAGACGCGAAGTAGAAACAGCAGCGTTCGCGCTGTTCCCTACCCCCGCAAGAACTGTAGCAAATTCAAAAGGAATCTTATCTCCGAAGGTCATACAGAGCTTGCGAGTGTCGTGATTGGCATCAAAAACTTCTTCAGCATCAGAAAGGCGGATAAAAGCATCAACAACGGTGTCTCCGATTGCCAGAAAATCAATTTGTTTAGTCATGTTTTGATTATATCACACGAGAAAAACGTTGCCCTATGTCGCCTTTTTCATTTGCCACCTCCTCAACCCACTCATGATACGGTCGAGTCCACACACGAGAAAGTGGGTTTGGGTAGAGTGCTTCGTACACCACAATGTCTTGCAGAGTCTCACTATCTTTTGCGAGAGCAATAACCTTATATAAATTTTGTTTTTTGTAGTGCTTGTAAGTACCTCCGATTTTTATTTTCATAAATATATTTTAGCTTACAAAGGTGGTTATTGTACACCTACCAAACTAAGTACTGCTTCTTTAATACTCTTCTCGCCCATTCCATAATGCTCGATGAGCTCTTCAGGAGTTCCTGATTGTCCAAACTTATTATTCACCCCGACACGCTTCACAGGAACAGGGAAATACTCCGTAACAGTCTCTGCAATAAGCCCACCGAGCCCTCCTGCAACTTGATGCTCTTCTACAGTTACCAACTTACCTGCTTTCTTTGCGAGGGCAACCACCGCATCCACATCAAGAGGTTTGATAGTAATAATTGCCAAAACCTCCACCTCAATTCCCTCTTTAGATAATTGGTCTGCCACCTTGAGCGCTTTGTGCACGAGTGCGCCTGTCGCAATGATTCCCACTTGTGGCTTGTCGTCTTTTGCTTGCCAATAAGTATATGCTTTTCCAATTTCAAAAGGAGTTTCTTCTGTTGTTATGATAGCTGTCTTATCACGCGCAAGACGCAGATAGCTTGGTGATTTGGTTTCCGCAATTGCTTGGGTGACTTTTTTTGACTGGATTGCATCACACGGAGAAAAGACTTCCATGTTTGGAATAACACGAGTGATGGCGATATCTTCGATAGCTTGGTGCGTTCCACCATCAGGTCCCACCGACACGCCGGCATGTGAACCTGCGATTTTTACAGGAACATCGTTGTAACAAATAGTCGTTCGGATCTGTTCCCAGTTTCGTCCTGGTGAGAACATTGCGTACGATGCAATGAAAGGAATTTTTCCCATGTGAGCCATGCCCGATGCAACACTCGCCATATTCTGCTCACCAATACCAATTTCAAAAAAGCGTTGTGGGAATTCTTTTTTGAACAAATCCACCTTTGCTGACTCAGTAAGATCGGCAACGAGTGCAACTACTTGCTCATTCTTCTTCCCTGCCTCAACAAGACCCTCACCGAATCCTTGACGAATAGCCACCATCTTCACATCTGGCGAGAAAATTTCTGGATTTAGTTTTAAGTTTGAATTTATCATTTTTATTTTGGTGTAGAAGACTGTCTTCTACACGCTCTCAATCTGCCCTCCCAAAGTCCGGAGCTCTTTAAGTGCCATGTCCGCTTCTTCTGCTGATGGTGGTTTGCCGTGCCATTCTGGCTTGTGCTCGAACTCCTTAACTCCCTTTCCAGGAACAGTGTGCGCTATGATTACGATAGGACGATTCTGAATTGATTTTGCTTCCTCAACGGTAGAAATAATCTCATCGAAGTCATGTCCATTAATCTCAAAAACTTTCCAATTAAATGCGGACCACTTTTCATACAAGGATTCTAACGGCATGATGTCCTCAGTGAAACCGTCAATCTGAATATTATTACGGTCAACTATTGCAATGAGGTTGCCGAGCTTCTCTTTGCCGGCGAGCATCATTGCTTCCCAGTTCTGTCCTTCATTAAGTTCCCCATCACCAAGAAAACAGTAGACGAAGCGATTACGATCACGGTCGAGACGAAGCGCGAGTGCCATTCCCACAGCCTGTGAAAGACCTGAGCCGAGCGGACCTGAGCTTGTTTCAAGCGAAGGTAAGAATTCACGATGAGGGTGACCCTGCAGAATTGAACCAAACTTACGCAGAGTCTTGAGTTCTTCAAGAGGAAAATATCCTGCGTGTGCCATAGTGGCGTAGAGCACGGGGCAGATGTGCCCGTTTGAAAGAACGACGAGGTCGCGCTTTTCCCAGCTTGGATTCTTTGGATCGTGTTTGAGGAGATTGAAATAAAAAGCAGTAAAGATGTCGGTCATACCAAGTGGTCCTGCGGTATGACCCGACTTTGCTTCAAGGAGCATTTCGATTATTGATTGTCTAATCGTGTTTGCTTGCGCTTCAAAATTCATACGAAAATTATATCATATATACATACGTCAAAGGGCACCTTTGATATGTCAAAGGTGCCCTTTGACACTTTCTACTAAATCATCCTGTTACTCAACATCGACATAAGAAGTACCGCACTCTTCTGTGCCTGTTCACTGTCGGCACTTGCTACAAAGACTCCCCATTGCTTGGTAAGAGCTTCGTCTCCCAGTTCAATGATGTCAGATTCTAGCTTCACTCGATCTTCAAAAGCAATAGTTCCGTTGGTACCAAGTACTTTGTCGACAAAGAGTTTGAGAAACTGCGCGGTCTTGAGACGACCCTCGGTCTTTGCTGTTTCTTGCTCAATGAGAGCATCTTCTGTTTTGATGTTTTGGGTGTACTGAATACTAAAGAAGATGTTGAGACCTACCAACACAACCATCAATGTGTTGGCTATTACGCGAGTCTTGTCAAAAATTCCTGATTGCATATATATATAATGTTAATTTGTTAAATAATGTGACCAAAGTATATCACTCTTCAATATTGAACGGAAGTTTTACCTATTAAAAAGCTTCCATACAAAGTTGAATATTCCCCATGGTTTTGACTCCACCTTCTCCACCGGCACTTCCACCTCAATGAGAAGAGGAAGAGGTGAAGAGGTTGTCTTGAGGAGATATCGTCCTCCTGCTGATGGAGTAGTGATATTGGTTGAAGCGAATTCAGATGATTGTGTGAAGGTAAGAGTTTGATCAAGGTATGAAGCAGTTACTTCACCAGTTGATAGGGGGATGAGAGAGATGTTTAACAATTGATTTGGTGAGACCTTAACCATTTGAGCGAGTCCCACATTACTATCATAGGTAACATATGTGGTAATAGTAGTTCCACCTGATTTGATAACAAACTGTCCTGGATCAAGATTAGTATTACTTAATTCAACAGGTCTTTTTACAAGAGAAGCTAGATTTTGCTCGGTGATAATACCAGTAGAAGAAAGAACACTTGCAATCATAGGTGTTCTAGATAGAACATCGGTGATTGATTGTGGTAACGGGGCAAAAAGAAATCCTGACACGTTTGCATAGAATTGAGGAATAACATTTAAAGCAAAATTCGACACTAATTTAAAGTTTAGAAATAGAGATGGAATAACGGTAGCGCCTACATTTTGTGGGCTAAAGTTGCTAGCAAACCCTGTTCCAAACGGAGTGAAGGATTGGAGTGGAGAGAAGTTAATATTACCCGGTGGAGCAAGATTAGGAAGAACACTTGGTGACGTTGCAGAGTTTCTTGAAGGAGTAGCGGAGGATGCGGCAGCAGCGGCTGCAGCTGCGGCTGCTTGAGAGGCGGCATTGTTAATTGAACTTTGGACTGGGTCAGTAGCCCCTGTACTTGCACCACCAGTTTGTTGACCAGATGAACCTGAACTACCAGCATTAGGATTACCAGGACAACCAACGGTTGATCCAGTACCCGCAGTAATGGAAACATTGTCATATCCAGAATTGATAGTGTTAATAGTTCCTGCTCCTCCTCCGTTTCCACAAGAAGTTGAATTACCTCCATTGGCAGAGATAGTGGTTGAGGCGGTGGTGCCAATGGCACTAGTGTTTGTGAAATTGACTAGTCCTCCATTTCCTCCATTAACTAATCCATTAGCTCCGTTTGAAAGAATACCTGCACCTAAAGTAGAAGTAGCAAATGAAACGGTACCTGCATTTCCTCCGCTTCCTGTAGTACTTGCTGTACCACTAATATTTAGAGCGTACGCAAATTTTTGGAATCTAATATTTTTAACAGTTAGATTAGTGAAGGCATTTGATGTGCCGTCGACTGATGGAGTAGAAGTAGCAAGAATGGCATAGACAGCAGATGAAGTGTTAAGACCTGAAATAGTTTTGTTGTTTCCATCTAAAGTAACGCCGTTGGCACGAACAATGAAACAAGTATCATATTTCCAATTAGTGATGTCAGTTGAGGTGGCGATAGTATAGGTACCGTTTTCTGTATCTAACACTCCACAAGAAGTGATGACTCCTGGAACAAGAGGACGCAAGATTGCTCCATCATTTTGTTCGACAAAAGTAGTAACAGGATTTGAGTTAAGACCTACAATTCCAAGCTTGTCTCTGAAAAGTAATTTCACTAGGGTGTTGTCTGCGACCACACTCCAAGCGCGATCTATGAAAGAGCGAAGTTGATTAAGTTGTGGAGCAACAGAAGTGTACATACGAGTAGCAACACTTGAGATGACTCCATTTACTGATGAGAAGAAGTTCTCTGCGAGATCACCCACGAAGGTGGCGTTGGTTGTTGTTCCAACGTTGTATGAATTTCCACTAAAGGTGGCGGTGCCTAGGACAATTCCCTCGTTTCTAGTCCCTGCTGCAAAGGTAGCATTGCCTGTAGTTGTAGCATTGTTGTATGAAGTACCGTTAAAGATTGCGCTAACAAGAGTACCTAGGTTTACAGAGGAATTATTGAACGTAGCATTTGTTACTGTCCCACCTACGGTGTTGGTTGATGAGTTGTTGAATGTTCCGGTTGTGACTGCACCTTGGTTTGTTGAAGTAGCGTTGAAGATAGCAGTTCCTAGAACACCAGATGAATTATTGTATGAACCGTCAAAGAATTTAGCGGTACCAGTGAAAGTTGGAGAAGCTATGTTGTTTGTGTTGTTGAAAGTGTTGCCATAGAATTCAACACCATTAGTGACTGTGCCTTGATTAATATTTGAAAAGCCACCAAGTAGAGATGAGAACACCTTCATGATTCCATTAATGATTCCGGTGTTGAAACCTCCATTGTAGAAAGAAGCAGCAAAGGTACTTGGGTTAAAGCCAAAGACATTTGAGATATTAATACCGAATGTGCCTCCTCCTGTTTTGTTATCAGCTACTATGATATTACCGACGGTGGTGGTAGCTGTTGGCCCTGTAGTGGTGCCTGCAAGATATATAGTTTCATCTGTTGAAGTAGGAGTAAACCCAAGAGCGATGTTTAGACTTGGGTTTGCCCACCAGTTACCTACATCACTCCAGTCTGTCGATGAAGCATTATTAAAAAAGTATCCATATTTAAGGACAACATTACTACAAGTTCCAAGATTTTGTGATTCATCAAAAAGCTGACAAGTTCCTAGAACAGAAGCGCCTGATTGGTTAATAGAAGTATCTTTGAAGTCAGTGTTACCTTTGACGATACCATTGTTTTGACTGTTACTTAAAAATGACCATGTCGCAGTTCCAAGCCAGTTTGTAGCATCTTGTGTAAATGATTCCCCTGTATTGAAAATGATTGATCCGTTGACGGTGATTGAACCGTCTGCGCCGTATGAATTACCACTACCTCCAGTGACAACAAGGTTTGGGTTGTTTGCAAAGAAAGTCATGTTTGTTCCTGTGATTGAGATGGTTCCTCCGTTACCACCATTTCCATTACCACTACCACCACCACTTACGTTGATGGTGCTTGAGGTTGAGTCTGTGAGAGAGATGGTTCCTCCGGTTCCTCCGCTTCCATTACCACCACCCCCACTTGCGGTGATGGTGCTTGAGGTTGAGTCTGTGAGAGAGATGGTTCCTCCGGCTCCTCCGTTTCCATTACTATTACCCCCGCTTGCGGTGATGGTGCTTGAGGTTGTTGATGAGGCGAGAGAGATGGTTCCTCCGTTACCACCATAATTACCACCACCACCCCCACTTGCGGTGATGGTGCCTGAGGTTGAGTCTGTGAGAGAGATTGTTCCTCCGTTACCACCATAACCACCACTACCCCCACTTGCGGTGATGGTGCCTGAGGTTGTTGATGAGGCGAGAGAGATTGTTCCTCCTGCTCCTCCGTTTCCATTACCACCATAACCCCCACTTGCATTGATGTTGCCTGAGGTTGTTGATGAGGCAAGAGAGATAGTTCCTCCTGCTCCTCCGTTATTATTACTACCCCCACTTGCATTGATGTTGCCTGAGGTTGTTGATGAGGCAAGAGAGATAGTTCCTCCTGTTCCACCGAGTCCATAATTACCACCACCCCCACTTGCGGTGATGGTGCTTGAGGTTGAGTCTGTGAGAGAGATGGTTCCTCCTGCTCCCCCAGTAAAACCCTCAGCCCCACTTGCGGTGATGGTGCCTGAACTTGAGTTTGATGTGAGAGAGACGGTTCCTCCTGCTCCTCCGGCTCCTCCACCACCCCCACTTGCGGTGATGGCGCCTGAGGTTGAGTTTGAGGCGAGAGAGATTGTTCCTCCTGCTCCTCCTGTTCCATTACCACCATAACCCCCACTTACGTTGATGGTGCCTGAGGTTGTTGATGATGTAAGAGAGATGGTTCCTCCTGCTCCTCCGTCATTATTACTACTACCACCCCCATTTGCGGTGATGGCACCTGAACTTGAGTTTGAGGTAAGAGAGATGGTTCCTCCTGTTCCTCCGTCATTATTACCACCATTACCCCCACTTGCGGTGATGGTGCCTGAGGTTGTTGATGAGGCGAGAGAGATGGTTCCTCCGGCTCCTCCAGTCCTAGCACCACCACCACTTGCGGTGATGGCACCTGAACTTGAGTTTGAGGCAAGAGAGATGGTTCCTCCTGTTCCACCGAGTCCACCATAACCACCACTACCCCCACTTGCGGTGATGGTGCTTGAGACTGTTGATGAGGCAAGAGAGATAGTTCCTCCTGCTCCTCCGGTTCCATTAAGACCTACACCCCCACTTGCGGTGATGGTGCCTGAAGAAGTAACACTAGTAAGTGATACATTTCCTCCTCTACCTCCATTACCTCCGATGTAATCATTAGCTCCGACGGCAGATATTAAACTATCAAATCCTGTAACAACTAAGTTGCTAACGGTGGTAGTTCCCCAAGCATTTCCAGATAGGTCAGTACCGATATTGATACCTATATTACCACTTCCTGTACCGTATATAGTGTATCCGTTTCCAACAATGGTTACATTGTTTGATCCAACCACAAGACAGTCGCCTGAAATCGGTGACGACACACTCCCAATATCTGAGGTAAGGTTGTATACACTATCATCTCCATCATCGAGGGTTCTACAGGTACTGATGTTGATGGTAGAGGCTTCGGTGCTATGTACTCGTACAAATAAAAAGAGTGCGATGATGGTGAATGCACCAGCGTAGTAGATTTTCTTTACAAAAAATTGAGAGAATTTGTTCATTTTATTGAGTTGGTTCAGGTGCGAGTTCTGACACTGGTGCGGGTTCTGACACTGGTGCAGGTTCTGGCGCGGGTTCTGGTTCAGGGGCTGGCGCGGGTTCTGGTTCAGGTGCGAGTTCTGACACTGGTGCAGGTTCTGGCGCGGGTTCTGGCGCGGGTTCTGGTGTTGGTGTTGGTTCTGACACTGGTGGTATTTCAGCTTCTGGTGCAGAGTTTTCTTCAATTCCTAGAATAGTTTCAATACCTTGTTTGATCCCTTCTACTATATCCTCTATGAGACCAGCCACCGTCTCTACAACAATCTCACTCGTAGTTGAAGAAACCTCTTCAATGAGAAGTTCTGGTGTTGAACTAGCGAGAGCCTCCGTGGTAGTAGAAATATCTTTTTCTAACATGAATGAAGCGTAGGCGAGCTTCTCTTCTTCAGTGAGTTCATCAAAAGAGAAAAGAAGGACGATGCGAGCAGATATATTTGTTTCTTCAAGAAATCCTTTGATGATTATTTTGTCACCCACTTTTAAATCTGAAGGTGATATGTTACTTGAACCTTCACGGTTCTTGAATGAAACTTCTGATGTGTCTACGGTGTACTGTTCATCTTGAAGGGTGTTGTTTAGTATTTTACGTACAAGGAGAATATGGGAGTCTTTTATTTCAAGAATAAGGGCTGAGGTGGTGAATGTTTTTGGTGATTGTTCGCTTTGTGCTTGAGTATCAAGGAAAGTCTTGGCTTGTACGGTACCAAAAAAAACAAAAGAAAGGAGGAGGAGTATGGAAAAAACACGAAGTATGGTTTTTTGCTTTATGCTATCAATAGACTTAAACATATCTTTAATTTTAAAAAGTATACCATACGTCTTTATGTAATGTCATGCCAAAAATTTAATTTGCCTTGTTTTTCAGCAAAAGGGCCCAAGACGGTCGGCCACTGTGGAGCAATTGGTTCTACTTTACTGCGAATATCATGTAAATCTTTGAAGCCATAGACGTCGTCATTCTCAAAAAATATTTGCTTTACATTATTAAAATCATGTAGGAAATATTCTTCACCTAAAAATTTATAGATTCTTTTTAGTTGCTCTTCGGGGTTCTTGGTTAATTTATCAAAATCTACAAAAAGCATACGATCTGAAAACCCTCTCGTGATAGCATCTTTGATTCTGTTATACGCCAGGCCGACGGGTTGGTTGTTTTGGAGC
>Ga0163151_10003483_pt1 | contig 22565 bp, 17 predicted proteins | sample OliLakLV19MP5IB2_FD_145596 | JGI IMG/M metagenome (GOLD analysis project Ga0163151, IMG submission 145596) | Freshwater microbial mat bacterial communities from Lake Vanda, McMurdo Dry Valleys, Antarctica - Oligotrophic Lake LV.19.MP5.IB-2 | ecosystem: Environmental > Aquatic > Freshwater >... | reverse complement strand
TCGTAGGTTTCAACCTGCCAGAAGCGGCAGAGGCAACGCTCTCGATCTTTGACGAGACGGGCCGGGTAGTGTACCAACAGAAAGGCCAGTTTGCCAAAGGCGAGAACAGCATCTCCTTGGATCGTGCATTGATCAACACCACGGGCATGCTGTACTACAAGTTGGAGACTTCTACGGACAGTGCAACGAAGAAGATGATACAGGCGAAGTAAGGTTCGCGCTGATAGGATATTGAAGCACAGCCCCGGCCCATATTATGGTGCCGGGGCTGTGCTTTTCGGGCCATCGTTGAGGAAATCCCGAAGGGATTGTATCTTTATAGTTCCTACTTTCGCCGGTAATCGTGAACCAATTCCATTGATTCCATGTCGTTGACCAAACCTGACAAGGCCGCCTTGCGTGCCACCATATTTCGCCACCTTGACGGCATTGCCACGGCACCTACCGCATACGCCCTGCTCGAAAAAGGGGTGCTCGAACACTTCCTGAACCACGGGGAAGCCGATGTTGCCGAATTGGCCACAAGGTTTAGTGCCAATGAGGGCTACCTAAACGTCGCTTTGCGCGTCCTTTGCTCACAAGGTTGGCTGGAATGCAGTGTGGACAATGCCAACAACCGGGTTTGTTATCGCACCAATGCAAAGAGCGCCATCGCCTTTGATCTTTGCCACCTATACAAGGATGTGGTAGACCTGCTGCGCTTCTCCGGCCGTTTTCACAAAAGGAAATTTGAGCGCGCGCCTTTTACCGTGTTGGAAAAGATTTTCCGAAAATATCGGGACCATTACGGCATCGAATTGTCCGATAACCCCGAAACCAGAACCATCCAGGATCAGGTGCTCAAGCACATTGAAGGCATCGCCATTGGGCCGACTATTGTGTCGTTGGGAATGGGTGGCATGTTCCACAAATATTTCATGGAAGCCTCGTTCAAGCCCGAAGAATTTCACGAAGACGCGGAGAGTTTTGACAAAATCCTCGATTTTTTTGCATTTCTTGGTTGGTTTGAGAAAAAAGGGCACACTTACCGATTCACTGAAACGGGATTGTTTTTTGCCCGCAGGGCAAGCGCCTACGGGGTCACGGTTTCGTATATACCCACTTTTCGAAACTTGGATGAACTCATTTTTGGCAATCCCGAAATCCTTTGGGACACCCCGCCGGGCACGCCCGAACTGCATGTGGACCGGGAGATGAACGTGTGGGGCAGCGGCGGGGCACACACTACCTATTTCAAAAAAATAGATGAGGTGGTCATTGACTTGTTCAACCGCCCTTTGGACGAGCAGCCCAAGGGTATCGTGGACATGGGCTGTGGCAACGGCGCCTTTCTCCAGCATATTTTCGAAGTGATTGCCAAACGCACCCTGCGCGGTGAAATGCTTGAGGAGCACCCTTTGTTCCTCGTTGGCGCCGATTTCAACGAGGTAGCATTGCGTGTTACCCGTGCCAACCTCACCAAGGCAGACATCTGGGCCAAGGTGATTTGGGGCGACATTGGGCGACCCGATGTGCTGGCCCGCGACCTGCGCGACGATTATGGTATCGCCCTCGAAGACTTGCTCAATGTGCGCACCTTTCTCGATCACAACCGCCCTTGGGAAGCCCCCGCACAACCCTTGAAGGGCCGCGTTAGTACCTCTACTGGCGCCTATGCTTACAGAGGCCAACGCATCCGCAATAACGACGCAGAAGCAAGCTTGCTCCAGCACCTGCGCCGCTGGTCGCCCTACGTCCAAAAGTTTGGCTTGCTGGTCATCGAACTGCACACTGTTCCACCCCAGCGCGTGGCCGCCAAACTCGGGCATACAGCGGCCACGGCCTACGATGCTACCCACGGTTTCTCTGATCAGTACATCCTTGAGGTAGATATTTTCAACCAGATTGCCGCAGAGGCGGGCCTGTTCCCCGATCCTGCGCACTTCTGCAAGTTTCCAGACTCGGATTTGGCAACGGTAAGTATTAATTTGTTGAGCGGCCATTCAAAAATCTAATTCCGTCAAAAGCCGTATTTTCGCCGCTTCGCAAAACAAAAATCTTCTTGCATAGTGGAATACAGACCGAGCGAAATCGAGCCAAAATGGCGAAAGTGGTGGATAGAAAACAACACTTACAAAGTTGAAAATCAGGGTGATAAGCCAAAGTATTACATCCTCGACATGTTCCCTTACCCGAGTGGAGCTGGGTTGCATGTGGGTCACCCCTTAGGCTATATTGCCTCCGACATTCTGGCCCGATACAAGCGGTTGCGCGGGTTCAACGTACTTCACCCGATGGGCTTCGATTCTTTCGGCCTGCCCGCTGAGCAGTACGCCATCCAAACGGGGCAGCATCCTGCCGTCACTACCGAGCAAAATCTTGCCCGCTATCGCGAGCAGTTGGGAAACCTCGGCTTCTCCTTCGATTGGAGCCGGGAAGTTCAAACCTCGAACCCTGCTTTTTACAAGTGGACTCAATGGATTTTTATCCAACTTTTCAACCATTACTATGACCTAAACGCAGACAAAGCATTGTCAATCAGCGAACTGGAACACCGTTTCGCTCAATCAGGCAATGCGGGCATTCGCGCAGTTTGCGACGACGATACGCCAGCCATTTCAGCAGCGGAGTGGAATGCCTGGAGTAAGCAAGCACAACAACTGTTCCTCCTCAAATACCGTATTACCTTCCCCGGAGAAGAGTATGTCAACTGGTGCGCAGCCCTCGGCTCGGTTCTTTCCAACGATGAGGTGAAAGACGGTTTGAGCGAACGCGGCGGCCATCCCGTGGAGCGCAAACTCATGAAACAATGGGTGATGCGCATCACTGCTTATGCCGACCGTCTGCTCGAAGGGCTCAACACGATTGACTGGCCCGAATCCATCAAAGAGCAGCAGCGTAACTGGATCGGGAAATCGGTGGGGGCATCGGTTAAGTTTCGGGTGGACGGCTTCGAAGATTTGTACATCGAGGTTTTCACTACACGGATAGACACGATTTACGGTGTGACTTTCATGGTGGTCGCGCCAGAATTGGACCTGGTTAAAGAACTCTGCACCAGCGAGCAGAGAACCGAAGTGGAAGGCTACATAAAATGGACCGCCGCTCGCACCGAAATCGAGCGGATGGCCGATACCCGCAAAGCCACGGGGGTGTTTACAGGATCCTATGCGATCAATCCCTTCACGGAAACGCGTGTCCCGATTTGGATTGCGGACTATGTACTCGCAGGATACGGCACTGGCGCGGTGATGGCAGTTCCCTCCGGCGACCAGCGCGACTGGAATTTTGCCAAAGCGTTCAAGCTTCCTATCGTGCCCATTTTAGACAGCCAAAAAGAGTTGGATACAGCCGCCGATCCGAGCAAAGAAGGTCGCTACATCAATTCCAATCTGATTAACGGCATGCACTACGCAGAAGCCGTACCGATGCTCATTCAATGGCTTGAAGAAAAAGGGTTGGGACGTGGAAAAACGCAATACAAACTCCGCAACGCTGTTTTCAGCCGCCAACGTTACTGGGGCGAACCAGTGCCTGCACATTGGGATAACGGTGTGCCATATTTGATTGACGAGAAAGATCTGCCACTCGTGCTGCCTTCCGTGGACAAATATTTGCCCACCGAATCCGGCGAGCCACCCCTCGCCCGAGCCAAGGGCTGGAAATACGAACTCTCCACCATGCCCGGTTGGGCAGGGTCTTCCTGGTATTTCTATCGCTACATGGATCCGCACAACGAGCAGGAGTTTTGCTCGAAAGAAGCCATGAACTATTGGCAAAAGGTAGATTTTTATATCGGTGGCTCAGAACACGCTGTAGGCCACTTGTTGTACAGCCGTTTTTGGAATCACTTTTTGTACGATCTGGGCTTGGTACCGCACAGGGAGTTTGCCAAACGCTTGGTGAACCAAGGGATGATTCAGGGCCGCTCTAACTTTGTTTATCGCGCCAAAGAGCGTTTTTTCGAGGAATACCTGATGCTCAAAGTGCTCAAACCTTTCTTTACTGAAGAGGGGCCAACCCATATTTCAGGGCTAGATTTTGAGGAAGAAATCAAGTACGATTTTGCTTTCGAGACCAACAACCTCGTTATTGAAGTCACCTCTATCAAACAGTTGGACAAAATTGAGCGCATCCGCAAAACTTCTCAAGAGGATGGCAAGCGGCTTATGGTGCTTTACACCGAAGAACTTTCGGACCAGATCAACGAACCGGAAGCCATCGCTGAAAAAGTGCGCCTCGCGCTCGCCAGTCGCGAGGATTTCATCGTCACATCAAGTCAGCCGATTGGTGAACAACTATTTGTCTCGCACTGCCTTCTGTACAAATACAGCCCAGAGGCAGTTACCAAACTTCATGCGGATGTGAACATCGTTGATAACGATGTATTGAATTTGGAAAAAGCCCGTGCAACGCAGCAGTTTGCCCGTGCGAATTTCAAACTTGACGCAGCGGGAAAGTATAATTGCTCCTGGGAAGTCGAGAAAATGTCGAAATCCAAGTTCAATGTGGTCAATCCGGACGACATCGTGGCCGAACACGGCGCCGATTGTTTTCGGATGTTCGAGATGTTCCTGGGGCCAATTACCGATGCAAAGCCTTGGAACACAAAGGGAATCACGGGCGTGAGCGGCTTTTTGCGCAAATTCTGGAGTATGTTTTTTGAGGGGGAGCACTTCCGCGTTACCGACGAAGCACCCACCCGCGACGAACTTCGCATCCTGCATACCTGTATCAAAAAAGTGACCGACGATATAGAACGGATCAGTATGAATACCTGCGTCAGTCACTTCATGATCGCCACCAATGATCTTCGAAGCCTTAAGTGCGCCAAACGCGCAGTGCTGGAGCCTTTGGTTATCCTCATCGCACCTTTTGGCCCGCACCTGGCGGAAGATATCTGGAACAGGCTTGGCCACCATACGAGCGTTTGCGATGCAGCATGGCCGATTCTCAACGAGGAAAACCTCAAAACCGACAGCGTCAATTACCCCATTCAAATCAACGGAAAACTCCGCGCCAACATCGAACTTCCCGCCGGCATCACGGCACAGGAAGCCGAAAAGGCGACTTTGGAGCTGGAGCTGGTGCAAAAATGGCTGGAAGGGAACACGCCCAAAAAGGTTGTTTTTGTGCCGGGCAGGATGATAAACTTGGTGGTTTAAGCCTTTGTACCTGCGGCTTTAGCCGCAGGATGTATAATGTAGTGGTTTAAGCGTCTGTACCGGCGGCTTTAGCCGCAGGATGTACATTGTAGCGGTTTAAGCGTCTGTACCGGCGGCTTTAGCCGCAGGATGTACATTGTAGTGGTTTAAGCGTCTGTACCGGCTGCTTTAGCCGCAGGATGTACATTGTAGTGGTTTAAGCGTCTGTACCGGCGGCTTTAGCCGCAGGATGTACATTAGGCTGACCGGTTTTGAAGCATTCCAGCGGCTAAAGCCGCCGGTACAGATACGTCAAAACACGGTAAGAAAGGCCCAAACTTGAGTTAGCTACAATACAAAATCCAAATAATTTTCGCGGTTGATGCATTGAAAAGAGGCCTCAGGATATGCCGCTATCCATGATTGGGGAGCTTTGGCTGTTTTAGACCCCCATTTGAATTCGAATCCGACGAGTGGCCCACCACCTTCTTCCACATAATCAAGTTCGGCCCAGGTGTAGGTGCGCCAGAAATAGCGGTTGGCGTAATGGTGACGGTATGCATTGTTTTTCAGGCGTTCGGCAACCAGAAAATTTTCCCATAAAGCCCCGGTATCGTTGCGTGCATTCAGGAGATTGAAATTGTCAATCACAGCATTGCGCACACCAAGGTCGTAGAAGTAAATTTTGTCCATTTTCACCACTTCTTTTCGCAGGTTTCTGCTATAGCCAGGCAATCGGAACACGATGAATGCCTTTTTCAACAATCTGGCTATCATACTCTCCAATTTTGCGTAAATTTTGCGAATTAAATATTTTTACCTTGATTTAATCTGTGTTTTTTTGTTCTCTAATGTCAAGTCTTTTTAAAAAAAACGCGCCAATGTGGCTTGTTTTTTGAAATTTTGCGCCCTTATTCAGCAAACCATTCCCTTATGGTAAATTCCATAATGGTCAAAATCTGACCGTTTACGCACTTAGTACATGTACAAAAACAAAAAAGTTGTCGTCGTGCTTCCGGCTTACAATGCCGCCCTCACGCTTGAAAAAACATACCTGGAAATCCCCTTTGAATTGGTGGACGAGGTCATTCTTTGCGACGACCACAGCAAAGACGACACTGCCAAACTCGCCCTTTCGCTGGGTATTCAGCATGTAATTGTACACGAAAAGAACACAGGCTACGGTGGCAACCAAAAATCGCTTTACAACAAAGCCCTCGAAATCGGTGCGGACATCGTCATCATGCTCCACCCCGACTACCAGTACACGCCTAAACTTATTCCGAGCATGGTCAATATCATCGGGGAAGAACTCTACCCCGTGGTGCTCGGCTCGCGTATCTTGGGCATGGGTGCGCGCAAAGGCGGTATGCCGATGTACAAATACATTGCCAACCGGTTCCTCACGTTTGTGCAAAACACGCTGATTCACTACAAGTTATCAGAATACCATACTGGATACCGGGCATTTAACCGCGAGGTGCTGCTGGGCATCAGATTCAACCAGAACTCGGACGATTTTGTGTTCGACAACGAAATGCTATCCCAGATTGTGTATGCGGGCTTCGATATTGGCGAGGTCACCTGCCCAACGAAATATTTCGCAGAAGCATCGAGTATTAACTTCAGCAGGAGCATGAAGTACGGCTTTGGCGTGTTGCGCGTGTCGTTCTGCCACTGGCTTCAACGGATGGGACTTTGGAAGTTTGAGATGTACCAGAAATAGTTTCAAGTTTCAAGTGGGGGGTCAAGTTTCAAGTGGCCTTCTTGTCTCTGAATTTGCCTCTTGTAACTCACTTATTCTTCTCTTCCAAATCCTTCAACACTACCCGCAAAGCCCCTGCTGAAAGCCCAATTTCCACCAGGGTAATAACCAGTGAGGCTATCATCAAAAGCAGGCTGATGGCAAACAAAATTTTGGCCCAGACCTGCCAACCTTCGTAGATAAAATACATAGTAATCACACAAACCAGGATGCTCGTTACCCCGCATACCTGCATCCATCGGATGAGCATGAGGCGACGGCGAAGGCTGCTGATTTGCTTTAGCAGGTCGTGGTTTTGTTTCTTCTCATAATCAGAAATGAGCTTGCGAATGAGGCTGGCAATTGCCAAAAACTTGTTGGTGAACGCTATCAGCAACAGCGACACAGCAGGGAAAAGCAGGGCGGGTGTTTGGATGTTTAATTCCATGTTTTGTTGATTGAGTTAATTGGGGATTGGGTTATTTGGTTAATTCGAGTACTCAAGCTTGGCCGCTCGAATAACCAAATCCCCAAATAACCAAATAAACTATTTCCAAGTCATTCGGCTGAGGGTTTCGCCTAGTTTGTCGGGCTGTATGCGTTTGGCTATGATGCGTTTGTCTTTGTCAAGCAGGTAAATGACTGGAAGATTGACTGCCGCAAACTGCTTTTCCAAGTTTTCCAGGCCTTTTGGGCTGGCAAGGTCGAGCCATTGCCAATCTTGCTGCACCACAAATTTTTTCCAATAAACGTGTTGCTTGTCCGTGTTCAGCGCGATAGCCTTCAACCCTTTTGGCGTGTAGTCAAGGTAGGTTTGGTAAATCTTTGGCATCATTTCCTTGCAATGATCGCAAAGCGGGCTATAAAAAACGAGCATTGTAACTGGGGCCTCCAAGCCGTAGAGTGTGCGGGTTTTCCCCGTTTCGTCCTGCAGTTCAAAGTTGACGGCGAGACTGCCTGTGAGGTTTGGGCGATGCACCGCTGCTTTGTAGGCCAGGCGTTCGAGGGTCGCAAGGTCAAGCCAGGGCGTCTCGTCTTTTTGTTGGTATTTATCTACCAGGTGTACGAATACCCGGTCGGCTCCCGGTGCTTCGTTTTGCTCAAAAAACTGCGTCAGCCGCAGCACCGAAAAGCGGTAAAATGCTCCGTTACGAGGCATTTTTACCAAGACTTCATCTATGGCGCGAATCAATGAATCGGGCTGTGGAAACACATGCCGTGCAAAAAATCCATCAAAAAACGAATGCCAGAAATTGTTGTACAACAGTCGCTCATCCCCAAAATTCGTGTGATCGAAATAGTGCTCGCGCTGCCATCGGGCGAACGCGGGATTGGGTTTGCCATTGAGCTTCGGTTTCAGTTTTTGTGGCCCCGAGGGCTCGGGGGGAGGCCGAACGGAAAGCAACATTTGGGCGTACAGCGTTGAAGAATAGTTTTTTGTGAAAGTAATGGCAATCGAGTCGCCCGACTGGTACAAGGCAACAAGGTCTTTATGTATGGGTTTCAACGCCTCCTGGTCACCGTTGGTAGCACGGCGCACCATATCGAGCATTTGTTCACTGGCGGTGATTTTTTCCTCCAATTTTTTCCGCTCGGTTTCAAAAGCAAAATAGGCCGTGTTCTCCGCAGAATTTTCGGCTACAAAAGCACCTGCTTGCGACAAATTACCGCGCACCATAAACGAATCTGTAGGGCTTGCCAGCATGAAATCAAACAACCGTGCATTGCCCGTTGTCAGGAAATAAAGCCCAGGCTTTAGGCCCTCTTTCAGAAAAGAAAACTTCCCGGTGCTAAGATCAACCTTGACAGAATCAAGGCGGTAGGCTTGTCCACCGTAATAATAACCGAGTGTGACACTTGAATACTTCAATCCTTCGATTTGAAAGGAAAGGCTGGCACGGGCAGGTGTTTGCGCTTCGGCAGCCTGAAAAAAAACGAGTGCCGTTAAAGTGAAAAGGATATAGCTTGGCATAGAGCGAAAAATGATGGAGCGAAGGTAGGTGTACCTGGCAATCTGATTTTCAGTAAAAGAAATTCGGGCTATATTTGCACACAGAAAACGAACGTGCTCATGTACGATTATGCTGAAAAAATACTTGAACGTCCAGATGCCCCGCAACAGTTGGAGCATATACAAAACGTTCTCAACGATGAACGCCGCCGTCGCAGCGAGTTCTATGAATGGGTAACGGAGCACATGAAAGCCGAATTTATCAATGGGGAAATTGTCATCCATTCTCCTGTGAAACGAAGGCATTGGAAGGCAGTGGGACTTGTTATCAAGGCTGCTTAGCATTCATGTTACGGTCAAAAAGTTGGGCGAGGTCGCTACGGAAAAGGCCACGATTTCACTCAACCGTAATGACTACGAACCTGACATTTGCTTTTTTTCAGCAGCACAAGTGGCAACTTTCGAGGATGAACAAGTGCTGTTCCCTGCGCCCGATTTTGTAGTAGAGATACTTTCCAAGAAAACCGCCAAGAACGACCGGGGCGTAAAACGCGAGGACTACGCGGCTCATGGCATCCGTGAATACTGGATTGTTGACCCTGTTCGGCTTCAAATTGAACAATATCTGCTGCCTACCGAAGAAGCAAGAGAATATTTTCCCGCACGCATCCATCGGCTTGACGATGGTATCGAAAGCCGCGTCATCAAGGGTTTTTCAATCCCCGTTCGGGCTGTTTTGGAAGAAGTTGCGAATTTAGAAGCCTTGAAAAACCTCGTTTGACTTCCCTATTGCTCTTTCAAGAGCGTTTCAACATCTTTCATAAACCTGTCAACATCCTCCGCGTCGGTGCCGTCGCAGAAGGATCGGACGTGCCGGTTTTTGTCCACCAAAATCAAACGCCCGGAATGGTCAAAGCCGCCTGGGGCCGAAGGGTCTTCTTTCGCCACACTGAAATAATTGTCGGCGATGGCATAGATAGCATCGTGGTCGCCAGTCACCATGTGCCATTTTTTGGCTTCGATACCGAGTTTTTCGGCGTGGCGTTTAAGGGCCGGCACAGTATCGTTTCGTATGTCAATCGAGTGCGAAAGCAGTAGCAAACGGTCTTCGTTTTTAAACTTTTGATACACCCTCAGCCCGTTTGCCTTCACCTTCGGACAAATGGTGGGGCAATGGATAAAAAAGAAATCTACGACGTAGGCTTTGCCCGCGAAAGTGGCATTGTTCACGACTTGGCTGTCTTGGTCAATAAATTGAAATTCAGGGACTTGGGGGTAAATTGTGTCGCCCCCCGGGCTTACGTCTCGTTCACCGAGGATGGGGAGTTTACGCGGCTTTTCGTCCAAAAAACAGCCTGTCGCGAGGGCAAAAAACAAGAGAAAAAAGAGTGGGGAAATACGTTGCATGGACATAGTAAAAAAGTATGAGCAGTTTGAATGGGCAAAGGTAGTGGTCTGGGAAGTGACACTTTTTAGAAAAGTGTCACTCCTGTGAAACGAACTTCCCGAAAGCTATGAACTTTCGAGAAGTTGAATTCCGAAATCTCATTCAGGCGTACATTCGCGCCTTCAACCGCTTTAACCGCCGAAGCATTTGCGCAGGAGGTTTAACCGCTACATACACCGCACATGAAAAAACTACTTTTTTCTTTCCTCTCCTTTTACATCGCCGCAAGCCTTTCCGCCCAAGGGATGTGGCTGCCCTCCTTGCTTGAAAAACAGAACGAAAAGGACATGAAATCGCTCGGCCTGAAACTTTCAGCCGACGATATATACCACCCAGTGGATCCCAGTATCAAGGACGCGATCTGTCAATTTGACGGTGGCTGCACGGGCGAAATGATCTCCCCCGAAGGGCTGCTGCTCACCAACCACCACTGCGGTTTTGATGCCATCCAGCAACTGAGCACACTCGAAAACAACTTTCTCGAAAACGGCCACTGGGCCAAAGACCGCGCTTCCGAACTTCCCGCAGAAGGCGTGACGGCCATGTTCGTAACTCGGATGGAAGATGTGACCATTGTCGTTTTGCAAAACGTGACGGAAAACATGGGCGAGCGCGACCGCCAATCGCAAATTGACAAAAACATCGCCAGCCTGAAATCCTCCGCCAAAAAAGAAAAGTGGGAAGAAATTTCGGTGCGTCCGTTTTACAATGGCAACCAATTCTATTTGTTCGTGACGCAGACCTTCAACGACGTACGCTTGGTAGGCGCCCCGCCGGGCAGCATTGGAAAATTTGGCGCAGACACCGACAACTGGGTCTGGCCCCGGCACACGGGCGATTTCTCTATGTTCCGGGTGTATGCCGACAAAGACAACCACCCCGCGCCGTATTCAAAAGACAATGTGCCGTACCGTCCGCGGCATTTCCTGCCCATCTCGCTTGATGGGGCCGATGAGGGTGATTTCACGATGGTCTATGGCTTTCCTGGTGCGACCAACGAGTACCTGACTGAAGTGGCAGTACGCCAAACAGGCGAAGTGCTTGACCCAGCGAGGGTTGCCATTCGCGATCGCGCGCTCAAGATCATGGACGGTTTTATGCGCAAAGACCCGGCGGTTAAAATTGCGTACTCAACCCGCTACGCCAGCATTGCCAACGCCTGGAAAAAATGGCTGGGCGAAATGCAAGGCTTGAAAACCTACAAGGCCCTTGAAAAAAAGCGCGCGTACGAAGCCGAATTTACCTCCCGTATTCAGCAAAATCCAGATTGGAACATCCGCTGGAAAAATCTCCTGCCCCGTCTCAACCAACTTTACCAGGAGATTGAGCCGTATGCCTTGGCTCGCGATTATTACTTGGAAACAATGGTGCGCAACAACCAGATTTTGGCGCAAGCCGCCAATTTGCGCCCGTTGGTAGAGGAAAACACGGGAGCGGCAACCTATGAAAGCCGCAGAAAGAACATTGCCGATAACCTGGAAAATTTCTACAAATACTATCGCCCGGAAGTGGACGAGGCTGTGCTGGCTGCCATGTTGGAGATGTACGGCGAAAACATGAAGCCCGAATGGGGTGGCGCCGACGTAAAAGCGATGGCAAAGGGTTGGGATGGTTATGCAGCCTTCGCCAAAGCAATTTTTGAAGGCAGCGTTCTTGCAAACCGCGAAAAAATGATGGCTGTGCTGGCTCGAAAGCCCGATGAAATCTTCAATGATTTGACGAACGACATAGCCTACGATCTTTACGACCGTTTGCAAGGCTATTATGTGGCAACAGTTCAGCCTAAACTCCAAGAATTGCAGCCCCAAATCAACCTGCTCCAACGCCAGTACATGGCCGCGCAAATACAAGTATTTAAAGAAAAACGCTTTTTCCCGGACGCAAACAGCACACTTCGCCTCACTTATGGCAAAGTGCGTGGCTACTCCCCCCGCGATGCCGTCAAATACGAATACCAAACCGACCTCGACGGCGTGATGGAAAAATACATCCCCGGCGACTATGAGTTCGATGTGCCGCAAAAACTCATCCAACTTTGGAAATCAAAGGATTATGGCCAGTACGCCACTGCCGACGGGCGTTTGCCTGTCGCCAGCATCGGCACCAACCACACCACGGGCGGGAATTCTGGTTCGCCTGCAATTGATGCAAACGGCAATCTCGTGGGACTCAATTTTGACCGTGTGTGGGAAGGCACTATGAGCGACTTAAACTATGACCCGGCCATTTGCCGCAACATCATGGTAGACGCCAGGTATGTACTTTTCATCGTGGACAAGTTTGGTGGAGCGGGGTATCTGCTGGATGAAATGAAGTTGGTGAAAGGGAAGAAAAAGAAGAAAAAATGAACAGGCCAACCCTCCCAATTTTTCAGCACATTTCGTTCAACCCGAACTACATCGAGGAGTACATCCCGATGCAGCCCTTGCACACGATGGTGTTCGACCGATTTTGCGAGGATGGTTGGACGTATTGGTCGGATCAGATTTTCCGGCGCAACTATTGGGAATGGCGCGGACAGCCTTGTAGGGTAGTCTTGTTGCGCATTGACTTGCGCAATTTTGAGTTTAGCAAAAGCCAGCGCAAATGCCTGCGCCGCAATGAAGACCTGGTCATCCTGCGCCGTCCCATCCGTATCGAGCCGATGCATGAGTTGCTGTTTGAGCGGCACGCACGTAGGTTTAGATACAATCGGCCAGAAAGCATTTATGGGTTTTTCAGCGCCTTTAGCAGCCTGATGCCTTGCTATGGCATTCAATTCGATGTGTTCAGTGGGGAACGGCTGGTGGCCACGAGCTATTTCCACATGGGGCGCAAGAGCATGGCGGCAAATTACTGCATCCATGAACCCGATGAGTGGAAGCGCGGCCTGGGCACGTTTACTATGTTGAAGGAAATCGAGTTTGCGATGGAGCACACGCGTCCGTATTACTATCCGGGTTTTGTCTACGATGTACCCAGCGAGTTCGATTACAAGCTGAATTTCAACAACCTGGAGTATTTCGACTGGTGGGGTAATTGGTATCCCCTTGATCGTTTACCTGTCAGAGATTGGCGTAGCGAATATGAAGTGTCATCCCCGCTAACGGAAGACGAACTGAAGGATTATCGGAAGGATGTGCCGCTTTGACCTTGAAATGTATGGATAAAAATCATGGGGCAAGCCAACCTTGGATGTATGAATTGTAGTCTTTGAAAAAAATACATTTCAACATGAAACTACGACACCTTTTCTTCGCCACGGCTATTCTTAGCACACTTCTGTTTTCGGCTTGCAGACACGACCCTCGTGTTTATCCAGAACCAGACCCCGTTCCAAATCTTAACCCAATCAAATTTGAAAATTTGACCGTAGGCCAGAAAAGCCACTATCTGGGACTTTGGGGGGAAGACTATCACACGAACAACACCAACAATTTTGGATACACAGACGATACCTTACAACTTAGAATTGTAGGTCTTGACGCAAAGGGCTTCAAAGTTGAAGAAACATTCATTTATACTGGCAATGTGCTCTCATGGCTGACTTTCGATAAAGACAGCGTGTATCACTATTATTTGAAAATATTGGACGATACACTGCGTATCAACCCCAGCCACGGTACTTATGTTAATTCGCGCATTTTTGGCTATCATACGGCTAAAAATGGTCTCCCCTTGGCGGACATCGCGTCACCGAAAATAGAAATATCAGGCTGGAAGACTAACTTGCCCTACTGCGAATGCCTTAGAGTCGGTTATACCGAGAATTATACCCTCTTTGGACAAACTTACCCAAGATTGAATGTAGTGGTGGAGAATTCACCCATGTCCTTTGACGGCAATGGAGAAACCTATGTTTTTTCCAAAGCAAATGGCATTGTCCGTTTTTCTACTTATAGTTGGTGGACGCAAGGCGGTATTGGTTGGGATTTAATTCCATAGGCGGTTTTGTCGCCCGGCATTCATATTTGCAAAATATTTCTCTATAAATATGGAATACCACTTGGGAATTGTACTTTTCGCCCCGATTTTACATTCACCTTCACTTTTCTTGCTATCCGCCTATGAAAAAGCAACTTTTACTCCTTGTGTTCTCCATGATGGGTTTGACTTCAATTTATGCGCAAATCCCAGATGGAAGCGATGCCCCTGATTTTAATGCCAGCGACCTTAACGGAGGTTCTCACAATCTTTACAACTTACTTGATTCGGGCTACACCGTCTTTTTGGACGTGTCCGCTACTTGGTGCGGTCCCTGTTGGAACTACCACAATTCCGGGGCACTTGAAGATCTTTATAATGAATATGGCCCCAGTGGCACCAATGAAGTCCGTGTGTTTTTTATCGAAGGGGACGCTTCTACCAACCAGGCTTGTCTTTATGGCCCCTCCGGCTGTGTCGGTGGTACACAAGGCGACTGGACAGCGGGAACTCCATACCCAATCATCCACGCTCAAGGTCCAAGTATTGCCAGTTCGTACCAAATCAGTTATTATCCCACTATTTTCGCCATTTGCCCTTTCGATAAAAAGGTGTACGAGGCGGGGCAATTGCCCACATCCGGGCTTTATGATTTCATGCTTTCCCATTGTGTGCCCCCGCCATTGGTCATTACCACGAACAGCGTTACCAGTATCAAATGCTACGGCACTAACACAGGTTCGATAGATATCACAGCCAGTGGCGGCGTTCCTCCTTACACCTATCTTTGGAGCAATGGTGCCACTACTCAGGATTTGAACAACGTTCCGGCAGGAACTTATACCGTCATAGTGCGAGGCCAGGCCGACACCGAGGGCATTTCTGATGCTATTGTAGTGGAAGGGCCGGCTGCGCCCCTCACGCTGGCTTTGGAGTCTTCTACCCCTATGGGCTGCAACGGCATACTTGGCACCGCTACAGTGATCGCTGATGGCGGTTGGGACGCCAATTATACTTACAATTGGCAAAACGGCCAATTGGGAGAAACCGCCTTCAACCTCAATGTGGGCAATCATATCGTCAGCGTGACCGACGACAACAATTGCAAAGTGAGCATTACGGTGAACATAGCTCCGGTCGTGTATCCAACTGCTTCCATCGCCGACCCAAACACCATCACTTGCAGCCAGCCCAGTATTCAACTCAACGGGACTGGCTCGAGCGATGGGCCAGATATTGCTTACCAATGGTTTGCAGGTGTCGGCGGGAATATTGTGTCAGGCGGAACGACCACCACACCGACCGTAGATGCTGCGGCCAACTATACGCTTCAGGTGACGAACACGCAGACAACTTGCGTTTCTTACGCGACCAAAAACGTGCAGGCAAACCTGGATCCGCCTGCGGCCAATGCTGGGCCGACACAAACTATCTCCTGCCTTGTGCCACTGGCTACTTTGCAGGGAACAGGTTCCCTGGGCTCTAATTTTAGTTACCTCTGGACGACCGCTAATGGCGGCAACATTGTAAGTGGCGGCACAACGCTTACGCCTGTTGTGAATGCGGCTGGAACTTATACTTTGAAAGTAACCAATAGCACCAATGGCTGCACCCAAACCTCGGCCACCACAGTGACCGGCACTCCAGCACCAACGCTCAACACCACCAGCGGTACCCTCAATTGTATCGCCACGTCTGTTACGCTGCTCACCACGACCAATGCTGTAAGCCCAACTTTCGGCTGGACGGGGCCAAATGGATATTCCTCCACCCAGCAAAGTCCTACGGTGATCGTTTCTGGTTCCTATATCGTTGTAGTCACTGACAGCATCACCACCTGCACCAGCACGGCAACAGCCAACGTAACCTCCAACACGAATGCCCCCGGCGCATCTGCCACAGGCAACACGCTCACTTGCGTGATTAATAGTGTATTGATCACCGGTACCACAGCTGATACCGCGGCTGCTTTTGCCTGGACTGGTCCTAATAATTTCAGTTCAAGTCTGCAAAATCCGACTGTGGTTGAGGCAGGAATATACAATCTTGTGGTCACGGATACATTGAACGGGTGTACTTCTACTGCTTCAGCAACGGTTGCGCTGAACAATACTCCGCCCATTGCTTCTGCCGTTACACCCGGCAATTTGAACTGCAATGTTTCGCAACTCCAACTCAATGGTACGGGTTCGTCGCAAGGTGCAAACATCAGTTACGCTTGGACGGCCACCAATGGGGGGCACATCGTTTCTGGTGAAAATACCCAAACCCCGCTCGTGGATTCGGTGGGCACTTATACCATTTTGGTTTCAAATGCAGACAATGGTTGCACCCAAACGGCATCGGCCAATGTGCTGCAAAGCCTCAGTGTTACTGCCACAATTGCTTCCCAAACCAATGTGCTGTGCTTTGGCAGCTTAAACGGCGAAGCCACCGCAGCAGGCGGAGGCGGGAACGGAAATTACACCTATGTCTGGAGCAACGGCGGTAACACCGCTACCATTTCCGGCCTTGGAGTGGGTACTTATGTGGTTGTGCTGACCGATGCTGAAAACTGTTCGGCCACGACTTCTGTGATCATTACACAACCGAACGTTTTGGCTGCCAACGCCAGCGCTACCGCACAATCGGCCTTTGGCCAAAATGACGGAACGGCCACTACCAACCCAACGGGCGGTACTGTCAGCTATACTTTTGCTTGGGACAATGGCGGTACGACACAGAACATTTCGGGCCTTGCTCCCGGGAATTACAGTGTTGTAGTCACAGATGCCAATGGTTGCAGTGCTGTGCAAACCGTGACGGTCAATTCTTTCAACTGTACCTTGACTGCCAACATTTCAGGAACCAACATGGCTTGCCACGGCGCCAACAACGGTACGGCAGAAGTGCTTGTTACAACCGGAGCAAATCCTACCACTTATGCCTGGAGCAATGGCGAAACCACTGCCACTGTTAGCAATCTTGCAGCCGGAATTTACACTGTCAATATTACCGATGGCAACAATTGCCCTGCATTGCTTAGCATCAGTATCAGCGAACCAGCCCTTTTGGACGCCAACGTGACTTCCACCGCTGAATCGGCTCTTGGTGCGAACGACGGCTCCGCTACTGCCAACCCGACGGGTGGAACAGGCGCATACATGTACCTTTGGAACGATGGCGCTACCACTCAGAGCATCAGCAGCCTCACACCCGGAACCTATACAGTGGTTGTGACGGATGAAAATGGCTGCTCTTCCGAGCAAACGGTGGAAGTATCCTCCTTCCTGTGCGCCATTTCTTCCCAGCAAACAATCGTGGACGTGACTTGCGCGGGCGCAGCCAACGGTTCGGTTACAGTCTCCCTCACGGGCGGTACTGCGCCGTTCACTTATGCCTGGAGCAATGGCGGCACTACTGCAACCATTTCCAACCTCGCTGGCGGCGCTTACACAGTAAACGTATTGGATGCAAACGGTTGCGACTTCAGTACCAGTGCCGCTGTTGCTGAGCCTTCTCCTTACGCTTCTTGGGATGTTCAATCGGTCAACCCTCTGTGCCCGAACGATGCAACAGGTTCGGCTACGGCGTCCATTTCGGGTGGCACTCAGCCATACAACTTCCTTTGGAGCAATGGCGCAACGGGCAACACACTTTCCAATGTGCCAGCAGGGACTTATACGGTACAGGTGACTGACAACAATGGCTGCCAATCCAGCACTTCGGTTTCACTTACAGCATCAGACAACGAGGCTCCGACGGTTACGGCTCAAAATGCTACCCTCGCGCTCAACAACAACGGTTCGGTGCAAGTGACGCTCGCCAATCTCGCGGCTCAATTTGGCGACAACTGCGGCGTTGCCAGCACAAACATCAGCCCACAAAGTTTTGATTGTCAACAACTTGGAGCGCAAACCGTGACGGTGATGGTGACTGACCTTTCAGGCAATACAGCCACTACGATCGCACTCGTTACTGTGATTGACAACATAGTCCCAGTATTGACTTGCCCATCAGACATTGTAGCTTGTTCTTACAACAACGTGGTGAACTATGCATCACCCGTGGCAGAGGACAATTGTCTTTTGGCTGGCAACGGTCACTGGGTAATAGACGGCCCAGCAAGTGGTTCGACATTCCCGGAAGGGACTACCACGGTGACCTATACTTACACGGACGCTAGTGGCAATGCTGGAGCTTGCGCGTTCGATGTTAAGGTGACCAGCGCAGTAGTGTTCGCGAATGTAACCGTGAACAACGACGTGAACGGCCAGCAAGTCGGCTCGATTGACATCACGGTAGAAGGTGGCACAGGGCCGTTCCAATATGTATGGACCGACGAAAACGCCAACGTGATTGCCAACACAGAAGACGTGACGGGCCTCGGCGAAGGCGTTTACCGGGTGCAGATCACCGACGCGAATGGTTGTATTTACGCACAAGAAGACATCAAAGTGCAAAATGCCAGCAGCGCGAAAGAACCGGCTTGGCTCACAGGGGTAAGCCTCCAACCCAACCCGGCAAGCAGCTTCACGAATGTTGTGTTCAGTCTCCCAGTGGCTTCTACCTTGGAAATCACCGTGATTGACGCAACAGGTCGAATCCTTTTCACCGACATCAGTGAGCAGGAAAGCGTGGTCACGATTGACTGCACGAACCTGCCCGGCGGGGTATATTCGCTTCGTTTCCGCACTGGTCAGGAAGTGGGTGTGCGGAAGTTGGTAGTCAGCAAGTAAAAAGTTACAAATAGCAAGTTACAAACGCCTGCCCGGAATTCCGGGCGGGCGTTTGTGTACCGGCTGCTTTAGCTGCCGGATTGATCGTGACATTTTTTATCCATTTCTCAGAATACAATCTCAAAAAAATATATAAATTTGCGATTACAATCGTAAAAAATTGAAAAATGTTTATTGATCGCACCACCCTCCATTTTTTGGAATCGCATATTTCCGATAAAAAGGCTCTTTTGATTCTCGGCCCCCGGCAGACTGGGAAGTCAACGCTCCTGAAAGAAATTGCCCGGAGGACAGGTGGCAAGCAATTGTTTCTGAATTGCGACGAAGCGCTCAGCCGGGAGGCACTTCAAAACGTGAGGAGCGTGGCCGAAATGCGGCTTTTGTTGGGAGATGCCAATTTGGTGCTGATCGACGAAGCTCAGCGGGTACGTGACATCAGCATTGCGTTGAAACTCATCACGGACAATTTCCCAAGTGTCAAATTGATCGTCAGTGGTTCCTCGGCCTTTGAACTTTCCAACATCATAAACGAGCCGCTAACAGGTCGAAAATGGGAATGTATGCTCTTGCCTTTTTCAACCCAGGAAATGGTGGCGCACACACATTTTTTGGCCGAAAAGGGCAGCCTGCATGCCCGTTTGATTTTTGGGATGTACCCCGATGTGGTCAACAACCCTGGAAACGAACAAAACCTGTTGAATGAGTTGGCCACCAGTTATCTCTATAAAGACATCTTTACATTTCAGGACGTGAGGAAGCCTGATTTGCTCCCAAAATTGCTGAAAGCTTTGGCTACCACAATCGGCTCCGAAGTGACGTATCATTATCTTGCACAACTCATTGAAAGTGACCATGCCACCGTGCAACGGTATATTGACCTGTTGGAAAAAACATTCATCGTGTTCCGTCTGAGTTCGTTTTCCCGAAATCTGCGTACCGAGCTTAAAAAAAGCCGTAAGATTTATTTCTATGACAATGGCATCCGAAACGCCCTGTTGAGTGCTTTCCAGCCACTCGCCGTCCGGCAAGACACAGGCGCTCTCTGGGAGAATTTCATGGTCAGCGAAAGGATCAAGTTCCTCCGGCACAACCGATTAGGGCGCAACCTCTATTTTTGGAGAACCCAACAACAGCAGGAAATTGATTATCTCGAAGAGTACGATGGCAAGCTCGAATCGTATGAATTCAAGTGGAATCCTGTCAAATCGGCCCGCGCACCCAAAACATTCTTGCAGGCTTACCCGGAGGCAAGCTTTAAGGTTGTTGCGCCAGAGAATTACTTTGAATTCTTACTTCCGACCTGAACGGCCAATCCTCCCAATTGCTTACCAAGCCTGCCTTCACAGGGTTTTGCAGCAGGAAATGGCCAATTTTTTCAAACTCTTCGACATCCAGCACCCTAAAATCAAAACTGCGTTCGTGCCAAAATTTTCCGGCTGATTTAACTTCGCCATTTAGGCTGTGCTTTTGGAAAATGCCTGGGTCTATATGCTCTCCCAAAAGTCGCAGCACTTTTTTTAAGGGTGCTTCAGTAGCGTTTTGAATTTCCGATATAATGTCGCGGAGAGGTCTGTAGAGCAAACTTTCGAGATCATCCAAGGTTGGTTCCACCGTAAGCGTAGGACGCAAATTGATTAGCAGATGTACATGATTGGGCATAATGGAGTAAGCCAGCAGATCGTACATTGAGCCATCCAGGCGCTTTAATGCATCTGATACAATTTGCGCCAGCCTGGGTTCGCGCAGATAATCATGTCCGTATTTTTCCAGATCCAACGCAGCGTCGAATCGAGCGAATAGTCGTTTTCGGGTTTGGTGCAGTTGTTCTGTAGAGTCAGCATGTCGAGCGAGTTCAAGCTGCCTGGTGTAGTATTGAAGTCCGAGGTTTTGCAAAAAGCTCTCCGGCAGCGCCTCCCGCAGCCGCAGGGTGACGAAGAAGACGCCCTTAAAAGAATGCGGGGCGGGTAGGGTAGGGAAGGCGGAAGAATTCATTGGTGCGGGAGGTTTTCGGAATCAAAAATAAGGAAAAAATTGGACTTTCCCATCTTGGTTATCCACCATAACTTGCCAGCGAAAAACACCTATACCTGCATGGACAACCAGACGTTTCTTTCCAATATCCGCGACCTTATCGCCCGCGACGACTTGACTGCCGCGTTACTCCAAGTCCGCGGCTTGTTGGAGAATAGCCCCAAACTGGACGAAGCCTTGTTGCAATCTGCTCGCTTTCAAGACATTCGGAAGCAGATTCGGCTTGGCATGGTTAGCCATGAGGAGGCTAATTTGACGCAAAACCAGATCCGGGCAGGGCTGTTGGATTTGCTGCGCGAAATCGAAGACAGCATCGCCGAGACTTCCGCACGACCCGATGCCGCTGCCCTTCGGGCGGAGATGGAACACGCCGTTTCGGTGGTCAATAGTAAAAATGTAGTGATTGGCTCTACCATTATGGCGGGCGGTGATGTCCACATTGGCGATAAAACCATCAGCCAAACCGCCGACAAAATATACAACATTGATAAAATTGACGACGCCAACTTTTCATAAGACATGCCAAACGAAACGAACAACATCATCATTCAGGGCGTGACGGAGAGCACCCTCACGCTGAACGTCAACGGCACGGTGTGGGAAATCCACAACCAACTTGAAGTCCTGAAGGATCTCATTCAGGCTCAAGGGCAAACCACTTTTCAAGTAGGTGAGAAGATTTACAATATCGGAAAAATAAATGAGGCAAATTTTGGAGATGTTATTAGAAATTGTAAAAACATATTGCGAAATGTCAATATTGGCAACGTCGCCGGTAATTTCCATAATGGTGATATAATAATAACTAATGATGTTAAAGAAATAATTAAGGCATTGAATATATGGTGGGAAGAACAGCAGGGAAAATGCTTAATTTTACTGGTGGTTTGTGAAACGAAATTACTATTGCAGGATGATTTTAGCCTTAAAGAGATAGATGACAGGTATGGAATTCAATCTGAAGACTGGATTCCATATATTCATGACGAACAAAAAATTGATTCTATCTTAGACCTTTTAAATCAGTTTAAAAAGGAAACAAATATTAATACTAAAGTATTGTTTGCTCAGGGTATGAGTTTCAAAGATAATAGAGTTTTAAAGCAACGATTTAGAGATGAAATTATCGGAAAACTTACTCTTATAACTGATGGCTTGGCTATAAATCCTGACAATGAAACCCTTCTAAAACTTTTTGACCAAAAGACAGATGAGAGCAGTTTTTTATTGCTACTTGATCAAAAATATCCAACTCATATTCGAGAATACATTTTAACTAAATTTGAAGAAAAATTTTGTGACACTTATTGCCGATTTTATGAGCAATTTGCAAGAGCTTATCCTAAGTTAGAGTTGGAAATTCCCACTAAAAACCTATTTTTTAGACGTTTAACTAATATTGCATCATTTATGGGCATTACTTCAACAGCAGATATGAGTTTTTTAACAAAATGTTTTGACAACACACCTTTAATTTCAATGAAGTCAGATGGCAGCAAAATATAAAAATAAAATAATTACTTTCTATTCCTACAAAGGAGGAACAGGTCGAACGCAGTTGCTTGCAAACCTTGCGGCATATCTTTGCTATTATGAGAATAAAAAGGTGCTCATGATTGATTGGGATTTAGAAGCACCAGGCTTAGAT
>Ga0163151_10003481_pt1 | contig 22581 bp, 10 predicted proteins | sample OliLakLV19MP5IB2_FD_145596 | JGI IMG/M metagenome (GOLD analysis project Ga0163151, IMG submission 145596) | Freshwater microbial mat bacterial communities from Lake Vanda, McMurdo Dry Valleys, Antarctica - Oligotrophic Lake LV.19.MP5.IB-2 | ecosystem: Environmental > Aquatic > Freshwater >... | reverse complement strand
CTTCAACTCCGTCTGCCTCCTCTGTCTTCAGCGCGCCTGCCACGTTGATCTGGTTCGCATTTGGGCAAACCCCAAAGTTGTCCTGTACGATCAGGTAGGTCTCGCAGAAGTCTGCGTTGCCCTGTGCGTCTATCGCCCACAACTCAACACAACGTGTGCCAAGCTCCGAGCAGTCGAACGTCACAAACAGGATCGGGTTGCCTTGAGCGTCCACTGGGAAGCCCGTGCCGGTGCCGCACTTGCGGATGCCGATCTTGATATAGCCAGCAGGGGTGCAGTTGTCTTCCGTGTACTGAAGGAAGTCAGATGCCCACAACGTGATCATACCTGTAGGCATGATGTTCACGCTCAAGCCGTTGATGCAAACAACAGTAGGTGGCTTGCAGTCGCGCACCGTGAAGGTGTACTCGTACTCGGCGTTGTTGCCGCAGCCGTCAGAGATGAACCACTTGATCTTGTGCGTGCCGTGCGGCAGCTCGGGTGTTACAAACGTGTTCTGCTGCTGCTGGGTGTTCCAGCGAACGCAGGCTGTTTTGTTGTTGCCCGTCACCGTCTCTTGAATCGTGAAGCCATACTTTTGGTTGAACGATACCAGACGCTCGTCGAACTGGCGCGGCGTGCCGCCTGTGAAGTTCGGAGTGTTCAGGTTGTTGTACAGCACGTTGTTCCAGCCAAGGCCGGCGATGCCCGTGTTCACAGAGTTCACAACAGTCTCCATTATGCCGTCGCCGTCAAGGTCGAGGAACAGCAGGTACTCGATGTTGATGTTCGCCCCAGAGCAGGCGTCCGTGCCCGTGATGCAAAGGTCCGTAGGCTCCTCGCACAGGTCGTGCGTCTGCAGGCCGTTGTTCCACCAGTACGTCTCGTTCCACAACTGTGCGTGGTTCGGGGTCGTCCAGTTCTGGTTGTTACAGTCAGGAACAACATAAGTGCCCGTGGGCTTCTGGTTGTCTATGATCTTGATGATCTGCTTGTACTTGTAACAGTTGGCGTCCTTCTCCCAGAAGGAGCAGAATGGCGTCGTGCTCGGGTCGGTCGGGTTGATACGGACCACCGTCGGCGCCCATGGCGGCAGCGTGCCGCATTCGGACACGGTCGGACCGGGAAGGTTCGTCGGGTGGTTGGTGATCGCGTTCGGGTTCGGGTTCGGAACGTAGATGCAGTCAAGGTTCGGGTTGTACGTGCACCAGTTGATGATCGTCCAGGTCCGCTCGATCTTGTAGCAAGCGTCAGGAACTACCGTGTAGATCTCGTCTTCGAAGGAAACGCCCAACAGTTCGCAGTCTTCGCCAAAGAAGATCGGCTCGCCGTAAAGCCCGGTGCCGTCGCATACCGTCACGATCACGTCGTTCGGGAACTTGATGAAGTAGTCCTGCTCGTACGTCACGAACACGCGCTGTGTGCACTGGCTCGAGAAGCCGTGGCAGTCCCATGCGCGGAATGTGCGGGTGATCGTGCCGCGGTTACAAACTGTGTCGAACAGGCTGTAGTTCACGGTGTGCGTCAGGCCGCACTGGCCCTGGTACACCAAAGAAGTGTCGAGGCAGCAGTTGTCAGCTACTACTGGCTTGCCGTAAGCCCAAAGGCTTGGGTCGAAGTTCTCGCAGTTCACAGTAACATGGGCAGGAGGCAAACAAGCTGGTTTCAGTTTGTCCTGTACTTCCACTTGGATCATGCACTCGTTCTTGATCGGCTCGCCGTCTATACCAGGCATGAGGTTGCCGTTCACATCCACTTGGTACACGGCCAGGATAACTGTCTGAGTCGTGCCCACCTCGCAACAGTAGAATTTGATAGAATCCATCTCAGCGGTGGCCAAACCAAACTCGCTCAGGCCGCCTGGGTAACATGGGGCGGTACTCAAATTGTTGATACAATCCGAATAAGGTGCCATGCGACGAATGGTGAATTTCACATCGAAACAGTTGTCGTAAGAGCCGTCGTTGAAGGTTGTTGCCTTCACATAAGTTACCCCTGCGAATTGGCAGCCATCCGTGGAAGTGTAACAGTCGAATGGATCATCCGGACCAATGGCTACAGTCGTAGTTTCGTCACAAGCAGCCACTGGCGGTACAAAGTCGCTCACCGTCAATTCAAAACTACAAGTGGATGTATTACCACAATCGTCTTGCGCAGTGTAAACAACCCGATGCGTTCCAACAGGCAGACAGGGTGTCCAACCATAATTGGCCAAGGTGTCAAGATCCCACCAGTTGTTGCCCGGGAAGTCTTGCAAAATACCGTCCACCACATAAATACCTGTTTGTTCGCCCGTGTAGAACTCGAAGGTGGTAATTTTTGCTCCTATATTATTAACGCGGGAGCAATTGTCCTCAATGATTATATCCGGCAAATTGGTCGTAGCACAACAAGTGAAGGGATCAGTCGAAACCGTCAGGTTTGCCGGACAAACCATCGCAGGCCCCTCATGGTCTACCACTTTCACTAATTGAATGTAGTACAATGGGTTGGACAGTGGCGGGGTCGGCGAAGTGGGCAAGCACCAGTCAATTGCTTTCCAAGTGCGTAGAATCTTCGTCGTGCCGTCGCATTGCGGAATCGGATCGTCGGTGTAAGAGGTCGCCAATTCACAGAAACCAGCGTTGGGCCATAAAGGCCATTGGATACCAAATGCTTCGTAGTATGGCACGCCCGTGATGGAAGGGTGCGCATTGCCGTTCGTGCACGACACCTCCGTTTCCACCGGGAAAATGATGTCAAACACATGAATCCTGTCGAAATAGATGTACTGAACACAAGTCGAAACATTGTTCCAAACATCTTTTGCTTGCCAAATCCGCTCCACATAAGCGCTTAGGTTATTTTGCCCGTTGAACACTTCACCACAGGCTAAGTCGTGCCAAGTGTCTGTTTGTGTCAATGTGTAGTTTGCACAGTCAAACACCTCTGGATAAGCGTTTGGCAAGCCAAGTACATTTTGCAGATAGTCTGGTGTGTAGTTAGTGATGGCACAGTTCAGGTGAATGTCGGAACATTCGATCTCTGGAGCGAGTTTGTCCTCCAATTTCAAATTGCCCCAGCAGGAGTTGCACGACATAATGTGCTTCACGCTGTATTTCAGTGTTTGGCCGAAATACGAGGGGGGAATTGGATTCGGAACAGGCTGATTGGTGTTCAGCGTCGTGATGGTGATTTCGAAGAAACCGCCCAAGGGGAAGTTGTCTTCGTCGCAGTTTGGATCTTCACCTTCCAACAGCATGGATGCGTTGACGAGCGCATTGCAATCCCCATCCATGGAAATATACACCAAATCATTGCAGACCATGTTCTGTGAAGTCTGCCAGCAGTTGCCGAGTGGGGTCGGGTCGTCCGAGCCACCCGTGTCGCCTGAGGCGCCTGGGTTGGTGCTCATCGGGTCGAGACCCGCGTCAGAAAGGTCGTTGGCCACATATTGTGCCCCCGCATTCCAGTAATCAGGTATTGGCACGCCCTGGAAGTTTTGCGCTCTGCCACTGACCATTGCCTGCGCTTTCGGGAATATCGGAGCGCCTGTAGCATCGGGATCAACGCCAAACCGAATGCGAATACAAATCTGTTCGCCAGGCCACAGCAGACCGCTGCTTCCGTTGAACAGGTTTTTGCCTGGTGCTGCTGAAGAACCGTTGTACGCTGCATTGATAACAGGGTTCTGCTGGGCAGTACTAGACACGATTTCAGGTACGCCTACCACTCCTTTGAACGCCAAACCATAGGCGTTTGCACCAGCCAGGTCCAGCATGGCTTGCAGACTGGCCAAAGGAGCCGTAGAGGTGTTTTTGATACACAGGTCCATAATCACCCCAAATTCGCCACAGGTGGTTGAGAAAACTCCCGCAATTGCCATCGCCGCATTGATTTTCGGCTCGTCAATAAATCCGAAATCAAGGGAAACATTGGCTTGGTTATCCGGGAATCCTGTTGGTGTACCATCCTGTAATCCGTTTTCAGCCGTTGGCAAGAACACCGTGGTCAGGTTCGGAATGCTCACGTTGATGAGTGGTGTGCCGTCGCTGTCAATGTTGTCGTTCGGTGGCAAGTTGGGTATAGTCAGGATTTTATTCACCGGATTGATCAAAGCGCCTGCTACACCATTTGGCGCCGTGTATTTATCGGCCAAAATGCGGTAGTTGGTGCTAGGGATCAAACCACGGAATTCGTAATACCCATTAGCGTTGGTCGTAACCATGTACACCCGGTCATCACCAGCTGGAACACCGCTGTTTATGGCCGTTTGGAACACAGCGTCTTCACCCGCCCAGGTCAGGTTGATTTTGACATTTGCCAAAGGCATTTCAGAAGCATCCTGGTCGCCTTCGAGGTCTGGATTGTCCATCCATACATAGTTTCCGATCAGCGCGAGCGGAAGTTTGTAGTCTTCCACCTCACCGTTCGGGAATTGTCCGTTACCAGGGATAGCTGGACCAGTGGCCGTTACGCCGCCGTTTTTCGACAGACGGAAACGAGCGAACAAGTTGCCGCCATTGAAGGAAGCAGTAACGGGCACATCAAAGCAGAAATTCTGGTTCGTTACGCCACCGTTCGGGATTGAAGCACCTGCTGGAGCAAAGTTGCCCGTGGTCAGTTGTTCGGCAACCTCAAATGTGCCGTTGCCATTAAAGTCAATCCAAGCCTGGAGGAATGCAGCACCGCCTGTATTGTTGCGGGCAGTTACTTTTACACAAGCCGGGTTGCCAGGAATCAATGGCGTTGGGAACGAAATACCATTTTCGTCGTCAGCAAGTGGGGTACAAACACCCAGCGCACCAGGGCCTGCATTGCCATCGTCACCACCCGTCATGAAACCAGCCATTGCTTCTGGTTGACCGTCTACGTCAACGTCAACGCATGGGCCAAGGTAGAGGTCGGGCGTTACGGTGTGTACTGCGCCGTTAGAGGATTGGGTAGTGCCATAAGTATTCGGCAAATCACCAAAGTCAAAGCCGAGGTAACCAAAGTCGAAGGTTTGGTTGATTTGATTGTCGGGATAAGCCGCAATTACGTTTGGCGCGTCGCCTGTGCCGAATTCCCCAATCGGGAAGTTGCCCGGCGAAAGGTTGTTGGTAGAGAACGCTACGCCCAAGGGCTGGTCTGCATCAATCACATCCTGCGAGTTGCCCGCCACGTCAATGTTCAAGGTTGGAACATAACCAAACGGGCGTACGCGCATCTGGTAGTTCTGGTTGGGCGTAAGGCCACAGAACAAGTATTTACCTTTCACGCCCGAAACGGTTTCGGTCAGGTCTGTGTAAATGCGGTCGTCGCCCGAAGGAACGAGTGCATTTTGTGGCGTTTGGATGATTCCGTCGGTACCCGCCCACAGCAATTGCACCGTTACGTTGTCAATGCCAAGGTTGACGTTTTCGTTTTGCAAACCATCTGCGTTCGCGTCAATCCACACCAAGTTGCCTGCTTTGGCAACAGGGATTTTGTAATCCTCCACTTCGCCAATCGGGTAAGGCATGGCAGCTGGCCCAGCTGAAGGCAGATTGCCATTCGGGCTAAATCGAGCACGTAGGAAGGCTGCACCACCCGCAAACGTAGCGTCCGCTGGCACAGTGAAACAGTAGTCCAAAGCTTGGGTGCCACCCGTGATCAATGCTCCTGCTGCCGGAGCAAATGCGCCCGTGCTGAGCAGTTCGCCAGCATCGGCTATATCGCCGTCGCCGTTGAAGTCAATCCAAATCTGGAGTCGAGCATCCGAGCCGGTCGTGTTCATGGTTGTAATCGTGAGGCAAGCCTCAAAACCAGGAACCATGGGCGTTTTGAACACAATTCCATTCTCGTCGTCGCCTGCGCCGCCTTCATTGTAGCCGCCGGTGTTGTTGTCGTCACCACCGGTCATGAATCCAGCCATTGCTTCGGGCTGACCATTGAGTTCACCGTCCACCGAAGTACCCAATTTGAGGTTCGGGTTCACGATATGTCTAGGACCTGTAGCTGCGATATCTGTACCATAGGTATTCGGCAAATCACCGTAATCCACGCTCACGAAACCAAAGTCGTACGTCAGGTCATTCTGCGGATCAGGGAAATTCGGATCGTTCGGAACGTCTCCCGTACCGTTTTCGCCCAATGGCAAAGTGGTAGGAGGGTTCGGGATGACCACAATGGTTCCAGCAGGATTTTCGGAATCAATCATGTCGTTGCCGCCCTGATTCAATTGCGTCGGGATAAAGCCAGCAGGATTGGTCGGGACACTCAGTGAATAAGTGCCAGGTGTAAGTCCTGTGAACATGTACTGGCCATTGATGCCCATGTTCGAGGTCGTTACGGTATAGGTAACATCATCGCCACCACCCGCCAAGCCGTTCGGACCGAACCATACAAGTTGTACGTTCACGCCGTTGAGGCCGTTGGTGTTAGGTTCGTTTTGGAGGCCGTCGTTGTTGTTGTCGTTCCAAACGTAGTTGCCAATTTTTGCCAAAGGAAGTTTGTAATCTTCCACTTCGCCAATGGGGAAAGGCATGGAGGCCGGACCGTTGGGAGAAAGGTTGCCCGTGGTCGAGATGCGGAAACGCGCGAAAGCTTGACCGCCAGTGAAGGTGGCAGTTGCAGGCACATTGAAGCACAATTGCGCGTTGTTGAGGCCGCCACTTGGCACGGCTGCGCCACTACCCGCTCCGTTGAAGGAGCCTGTTGTAACCGCTTCGCCCGCGTCGTTCACGTCGCCGTCGCCGTTGAAGTCAATCCACATTTGAAGCACCGCTGGGCCTGTAAGACTGTTCATGGCCGTCACCCGGATACAAGCCTGGTTGCCGGGAACCATCGGCGATTCGAACACCATGCCGTCTTCGTCGTCGCCAGCGCCTCCTTCGTTGTAGCCGCCGTTGTTGTTGTCGTCGCCACCGGTCATCAGGCCAGCCATTGCCTCGGGCTGTCCGTCAGCATCAGAGTCCACACGAGCACCGAGTTTCAGTGCCGGGTTCACGGTATGTTTTGGGCCGTTGGAAGCAATGGTTGTTCCGTAGGAGTTGGGCAGATCACCGTAGTCAACCGCAACGAAACCGAAGTCAATTTGCAGGTTGTCCTGCGCGTCTGGAAATCCGTTGAAACCGCCGGGATTATCGCCTGTGCCGTTTTCACCTGTGGGAAGACCGGGCAGTGCCGGGATCATCACCATTTCGCCGGTGTTGTTGTCGGCATCCTGATTTTCGTTGCCGCCCTGGTTGAGTTGGGTCGGGACGAACCCATTTGGATTTGTCGGTACACTGACTTTGTACGCACCTGGGGTCAAGCCCCAAAACATGTACTGGCCGTTGTTGCCGCCCATTGCACTGGTCGTCGTTGTATAGGTACGGTTGTCGCCCGTTGTGTTGATATCGCCATCGGGACCACCCCATACCATTTGAACGAGAATGCCATTGATACCATTGGTGCCTGCTTCGTCCTGGAGGCCGTTGTTGTTGTTGTCGTTCCAAACGTAAGTGCCGATTTTAGCTACGGCTACTTTGTAGTCTTCTACCTCACCGATAGGGAAAGGACCATTTGCAGGCCCACCAGAGCTAAGGCCACCGTTTGGAGAAAGCCGGAAACGAACCATTGCTTGACCCCCATTGAAGGTAGCGTTGGCAGGAACTTCAAAACACATTTGCTGATTGAATACACCACCATTGGGGATGCTCGCGCCAGCAGGGGCGAAATTGCCTGTATTGAGTTGTTCACCAACGTTAAATGTGCCGTTGCCGTTAAAATCAATCCAAGCTTGCAAGACTGCATTAGAACCCGTGGTGTTCAACGCAGTCACCCGAATACAAGCCGTGTAACCCGGAATGAGCGGGGTTTCAAACAATACAATGCCGTTTTCATCGTCGCCGGCACTGCATGCGCCAAGGCGTGCTATTGCATTGATGTTGTTATCGTCGCCGCCGACCATCAAGCCAGCCATTGGTTCAGGTTGACCATCGGTTTCACCGTCTACGCAGGTGCCGAGATATAGGTTCGGGTCGAGCAAATGGGTCGGACCACCACCAGCGATGGTTGTGCCGTACGTATTGGGCAAGTCACCATAATCCAGTGCCACATAACCGAAATCGTAGGTCAAATCGTTCTGATTGTCCGGGAAATTTGGGTCGTTCGGAACGTCACCTATACCATTTTCACCCGTAGGCAAGGTAGTGGGCGGGTTCGGGATCACGACCATTTCACCAGCAGGGTCGTCCGAGTTGGTCACATCACTGCCGACATTGATAAGGGTCGGGGAGAAACCATTGGGAGCCGTTGGCACACTGATTTTATACATACCAGGGGTAAGCCCAACGAACATATACATACCATCAACCCCCATGTTGGAGGTGATGGTATTGTACGTCACATCATCGCCACCACCTGCTATCCCGTTCGGGCCAAACCAAACCAGTTGCACTCCAATACCATTGAGGCCATTTTCACCTGGGTTTTGTTGCCCGTTGTTGTTCACATCCCACCATACGAGGTTACCAATTTTTGAGAGTGGCACCTTGTAGTCTTCTACCTCGCCAAGTGGCGGGTTGCTGCCAGCAGGGTTACCAGATTCCAAATCCCCGTCGGGAGAAAGACGGAAACGCACCATCGCTTGTCCACCTGTGAAGTCGGCATTGGCCGGTACCGTAAAGCAATATTGCTGGTTAATCACGCCGCCGTCCGGGATTACCGCACCATCGCCCACGAAATCAAGCGTGTTGAGGGCATCCGCAGGATCGAATGTACCATTTCCGTTAAAGTCTATCCAGCCCTGGAGATAAGCATCGCCATCCGTATTGTTTACGGCCGTTACTCGGATGCAAGCGGTTGTGCCTGGCACCATTGGCGTTGTAAACAGAATACCGTTTTCGTCATCACCTACTGGGGAGCAAGTACCTTGGGTACCGTTTCCAGTATCGCCATCGTCGCCTCCGGTCATCAGACCAGCCATTGGTTCAGGCTGACCGTCTTGTTCGCCATCCACACAAGTACCGAGGTAAAGATCGGGCGTTGTCACGTGTGCAGGGCCTTCATTGAGTTCGGTGGTACCGTATGTATCCGGCAAATCACCATAGTCAAGGCCGATATATCCAAAGTCAAAAGTCAAATTGTCACGCGAATCCGGGAAACCATTGGTTCCTCCAGGGTTGTCGCCCATACCATTTTCACCCGTAGGCAAGGCAAAGTTGGCGGGGATGTTCACCATTACGCCCGCTGGATCGTCTGAATCCGTCACATCGTTGCCCGAGTTAAGTACCGTCGGGATGCCTGCCGGACTCACTGGCACGCTGATTTTGTACATACCCGAAATCAAGCCGCAGAAATCGTATTTTCCGTTCACTGCGGAAACCGTAGCCGTTACATCGGTGTAGGTTCTATTGTTGGCCGTTGTATTAAAGTCAGCATCAGGGCCAGCCCATACGAGTTGAACCGTAACGCCGTTGATGCCCGCCGAAGCTGGTTCGTTTTGTTGACCATCGTTGTTGTAGTCGCTCCAAACGAGGTTACCCACTTTGGCAAGTGTGGTTTTGTAATCTTCCACCTCACCATCTACGTTCCCTCCGGTAGGCGCAAGACCTCCTGCTGGAGACAGACGGAAGCGAGAGAAGGCTTGTCCGCCCTGGAACGTTGCTGTCGCCGGGATCGTGAAGCAGAAAAGCTGGGCGCTCACGCCACCAACCGGGATGCTTGCTCCAGATGGAGCGAAATTGCCCGTGTTAAGTTGTTCCCCTGGTTCAAACGTACCGTTGCCGTTAAAGTCAATCCAGCCTTGCAATACCGCTGCAGAAGCCGTCATGTTCATGGCAGTTATGCGCAGACAAGCTTCAGCACCTGGAATCATAGGGGTTTCAAACACCACCCCATTTTCGTCGTCGCCATTGCCCGTGCAAGTGCCGGTCAAGGCCAAACCTGGTGTATTGTCATCCCCACCGGTCATCTGACCAGCCATTGCTTCGGGCTGACCATCTGGTTCTGCATCCACGCAGTTGCCCAATTTGAGGCTGGTGGTCACCCAGTGCCATGGGCCGTTTGACGCTTCTGTAGTTCCGTAGGTATTCGGCAAATCGCCGTAATCCGTAGGAATCACGCCAACGTCAAAGGTGTGATCGTTTTCCCCGGCATTGCCCGTGGTAAGCATAATCTGCACATCCCCACTACCAAGCAGAATACCATCGCTATCGCTGAAATCAGCCAAGCCGGTGGTACTTTGGTTCGGCGGGCTCACCAAATAGTTGTTGAGCGGCTGGCCGTTTCCAAATTGCGTGGCAGGAACACAGATTTTATAGTCTGTCAGCGTAAGCAGGCCAGGCTGATTGCCCGGGGTAAGGGGGTCGCCGTCGGTCACGTTCGATTTGTTGAACGCAAAATTGCCACTGGCATTGGTTGTAACCGTCGCCAAAACTGTACCATTTGGCCATTTCAATTGCACACTTACCCCTGGGATACCTGGCTCGCCACTGTCCTGAATACCGTCCCTATCCAAATCGGCCCACACACGGTTACCGATTTCGAGTGGGGCAAGGTCGCCAGACAGTTCTACGTCGCCCAAGCCATTGGCCTTGCTTGGCGTTGCGCCGGGCTGGTTCAAGGTCCAACGGTCGTCAAACACCTCATAGGCAGAGTTGGCAATCCTGTTGCCCGTCGTATTGCTAAAACGAATGGTACCCCCTGAACGAATCTTGATGGGGTCGAGTACCACCGCCACGGCTTCATTCTGCCCTGGAAGCACGGCCAAGGGGCCTTGCAAAGATTCCGGGTGAATGATATTGTCCGCATAATAGTCCGCCGATCCGGGGTTGGAGACGATGGAATACACACAGTTGCTATTCGCATCGGCACGCAGCAGCTCACCTGCTGTAGAATATTCGTAATTGATAAGGTTGCCGTTATAGTTGTTGTTGTTAATGCCATATTGGTGACCCTTGCGGTCCAAAAGACCAATCAACATATTGCCAAAATCGTCAAACTCGATATCCGCGAGGATTGGCTCAGCAATCTCACGTTCAGAGCCAGAAAAGAAGCGACTAAGACCACTTGCGGTGCTATACCCCCATGGAATCCAGCCGCGTTCGCGCCCGTAGTTAAAATCAAATTGAATTTTTTGCGTGAAGGTCTCGGCACTTGGGTCAAACTCGTATACAAAACCATACAAATCGGTACCAATATATTGCCCACTTACTGTAATAACCGGGCTAACCACATCCCCAACAAGGTTCTGGCCAGAAAGCACCATACCCACATACAGTTTGCCACGAGAATATTTCAAGCCCCAAGGACGGTGCTCACCATGTCCATTGCTGGTACCAGGATCGGGGGTATCCCAACTCCGTACGCGCGTGGCCACGTCACCGATTGTAAGGGTCTGCGGGTTTTTGGGATTGACCAGATCAATTTCGTAAATTTTTCGGTCCCACAAATTCATCACATACAAGTAGCGGCCATCGTCTGAAATGTCAATGTCGCCGATAGACACCTTGCCTACCTGGTCGCCTGCTGCATAGTCCGTGCTCGGGGTAGTGCTGTTGGAGCCCAAGCCTCGCTGAGCGGCCGTTCCGATAAAGCCACTCACCGGGCTGGTGTTGTTGCCGGGGTTGGCAGGGTACGAACCCGCATGATCGTATGTCCAAATGCCTACAGCATCCAAATCCAACCAGTTGGTGACACCACCACCGAATGGATTTACCAAATAAATGCCGCCCGGTCCCAATGGACCAAACGCAGCGTGGCGACGCATGACAGCAGAAGTAAACACTTTTTGCCCCGGACGTGAAAAGGCTACGCCATAGAGCGAACCCACTTGGCCAATCGTGGCCAAGAGGTTGGGGTCTGGCACCCCCGGAGTACCACCTTGGTGGCTTGCAGGTACGCCGGCTTCTAAAAAGTCGAATGAAACAAAGGCTGGCTTGGAGCCAGCATCACCGCCCCCACCGGGGTCGCCAAAAGAATAACAGGGAAGCATAATAGTTGGGTCAGGGTCTTCCACCCACTGTCCTGGATAGTTGATGGCAAATTTCAACCCGCTTTGTTGTCCAGTGATGAACTGTACACTCGTACCGTACACCAGACCGCCTACCGCCGTGAAATCCACCCCGGCTGCCAAGTCACAACCAAAGCTGGTTGGTATCGAAAACTCGACCCGCACATTTTCACCGGCCAGCGCAGCCCGACCGCTGGTGACCAGGGTCGCAAAGTTGAAATTACCGTTGGCGTCCGTGACAGTAGCGCCCACAAATTGGTCTGTGCTGGGCAGCGTCGCATCGCCATAGATACGGACTACGATGCCTTGCACCCCTGGTTCTGCCCCTGTTTGGGTACCATCGCCGTTAAAGTCGCGGAATGCCGTGCCCGATTGCGAAAAAAGGGAACCAACGGTAGCAAATAAAATAAATAATGGGAGCACAATGGCTGGTGAAGCCTTGGCCCAGAACCTGCTCACTGACACATGGTTATCCAACCATGTCTTTCGGATGCCTGTCCTTATTTTGTCGAGTAGATCAACGCTTTTCATGAGAATACAAGTTAGACAATTTATTAAAAATGAGTGTTTTGTGCATTTATAAAAGTTTTCATGTCTTTAGGGTAAAACCCATCACCCAGGGCCATCCCGGCCACGGATATAAGGCCAAAACCGCCTTAAAACACAAAACCGCAACGCACCCAAGGGATACGCCGCAGCCTTGTGCGCATAGCCGGACTGGCACTGCGGATGCACGGTAGGAGGATTAAAATAAAGGTTCAAACCCACGGATTGTCCGGCTTGAATCTCCAAAAAATGACGCGGATTTCGATCCGATTCAAAAGCATATCTTAGTAAAGCCAGAACACCCAAAAACGCCGAAAGCCCTCCAAAAGAGCGCGTTTCTGAGCCTGCCGATTTTTTATATTTATTGGACATTTAAAGGACAACCAGGGCATTTCACCGCCCCTCTCGGTCGTTTTTTTTGTTGTGAAGTCTACCGTTGCCGCCAGGCCGCCCAATGATCTTTTTCATTGGGCGGTCCCAGCAGATTTTACGGAACAGGACTCCACCTAATTTTTATTCTTTTATAGAATCTGCGCTTTGGACAAAAAGCAAAGCACTTATTTTGCATGTATTATGAGCCTTTTTACCGCTGTTTACGCTTGCAGGCGAAAAGACAAAAGCCATTCTTTGGCGGTTTCTTCTATGGTATATAGTCCGGGCTGAACCCAATGTTTAGGCATGCCCAAACGACGAGCGGTGTATCGTGGAAGCTGGAAGGATTCCTGGACCAGGAACCAAGGGGAACAAAAGCGAATTAGCACATCCTGGCGCAGCACATCAGATTTTGGGAATCTGAAGTCCAACAATCCGTTTTCAAAAGAAATCCAGGCAGGTGCATTCGGGCACTTCAGCAAATGATCAGGCGGAAGTTTGTGCATGACCATACAGACTCCCGAGCCAATGCAATTCTGGCTGGGTGTGCCGAACACCACTTCCATTCTTATTTCGTGTGTTCGCACCAGCGATATCGGCAAGCATGGCGATACCTGTTTTTGTTGTTGCAACATAAGGCAGAGAATTGTGGACCCCGGGTTATACCATGGTGGTATCTACAATAATCCCTTGGTGTTGAAAAATGGATGAAGCAGGAGTAGCGTACAGACTTTTCATGAGTGAAGGCAATTAGATTATGAAAAAATTGATGCCTCAAAAGTCTGACCTCAGCGCAGGGAGATTGCAAACGGAAACCGGGCTGGCGTTACACTAAACAGGAAGTATGGAAAATGAAAATATACTTATAAAAAATTGATAATGAATAAATTACAGCCCTTCAAAAAAATTATAATTGTTACTTTTTGCAGGTAAAATCTTTCCTGAAAACATGGTGAGTATTGTGCTCAAACAAGGGCATTAAACCTAGTAGGCTTAAAAAAGCCTGCAAGGCTGAGAGAAGCGAAAATGACAGCGCCGCTCCGAGTGAACGGAGCGGCGCTGCAAAAACGATGAGATTACAAAAGATTTAAAACACGCGATGCCTGACGCTTCACACCTGAGTGGTGTCAACAATTGCTGTGCCAGTGACGCATAAAAAAAACGTCAAAACACTTTTCGTACAGGAATCCATAGGCAGGTAACGATTATTTAAGAAGTAAAATTAAACAGGCTCAAAGGTGACGAACTGTAGAATTGTATCAGGCAACAGAAAGTCAAAATTTGTTACATGAGGGTTTTGGATGTAATTTTCACAAAAGCCGCATATATTACTGATTGTCAATACTTAGTAATTCAACTTTATTTACAAACTGTTACGCAGCAATGGCAACTTTTTTGGCTGCGCTGAGCGATTCTATCGCGATATCCCAAAGCATTTCATACGGTATTACCTCTATCTCGTGGGTCTGATTGGCTATTTGCAAAGGCGTTTCCTTCAATTTTTGTAAATACCGCTCTGCCTTGGCGGTGCTCAGCACCGGGTCGAACCCACTGGTGGGGATGTGCAGCAGCATTTTCAAAAAGAAATAACTGCGCTGTGCATTGTCGCCCCGCAAGTGCCGGTAACAATATTGTTCTACAGCCTCCACTTCGTCGAGTATCTGTGAGAACTTACGCTCCTGAAGCATCAGCAGGAATTTGATCACCATGATGGCGATGTTGATACCACTCTTGTCTTTAGAGAAAATGGGGGTGCCGTTGATAAATTTGGCAAGTTTGAATTTCTGTTTGTTCGCTTTCCCATCTGCTTTGCCTGCCAACACCAGATAATGGACAAATGCCTCATAAATACGCCAAATCTCCTTCACATTTTCGGGCAAAAATTCAAAACGGGCATGGTGAAGCGTCTCGTGCAAGATGTCTGCAGCCCGCCCAAATTCTCCGGTGTGCAAAGACAGTTGCAAATACAATTCCCTGTATTTAAACCAGTTGAATGTACCTTCCTGCATAATCTTGAGGCAATAATCTGCCGACGCTTGCCCATCTTCGAACTGCCGCAACTGTATATTGCAAATAAGGCGCTGGTAATAGAAAATCTGGAGCGGCACACGCGGTTCATAAGTGCGGCTGCCAAAAAACTGGATGGCTTCGTTGCAGGCAAGCAATGCTTGTGCGTGGTCATTGGCCGCTGTGTGGCGCATCAGCCCAATCATATAGCCGTACATCTGAAGTTTGTACGTCGCATGTTCCTCCATGAAAGGACAAATCTGCTCCCAGTACTCCGTGGCAAGACGGCTCACATCCGTTTGAGCGGAGCGGTTGTTGACATATCGAACAATCAGGGTGGTGTACAATGCTTCCGCCTGGTTTTCTGCATCGTAAGTTTTTCGATGCTTTTCAAAAACCTCATGTGCTTCCCTGAATTTTTTATCATTGCTTTCGCGAAGACCGTACTGGGTACGGAGGTAGGAGGCAATATCCATAGCCAGCAGTGTAAAATCATATTTTTCCGCCTGTCGCAGCAAACGGGTAGCAACCGAGAGCGCGGCCCCATTGGCATTTTGACCTGTCAGAATACGCACTACAGCCCAATGCTTGTGGCACTCGTAATAAGCTTTTTGATAGTCGGAATAAGACTTCTGGTTGCCATCAATCTCCAGCACCGCGTCTAGCAAGCGCTCTCGGAGATCAGATTTTAGCTTGCGATACTTGGAGCCTTCAAAACTTTCGTCGTAAAGCGCTTTGGCCGCCGCCTCGTCGGTGGAGAACCTGCCTTTGGCAATGCCGTCCCACAAGGCGAGCAATTTCGATTTGGAGTCCGCACCCTTGAATGGATGGATTCCGTGCTGGAGGAGCAGCAGAATGATTTCTTTAAGGTCTTGCATAAGCGTGTAGACTTCCTTTAGCCCCATTTGCCATAAGCAAATAGACACTAAATAGTTCAACATGGAATGCAAGGAAACCGACGGCTTTAATGGTGTTTCAAAAAGCCATACTAAAGTTAGTAAAAATGTCCATTAGGCAAAACGAGAACCCTGCATGAGATGATCGAGAAGTTGCGGATTAAAAAAATATTCGTTAAAAACACTTAGGAACGCGGCACCAATAACTTAGTCATTTGATGCCACCCTTTGTTCCATCAAATGACTAAGTTATTGGTGCCGCGTTCCTGGGACAAAGGTAGAAACAAATTTTTTAAAAAGAAATTTGCTCCGTTATGTTTGCCCCAATGCAAATGATTTTGTAACTAAATAGCAAAATTTAAGCCAAATTATATTGCATAAAACGGGATGACAAACGTTCATTCCAAAATCCAATCTATCACACTATTATGCGCCTCAGACATTTTTTTGCCCTGCTTTTCCCTTTGCAAATCGCGGCCCAAAACCTCGTAGTAAATCCTTCCTTCGAACTGAACAAGCCCGATGCTGTAGTCGTGCCTTGCGAATTCACGCAGTATTCTTATGATTTTCCCAGAAGGGCCGCCACTTGGAGCGGATTCCGTGACGGAACACCCGATCTGCTGCGCGCCGCTGAGAATTGCGATTGGCTGCCTCAAGTGCATTCCGGCGAACAATGCCTGGGCATCATAACCTATCTACCCGCTGAGGATGTAGGCCAACGCTCAGATTTCCATGAATATGTGCAAGGCCAACTCTCCGCGCCACTCAAACCCGGCCAAAAGTACCGACTCGAATGTTGGGTGCTCACGGATTCTGCCATATTGAAGGCCCACTTGGGTAAAGTCTACGGGCCTAAAACCCCCGTAATACCCGTTCAATCGGGCAACCTGGGGTTTTGTTTTTCCGCCGAACCGTTCAGGCTGAACGAGATTTCTCCCGGTGCCATCGCCGCGTCGAAACTCCGCCCGCAGGTCAATTTTGCCGAAATCATCAACACCAAGGGGCAGTGGATCAAACTTTCTACCACCTTCGTTCCTGACCAACCATTCCAACATTTTACAGTGGGCAATTTTTTTTCAGACAAGCTGACGGCCAACAACTTATCGCCAGAAAGGCAACAGATAATCGAACAAAAAAACGTCGCGCTGGCTGCGCCAGTTGACAAGATAAAACGGGCGACCTACCTCTGTGTGGACGATATTTTTGTCGCCTTGGAAAATCCCCCTCCCCCACCCGTTTCGCTGGAAAAAGCACTTTTGAAAGACAAAAAATATACGTTCAGCGCGGGCGTATTGTTCGACTCGGGCAAAGCCGATCTCCGCTCAGAAGCGGGGCCAGCGTTGGACTCGCTGGTAGCTTTTCTTCAAAAATTCCCCGAGGTTGTGCTTGGCATCAGCGGCCATACCGACGATGTGGGTACCGACGAATACAACCTCGACCTTTCAGAACGCCGGGCCAAATCCGTGCAAGATCACCTGGAAATCAAGGGTATCCGCGCCGACCATCTGCGGTCTCGGGGTTTTGGAGAAACCCGCCCCGTAGCCGACAACAGCACCGAAGTCGGGCGGCAAAGCAACCGGCGGGTAGAATGCATCGTGTTGAAAAACTAGGCTAAAATTGGTAGAGCCAACTGCTTAACGACAACCTGACCCATTTTTCAGCCGCTACCGAACGGTTCCGCGTCAACACCGGGGTGATTCGCAAAAAAATTAGTGATTTGAAAAGCAAAATATCGGGTTCACAAGTGTATGATTTTGAAAGTTATGTAGGTAAGCCACCTGAAACAAACCCTGACTAAAGTCTGGTACAAACACTGCGTTGATGATCTCGTTGCTCAACAAATCCAACACCATTGCGCCAGAAGGCTACAACCGCTGGCGCGTCCCTCCAGCAGCCCTTGCCATCCATTTGTGCATCGGCCAGATTTATGCATACAGTGTGTTCAACAAACCATTGTCGCAAGCCTTGGGCATTACCAGGCCGATAGAAGGCGATTGGACTTTGGTTCAAATTGGGTACATTTTTTCCATCGCCCTTTTTTGTCTGGGTGCATCTGCGGCAGTGTTTGGCCGATGGCTCGAAAGGGTCGGTCCGCGAAAAGCCATGTTTGTGTCAGCCTTGTGTTTTTCAGGCGGCTTTTTCCTGTCGGCGTTGGGGGTCTGGTCGCATCAAATAGGGTTGCTTTATCTTGGCAACGGCGTATTGGGCGGCATCGGTTTGGGGTTGGGGTATATCTCCCCTGTTTCTACGCTTATCAAATGGTTTCCTGACCGCCCTGGCATGGCTACCGGAATGGCTATCATGGGCTTTGGGGGCGGCGCGATGGTAGCTGCGCCCTTATCCATTCGCCTCATGGAGTTTTTTCAAACGCCCCACTCGATTGGGGTAACAGAGACTTTTCTGGCGCTGGGAACCCTATATTTAGCGTATATGCTGTTTGGTGTAATGACCATTCGCATCCCGCCAGAGGGCTGGCAACCGGCATCTGGGCACATACAGACCAGCCAAAATAATCCAAGTCTAGGATTGGATGCCGATGCCGCTATACGAACCCCGCAATTTTACTTGTTGTTTGCCGTGCTGATGCTCAATGTCACCGCAGGTATCGGAGTACTGGGTCAGGCTTCGGTGATGATCCAGGAAATGTTTTCAGAAAAAGTGATGGGGGCCAGTAAAGCAGTGAGTGCGGCGGCGGCGGGCGGTTTCGTTGGGCTTTTGAGCCTTTTTAATATGGCTGGGCGGTTTTTCTGGTCTTCCTTATCGGACAAGATTGGCCGAAAAAAAACCTATACCGTCTTTTTCCTTTTGGGCGCTGTTCTTTACTTGTTAGTACGCTTGAGTGGTAGCATGGGCAACATTGTATTGTTCGTTGGAGCCTTTTGTCTCATTATGAGCATGTACGGCGGCGGATTTGCCACCATTCCGGCCTATTTGCGCGACATGTTCGGTACAAAGGAAGTAGGCGCCATTCACGGCAGATTGCTGTTGGCCTGGAGTATGGCTGCCTTGTTGGGGCCGCAGTTGGTCAACAACATCAGGGCTTATCAGATTGAAACGCTACAAATGCCTGCCGCCGAAGCATATTCCGTGACCATGTACTTGATGGCTGGACTGCTGATCCTTGGTTTTGTGTGCAATATGCTCATAAAACCGCTTCGTAACAACAAAAGCAAATTGTCATGAAAAAGCAACGCCATTCCACTTACCTGTTGTGGCTCTCTTGGGCCTTCGTGGCCATACCGGCGCTCTGGGGCATCTTGCAAACCCTGTACAAAGCGCTGGATTTATTCAAATAAGAAAACCCATGAACAGAAAAAGATTTTTTCAAACCCTGGTATTATTGCCAATAGCTGGAGCAGCAATGACCCTGAACGCTCTCCCTATCGCCTTATTCCCAAACAAAACATAACTACACCGTTTAGGGTTTAGTGATCCAGTTTCCTCGCTGAAATCGCACCGAATTCTGTGGAAAATTCCCCTCCGCTGCTCAATCTTGGGGAAAAACCTCGACTTTCGCACTTTCATTGAACTGCAATGGAAAATCTGCCAACAGCTAAACCTAGATTTTTTAACAGCTAACAAATTACATACACGATGAAAAAAATTGCACTGCTTCTCTTTTTCTCTACTTTCTTGTTCGGAAAGGCCGAAGCCCAAAAAAAGGTCCGTTTTGGATTCCAAGCCAGCCCATCTTGGTCATGGATGCGCACCAACGACCGTAAAATCGAAGGTGTGAGCTCGAACTGGGGCATTAAAATCGGCGCGCTCGGCGAGTTTTATTTTGCGGATAATTATGCCCTCACAACGGGCCTTGGCTTTGGCTTCAACCAAGGCGGAAGCCTCCAAAACGGCTATGCACAGTACAAACCCTGGGACGAATCCGACTTGAGTGAAATCCCCTCTGATGTCTTTGCGCTTGATGCCAAACTTCACTACCGTATCAACTATGTAGAAATCCCCTTAGGCCTTAAAATGCGCGGTGGATCGGGCGAAGATGCGCGGTTCAAATTCTACGCTGAAGCCCCCATATTTACCCTTGGTTTCGTAAGCAAAGGCACTGGTGATATCCGAGGCACAAACAATCAAAACCTGGAGGATATTGATATTAAGGATGAGGTGAGAGGGCTTTCACTTTCCTGGGGTCTTGGTGGCGGCATCGAATACGAGATTGCTACCAATGCCACGCTGGTGACTGGACTAGTGTTTCAGAAGCAGTTCACAGACCTTACCAGAAGTGAACTGGTGAGCAATGATCCCATGGGAGAATTGAACAAAAAAGATTCCAAGGCCACATTTGGAAATATCGCGCTCAGGGTTGCGGTATTTTTCTAAGTACCGATGAATGCGATTTTTCTAACAAGCCCCCTCGTTTTACATCAACGGGGGGGCTTGTTTTTTTTAGCCTTTTTCGCACTTGTTTCCAAGTCTTCCAAGATAGTAATCGCGCTGTTCGTGTGGGCAATACGCTCGTAATCAAGACTGTAATAGACGAATTTTTGATCACGGCGGGTATTTACCAATGCCGCTTCTCGCAAAATGCGCAAATGCTGCGATGCCACGGACTGTTCGATCTTGAGTGCTGCGAAAATTTCCCCAACGTTGGCAGAGCCATTGTTTTCGTGAATCACGCTGATAATTCGCAATCGAAGTGGGTGAGCCAATGCCCTTAAAATACGCACGGCTGGTTTTAATTGCTCACCATTGATGAGTGGTTGCTGTGTTTGTTTAGTCATTCTTATTGCCTTGTAATCGGAATGAGATTATTCTAATAAGGGGGCAAAGATGCAATACCCCTTTTTATTGAGCAACGTTGCGAAATAAAAAAAAGCAAGCCGTTCTGTAAAACAGAACGGCTTGCGATGAAATACACTCAATTAACCATTAAACAAACTGCAAGATCAAGCAGCGAGTTCTTCCACGAGGGAGGAAATCTGGCCTATTCTGTTGCGGTTGACGGAGTAGAAAATGAACTTTCCGTTGCGTTCCGTCTGCACCACGCCTGCACTGCGCAGGATGGCGAGGTGCTGGCTTGCGACACTTTGTTCCAGCCGGAGTTTCACATAAATTTCAGTCACGGTCATGCGCTTGTTCTCGTCCAAAAGGTCGAGCATTTTTTGGCGTAATTTGTGGTTCACAGCGCGCAATACCAGCGCGGCCTTGCGTAACTCGATGTAGTCGAGTGACGTGTCGTGTGCCCCATTTTTGAGCGACACACGTTCGATGTTTGTTTTTCCCATACTAAATGTTTGAAAAAGGTGAGAGGACACAGTTTTGAAACTTTACTGTGTCACAAATTGTGCCAATTTGATTTTCAAAAAAGTGACATACATTGCAAATAGCAGACGTAATCGCTTTTATATCAGCACGAAAATAAGCAATATAAATCAATAAATTGTAAAACAATCATATTTTCTTCAAAATGGCGGCTTGGTGGGCGTAGTGATATTCGGAGCTTTCATGTAAAATGGCTCGAAATAGGCAATATCCTGAAAATCAGTATTTTGAAAAAAATGCTCCGCAAGCATAGCAAGGTTGGCAGCGGAGCATTTTTTTGTCTCCGAAAAAATTATTTTTTCTGAAAACCCGCCGCTCCTAATTTTTTCCATACCGTTCCCAGCCAAAACAATACCGCTAAACTCAACTCCACCCGTTTTTTCTGAAATGAACTTTTCAAACGAATTGTTTTCTAAAACCAAGGGCTGCGCAGGCGCTATTTCTCGCAGTTCCGCATCGTACACCGCAAGCCAAATTTCTTGACGGCGTGCATCCAACATTGGGACGAAAATTGGGGTATTTGGATATTGGGATATTGGATATTGGACATTGGATGGAGTCACCAATTCCCAATCACCAGTCACCATACGGCTGGCATAGGCAAGCGCCAACAGTGTATCTACCGCAATGAGGGGCTTGTCCAGTGCATAACAGATTCCTTTCGCTACAGAAGCCCCCACGCGCAGTGCGGTGTAGCTGCCTGGGCCTCGGCTCAGCGCCACTGCGTCGAGTTGGGCGAGCGGGATGCCCGCAGCCTCGGAGCATTCGCTGATTTGAAGGGTAAGAAGTGCTGCGTGGCTTTGAGTTTCCAGATTTTCGGAAAGTGCAACTACCCTGCCGTCCACGCTAATGGCGGTGGAGCAGACCTCGCTTGATGTTTCGATGAGCAGAATTTTTGCCATTCAGGGAGTGGGAGTTTACCACATAGCGCACATAGAACACATAGTTTCTTGATTCGATGCAAATCTAACTATGTGTTCTTTGTGCGCTATGTGGTAGATTAGAAAAATGTAAGCGCAAAAGTAAGTCCAGCTCACCCTACTTTTGACCGACCAAATTTTTCCTGCTACTATGCTGCTTTACAATGTAACTGTAACCATTGACCTCGATGCACACGCGGACTGGCTTCGTTGGATGCGCGACACGCACATTCCTGATGTGATGATCACAGGGATGTTTATCTCCTACCGACTCTGTCGCCTCATCGGTCACGAGCATACGGACTCCGAAATCTATGCCGTGCAGTATGCCGTGAAAGACATGGCACATCTGCTGCGCTACCAAAACGAGTTCGGCCCCGAACTCCAACGCCAGCATAAAGAACGATATGAAGGGAAGTACGCCGTGTTCCGCACGGTTATGGAAGTGGTGGATCATAATGAAGTGATAGCGTAATGAAGTGATAGGACTCCAGCATGAGTGGAGGCGAGATGCTAAGACAGATAAAAAATGACCCAATGACCCAAAATGACCCAATGACCCAATGACCCAATGACCCAATGACGCAATGACGCAAAATGACCCAATGACCCAATGACCCAATGACGAAAAATGACCCAATGACCCAAT
>Ga0163151_10003479_pt1 | contig 22598 bp, 19 predicted proteins | sample OliLakLV19MP5IB2_FD_145596 | JGI IMG/M metagenome (GOLD analysis project Ga0163151, IMG submission 145596) | Freshwater microbial mat bacterial communities from Lake Vanda, McMurdo Dry Valleys, Antarctica - Oligotrophic Lake LV.19.MP5.IB-2 | ecosystem: Environmental > Aquatic > Freshwater >... | reverse complement strand
CCATGATGCTGATGCTGTTGCTGTTGTCATATTGTCCCCTTATCTTAGCTCCCACGAAATTGTGAGAGCTTTAATTTGTCATTGTTTAGTGCTTAGTAGAGATTGAATTCTATTCTATCGTTGGCGAAGTTAAATCCTTGATGATTCTTAGATAGCCATCTTAAATCCTCTAGGGTCTGAGCAGCATTGATATCCTGAATATTAAGAGCAGTCTCTATCCTACCGTAGCACGCAGTCATAGTATCAGTGTACTGGGCTATAAACTTCTGGTCTCGCTCTCTGCTTCTCAATGCTGCATTCTCCTCTTTGATTCGGTTGATCTCTTTGTTAAATTTTTCTGTACTAGTCTCGAATAAACCAAAAAACATAAATCCCCTTTTTTCTTAAAGCAAAATTGCCTTGAAAAAGTAAATAGCATCGCTGTTTCGAATTGCCAAGCGATTTTTTGATGGTGTGTAAAAACTTCACGGTTATCGGAAACAGCATCTCTGAACAAGGCTAGTCATGGCATGGCATAGCATGGCTAGGGTAGTGTAGCAATTACATGGTGTGACATGGTACGCCTTGACTTATTATGCTTGGCTATAATTGGGCTATTCATAACGTGGCATGTCATTGCTCTAATGGGGTAGACAATGGTGAGACAAGAGTAAGGTAATAGTAAGGTGAGTAACGAGGGTAATGCCTCGGGGAGGGGGGGAGCCCCCAAACAAGACTCGGCAGCCCGTGGTGCTATCCCCCCGGGTCGCGGGACAGAAAACCACCAATCCAAGTAATCTACGAACCATATACAGAAAATAAACTTGTCATACCCCCTAAAAAAGATACTATAAGTAGTGCGCCCTAAAACCAAAGTGCCAAATGGAAGAAACAAACATTGTCCAAGTAACAAATCTAAACGACTGCGTTCTAAGAAAGAACGTAAACGGCACAATATCCGTGATATCTCCCCTGACCGGAGAAATTGTCAAGACCTCCAACGCAGCGTCCTCATACATTCTGGAAGAGGAAGTGCGCCATTACCTGCTGGATCAGATACGGATAGGCAAGACATTCCTACAGATATCGAAGCAGCTGGGGATGCCCGGGATTGAAGTCATCTACTATTGGCGCAAAATTGACCCCACTTTCAAAAAGCAGATAACGCAAGCCCGTAAAGACCGCGCTTTGTATTTTCAAGAACGTGCCATTGAGGCTGCCGAGGAATTTGAAGACTGCGTGAACAAAGATGCCGTAACCAGAACCAAAGCTAAGTTTGAGGCCTTTATGCGCTTGGCGGAGATTGACTCACCGCAGGAATACACCCCGAAAGCACAGCTAGCAACTGTAGGCCCAGTCATGGCTACTACCATTATTATAAACACAGGTATTGACCGCACGCCCATTGAGGATGGTGTTGTCGATATGAGTGTAAGCCAATTCAAAACCATAGGAGAAGTAGATGAAGAACACAGTAGAAACGAAGCCAGCAGCCCCACAAAAGACGACGTTATTGTCTTTACCACTGAAGGAACTACGGATTTTGAATTCTGATAGCCGCCTTGTAAAGTATTCAGAAGCGCATAGCATGGAGCAATCTATGCAATTTTATAATGCCAATTTAAGCGAACATGATATCATCATCGAGAATATGAGACATAATAAACAGGCGGCGTTTACTAATGCGGCTAACAATGGAGACACAGATGGCGAGTAAGAAGAAGTACCCTTATCAGGATACTACAAAATTAAAAAGATCGAACGTGAAAGTTAATGTTGCCAGCGATGGGCGTAAATACGAATTGCCACAAGGCATTAAAGACCAAGTGCAACAAATGAAAGCACCACTGCCACTACAAGAAGTCACTACGCCATCTGATCCGAATCCAGACCGTTTAAAGATGTCTGGGGAGCAAGAGACCAATACCCCTGCCAATGATAAGGTACAGGGCAAGAGTGGTAAGATGTATAGTAGAGGACAGATCGAGCAAGCCACTATTAATCAGGGTATGGCGGATCAAGATAAGGTTAATGCTGGTAAGATGAATACTGATGAATTAGCGCAGCGCGCAGCACGTAGACGCAGAGCTAGAGCCAAATAGATTATATGGCAGATATGATTACAGAGCAGGCGGTGCAGCGGGCTCAGCAGCAGCGCCTTGTCAAAGACTATGAAAAGGATACAAGCGTCCGGGTCATTGACTTAGGGTACAGACCGCGTCCTTTTCAAGCAAAAATCCATACTAAACTTAAAAGGTTTAACGTACTGGTGTGCCATAGACGCTTCGGTAAAACCGTGCTGTCTAAAGCAGAGATCGGGGATCGGGCACTTGTTTGTCCGCACGAAAATCCTCAGTACGCCTACATTGCCCCTACATATACACAGGCAGAGAGGGTGGCGTGGAAGTATTTCAAGGATGCCTTCAGAGAACTGCCGGGGTTTATTTCTAATGAGCAGAAGCTAAGAATTACTTTTGATCGTCCTGATAGAGGGGACGTTGTTACTATTTTGTTGCTGGGAGCCGACAATCCAGATTCCATCAGAGGTATCTATCTTGATGGGGTGGTGATGGATGAGTATGCCCAGTGTGAGCCCCGTATATTTGGGGAGATCATTCGACCGCTGCTTGCTGACAGGAAGGGGTGGGCTATATTCATTGGGACGCCTAAGGGGCAGAACCATTTCTATGACATGTTCCAGCACGCTCAGATGAGGATGCAGGAAGAAAAGAGTACGTGGTACGCCTGTGTCTATAAGGCCTCCATGACGAAAGTTCTGGATGCGGAAGAGTTGAACGAGGCGCGCCTTTCTATGAGCCGGGAACAGTATGAGCAGGAGTTTGAGTGTAGCTTTACGGCGGCTTTGACGGGAGCTTATTACGGTGAAGCGATGGCGGCAATTGAAGCCAAAGGTCAAATTAAAGATTTCTTATACGATCCTAAACTAACTGTCACAACGGCGTGGGACTTAGGAATCGACGATTCTACTGCGATATGGTTTGTACAAACCTTGCGGGATGAAGTGCGCGTGGTCGATTATTATGAAGTAAACGGCAAGGGGCTTCCAGACATTATTAAGCATATTAAAGCTCTACCCTATACTTACGAGGAGCATCTGCTACCACATGATGCTGGGGCTAGAGAGATGGGCACGGGCGTAACTAGGGAAGAGACCATGCGCACGCTGGGACTGTCTAATACTCGGGTGTGCGCGCGTCAGGGAGTAGAGGACGGAATTAATGCTGTTAGATTGCTTTTACCTAGATGCTGGTTTATTCTAAATAAAACAAGTCTCGGACAATCTGCGCTTAAAAATTATCAGCGTAAATATGACGGGAAGAATAAGCTGTATATGAACAAGGCTCTCCATGATTGGTCTTCGCACGGCTCTGATGCATTCAGAACTCTAGCGATGAACCTACGTGGAGGGAGCCATGCTAAGCGTTTGCAAGAGTTGAAGCGATTTAGCACTTACGATTAGGAGAGTTATGGGTAAAAAATCACTTAAAGATCGCGTGACTAGAACTGTGGAAAAAGTCGCCCAAGACACCGTGGGAGTAGTATCTGACGCAGTGCAAGGCGTAGGAGCAGCAGTGGATGTTGTTGGAGGCATGTTTGGAAGTGACACCCGCAACAAAACTGTCGAGGTAGATGAAGCACATAAATCGTTTACGAAAGGAAACATAAAGCAAGTAGCTACGATACTCCAAGGCAAAACCTTCAGTACGCCAGAAGAAATAAATGACGCAATTGATAGAACCGTCCACGGATACAATGCCGAGAAGACCAATGACATGGTCAACGCAGTAGCTAAACAAGCTATATTTGCTCAAGGGCCACTGGAACAGAAGCGCCGTCAGGAATACTACAAAAATTTATCTGCTTCTCAATTAGGGTCAGCAAACTCTGGTGGTGCCAAATCAGTGAACCAAGCATCGGGCAGTTCAATTCTCTCGCCTAAAAAATCTAACAACTTATTAGGAATATAATATGGAATACGCATCAGCTACTCAGTCTACAGGGCAGTTAATTAAGAAACGCTGGGAGTCTATGTATGCCAGTGCTGGTAACTGGCGATCCCATTGGAATGAGTGCGCGAAGTACGTCATTCCTCGTAAAGATGATATATATGGCGGGAATGTTGACGGGGAGAAAAAAGGGCAGACCTTATATGACACCTATGCCATTCATGCCTGTGAGAATACAGCAGCAGCTCTCCACGGGATGCTTACCAATGCTACTATGGTGTGGTTTGGGTTTACTACTGGGGATAAGGAACTTGATGCTGATGATGCAGTGCAGAAGTATCTGCAACAGCTGCGGATGCTCATTAACAATACTATGAACGCCTCTAACTTCCAGACGGAAGTACACGAGTATTATATTGATCTGTTGGGATTTGGTACGGGCGTACTTAACGTCGAAGAAGATGAAGATGACATCGTGCGCTTTCGTTCAGCACCTATCTATGATTTTTCCGTGCAAGAGAACCACAAAGGCGTAATTGATGTAGTGTACTACAAGTACCAACTCACGCTTCATCAGATTGTTTCTAAATTTGGGATGGCGCTCATCAAAGATAACCAATCCCTAAAGAGTAAGTACAAAGAAAACCCAGAGCAGAAGATGAACATCATCCATGCTGTAGAGCCAGTGTCACAACACATTGCCTACCATAAGGCACTATCAGCATTTAAGTTTGCGTCATTCCATATCCTAGAAGAGAACTGTGCGATTCTCCACTCTGGTGGATACCACTCCAACCCATTTATTGTAGGACGCTGGACTAAGCTCTCTGGAGAACAGTACGGACGTGGGCCTGCCATGAAAGCGCTTGCTGATATTAAAATGGTCAATGAGATGAAGAAGGCAACGATTGAAGCAGCCCAATTGACTATATCTCCACCTATACTCGTTCCTGATGATGGGGTGATGTTACCATTTAAAATGAAGCCACGATCTGTCAATTTTTATAGAGCTGGTTCTAAAGACGAAATCAAACCACTGAACACAGGGGTTAAGGTAGATGTAGGAGAAATGCTTATTGAGCAGACTCATAAGATCATTGATAAGGCATTCTTTACAGACATGCTTAGGTTAGTAGAGAACGACCGCATGACTGCGGCTGAAGTTATGCAGAGGCGCGATGAGCAATTGCGCACGTTAAGTCCTATCTCAGGGCGGCAACACCATGAATTTTTAAAGCCAGTTATTGAGCGCGTTTATGATATCCATTTTAGAAGAAACTTGTTACCAACGCCTCCAAAAGTGTTGTTGAAAAGAAAAATCCAAGTACAATATACCTCTCAGATTGTTAAGGCACAGATGTCTGCTGAAGGCGAGCAGGTATCTAAAGCATTCCAGTTAGTGCTCCCTTTTCTGCAAGTTGATCCGGGCATTATGGATAACTTTGATCTTGACAAGTTGGCCAGATTTACTGCTAATATTTATGGTATGCCACATGATATTCTAAGGGACGTTACCGAAGTAAAAGCGGTACGCCAAGGAAGAGCTGAGGCACAACAAGAACAAGCACAACAACAGGCGGCATTAAACCAATCGCAAGTTGCAATGAACATGGGCAAGGCAGGGCAAAGTGGACAAGGACAATAAAAAAATTATTCAAAATAAACGCGTACTCATGCAGAAGTATAAGAATGTTTTTAGCACTCCTGAAGGGAAGGAAGTTCTACTAGACATTTTAAAGGCCTGTGGGTTTCACAAGCTAAGTTACGACGAGAATGCCTCTCATCAGACAGCGTTTAACGAAGGCGCGCGCAGCGTGGCACTTCGATTAGTTCACACACTTAACGTAGACCTACAACAATACGATGCTCTATTAAACCAAGCATACGCAGGAGACTAACATGTTTAAATTTTTTATGAACGAAGCTGGAGGCGAAGGCGCATCTGGTGGGGGCGCAGCCGCCTCATTACTTAACCAAGGGACGCAACAGGCAGCACCTGCCATAGTAGCTGCCCCACAATTGATGTCAGACGGGTGGTTGAAGGGGTTAGACTCAGCTCTAGCTACTGACCCATCAATGAAGGACATTCAAGATTTACCTAATCTTGTGAAGAGTTTTGTAAATTCTCAAAAGATGATCGGTAGAGATAAGATTACCCTACCTACTGAATATGCTACGCCTGAAGAGTGGAGCCAAATTTATGAAAAATTAGGAGCGCCTAAAGACCCTAAGGATTATAAATTCAATGAAAAGTTTTCGTATGATGAAGAATATCTAACAGACTTCAAACAGTTTGCTAGGGACAATGGGCTCTTACCGCGCCAAGCAGAAGCTATGCTTAAGCGTCTACAAGCAGAAGATCAAGACATCATTACCAGAGAAGATCAGGGCGTACAAGAAGCTCTGGAAAATTCTATGACGACATTGCAAAAAGAGTTTGGTCAGGCGCTCCCACAAAAATTAAACATCGCTAGAAATGCGTTGGCAGGTATTGCTGATGAGACTATGCAGCAATATGTAGAAGACTCTGGCATGGCTAACGATCCTCAGTTCATAAAATTTCTAGTGACTATTGGCGAGAAGTTTTTCAAGGAAGATGGCGCACATGTGGCGACATCACAAGGTGGAGCCCTCTCTCCGGCTGATGCACAAAACAAAATAAATGATACTATGGGAAATTCTAAACACCCTTATTGGGATGGCTCTCACCCGGGACATGCTCAAGCAGTTGCTGACATGCAGAAACTTTTCTCTTATACATCAATGTAAACAGTTGACACACTGAGCTATTGCGTTATCCTAGAGTTAGATAGGTCTGGGGTAGCGCTTTCTAGCGTCCTGTAAAAGTCTATTTAGGCGTGTCCGAGTATTCGGGGAGCATTTCGAAAAACGCACTAATAAATTTTAACAGGAGACCTTATGGCAGATTTCAGTAACGCGTTTGTAAATCAGTTCAACAGCAACGTGATTCACTTATCGCAACAAAAAGTAGCTAAATTATCACCTTATTGTATGAAGAAGACTCAGAAGTCGGAGCTCGAATTTTTCGACCGCGTTGACTCTGGAGACATGCAACCTAAAATCGGACGCAATAGCGACGTGGTGTACACAGACCTAGACTGGTCTAAGCGTGCAGTCAGCCTTGAACCATTTACTAAAGCAACATTGATTGATGAGGAAGATAAAGTACAAACACTTATCAACCCTGAGTCAGAATATGTAAGCGCTTTCGTAAAAGCAGCTGCTCGTCAAAATGATGATACATTTATTAAAGCCGCTTTGGGTGATGTAATAGTGGGCAAGCAAGGTGCTACAAGTAACCTAGCGTTCCTTACTGCACAAAAAATGGCATCATTTGATGGTACTTCTCTTATCGGTAGCGGTTTAACACTTAAGACGCTTATTGCTATTCAAGAAAAATTCGGCTTAGACGAGGTTGAGGAAGGTGAATGCTACTTCGCATACAGCCCTAAACAAAAATCAAATATGTTAAATATCTCTGAAGTGACCTCTGCTGATTACGCGGCTGTTAAGGCTCTCGTAAACGGCGAAGTTGACACATTCATGGGATTCAAATTTATCTCTTCAAATCGCTTACCAGTGACTGCCGCAGCAGTTACTTACAATCACCTTAATGGGTCTGTAGGTGCTGGTTCTGGGACTTTCCCAGCAGCTGCTCGTAGATGTATTGTTTGGAAAAAAGATGGTATGTTAATGACAACTGGTATCTCACAGATGTCAAAAATTACCCAAATTCCAGAGAAGCATTACGCTTGGCAAATTTACTTAAAATTGATGATTGGCGCTGCTCGTTTAGAAGACGACAAGGTAATCGAAGTTTTAGTAAAAGAATAATTTTTAATGCCCCCGGATAGGGGGCTTTTTAGGAGAACAAACTATGGCTACTTTATACACTACTCAATACAGCAACCTATTTGTCACTAAACCAAGAGTCGAAATTGACGCAAAAGACGTAATTGGTAAAATGCGCCAAATTTATGTAACATTCGACCTTACCACTGCGGTAGTTGCGAATGATGTTATTAAATTAGCTCAATTACCAGTAGGTTCTAAAGTGATTTCTGCTGAATGCGTTATCCCAGCAACGGGCGCAACAGGTATCTTCTCTTTAGGATGGTCTGTCTCAGCTAACGGTCTAACTGTAGCTGACCCTGATGGTTTCATCGTGGTAGCTGATTTAGATTCTGGTGCTGGTGCGGTTTACGGCAAGATGGAATTAAATGATTCTGTTCCTGGACTACACAAGAAATTCACTAATCCTGTGGATATTGAACTTCTTTGTACAGAATCAGTAGCCTCTTCCGCTACTGCTAAGATTTTGATTAATTACATTACAGAATAAGGTCTATCCACCAACCTGCTTGGTATGATAGTATTTGCCTTGGTTTCAGTATCGCCCCTAAAACGGGCGGTATTGTAATAAGGGAGACCTATGACGATTGTTGATATTTGTAATATTGCTCTTATCCGACTCGGTGCTGAGAAGATAGTAACTTTGGACGACGACACCAAAAGAGCTGGTCTTTGCAAGGTTCTCTACAGCGTAGTCAAAGACGAAATGATTCAATCGCACCCATGGAGGTTCGCGCGTAAGCGCAAGCGTTCAGTCGGGGCTGCCGTAAGTTCTAATGTTTTTGGATGGGCTTATAAACACACCCTTCCGGCTGACTTCAGGCGCATGTTTATGGCGGAAGATCAGGATGAAAACTGGACTATCGAAAGCGGCATCCTATACACAGATACCCAAAACTTAAATTACGTGTACGTTCTAACTGTAGATGAGATAGCCCTCCCATCATATTTTGTTTTGGCACTGGCATCTCGCTTAGCTCAAGAGATGGCTTACTCCATGATACAATCCACAGAACTCCAAGCAGCCATAGAGGCAGAACACTCTAGAAAATTATCCAATGCCCGCTTTGTTGACTCTTCTGGCACAGGCTCGTTCGAGTACAAAGCAAATGATTGGAGCACTGCCCGCTTATGAGATACATTAAAACACAAAACGCCTTTATATCTGGCGAGGTGGGCGACAAGATTCGCGCGCGCACTGATACAGACCATTACGCCCAAGGCGTATCGAAAATGACTAACTTTATTCCCTCTACATCAGGTGGCGCATTTAAGCGTACGGGGCCATTCGTGCCGAAAGAAAATATCATGTCTTCTTTGGGAAATACGGGGTTAAGCACAGACATTACCGATGACGTGTGGCTGATTCCTTTCAAAGATTCCGAGTCTGACTATTTAATTGGACTCAGAAATAAAGAGACTCTGTGGGTAGGAACAGATGGTTACAGAAACTGTGCGCCGGGACATGGATGGAGACACATGACCCAGCAGAATCAGTCCACTTTCGGGCCTAAGCACTTGCTTAGATCAACTCTATCAGGACAGATGGCGAGTCCTTATGCCACGCCGGGCACGGTGAGCATAGTGAATGGCAGTGCAAACGTAGTTGGTGTGGGTACTACTTTTACCGATATGAGTGCCCTCATAGGAAATTCTTACGTCATTAATATAAAGGGGAGTAATCCGGTTTCTAGTGCTGTAAAAATATTATCCATTACAGATAACTTAAATCTGGTACTAGAGGTTCCTTATGTAGGATTTACCGAGACAGCAACTGCGTACACCTTAACCAGAGCTGAGCTTATGCTTCTGGAAGCCGATAAAAATCCTTATTGGTCAACTCAATCAAATGATACACTTATATTTGGCTCTAAAGATGGCAGAATGCCTCTTATGTCTGTGGATAGATCATTCAACTCCCGCCCCTATCAACTAGGGTGGGGCGATAATATTGGAAATTCCGAGTACACCCTAAACCCGCGTTCATTCATGTCTTCACCCTATGAAAGACAAAACACAAATACCGCAATAACACTATCATTCTCAGGAGTAGGTGGCGGGACAGCAGGCGAAACAGATACTGGGTTACTCTCCCCAGCTACAGGTAATAAATACATCATGACGATGGCCGGAGCGGGCATAGAAAACATGATTAAGCCGGGAATGTTTATAATCATTGATGGGGGAGGCGCAAAAGAAGGCGTTGTCTACGTTACCGCCATCAACAGTCTTCTTAGTGTACAGGTATTAATTCTTGTCACACTAACTTCGGTGGGCCCTAATTTTAGATGGCGAAGATCATTTTTTTACGCAGGGAACTGGCCTACATGTGGGGCGGTACACCAAGGGCGCTTAGTGTTATCAGGGCTTCCGTCAGACCCGGGTAAAATATTTTTTTCAGAAACATTTAATTTTGCAAACTTCATGCATTTCAGGCTCGCTCAGGATCAAGTATCAAATGGCTCAAAGCTTACTGAGACAGGAGCATCTATAGGTTATTTTGGCGCAATGACTACCAACTCCCCATTCCTTTTTGAAGGATTCTCTACGGAGGGGGCTAAAGTGCAGTGGTTATTTGCTCAAGACTACCTCAGAATAGGTACTACCAAGGGAGACTTTGAGCTGACCTTCTCTGGAGATCAGGCGGGCGGTTTGTCCGCAACAAACATACAGCTAGAGAGAAAGTCTGGTTATACATCAGCAAGCACCCAGCCTACATACTGCGATGACTCTGTCCTCTACGCAAACTTAGGGCACAACCAACTGCGGGCAGTAGACTCAAAAAACATTGGCGTTAGTTACAAGAACACAGATATCTCCATCATGACCTCAAACATAGAATCAGAAGCTGCGGATTTTATTGGGCAGGAGATTTCTCGCGTTGAGGCAATCCCCGATAAGAATATAGCCTTTGCACTAAAGAGCCGCGTACCTCGTTTTGGGGATGCTGTGGTGCACGTAATTGAGGCACTGTGCGTCTACAAGCACGCCAATGTTGTGGCGTGGCACACTCTCGAATTAGATAGTAATTTTGTGATTAAAGATATTTGTGCTGTGGCTTCTTCAGGCGTGTCTACGCTGGCAATATCGGGACAGATAAATGGGGAAAAAGTAATAGCGTTCTATGTGCCTCTGCACGAACACAAAGCAGACAAGCTATTTGGTGCTGCCACTATTATCGCTTACGAGAGGTTTTCTACTTACTTAGATTGGGCGACATTGCGCGCTGCTACTGACTCTAATTCAGTCACAACAGCGAACCTAAATTTAACAGGGTGCGACATTTATCTTAATAAGAAAGTTTCTATATGGTATGATGGCAAACTTATCCACGATATTCTTTGGACAGGAAGTTACAATCTCCCTACTAAAGCCAACGTAGTTTTTGTAGGATTTCCCTACCAAGCAACAATTAAAACTCTAATTATAGAAGCCGGGCAAAGATACGGCAATAGCGCGGGACAGGCATCGCGCATAGACACTGTTACGGTGCATCTATATAAATCAGCCTCAGGCGAAATAGGGTTTGAAGAATCGAACATGCATAGTTTAGAATTGGATGCCACTAAGGAAACAACTCAGGACAAGAAAATTAATTTTCCACAATCCCCAGATGTTGAGCCTCGTGTTATAATTAAATCTAAAAAAGGACTTCCCCTGAATGTGTTAGGATTGACATTGAGAGGAACGTCGTACGATGGAGAGGCATAAATGGGAGCCGCAGGAAGAGCTAACACAGCGCAGGGTATAGAGGCTGCTGGATCACTCATTTCTCTATACAGTCAAAATAAGAGAAGTAAAATAGCTGAGGGCGAAAGTCGTAGGCAGGCTTCGCTTTTAAACCTCACTGGCGATGAGATAATGCGCCGCTTCGATGTTAATAAAAAAGTTCTCGAAGGTGAAAAAAGACAGGCGGTAGGTAGAGGGATTGCTTCCATAGGCGCGTCTGGCGGGGGCATGGACAACAACCAAGTTATTATGGATATGATGAATGAAGCAGACCAAGCAATATCATCCATGCAACAAGAGTACGAGTATAACGCATGGATACAGCGGGAAGAGGCAGCAGCCTACGAACGCCAAGCCAAAAATGAAGCTAAAGCAAGAAAGAAAAATACCTACGGTACAATATTAGGAGTCGCTGGAACGGCAGCTGGTGCTTACTTTGGTGGCCCTGCTGGGGCTTCCGCTGGTGGAGCTGCTGGATACGCCGCTGGTTCGGCATTAGGATAAACAATGGCAATTATATTACAACCAAATTTTAATACTTCTATTAGCCCGTCAGTGGGTACTCCCAATGTCATTGACGAAAAAGAAGGTCTACCCTACGAAAGACTGGGCGAGGCAGGAAAAGTGCTTCAGCAGGCAGGTCAGGCGCTATATCAAAACGCCCGCGCACAAGCACGCTCTGGGCAGCTCCGGGAAGCTCAAGAGGCATACCGAATGAGAGTGACCCAAGATAGTTTAAATGCTGCTAGTGGGCTCGATACCAATACAGGCAAAATAGGGAAAGGCCCTACAGCCCCGATGTTCTCTGACTACATGATTCAAAAAGCGGACATGCACGAAGGTGAAGTAGCTAAGGAAATCGTGGAGCCTGAATTTCATGAAGACTTTAAAAACTCCATTGCCGATTTAAAATCAAGAACAAAAACTGAGTCCCTTGTAACTCAGGCACAAATTCTAACTAAGACCTCTGAAGGGAGGCTTCTTGATGGACTGTCCCGAGCGAGAGCTGACTTCTCTCTCTACAACGGAGAGAATAAAAATATAGTAGATGAGGCTATAAGGGTATCTATGACCTACTCTAAAAACATTATTGAAGAGCGCAACGCTGGCAACATTCATCACGAGAAGTTCCGCGAAATAGGCATTAGGGCAAAAACCGAGTTTGCTGAGACAACGATGATTCCCATTATTCTTAAGCAAGCACCCCAAGACTTAGTAGACGCTATTGGCTATGACTTCTTCCAGACGGGTGAGAATATGGCGCGATACAAAGAAGAGAAAGCCAAGGGAACTGCTTGGGCGGTAGGTTACGGAGAGCTTTTGGTAACTGCCAATAAAGCAGCACAAGACCCCAAGGCTGATTTCAAGAGAAATCAAGTAGACTCATATTTATTTTATAGTGCTGACCAAAAGCAGCGTATGTTAAGTCAGTATCTAACCACGATGGAACAGAACAACAGAGCAACAAAAGAAGGTTTTGCTAATACCATTGGGGACGTAGTTACAACATATGAAAACCCATTGCGTACAAGAAAGGACGTAGCAAAGGCTGAGAAGACACTGGGTACTCTGGTAGCTAATGCTAAACAATCTGGGATGCGCCCGGACGAAGTATTAAATATTGAAATCCAAGCAAAGATAGCTTACGCACTGGGTTCGGGGCTACGCAACCAACCGTTCATGACCCCCTCTCAAAGGGACGTCGCAGCAGCGCGCGCCACAGACGCTGCTTTAAATAGTTTTAAAAATAATCCTGAATATTCTGCTTTTATAAAAGGATCCCCCAGCTTCGGGGCTACCGTTAAAGCTAACGCTATGGCCTTTCTGGAAAAACAGGACAGCGCCCTTAGAACCCTGTTCAATAAAGACCCAGCTTCGTTTGTGTATGCCTATAACGAAGGCGTTCAAGGTGCGTGGCAGAAAGCATTTAGCTCTAAAGGCACTAAGCAGGACATGGAGAATGCTAAAGTGCTGACATCTAACCAATGGATGCGCTATTCAGAAGGGGCTCCAGTGCGCCTAGATGATATGAAATATAAAATAATTCCCGACTCCATATTTAACGTAGCAGATACAGAGCTGGAGAATGCTTTAGCAGAAGGCAACTATGACAAGGTCAAGTCGCTATACGAAGAATATGATAAAAAAGGTGTAACAAGTCAGATAGCCTACAAAGCCGTAAAAAATAATACTCCCACCTCAGGTCTTCAACAGATAGTTCAATACCTAAACCCAGAACTAGCAGCCCAGTTTGCGTCATTGTGGCAGGGGCGCGAAGAACGGGCAAAAGCTATCGAGATGGAGTTCGACAAAGATGACAATACTGACTATAAAAAAGCGCTCAATTCATTTGTACTTAATAATTCTGGCAAGCTCGCAATTCCGGGACAAGAGGGACAAGCCGTTAAACACATGAAAAACATACAAGAAATTGTGGAAGCGACGTACACACAAAAACTTTTAAGCAACAGAGGGCCAGACAATAACAAGCCAATTGTTTTTGATGAAGAGGCGTTTAAAGCCACAGCTAGAGAGGTTTTTTCAAAGATATCCACCTCTGTTAATATAGCGGGCGAGCTGCCTAAGAGATTGCCCGATGATCCTAGAAAACCAAGCGTCTTACGACCAAGACAACCATTCATAAATGGGGAGCTACCATCCAAGTTCGTGCCCGCGCACAGGGTCAAAGAGGCTGAAGAATCCATTCGTAAATACGATGCTCAATTTATGGCAGATGGTTACAAGGATTTAGAAATTACAGATGGCACTGTAGCAGGCAAATTATTTAACGACATGATAGTACAACGCGGTATGACAAACCTACCTATAGATCAGAAGATTAAAGCATTTATAAATTACTACAAAGAAAAGGGATCATTTCGGTATGTACCTGACCTCGCTACTGGTACTCTTCGACCTGCACTATACATAAACGGCACTGATAAAGTTCCTTTAACTTTCAGGAAAGAAAAAAGTTATTTAAAAATGCAGAATTTAGTACCGGGATTAACAGATGGGAAGTAACGTAAGCAATTTTGATAAAGGGTTTCAACCCGTAACTCCATCGCAAAAGAAACTGCTGGAAGACAATGTCTCACCGGAGAGAGGTGGCTTCGGCGATTATGTTCAAAACTCTCTAGGAGCAGTTAGCAATTCCCTTGTCAATGTGGCGGTCGCTAAGTACCACGAACTGTGGAGCAACAAAGCTTCTCAAAGAATGACTGGCTATGCGGCTCAAAAAATATTCCCATACGGGGAGTACGAATCCACAAAAGAATATTCCATGGCTGAAGCTGTGCTGCTTCAAAATACCGTCCTTGCTCGTAGACTAAAAGACACTACTTTCGAGAGGCAAGATCGTGGCATTCTACTGGACTTTTCTGCTTCAATCGCCGCAGACTTAGTGGCAGACCCTATCAACCTACTAGGTTATGGACTCGCTGGGAAAGCATTAGGAATGGTTGCCACTGTCGCCGCTTCAGGTAAATTTGGTTTAGGTGCTTCAAGGGTAGCGCTCGCCATGGAAGCGGCTAGTATGAGTAACCCAATCGCATACGGTACGCTGGCAGAAATTTCAGAAAACGTGTCTTATTCATTAGCCGCCAATACTTTTAAAAATGAATTTTTAACATCAGTGACTCCTCCCCAAGACTACACAGGAACAGACTTTGCCATGGACGTTGCGATAGGCGCAGCAGTAGGTGCATTCTCTGGGGCTATAATCAAACGATATAAGAACATACCTAAAACAACCAAAGACGCTGTTAGTCCTCCTAGAAAACCGCCGGGGACTGACCTTGAGCTTATGGAACCGGGCACGTACCACTATACAGAAACAGAAGCGCATTTTAATAACATCGCGTTTGATAAATCCCATGATGAGTTGCCCAATCTTGAGATGATGAAGCCCGGGCAATATTTTAATTCGAGAAATGCAAACCCTACTTACAACATGTACAATCCAGATTATTCAAAAGTGTATAAGCTTGATCTCGATTATGCCCCTCCTGTACAAGATGCCCGGGGAATATTTTACGTCAATGCCCAAGAGACTTCGTTCACACCATTCGGACGCGGCATTGAATTAACTACATCAAATACATCAGGTCACTTAACAAACGCCAGAGCTATAAACGCAGTCATTGCTAAAGAAGATGCCAAGATAGAATACAGCACAGAGCTAGTAGCAGCACTGCATAATTCAGGCGCAACATCAGAAAAGGCGAAAGAGTTTGTTACCTTTCTTTCAGACAATTTAGAAAAGGCAACCAGAGACTCAGACATGTCTATAAATAAGTTTCTAACAGACATTCAAGAGAACCTTGCAAACCTTGTAGACGATGGAGAGATACCGCGCGGGGACGCTGAGAGCATACTCGACTCACTTCAAGAGCACCTTGTTAGAGGCGGTATTGATGGAGTGCGCCGTGGCGATTCAGTTTTTTTATTTGAGAAATCCTACACCCAAAAAAGCGATGTATATACAGAAGCCTCTGGGCTTGAAATGGATAGTGACTACAAATACGAAAGCCCCGTTGCAGAAACGCCTCAAAATCAGGATAATTTTCCCGTTGTACAGTCAGCACCACCAGAGATGCCAGAAGCGGCTGTGAATCGCTTCTACAAAGAAGGTGTCTACCAAGAACCTAAGGGAACAATTGCTTATGATCCTATCCTTGAAAAATGGGTGGGCACAACTCCCGTAGGATATCGTACAGAATACTACGACACGACAATACCTGTGGATTATTCCATGGACATTGCTGAAAATATAATCAAGCGATATGATGAAAACATCACGCAATTTGCGCAAGACATTGATGCTGAGTTTACACTAATCAACGACAACATAGAGATGCTATTAAAGAATGATGGACTAGCTGACAAATATTTTAAACTTACTCAAGCCTTAGATGACGTGGGAGATTTAAAAGCTGTATTAGACGACGCCACTATTGATGTCGAACTCTCAGATAAATTATTAAAGCGTGATTGGAAGGATGCTGTGCAAGAAGCTAAGGAAGCTTTGACGGGTTCCACTAGAGTCTCTAAGGCAAAGCAAAAGGCTTTTGAAAAAAAGGTTGACGCTTATGCGCGTAAATACGGGAAAGACCTACGAGATCAAATGCGTGCACGCTTAGATATTTTAGAGCGTGTCGATGAGAACGCCACCAATATCATGAAGTATGAAAGAGATGTATATCAAACAATTCAAGAAGAAATAAAAGATGGCAAGGCTCTGTTAAAGAATCAGGAAAAAGCGCTGAGAGCTTTAACCATTTGCCTATTCAAGGGACGCTAATGACAGCAGAAAATTGTATATTAAAAATGGACATGATGATCTCTCATGATGAGAAGCTTAAGAAATTGAAAGAGAATCCCGAGCTGTATCATGACTATACTGAAAAGTTTCGGCTAATTGCCGAGAACGCTGAGCTAACAGCAGAGGCGCGCAAGAACGAATCCAGAGCATTGCTTGAGGAAGCCTTCTTAAAAGGGCATCACAGAATGGCTATTAAAGCCGACGATGCATTCAAGGTAACTAAACTTGTTACAGAGTGGATGGGTGGGTTAGGTAAAAAATATAAAGACCCCAAGGAAGCTATTCTATCACGGTTCAACAGAGTGGCAGGGAAAGTGGACACTGTTGAGAATCAAATTAAAGCCTATAAAGGGCGTTTAAATAATGGTCTTATAGATAACTTGCAAAATTCAAATGTCTTTGATTTCGCTCAAAGAGGAACCTATGACATGGAAGTAGCGGACGTGGTAGCCTCGGGCAGAAAGCACGTGGGTGAGGGCGCTGAAATTATAAATACAATTGCCGCAATCCACGAAGCAAACGGATCATCCTTTGTAGAAGTGTTGAACTCTGCTGGCGCATTTATTAAAAAACGTACCGGACATTTGATCTCCCAGTTCCACAATGGCGCTCTCATGTACAAGGCGGGCTTTGATAATTGGGCGGCTTTCATTGAGCCCCGCTTAGATAAAGACCTCACTTTTGCAGACAGTACACCGGAACAAATAAAGGAGCGTCTAAAAGAAATCTTTACAAACTCTGTGGAAACAATCACGGATATTGACCATATTTCTGCGGAGAGTTTTATTACCGCATCTGTTAATACAGCTGGGGCTGGGGTAGCAAGCGCTGAGAGAGCGCGTAAATTGACCTTTAAATCAGGTAGTGCTTCCTTTGAGTATCATCAGGAGTTTGGAAGACAGGGCACGCTCCTAGCCGCCACTATGGCTAGAAACAGGGCGGGTGCTAGAGCCGCTGCTATGATTGAGAACTTCGGACACAAGCCCAAAGAGAATTTACAGAAAGCTATCGACAGCTTTTTAAAATACTCTGGTGCAAGGTTAAGTGCTGGAGAAAAAATAAACATTGAGACCAACGCCATGCAGGCTTTAGACATCGTGTCTGGAAGATCAACTATGACGGCAAGTGCAAAAATGGCTGCGGGTGGCGCTGCTATACGTAACGTCAGTAGTCTTGCTATGCTAGGGAAAGCAGTATTCGCCTCGATCGCGTTTGACCCCACTGCCATTGCTATCCAGAGGGCGCAAAATACTGGGCGCTCACTTTTATTCACCCTTCCAGAAGCCTATATAAACAACATAGCTACTCTGATTAATCCTATGTCTAAAGCGGAGAAGGTCAGCTTTGGAAATAAGATGGGAATTGCTATAGATATGTTAGATGAGACCTACGCTGACATGATGCATCTTGATGGGGATATTGATCCCGGAGGAACACGCACAGCGTTAAATGCAATGTACCGTTATACTGGTGCGGATTACGCCAACAACTCGGCGCGTGTTACCGGAGTGAAGTCTTCCATAGAAGATTTAAAAGATATTACCCAAAGATTAGATTCGCCTGCTGCAATTAAGATGAAGGAGCGCTATGGGTTTACCGACGAAGACTTCAAGCACATGCAGGAAATGGGCTACGATGCTCCAAAAATGGATAATGATGTATATAAAAAGTTTGCAACATATACTAACGCCGCCTATGCAGCAGCATCCCCCAGTTTAGATGACCGCTTTCGCCGGGAGTTCTTGCAAGGCACGCTTGGGGGTACGAACACTGGAGAAATCCTGCGTTTCCTCGGTCATTTTAAAACAGCCTCATATAGACAGATGTACGATATCAATGAGCTGATGCGGGTTAATGCTCCCAATTATGGGGTAGGCGAAGGCGTGGGCATTCTTAAATATGCCATCCCTGAACTAGCCGCCTTCGCAGTATATGCTACGGGTGCGGGGCTTTTACGAGCTTATTCTAATCATCTTATTTCAGGCAAAGAAGAACCGTTTGATGTTCTTTCAGCGCGTAATATTAAGTATGCTATTCAAAGTTCAGGGTCTCTTGGCGGTATGATATCTGATCTGGCCGTACCCGGAGTATCCTACCTTGTGGGGAACGAATCCAAGGCAGCACTGTACCAGCACATTGTAGACTTTGCAGCTCCCTCAGCCTCGTATGGATTCAACGCGGCAGGGACTGTAAAGGATATGTCGCTGAACCTTTTTGATGGTGATGGGTTTTTTAAAAGTGAGAAAGAGGCGCGCAAGTTCTACCGTCTTCTACCGGGTAATAACATTTGGTATTTAGAGGGTGTAAAAAATTACTTGAATGATGCTACCCTTATACACTAGAATATGTAGATAAGAACCACCCCCGGAGGGATTTATGGCTGGACTACATACCAAACCTATTGAAGGTAAGACTGAACTCGACACTGAATCATCTAACCACTTATCACCCAACCCAGTAACAGGTCGGAAAATAGACACCAACAAGCGCGCACTGGACACTGTAGCTCTCGGCTACTTCCACTTAAATAGTGCTGTGCCAAATCGCACGGTGGTATCAGGTGATACTTCTATCATAGGCGTTACAGGACATGCAGCTCGTACTGGCGACTTGGTAAGGTTTGTTACTACAAGTAATGCTGTTGGTATGTACGAGAACTATATTGAGTCAATCGTCGATGCAAACAACTTTAAACTTGTCAGTCCTCTTTTCCTATCTATTACAGCTGGGGACATTGTGCAGATATTGCGCGGGGTAGCCCCACGCTATAGCTCAGATGGGGCTTCACTTGCCCAGCTAACCCCTGATCCAATAAAGTTTTTATACAATGGTGCTATCATTGACGTGGCTGAAGACACAGTCACCCCCGCTAATAATAAGCCCCTTCCCGTTAAATTAACCGGAATCACGGGAGACATTAATATCACAGCAGGAGACCTCAATGTACAACTGTCACACGCAGGGCCAGTATACTTTGACTCTACCAGAATAGGTGATGGAACGAACTTACTTGTCGTAACCGGTTTAGGGGAAGCAAAGGTTCTTGATTCTCAAGCATTAGCTGAGTTACAGGCTATCTTAGCAAAACTAATTGCAGATCCTGCTACATCGGTTAATCAGGACACAATAATAACTGCGCTGGGCAGTTTACTAACAGAGCTTCAACTTAAGGCTGACCAGACGCAGGATCAACCTGTATCGGTATCTTCTCTACCCCTACCATCAGGAGCAGCTACAGCTGCTGGACAAGGCCTTCTTTTAGACGAGCTTAAACTTAAAGCTGACCAGACGGAGGATCAACCTGTATCGGTATCTTCTCTACCCCTACCATCAGGAGCAGCTACAGCAGCAATTCAAGGCACACAACAAGATTCATTGGACTTGATAAACACAGGCCTAGGAGCACCAGCAGACTCCGCCGCTACAACGGATACAGGCACTTTCTCCATTATTGCTTTTATTAAAAGAGCATTACAAAACTGGACTACATTACTACTAAAAATCCCTACACTAACTCTTACCTCAGGTGTTTCAGCAGCTGCCCTCCGCGTGGTCATAGCAACTGACCAGCCTGCGGTGCCCCTTAAGGAAGAGGGGTCTAACGCAGCGCCGGGTGGAACCTCAGTCACCGTGGACACCACAGTGGGGACAATTGCTGCACCATCAGGGAACCCTTACCAACTGTGGCTTCAGGCTGATATTACAAACTCTGATAACATACGTGTATCTATGAACGGCGTTGTACTAACGGCTACGAACGGCTGGCAATTATTGCCGGGCGCTTCTATTGGCCCAATCCATAACCTATCTGTCGATATAAAATATATAGCAGAAACTACTAATGGCCAAAGATTAAACTATATTTGGTCTACGAGGGCATAATGAAACATATTATATTTACATTGTTTTTATTAATTGGAGTGAGCTGCGCTTTTGCAGACCTCCCACCAACGCGCATGGCTGGGCAGGGTGGCGTTCTCGCACCTGCTTTTAATATCTATACCCCTAAAAATCAGGTCACAAATCTGGGCGGGGTTAATAAAAGAATTGAGACAGGTAACTCTAATATCCTAGCCAACTCAAGCTTTGAAGCAGCGGTGGCAGCAGAGAGCTGGACTTCAACATCTGGAACTTTGACAAACGTAACAGCGGATACGGTTGACGGATTAAAGTATGCCCAAGTAGCACTGACAGCTCAGGTGCTAAACTTCTCTCAAATAACTGCCACGAGCGCGTCCCTAGTGGGCTTGCAAGCAGAGGCTTCCGTCTATGTAATGGCACCATCGACAGTAAATAATTTACAGCTATGCGCTAAGGTAAATTCAGCGGACACATTAACTTGCTCTGACACTTTTTCTGGTACTGATTCATGGCAACTAAAAACGATACCTTTTGTTTTAGGATCGACTAATAACGGATTGGTTTTAAAAACTACCGGAGTGGCAACGGGTAACATAGCGATTGATAATGCGCGCTTAGTAATTGGCGATGTAAAAAACACTTCCAGCGTAGTAACGGCGTGGCAATCATACACTCCCGATTTCACCGGATTTGGAACGACTTCATCTCACAATATTAAATACCGCCAATCAGGACAGAGCCTTGAGATATCTGGCACGTTTGTTGGCGGTACGTCTACCGGAGTAGAGGCAAGAATATCTTTACCTACGGGCTTCACTGGTTCATCTCAATTGTCAGCGTTGGAATTCGCTAAGGGATATATTAACAACACCGCCGTTGTCGGCAGATATTCGGCAATGCTAATCGAGCCTAACGCCGCTTATTTAACTATCTCATACCAAGACAACTCGACTGGTGGATACTTCGCTAAGGCCAATGCTAACGCCATGAGTGCAGGTGGAACACATTCCTTTTTTGCAAGTTTTCCGGTCAACGAACTAGCGGGAAATGTTACTACTATTACACAACCAATATCAGATAAAGAAACATGGTATTTATCGCAGTTAGGCAGTGCGCTTACTGAAAACTCTGACGACATTCGCTTTGGCTTAGGTGGAACAATTACAATCTATAAGGGTAGTGACGTGTCTACATCAACTGCGCTAATAAATAATTCAAGCGGAAACATGTACGCACTGGATGAGGCTTCCGGTGGACAAAGAACAAAATTTATCGCCAATAAAAATGTAACAGTCACGGCTAGTTGGGCCGCTGGGATAAATGGCGCAAGCATAATTGCCCTAAATGTAAATGATGCCCGATTAATATGGGGTAGCGAAGCCTCTTCAGGCTCACAAATAAGAATGGTTTCCGCTAGCTTCGACCTTAAGCCCGGTGAGTTTTTTAGTGCCAGTACCCAGTCAGGGGCAAGCGTAACAGCAGGGGCGAATCCTGTTTTTCTTTCGTTTACTTCAGCTTTAAAAAATCCTTCTATTACCGGAAACTTTGTCAACACCATGAACACTTCCAGCGGGTTTGCTGAGAAGTTTTTCAGCGCAAAAATTAGTTCAACAGGGGTTGTGTCAAACGAGATTGGAGACTTTTTAGATGGAAACTGTTCTCACTCCACAGGCGAGGAGACTTGTAATTTTAAATCAGGCGTTTTTACCACAATCCCAAATTGCACCGGAGTCGTTGACCTAGGAACGGGTTCGGCCCATTTAATAAGAATGAGCACAAACATCACGAGAGTGAGGGTAGAAACTTTAACAACGGGTTTAGCTTACGCAGACGAAGCGAAGATTATCTTCTGTCATGGATATTAA
>Ga0163151_10003477_pt1 | contig 22618 bp, 27 predicted proteins | sample OliLakLV19MP5IB2_FD_145596 | JGI IMG/M metagenome (GOLD analysis project Ga0163151, IMG submission 145596) | Freshwater microbial mat bacterial communities from Lake Vanda, McMurdo Dry Valleys, Antarctica - Oligotrophic Lake LV.19.MP5.IB-2 | ecosystem: Environmental > Aquatic > Freshwater >... | reverse complement strand
GCAACCTTCCCGATGTTTCTTTGTGTTTAAGATAAATCATGTACGTGGGTCACGCCGATACTAATTTTTCTTGGCGGAGATGTATTAACCTTTGCACGAACCCACTTCGCACGCGCGGAGCGCGTGCGATTAGTAGCTCTCATCGGGATTCTGCTCGAAATACATTCGAACTTTGTCCAGAACATACCGCACCTGATACAAAAAATACCCCTTGCGGGATATTTTTGTATCAGGTGCGGAGGCGGAAGGATTCGAACCTTCGAGGCCCTTTCGGGCCTGCCTGTTTTCGAAACAGGTACATTCGACCACTCTGCCACGCCTCCGTATTGCTTCGAAATAATACAATTCTTCGAACAAAAAATCAAAAACCGCCCCTCGCAAAGAGTCGGCGGTTTTTGATTAAATGACTTACTCAGCCTTCGGCGCGTTGCCCATGATGCGGAACATCTTGGTGCCACACACTTCACAGGTGCCGGTCATCGCCTTGCGCTCCTTACCGCCCTTGCCCTGCATTGAAACCTCGGTAGCATTGGTCATCTTGCGGTCCTTCGCCTTACACTTTACGCAGTATCCAGTAACGTCTGCCATATTATAAATCAGTAAAATTAGATTTAATAATGAAAAGGATGAGTTCGTCCGGCTCAAAGCCGAACTTAAATCGACCACTTATTTACCACTACGATACCATAAAACCCTTCAAATGCAATGTTTGACCGAGACCACTCCATTTGGATAGAGCTATAACGTACTTGAACTCATATGTTATGTCCTTTATAATAAAGGTATGAATGGTGTGAAAATAACAGAAGCGGAAATTCAAAGAATCAAAAATTTGCGCGAAACCGGCCATAGCCTACCTGAAATCATGAGAAAGGTCGAGCGCGGGAGCTCGACGGTTCACAAATATATTTTCGGTGTCGCCGTATTACCTGAATTTAAAGAGATATTAGAACGCAAGCGAGGAGCTAATACCTATCGAGCGAGGGTACGCTGGGAAGAGGCAGGAAAGGAAGCAAGGAATCGAATCGATCACCTAACCTCAAAAGAAAAGCTACTCATCGCGGCTTGTCTATATTGGGGAGAGGGTACGAAAAGCGAGTTGAGCCTTACGAACTCAGATCCCCTTCTCATTAGGGCATTCGTATTATGTCTTCAAGAATTCGGCGTAACCTCAAAGGAGTTACGTGTATCCATAAGAGTTTATGAAGACTTAGAGAAAGAAAAGTGCGCAACCTACTGGGCTAGGATTCTCGGGATACCAAGGAGCCAGGTTTTGAGCATCAATGTTTTAAGGGGCAAGAAAACTGGTAAGCTACCTTTCGGCATGTGTCGAATCAGGGTGACAAAGGGGCAAAAAACCTTTAAGCTACTGCAAAGTATTATCAAGGTGATAGACTTAAGATTGAAGTCCCTGTAGTTCAATGGATAGAACGTCTCACTCCTAACGAGACAATGGCTGTTCGATTCAGCCCGGGGACACATAACCGTTCGACTTGCCCGCCTTTGGCGGGTTCAGTTCGATGGCACCATTCGGCAGGCAGGCTCACGGCAAGCGAAAATAGTGAACGGCGTGCCGCACGCTTTCGCGCGGCACGCCGTTGAAGACTCCTCGCAGATCAAAGGCCCCGTCGTGGAGACCTGACGATGCAGCTTCCTGGCACTCACCGGTGCGGCGCATCGCCCGGCTCGTTACCGTATCTAACGCCGTAGCTCGGCTGGCCGGCGATCGCCCCAAGAGAGACGACTCGCGCTTGTCCGGCACGAATCGTACCTTTGTACTCCGACGGCGGAGCGATCTGGACAGTATCGTGCTTGCGGATCTCGACTGAACCCTGGATCATGACGCACCTCCTGCCTTCTAATTTATTACGCGCTACAAAGTCGGGCAATGATTGAAATGCTCAATAGACCATCTTGAGATGGAAGAAATATATAAAATAGCGGGCGCTGTAGGAATCGAACCCACGTAGTCAGTTTTGGAGACTGACGTCTTACCACTAGACGAAGCGCCCTAGAAAAGTCTCGCGATTGTTCGGGCAGCCGCACGTGGCTTAGCCCAGTACGGATATAGTAGCCAATCTAAAGCGAGAAATCAAAGCCCCGCTTTCGCGGGGGTTGATTCTAAATCTTGGCCTCCTTGTGAGACGTGTGCTTGCGGCAGCTCGGGCAGAACTTGGAAAGCGTAATTTTGCGCTCAACAAGCTTCTTGTTCTTGCGCGTGTAATAGTTGCTGCTCTTGCAGACGCTGCAGCGAAGCTTTATTTGGTTTTTGTTCCTTTTAGAATCTGACATACGCGGTTATGTGGGGCGTTAAAAACAATAGGGATAGTATACTCAAAACCCTGAGAAAAGGCAATACTATAGACTTTTTCTGGAAAATCCTTAGAATGATTCAGTACATCTATGCCGATGTAGCTCAGCGGTAGAGCAACTCCATGGTAAGGAGTAGGTCGCGAGTTCAATTCTCGCCATCGGCTCAAAGTCTCAGCCTCGGAAGCATTTTTCAAGCGAGCGACCACAAGGAACGCTAGCGGCTATTTTTGATATATTTTTTCATGCGCCATTTCCGTCCCTTGCCTTTGTTGAGGTTTTTGTAAAAAGGAGTTAGCGCGTGACAATTAGGGCAAAGTAGCTGTAAATTAACCTCGTGATTATTTTCAGCGTTTCCATCAATATGATCAATCTCCAAGGGGACAACGCCGGTCACGGGATGTTTTTTCTCCCACAAACATATTGAACACTTCTTGCCGAATTTCTCCGTCAGATACCTTTTTAGATGACCAGAGATATTCTTCGTAGTTATTCCAATGCTTCCACTGACTTTACCGCCCCTCCAACGGTCTACCCATTTCCGATATTGACAATCAGCCTGACATTTATTTGAACAAAATTTAACCTGATGTCGCTCAGAGAACGCGACTCCACAACCCACACAGGCACTCATAGGTTAAGTATACCAGATGCATATACCATGGAGAGGTATACAAATTGACGAATGAGCCGGTAGGGTGAATCGGACACCCGTCTTTGCTTTACAAAAGCATTGCTCTGCCATTGAGCTATACCGGCACTAAAGCCCTTCTAATCTAATATACAATCATCGTATTGACAATCAAACCCGCCCTGCGGTACTGAAAGGGTCAGGGTGGACGTACCATATTGACCGTGCGTCCCTACTCTGGGGCGTATTTTTTATAAGGAGAACCGCCGTGACCGTGGACCACACCGATCTGCCCAGCGCCGGTCGGGAGCGTCCCGATCCGGCCGCAGTGCTTCAAGCACTGCGAGCGCATCGACTCGACGTCAGCCAGCGCGACGCCCAAGTCTGGGTGCGCGCAGTAGCACTTAGTGAAACGCTCGCCTCCCCAACGCTCAGCGGGCTCATCGAGTCACAGGACGAGCTCGCCAGAGTTGTCGAAGCCGTTGAGAACGCCTTCCGCGCCCTCAACGGACACGCCCGCCCCTGCTGACCCCGCACCCGGGCCTCGTCACGCGACGAGGCCCATATCTATATCACGGCAAGGAGTTTTTGCCCTAAGTAACCCAAAAGGAGTACTCCCGAAGGATGGGTTTATCCTGCTTACCCTGAGCCCCGTCGAAGGGAGTATAACCGAAGGGATGACGTGGGAGCTATTCTACTCAAAACGAATTTCGCCTAATAGCTACGCCCAGATATTTCTCCCCCCTCCGCAGATGGCGCAGTTACAACAAATTTACCTTGCGCATCCTGGTATATAGCATATCCGCTGTCATAGTCTGTTGCGCTCGTCCAGTGTCCAGCAATGGGGTCAATAACCATCTGGAATAAATAATCAGGGACAAGGCATGGTGCCGCATTAAATCCTCCCGACGAGCTTTTGACGGACGTAGCAATTTTCGGCATTGGTTTTCCGGCGCAATTCCAAACTCCGTTATAATCAAGATCGAACTGAAACGCCGCATTTGCAAGCGAAGATACGTTAGCTTTGCGTTGATTATCACGAGCTGATGCAAGCGCACTATCTCCCGATACTACCACTACCACGATAGTAGGTGGAACTTGAGTCACCGTGGTAGTTTCCTCTGGAATTTTTTCTTCATTCACGAGCACAGGATTCACATTTTCCGCCTTGGTTTGCACCGAAGGAGATGATACAACTATTGATTTTTGCTCGAAATAGTATCGAGCTCCCACTCCAACGGCAAGTGCTAAAATTCCTACTACCGCAAGGATAATGAATTTTTTCATTTCTCTTAATTATAGCATGTGTGGGCGCTAGGGGTCCTTGCACTGAGTATACCCGAAGTGGATGTTTACCCTGAGCCCGCCGAAGGGACGTGGGAACGCTTACTTGAGATCATACAGCGACTCGTTCACGACCTGGGAACTACCACCCTGAGCGACTCTCGCACTTCGATAGAGTAGATAGATCGCGACAATTTTACCGAAATCAGCCACCTGTGAGGCGACAGCGCCAACATATGCTCCTACTATCGCAGTAGCGCCGCTAATGGCCTTATTCTGGTAAGCGGTATGTAATCCGGTAAACGTAAATGAGGTGAGCGCCTCAACGGAGGCGACACCTGCATCAATGCCGAATTCAACGCTTAATAATTTTTTAACCGCCTCGCCTTTCGCGATTTCGTTTAGGGCATTCATCTCCTTAAGGATATCGCCCACTGAGAAATGCTGAGCGTCGTACCGGTCAAGAAAAACAAACCAAAGAAAGCGAAACTTGATACGATTGTAGAACCACAGAGCGATTGGAATACCCACGCATCCAAGGAATAACAATACTCCGGCCACAGCAGTATTTCGCGTTTCTGCAAAAACGAAAAACGCAAAGAATACACATGCCAGTATTCCAACAATCGCCGGCATGATGTACCGCAAAAAGATTGCCAACTTCAGCCTGAATGCTTGACTAAATGTCCGCTTCGCGATTCTCCAGCTCTGTGCCGGAGCGAGCTCCCTTTTGTCAAAAAAAGAATCTATCCAAACCCTTTTCTCAATATCGAAAATACTCTGCGCTACAAAGGTAAATGGGAAGGCGATAAGTATAATGAGTCCGAAAAGGATCAAAAAGGCGCTCAAAGTCCACGTATCGGTCTTGCCGATAATCACAGAACTCGTCAGAACGAAAAACCCAATAACGACGACCAGGGTCGGAATTACCAGTAGCCGGATTGTCGCTTATACCAACATAGAAAGTTTTCTGAGCGCAAAGAAGCATGTATATGTGCCACATGCGGTAAGTATATATTATCTCTGGCTTGCGCTGAGATTGCCGAAGTGTGGGCAGGGAGGGACTCGAACCCCCGATGTCCGTAAGGACGACGCGTCTACAGCGCGTTGCACTAGCCGCTATGCGACCTGCCCATAGATACTCACAAAGGATATATAAAATAGTACCAAGAATCAAGAACGCGGCTCCTCCTTCTGTTCAGGAGTTGGCAGCGTCACGTCCGGGATATTCGAATCAATAGTCATCAGCCCGATCTTCTTCTTCATCTCATCCCCGCTCTTTGCCGCCTCACGCTTCTCCTTCAAGCTCTTGAGGTGCGAGTTGATATAGTTATCAATCTTCATGAGCACAATCTTGCTCTTGCGCAATGTCTTTTCAAAGAACGAGTGGAGAAAACGGTCGATTTTCTCAAGTGGAAGCTTGCCAATAAAGCGGTCAAAACCACCGAGCGGCTGGGCGTTTTCGGGTACATCATGAGCGATGCGCGGAACGGCACGGGCAAAGAGATAGACGATAAGACCAAGCGAGACGAGCATGCTCATCTCGATGAAGAAGTTGTACATAGAGTAATCGCGAACAATGCAAATCTATTTAATAATGCGAATTATAACACAACCTGGAACTGATTTCTTCCCCCATTCGCGTTATTACCTCTTCATTCGCATTGTTAGCGAATACTAGACCTGATACCGCGCGAACCGCACGATCTTCATATTCTCTCCCACTTTCGCGATTGTCGCTTTCAGAAGGTTCTCAACGGTCATTGTGTCGTCCTTGATGTATGGCTGCTTAAGCAAGTCATCAACGGTCTCTGGAGCAGCAGCAGCAATCTGGAGCGCCACATTCTTTGCAAACTCACGGAACGGCTCAGAGCGAGTTACGAAGTCGGTCTCAGCGGAAACTTCTAGAAGCACGCCAACGCGGCCGCCGTGAATATACGTCTCAAGGTGACCGGCACCGGTGACTCGATCACCCTTCTTATCAGCCTTAAGCTGGCCCTGAGCCTTCAGGAGCTCAATCGCCTTCGCAACATCACCGTTCGCCTCGGTCATCGCACGCTTTGCGTCCATTATGCCCGCCCCAGTCTCTTCACGAAGCTTTGCAACATCAGCTGCTGTAAACATCTTTAAATAAATGATTAATTTTCAATCTACGAATTACCAAATCAATGACTAATTCTAAACTTGATTCGTAAATTAGTAAATTCGGTAATTGAACATTGCGGTGGCTACCAAATCCCTACTTAGTAACAGGCTTGATAGCGGCGGGAGCAACTGCAACTTTTTTCGCCTCAGCAATCGCGTGCTTCTCGCGTACACCGGTCTCGATACCTTCCGCAATGCGAGCAGCGATCCAAGTGACCGAGGAACGGCTGTTGTCGTTGGCCGCAATAATATAGTTGATCACGTCCGGGTTAGCAGATGAGTTCGCGATAGCGATAAGCGGAATCTTCATGCGCTTCGCCTCGGCGATAGCGATCTCATGCGCGTCGGCACCGAAGACGATAACGGCACCCGGAAGCTGAGAAAGGCGCTCCAAACCACCGAAGAGGCGGGTAAGGCGCTCAATCTGCTTCTCAATGACCACGCGCTCCTTTTTGGTGTATTTATCAAGCTTGCCGGTCTCCTTATCAGCCTTAAGGCCCATATAGAAGTTCAAACGCTTCGAAAGACTGTCAAAGTTCGTGAGCGTTCCACCAAGCCAGCGCTCAGAAACGAACGGAAACGAGAAGCGCTCACCAAGGGCGCGCACCGCCTCAATCGAGGACGGCTCAGTTCCAACGAGCAATATCGGGCGGCCGGTCTTTACGACCTCGCCGATAAACGCCTTCACCTTCTCAATCTGCTCAATCGTCTGGGTGAGGTCGAAAATCTCCATCCCGTTACGGTTGGTGAAAATATACTTCTTCATGCGCGGGTTGGTGCGCGTGCGCTTGCGTCCAAAAAGGACACCAGCCTTCGCCATCTCTTCCATCATCGCACCATCAGCCGTGCGCTCTACAGCTTGTGGTGAGCCTGCTTGTCCTGAGTCAGCCGAAGTGGCCGAATCCAGCGCTGCTTCATCCTTCACTTTGTTTTTAATGTCGTCCATATGGGTAATCAATAATCAACTAAATTAATAATCTACTAAAGCGTAAAGGGGTTAATCTAATAAAGAAAAACACCCAGTAAGGGTGCGTAAACAAAAAGCATAAAAGCTATTGATTACGCCCGATACGGACAGATCCTGTCCAACTTACGCTCCAGGGCCCTCGTGGCGTTGAGGCTTGGACTCCCGAACGGAATCCACTGGAATAGGCTTAATATATCAGATTTACGGGATTTGGCAAGTTCAATCTATATTTGACATAAAAAATTTAAAAATGCTATTTACTTAAGCATCCCAGTGGGCTCGTAGCCGAAAGGAGGGCTGGCTACCAAAAGCCCATAGGAGATCGCGATGAACTGGCACCTTGTCCTCTTGGGCTTCTCGATGGGATCGCTCGTGGCTGGATACAGACGGGGTCCGAAATCCCACTGGGGATCGAAAATCTACGCCATCGTCTTGGGTGCGGTTGCGCTGGTCGGCGGGCTCCTCATTGTGGAAACCAAGACCGGCGTCCCCGCCGACATCAGCAAGCTCGATAACGGCATCTACGCCGTCTACGGCAAGATGGAGATCGGCGAGGATATCGCTCTCTGGGTCGTCCCGCTCGACTCGCCCAAGAACCTCGAGCACGGCAAGCTCTACAAGCTGCACAAGGGAACGAAGACCGACTTCGGACCCTTCCTCAAGAAGGATGACAACGGCGAGCTCCTCGCCTACTCATTCGGAAACGGGAAGTAACGCATCCCACCGCTGCAGCCCGTACGCCCCGTCATCTCGACGGACAAGCGTGCGGGCTGTTCTTAATTTTGAACTAAAATCGCCATCCTTATCTTGCTATCTATATAGATAGCAAGATAAGGGGAGAAGATTATTTTTTCATCAGAGAATCGATAGCGGAGCGGATTCCCGCTTCAAACTGCTCCCTACTGAACCGCTCAGCGCTTCTCGCAATAACCTCTCGGTCAAAATGCATCGATTGGAATCGCGCGATCGCAGACTGAAGTCCAGCGACCGACTGCTCATTGAAAAGCACGCCACTCACGCCATCCTGGACAATCTCTTTCGCTCCGCCGGCATTTAAAGCGAGAACTGGCGTTCCGCACGCCTGCGCCTCTGCGGCGACGAGCCCAAAGTCCTCAACGTGCGGGAAGATAAGTCCCTTTGCGCCGTTATAGAGCTCGCGGAGCTTCGCATCATCTTGATACGGCAAGAACTTTATATTTTTCGAAGTCGCCCGCTGTTTTAAATTAGCTTCTTCGCGCCCAGCGCCGACAATAATAAGCGGCAAGCCATTCGCGTTGAAGGCGTCAATGATAAGATCGAACTTTTTATAGGGCAAGAATCTTCCAACAGCAATAAAATAGCTGCTAGCTGTTAGCTGCAAGCTGTTAGTAGAATCAGGATGAAAGACACTCAAATCAACTGGTGGGTACAAGACCGCGACATCACGGTGATAATAATCCTGCACCTTGTCGGCGATGAACTGCGAGTTGGCGAGCATTACGTCAGGATACTGCGCAAACCGATAGTCATAGCGCTTCACGTATCGAAATAATGGCTTGAAAATGTTCCGGAAGACGCCGTGCTTCAGGCCTTTACCGAAATACGTTTCAGTCTCCCAGACATAACGCAACGGCGTGTGGCAATACGAGAGGTGCTTCGTTTTGCGGTCGTGCGGAATCCCCTTCGCAAAGCTCGCGCTATCAGAAATGATAAGGTCGAACTTGTCCGCCAGATGCATCGTCCGAATCGCAAACGGCATAAGGGGGATAAACAGCCGGTGATGATTGCGCACAAACGGCCAGTCGAGAAAGCTCGTTCGAACGTCTCGCCCCTGGAACATCCCCCGCATCTTCCTTTTATCGTGCAGAAGCGTATAAATAGGCGCCTTCGGAAACATCTCGGCGAGCACCTTAAGAACCCGCTCGGCTCCTCCAATTTGATTGAGATAGTCGTGGACTAGTGCGATGCGCATGGTCAATGGTTTATTGGACTAGTAGTCTAGCTGGGCTAATAGCAAATGCTACGTAACATTCGCCTAGAGTAAACGGCATATGTTAAACATGATAGTATTATAGAGATGTTTCTTAAGAAGTCATACGCCTACAGCTTTACCAAACGCCTCATCGACATCATCGGCGGCATTTTGGGTTGCCTTATTATGATCGTTCTCACCCCGTTCGTCGGGCTTGCTATTAAGCTCGATAGCCGTGGGCCTATTTTTGTAAATCTCGACCGGATCTCAAGCGGAAGACGAGTTGGAATCTTTAAGTTCCGTTCGATGGTCAAAAACGCCGGCGAGCTGAAACATGAGCTCGTTCCCCTTAATGAACGCAAGGACGGCCCGTTCTTTAAGATTAAGAATGATCCGCGCATCACCCGGGTCGGTAAGGTCATCCGCAAGTTCCGCCTTGATGAGTTCCCGCAATTCATCAACGTCCTTGGCGGCAGCCTCAGCCTTGTCGGCCCCCGCCCGCACGAACCAGGTGAAGTGGAGCACTATCCAAAGGAGTATCACTTCATCTTTCACGGCAAGGCGGGCATCACGGGAGCTTCCCAGGTGAATGGCGCCTCGAGCCTCACCTTCAAGCGCGAGCTCGAGCTCGACAGTTGGTATCTTGAATCCCAGAGCCTCGCCCTCGATCTCAAAATAATCGGCAAGACGATCGCAATTATATTCACCGACCCGACAGCCGTGTAGAAATAGCTCGTAGTACGTAGCTCGTAGAAAAATGTAGCGAAAGGAATGTTATAATGAATCTATGTCTCCCCTACGTACTACGAACTACGCACTACGAGCTAATCAGCGTGGCTTTACGCTGATTGAGCTCGTCATCTACATGGGGCTGATGAGCATTGTGGTCGGTCTTTTCGCGGCCATTCTCGTGACCATCGTTCGCATTCAGACCCAGCAGACATCGTCCCGCCAGGTGGCGAGCGAGCTGAACTTTATCATGAACACAATCACACGTGATGTTCGCAATTCACAAGCACTTTCGGTGACCAGCAGCACGCTGACTATTACAACAAACGAAGCGAGCACAACCCCAACGATTATCACACTCGCAGACGGGGCAGTTGCAAAAAAGGAAGGCACAAACGCAACCTCGACGCTGTCGACCAATCGAGTCGTCGCTGATGCGCTCGCCTTCACTGAGCTCTCCAGTGGAACCGCTAAGGCCGTACAAATCGTTCTCACGCTCTCATTCAATACCAGCAATCCCACACAGGTTTTTACTCAGACACTACAGACAACCGCTGCGCCACTCAAGAAGAGCGACTAAGGGAGCGTTGGAAAGTGTCCGAGATATTGAATCGCTCTGCCTGTTTATCTCGCAAATAACTATTCTCTTATTCGTGCGAATAAGAGAATAAGAAGAGCTAGAAAATTAATAGGAGCCCGAAATGATGAGCCCGCCGAACTTCCGGTGGGCTCGTCATGAGCTGCGGTTGGGCGGGCGAAAGCTTGACGGTGATCAGACGAAGATGGGGGTCTCGAAGACGCAGACTTCAGGAGCGTCGATCCAGATGAAGTCGTCCAGAACGGTCTTCACCGCCTCAGCTACCTGATGCTTGACCTCCTCGGTTCGCTCCGGTTTCGACTTAATCCGGATCTCGACCGTGACCTTGCTCTTCTCGCGCCTGAGCAAATCCTGCGGAAAATAGACGCGAGTCTTTTCCTCTGGCTTCGTAATTTTCATCGCCGGCACGCTGGCGATTGCGAACTGAATCTTCCTGGTCAAATCCAGGAGATCGAGGTGCGCGCTTTCGAAGTGAATACCATAAACCGTTACGAGCGGCATGAGCTGACTCCTTGGGCTTGGGACTCGTCATCAAAATCAAAATACCGCGATGGGCGGTATTTGCAAATTTTCTTCGGCTTGTCATCCTGAGTGGAACGAAGGATCTATAACGTGAAAACTAGATTCTTCATCCGTTCAGAATGACAAACGGGCAAAAAGGAATCTACGCGTCTGCGAGCGCGCGCACCTCTGCCTGCCGGCAGGCAGGTCATTATTCGCCACTAAGCGTCCGCTAATATGCGAACTTCATTGCCTGGTCGAACTTCGAGAAAACCGCCAGTTATCGCGAGCGTCTCTTCTTTTTCAATCGTCCCCGCTCCGTGCGGAACAATCGCGACATAGCGAACCAAGCCGGGTGCCAAAATAGTCACATACGGCTCGTGATGCTCAAGTACCGTTATCTCGCCGGTAACCGTCGGCACAGTCACGCGCGGCGTCTCGCCGGCATAGACCGTCCTCTTCATGGTGTAAACGCTTAGTTTCATGATGTTGTAGACGTAGTAGACGTCCCGCTTCCTTACGCTATTTCGCTTACTTCGTTATTACGCTTATTTTACATCCCCAATTCCTCCCTTCATATAGAATGCGGACTCCGGCTTGTCATCGTGCTTACCGTCTAAAATCTCCTGGAAGCCGCGAATCGTCTCTTTGAGCGGAACGTACTGACCTGGGGTACCAGTAAAGCCTTCGGCGACGAAGAACGGCTGCGAGAGGAAGCGCTGCACCTTGCGGGCGCGGTTAACCACCTGTTTATCCTCTTCGGAAAGCTCTTCCATACCAAGAATGGCGATGATGTCCTGAAGCTCAGCATAGCGCTGGAGCGTCTCTTTTACGCGCTGAGCGGTGCGGTAGTGCTCTTCACCGATAATATTAACGTTAAGCGCAGTTGAGTTGGAAGAAAGCGGATCCACGGCTGGATAGATACCAAGTTCGGTAAGGGCACGAGAAAGTACAATGGTTGAGTCGAGGTGAGTAAACGTCGTTGCCGGCGCCGGGTCTGTGATGTCGTCTGCCGGCACGTAAATGGCTTCCACGGCGGTAATTGAGCCGTCCTTGGTCGAAGCGATGCGCTCCTGCATCTCACCCATCTCGCTGCCAAGCGTCGGCTGATAACCCACGGCTGACGGCATGCGGCCAAGAAGGGCCGACACCTCACTCCCAGCCTGGCTGAAACGGAAGATGTTGTCGATGAAGACGAGCACGTCGCGCTTCTCTTCATCACGGAAGTACTCCGCCATCGTAAGGGCGGTAAGTGGCACACGCATACGGGCACCCGGCACCTCGTTCATCTGACCGAAGACGAGCGCCGTATTCTTAATAACACCGGACTCCTTCATTTCGTTATAGAGGTCGTTACCTTCACGAGTACGCTCACCGACACCAGCGAACACCGACATACCTTGTGACTTTTCGGATACGTTGCGGATAAATTCCTGGAGGAGAACCGTCTTGCCGACACCAGCACCCCCGAAGAGACCCACCTTACCTCCCTTCACGAACGGAGCGATGAGGTCGATAACTTTAATACCAGTCTCAAACACCTCCACCTTTGGGGAGAGGTCGACGAACGCCGGAGCCTTGCGGTGAATCGGCGAGTACTTCGAAAACTCTTTAGACCCCGCATCGATTGGCTCACCAAGTACGTTAAACAAGCGGCCAAGCACCTCCTTACCCACTGGTACCGAGATTTGCTTACCGGAATCAATCACCTCTTCACCGCGGCGCAAACCATCGGTCGAGCCGAGCGCGATAGCGCGAACACGGCCGGTGCCCATGTGCTTCGCGACTTCAAGCGTCAAAACGCGCGCCGCCTGCCCTGAGCCTGCCGAAGGGTCCATCTGAATAGTCAGCGCGCTCAAAAGAGCCGGAACCTGATTCTCCGGAAACTGAGCGTCTACGACTGGACCGATAATTTGTGAAACTGTTCCTTTGTTCATAATTTTATGTAATATCTAATTTCTAATATCTAAATCCTAAATAATTTCCACTTTTATAATTTCGAATTTTATTCATTGTGATTTATCTAGAATTTAGTATTTAGTGCTTAGGATTTTACGATGCTATCGCATCGCTTGCTGAAGTTATTTCGACCAACTCCTGCGTAATCTTCGCTTGCCGGCCCTTGTTGTACAGTAGCGTGAGGTCATCGACTATCTCAGCGGCGTTCTCGCTTGCGGTCTTCATCGCCACCATTCGCGCGCTGTGTTCAGAGGCATTAGCTTCGAGGATAATGTGGTAGACCATCATCTGAAAAAGCCTCGCCGCCAGCTCATCGAACACTACTTTCGGCGAAGGTTCGAAGAGATAATCCGCTATCTTCGCCTTTGTCTTGTCCGTATCAGAGAATCTTCCCCTCTCTGGCGTTAGCCCGTCAATCATTTCATGCAAACCTTTCTCCTTCATCGGCAGGATCTCGCGCGCCACCGCCTCCTGCTTGAGTGTACTGCGGAAGTTGGTATAAATCGCCACCACGCGATTATATTCGCCGTGGAGGAACTCAAGGCGTAAAAATTCAGACATGTCAGTTACTTCATTAAAATCTCCAAAGTCGCCGTGGCCAAAGAACGTCTTTTTGACCGCCACGTTACGGAACTTGAAAAACGCACTCGCCTTCTTCCCTGCAACCACAAGATCGATTTCGCCATTAATAGATTCCTTAGTCTTCCACGCGAGAGCTTTTTTAAGTACGTTGCTATTGAGTGAACCAGCTAAGCCTTTGTCGGAGGTCACCACTACAAGAAGCGTCTTCTCGCCTTTCTTGGGACGAATAAAAAGCTCCGGCTTCTCCACTTTCCCCTCAAAACGATCCAAGTTGGCGAGAAGCTCAAAAGCCGCGAACGCGTAGCCACGCGCCTTAAGGGCTCGCTCCTGCGACTTTCGCATTTTGGTCGCACTAACCACCTCCATCGCCTTGGTAATCTGGCGGGTGTTCTTAACCGACTTTATTCGCTTTTTAGTTTCGTTGAGAGATTCCATGAACGGAAGTTAAACAACTTATTTCCAAATCGTCTTAAAGGTCGCGATGGAGCCTTCAATCGCCTTCACGATATCGTCTTCGAGCGCCTTCTTGGTGCGCAGCGCTTCAAGAACATCTTTCTCGTGGCTCTTAGAGACATACTCCAAGTACTCTTTTGTAAAACGCTGAACATTTGCGGCACCAACGGCATCGAGATGGCCCTTTACGCCGAGGTAGATAGAAAGGATTTCTTTCTCGAACGGGAGCGGCACAAACTCGCCCTGTTTGAGGACCTCAGTAAGTACCAAACCACGGCTGATACGCTTGCGGGTGTTCTCGTCGAGGTCACTGGCAAACTGCACGAACGCCTGGAGCTCTTTGAACTGCGCCATCTCAAGGCGCAGCGTACCGGCAACCTTCTTCATCGCTTTAGTCTGCGCATTGCCACCGACACGAGAGACCGAGATACCGACGTTGATAGCCGGGCGGATACCCTGGTTAAACAAATCGGACTGCAAATAAATCTGACCGTCAGTAATCGAGATAACGTTAGTCGGGATATAGGCCGAGACGTCGTTGAGTTGTGTCTCAATGATTGGAAGCGCGGTCAAAGAACCACCGCCCTTCTCCTTACTCATCTTGGCGCTGCGCTCAAGCAAGCGAGAGTGGAGGTAGAAGATGTCTCCTGGGTACGCCTCACGGCCTGGCGGGCGGCGGAGAAGAAGCGAAATCTGACGATAGGCGGTCGCGTGCTTTGATAAGTCATCAAACACGACGAGCGCGTCCTGACCTTTTGCCATAAAGTACTCACCAATCGCGGCACCAGCCATTGGAGCCAAGTACCAGAGCGCGGCAGGCGAAGAACTCGGAGCCGAAACAACGATGGTGTAATCCATCGCGCCACGAGTGCGGAGGTCTTCAACGATACGAGCAACTTTACTCTCGCGCTGTCCGATAGCGACATAGATACAAATCATCGGCTTACCGCTCTTGTCGAACTTTTGATTCAAAATCGTGTCGATAGCGATTGCGGTCTTACCCGTCTGTCGATCACCGATAATAAGCTGACGCTGACCACGACCGATTGGAATCATACCGTCGATAGCCTTGATACCGGTGTGCACCGGGGTGTTCACCGACTCACGGTCGAGTACGCCCGGGGAGGTAACCTCGAGCGGACGGATCTCACCTTCCACCGCCTTACCGGAGAAGATCGGGCCACGGCCATCAAGCGGCTCACCGAGCGGGTTAATAACCCGGCCAAGCATATTCTCGTTCACGCGAATCGAAAGAATCTGACCGGTCGCCTTCACGAGGTCGCCCTCTTTAATGTCACCACCCTCACCGAGCACGACGGCACCGACAAGGTCTTCCTCGAGGTTAAGCGCGATAGCGGTCACCGCACCCTTCTTCGTTTCAATCGAGAGCATTTCTTGGCTGCGAGCGAGCGGAAGACCAGAAATCTTGGCGATACCATCACCCACCTCAACAATGCGGCCAATAACCTCCTGTTCAACCTTAATCGAGCTGCCGGTTATCTCCTTTTTCAGTTTTTCTACAATAAAGTCTGACATATGATTTTTATTTATTCGCTCCCGCCATTAATGCTTTGTACAACTTGTCGACCCTCCCGGCGAACGTCCCATCTATCAGATACTCATCGTTGACTATCAGCTTCACTCCGCCGAGAACGTCCGGATGCACCTTTTCAACCAGTACGAGCTTTGCACCGAACTTCTTCTCGATATCGCTTTTTACCTTCGCGCTCAACTTCTTCGCACTTGTCGCCTCCACCTTCACCACTCCCTCACTCTTGCGCTGTATCTTTTCGTAGTGCTCGATGATACGGGGAAGCAGTGAACGGTCGTGATAGCTCTCGATGAGCTTCAAGAAAGAACGCAACAGCTGTTCAGCCTCACCTTGAGGCTTTCCTTTTACGCTCTCATGGAGCGCCTGTGCATATTTCTTTACTGGATAACGCATGAATATAAATTTACAATTACCAATTTACGAATTTACAAGTGAATTTCCAACTTCTTAATGTTTAAAAAATTCTGAACATTAATCATTGATTTGGATATTCGTAAATTTGGTTATTAAACATTGTTATCGGACTTTTACTTCATTGAGCGTTTCAGCGATGAGCGCGTCTTCTTCTTTTGCAAAGTCGCCCTTGCTGAGCACCTTGCCGAGGGCTTCCTTCACGACGCCTGCCGCCTGCTGGTAAAAGTTCTTTTCCATCGCCGCCTTCTGTTCAAGCAAAATCGTCTTACCAGTGATAAGAATGCGCTCCTTCTCCTTTTCAGCGCCAGCCATAATATTCGCGCCCGCGGTCGTCGCATCAGTCTCCGCCTTCTTGATGACCTCTTGGCCAACGAGCTGCGCCTTCTTCATCTCATCCGCCTTCATCACCTCCACGCTCGCCAGCTCCTTCTTCGCCTTATCAGAGAACTCAACGCCCTCTTCGATCTTTTGCTTGCGGCTATCAAGCGCCTTCATGATCGGCTTATACACGAACTTACCAAGAATGATAACTAAAATCGTAAAGTTAACGAGCTGAGCGATCATCAGCTTCCAATTGAGACCGAATACTTCTACAAATTTTTCCATATTATTTTATTTCGTAAATATCTTCTTGAAGACGTTAGGACCTCTTCAAGATTCAACCAACGAATCACAGCTGACAACCTACACGAACCGATGTCGCGAGTTCTGGCTGAGTGCTAGGCGCAAGGCTGAAGTCATACTGTAAGCGAAGCGTATGACGAGACCGAAGCAACAACGCAATCAGACAGAACTCGCACAGCGGACTACACGAACTTGATGATCAGGGCGACGACGAGGGTGTAAATGGCGATAGCCTCGGTGAACGCGATGGCGAGAATCATCGGGGTCTGGATCTTTCCAGCTGCCTCCGGGTTCCGGCCAATCGCCTTCATAGCGTTGCTACCGATCATAGCAATGGCAATCGGGCCGAAGATCGCACCAATAGCCATAATGCCACCGGTCATCATGATCTTTACTGCTTCTACTTCCATATGGGTAGTTGTAAGTCATGTATCTGCACAAAGGTCTACGGAATATAATGGGCAGCGCGAATGCACCTGCGCCCGTTTCAATTCCTACTTAATGCAAATAAATACTAAGAGTTAATGTTAATGATGATCGACCGTTGCAATCTGGATAAACACCAGAGTCAGAGTAGCGAAAACGACTCCTTGCACGAGCCCTACGAAGAGCTCGAGACCAAGGAACGGAAGGGGGGCGCCGTAAGGAGCCAAGACACTGATAATCATCAGGAGCACCTCGCCGGCAAAAATATTACCGAAAAGACGAAATGAGAATGAAATCATCTTGGCGAGTTCAGAGAATAGCTCGAGGACGCCAATGAACGCGCCGATTGGGTCGCGGAACGGGTTTACAAAGAACTTACCTCCGTACTTCACAATACCTAGCGCCAGAATACCAAACACCTGCACCATCACCACGGCGAGTACCGCCATAATAAGCGTGAAGTTGAGGTCGCTCATCGCCGAGCGGAACAATGGAACCAGGATCTCTCCGCTTTCGGTATGGTGATATACACCAATAGTACCAAGCACTGGCAAAATACCAAACCAGTTATTGAGTACGATGAAAATAAAAATAGTTGCTACGAATCCAAAGTACTTTGTGGCCTTTTCCTTTGAATGAAGCATATCAGTCATAAATGAGTGGAGCCCGCCAAGGACAACTTCGAAAGCACCCTGAAGTCGGCCCGGAATCATCGCAAATTTACCCTTAAGCAGGGTTGCGCCAACGATTAAAAAACCGGTGACAAGCCAGGACATAAGCATCGTATTGGTGATAGGGAAACCAAGAACCTCCCCTACCTGCTCTCCGTGTAAGACAATTTCTAGCATGAAATCATGTAGCTTGTATCTTATAGCGCGTATCGGGTAAGGTATAGCATTGTTTTTGAGCCAATGTTACACGTTACAGGCTACACGTTGCGCGACCTATACCCGGAAAGGTAGTAAGCAGAACCTAGAAGCCGATTTTCCTTACTGATAAGGCTAAATCGTAACTGCTAACCTCCTGCTTGCTACCTGCCTACCGGCAGGCAGGCACTCTTCCGGACGCCCCTATAATAGCCGATTTCAAAGAGAAATACAATAGTTTCTGGGGATAAAATGAGAAGGGGCCCGTGAGGGGTGTGAATCATCTACTGTGCGACGACTAGCCCTTGCCTCCGACTGTCGTCGGCAGATCGTAGCCGAAGGAACCGCTGTAGGGGTCGACATAGCCGAAGGAACCGAGGAAGATGTCCGGGGTGAAGAGCTGCTCGAGATCCGACGCGTAGGACACGTCGGACTCACCGGTGACGTCGCCATAGACGATGTCAACGATTCGGACGACGACGAACCCGTCAGCCAGCGCCCGGACAACTGCCGTGACGACGAATCGCTCGGTCTCGCCGTTTCGGACGAGGAAACGAGCATCGACACCCGGCACCCCAACCATCAGCGCCCCCGACGGCGAAGTGAAGGTCGCCCCCAGGAGCACGGCATCACCCTTCTCGGAAAATTCGAGCGCGAGACCCAGAGCGTCACCCAGGCCGGAAAGATCCGGCTCGGCACCGTTGAGCCACACGTCGGCGCCGGTCGCCATCGCATCGAACTCTATCTCAAAGGTTCCCTCGTCGCTGTCGCCGATGATGCCCGGGTTGCCGACGTGGCTAACCCAAACTCCCGAGCTCATCCACGTGACCGCCAGCGTGCCGACAGCGCTTCCGCCCGAAGACGTGCGACCGCCACCACCGCATCCGACCGAAACGAGCAGCGCCATGACGGCGCAGAGAGAACGGAACATCGGAAACCCTCCCGTGAGATGAGACCCTGTGGCGAAGTGCCACAAAGTTACCAAGAATTTGCTCTATAGATAATAGCACGATTTTATTAAAAAGTCAATCGCTACTCCACAGTGACGCTTTTTGCCAAATTCCTAGGCTTGTCTATGTCATTTCCACGCAATCTAGCAATATGATATGCAAGTAAATAAATTGGAATAACGGAAAGGATCGGGGTGAGCATCTCAAGTGTCTTCGGAATATACATCACATCCGGCGTGAACGCCTTCAGCTCTTCATTACCCTCGGTCGTGATGGCGATAATTTTGCCGCCACGCGCTTTTATCTCTTCGAGGTTCGACTTCGTTTTTTCATAAACACTATCTTCCGGAGCGATAATAAGCGTTGGAAAGTCTTTATCAATAAGGGCGATGGTGCCGTGCTTCATCTCCCCTGCTGGCAGATCAATTGTTGGGATATAGCAGACTTCTTTAAATTTGATCGCCGCTTCGGTCGCGATTGGCGCGTTATATTTGCGCCCCATCGTGAGTAGGCTCTTTATATCCTTATACTTCTTGGCGATTTCAATAATCGCTGGCTCAGTCAGTAGGGCGCGGTGGACGAGCGATGGAAGCTCCTGGAGCGCTTCTCCGATTCTCTGTCCCATCACGACCGACATCTCGCGCTGTCGTCCCAAGAACATCGTCAGGAGTGCAAAAACCGTCACCTGCGAGGCGAACGCCTTTGTGGAAGCGACGCTAATCTCTGGACCGGCGTGGTTATAGACGCCTAAGCCCGTCTCGCGCGCTATAGAGCTGCCAACGACATTCACGATGCCCATCGTCGGGACGCCCTTCTCTTTCGCCTCCTTTACAGCTGCCAGCGTATCCGCAGTCTCACCCGACTGCGAAACTGATATCAAAAGGTTATGTTCAGTGAAAACTGGCTTACGATAGCGAAACTCGGAGGCGACCTCAACCTCAACCGGAATGCCGGCGTACTCTTCAAGCATATATTCGCCCACTCTGCCGGCGACGTTGGCTGTGCCACACGCGGCGATAATAATCCGTTCTACCTTACGCAGATCATCCTTCGCCCGCTCAATGCCTCCCAGCTTCGCCCGCCCGTCTTCCATGATAATGCGACCGCGCATTGAGTTCTCGATAACCTCAGGAATCTCAAAAATCTCCTTGTGCATAAAGTGCTCGTGGCCACCCTTTTCGATTTTCGTCGCCTCCCACTCGAGCGCCTCCGGCTTTCTCTCCACCTGCGCCGCCGCTAATGTCTCAATGTGATAGCTATCTTTAGTTATCTCCGCCACCTCCCCGTCATTAAGATAGATAACATTACGCGTGATAGCGACGACCGCCGAGGCATCGGAAGCTATCATATTCTCCCCGTTGCCGATGCCGAGTAAGAGCGGACTGCTGTTGCGCGCGGCGATTATTTTGTCCGGCTCGTGAGCGCTCATCACCACCAGACCAAACGTACCGCGCACGAGCGATAAAGCATTTTGCACCGCCGAAAGAAACTTGTGACCATTCCCATTCCCTTTGTCATTCTGAGCAGCAGGCGAAGAATCTATTTGCTTATTAGATCCTTCACTCCGTTCAGGATGACGGGTCTCTCCGTACGCTTTTTCGACAAGGTGAGCCAAAACTTCCGTATCAGTTTCTGATTTAAAAACATGCCCCTCTTTAATAAGCGCGTCTTTAAGCTCTTTATAGTTTTCTATAATGCCGTTGTGAGCGACCCAGAACTCGTTCTTACAATCAGCGTGCGGATGAGCATTCTCCTCGCTCGGCTTGCCGTGAGTTGCCCACCTCGTATGGGCGATGCCGATGCCGGCATCATGTAACGTGTAGCCTGTAGCGTGTAGCGCAGATTCGAGGTTTGCTACCTTCCCCACCTTGCGCTCAATATGATGCTTTTTATCAGCATCAATAACTACAAGGCCCGATGAGTCGTAGCCGCGATATTCGAGCCGCTTGAGCCCATCTATTAAAATCGGAACTGCTTTTTGCTTACCAATGTAGCCAATGATCCCGCACATGCGCCAAATTCTTATAATTTATTTTTATAAATTATCTAAGAATTTGAGCGTCCCGCCGTGGCGGGAAATTCCTAGAAGAAAGCCAACACTCTCATCTCCAGTATGAGGTGCCCACCTTTTTCTGGCAATAGAAATTATTGCGGAATACCGAGACTCGAAAGTGAACTGTACGAACTCAGAAACGCCGGAATCGCGAACACAAGACCAACGAGTGGCAAGACGATAACTACGATGGAGATAATCATCGTCCACTTGAAGTACTTGCGCGTCTTCTCAACCGAGACATAAATAGCGTTCAACTTCGCGCCCTGCGCCTCTAATACAATCTTAGTTTCAGCATCCATATTAACGGGTCTTTAAGATGTGGCGGTGCGCGTAGCCCCAGAACGCTCCAAAGGCGACAAGCATAAAGATCGTGCCAATGATGTGGCCGACGACGGGAACTAAGCGAAGAAGCATGAGAATTACGTTGCCGCCAATGATCGTCTGCCAGGTGAAGACCTGATCCGGCTTTTTGAAAATAACACGATTTATCCAGCCGCCGAGCATGATGCCAGCAAATACCTTCGCGAGCATGAACATAAGCACGCAGAGCAAGAGGAGTATGATACCAAGCGGCGCGCCGATAAGCGAAACGAGAAGAAGAACGGCGGCTATCGGCAGGGCGATGAGCAGAATAAGACCACGAAGCAACTCTTTACCGAAATGCGCCAAGGAGTGAGCCACAAACTGCGAGGACTTGTTCTTGGCGAACCAGAAGCAGAGCAAGCCAGCAAAGAGGAACATGAGGAAGCCCATCGCTCCGGCGGCGGCAAGAATGCTGCGCAGCGTACGCGGCTGGACCGGCGCGGGCTCGTTGATCATCTCTCCCTTCACAATCGCCCCAGCTTCCAGTACCGGCTGCTGTTCCGACTTATTCGTTAAATCTCCCTCAACGACCGCGCTGGCCCCAAGCGTAAGCCGGTCAGCGTAGCTCACGACACTGCCGCCAACACTGCCGTTGATAGTTACATCGCCTCCTATCACACGCACATCACCACTCACCTGACCCTCAATGATGAGCGTGCCGCCGAAGGCAAAAAGATCACCCCCGATAACCGCTGATGGGAATACACGAACCGTTCCTCCGACAACGGCAATATCGCCCGCCACTGAACCGGAGATAGTGATATCACCTCCAAGCAGGCGCGCGTCATCAGTAACCTTTCCGCCGAGCTTTATTGTGCCTCCAGCGGCGAGCACGTCTTGCGTAACGCTGCCAGTGATTACAATAGTCCCTCCAGCAAGCGTTGCGTCGCCTTGAACCACTCCCTCGATGAGCGCGTCCGAGCCGGCGTTATACAGATCACCGCTGGTACCGTCCTCGCCCGCAAGTATGTAATGCTCACCGGCGTGGAGTGTCGCCGCTCCAGCAAAGGCCGGCAGTGCCGCGAAAAAAACCGCAGCAAACAAGACTAATAGTTTTTTCATACGTTTCTTGAAGTATAGCCCCTGAAAGTGCCTCAAGCAACCCTAAACCAGCAGAGCTGGTCGGGCCAGCCCGGCTACAAAAGTCGGTGAAACGGCCAGGTAAGTGCTTCCAGGAACTTTTGGTGAAACGGGCGCTTTTTCCATTCGCCCAGCAGCACTTCCGGCGACTCCCCGAGCAACTCCTCGAACTGAGAG
>Ga0163151_10003473_pt1 | contig 22638 bp, 33 predicted proteins | sample OliLakLV19MP5IB2_FD_145596 | JGI IMG/M metagenome (GOLD analysis project Ga0163151, IMG submission 145596) | Freshwater microbial mat bacterial communities from Lake Vanda, McMurdo Dry Valleys, Antarctica - Oligotrophic Lake LV.19.MP5.IB-2 | ecosystem: Environmental > Aquatic > Freshwater >... | reverse complement strand
TGTGGAAGTACGCGACGTGGTGGGGCGGCGGCGACCGGTGGATGAACTACATGTTCCGCCTCGATCCGGTCGACTACGCCGACCCGAAAGACGAGCCGCAAATGGCGGTGCTGCAGAAGTGGATGGAGACGTGACCGCGCGTCGCAGTGATACCGAAGGAGTTAACATGAAACTCACCATGACCAAGCCCGAGCACGAAGCGTCTTACCAAGACATCATCGCCTTGCTAAAGCGGCACCCTGACCTGACCCCGTACCAGATGCTCGCGGTTGCGTCCAACCTGGTGGGCAAGCTGAGCGCCATGCAGGACCAGCGGACGGTAAGCAATGAGGACGTGATGGCCACGGTGCAGGACAACATCGAGTACGGCAACAAGCAGATACTCGATAAGCTCGGGCTCAAACCGGAAGGACACGGTTAATGTTTAGCAGGCTCAACCGCAGTGAGTACAACGATGACCTACACCGATCCACCCCTGCCTGACGGTTACCTCCCCAAGCGCCGGTTCTGGACTCCTCAGCAGCGCGAATGCTTTGACAAGAGTCTCCCTCAGTGGCGCTTCGCTGAGTTCATGGAACCGCGCTGCGGCAAGACCGATCCCATCGTCGTCAAGACGTGCTACTACTTCGAGAGAAAATCTCATCCTCTACACGTGACCGGCCTGCTTGTCATCGCCTTCCCCAACGGCGTGCATCGCGGCTGGGTGACCGAGGCGTTTCCCGAGAACGTGCCCGACCGTATCCGCTGGAAGGGACTGATCTGGCGCAGCGACAAGTGCAGACAGGTAGGGTTCAAGCAATCGCTTGAGGAGGTGTGCAAGACCAAAGGCCTCGCACTGCTCGCTATCAACGTCGAAAGCCTCGGGTCCGAGGAGACGCGCAAGGCCATCGGCATGTTCCTGAAGGCGCGTGGTCGGGTGCACGTGGTGTTCGATGAGAGTTCTGCCCTGGTCAACTCCGACGCTCTTCGCGCACGCATCATGACGAACATTGGTAAGGCCACACAGTATGTAAAGATGATGAGCATCCTCGACGGCACGCCTGTAGACAAGAACGGCCCGCTCGATTACTATTCACAGGTTGGCTGGATGGGTCATGACATCTTGGGCTATCCGAACGAGGTGGAGTTCCGCAAGCGCTTTGCCGAGATCAAGACCTTCGGTCGCGCACCGTTCTGGCGCAAGGTCAAGGAGGTGCGCCGGCGGCTCGAAAAAGAGGGCGTGGTCAAGAAGGAGTTTATCAAGGACGCTGCCGAGCGCATTGCCAAGGGCGAGAAGGTGCCCGACGAGGCTGACGAAGCTCGGATCAAGCAGGAGAAGCTGGCCCAGGGAATGGGTGAGAAGAACGCTAGTCTTATCGCCACTGCCCAGGCGAAGAAGCGCAAGATGAAACGGGGTCGCGACTGGTGGACCGACGTAGCTATCGACAACGCCACCGGCATGCCACTCTACCGCAATATGGATGAGATCTGGACCAAGCTGGAACCTATCTCTTACCGCGCCACGTTCGCTGCCTGCTTTCCCGATGCCAAAAAGAAGGTCTATCAGAAAAGGTTCTTCCAGCTCAGCGACAAGCAGCGCAAGGCGTACGACGAGCTTCTCAAGGAGTTCAAGTTCACGCTAGGTGACGATACCATTAAGGCCGAGCATCCTTTAACAAGACTACTTCGCTGTCAGCAGATCACGTCCAACTACTACCCCGAGCAGGTGAGCTTGGCTTTGCATGAACCATGCGGTGGTCTGGGCTGCAGCGGTTGCGACGACACCGGCGCAGTCGAAAGCACGGTGCCCATGCGGAAGATCGATCCCGACTACAACCCCCGCCTGGACGCCCTGGCGTTGGAGCTGAAGCTGGGAAAGCCGTTCGGCGTCTGGTGTCGGTTCCGGCAGGAGGTGGACGACGTGCTGGGGCTGTGCCGGGCCATGGGCATCTCCGTGTGCCGCTACGACGGTGCTGCGGGTCCCGACGAGAAGGCTGACTCGCGTGAGGGGTTCCAGGCTGGGAAGTACGACGGCATCGTAGGGAACGAGACTTCGCTCTCCAGGGGCATTCCTCTCTACCGCGCGGAGATGCTTATTGCTCAGAGCAATATGTTCTCGTTCAGGACGCGCAGGCAGGTTGAGGATCGAGCTGAACATGGGCGAAAGAAAACCGCAACCGCCATTATAGATATCGTGGCAGAAGATACCGTTGACGATCTGAGCATCATTCCGGCATTGAGGATGGGGCATGACGTGAGCGCCTGGGTCATGCAGGATGCGGAAAGAGAGTGGATATGAAAATTATCGCCAAGCCAACCGACCAACCGACTCCAAGGCTCGAATGGGACTACGTCGCGTTCGTCGAAGGCAGTGCCGAGGAGAGTCGTAAAACCACCTACGGCTTCAACGCGGCTGATGCTATTACCAACTTCGAGGCACACTACTGTCCGTGCGATATCGATGGAGTTGATACCAAGTGCCATGTTATTGGTAGCTGCATGAGGAGTTTTGAATGCCACATCACGGAATAGCCACGCTGATCCTGGCGTGGGCGAAAAACACTTTCGGCGAGGTATTCAGCGATCCCATTGAGCGTGCTGCACGCGTGCTGGCCAAGGACCCAGCCATATGGCGGCTCAAGCACAACGACAAGGTGGCTGCCGGCACGAGCACTGCGCTGGCTGCCGGCACGAGCACTGCGCTGGCTGCCGGCACGAGCACTGCGCTGGCTGAGGTACCGTGATGCTCGCCACTCAGCTCCACACTCTATCGGGACCGTTCAAGGTCCATCGAGACCATAACCTGACCCGCTCGCCAGCAGGCAGGTTTCTGCCACGCGAGATTCGTGACCCCCTGGGCAGGAGGTTGGTACCGCTCGACCTATTCGAAGTGGAACGTCGGCTCAAGGCTCGAGCGAAACGAGACGAGTCATGAGAGTTCTTATCTGCGGTGGCCGAGGCTTCACCGACGCCGATTTTATCCGATCAGCATTGGAGAACCTGCTGTTCGGTGGGCTCACTATTCCCAAGGGCTTGTTTATCATCGAAGGCGCTGGCCCAGGTGTAAAGGGTCAGCCGTCGTGCGACGAGCTGGTATACCGTTGGCGCGAACGTAATGACATCGACGGTGCGCGGTATCCTGTGGACCACGCGCTGGACGGTCCCTGGCCGGCTGCAGGGCCACGACGCAACCGGCGCATGTTTCGTGAGAGCAAGCCAGAACGTGGTATCGCATTTCCCGGTGGACCTGGTACCACAGGCATGGTGAAAATCATGCGTGCAGCCGGGCTCGGGGTGATCCAGCTGATTCCAAGTGATAAGCATAAGGTAGTGTGAAATGCCCCTACTTATTCCCGGCTCTGACGCATCCGATGAAGAGCTGCTGTCGAGCGGCAATCCTCAACGTCGTATTGCCCTTGTCATGGGTGTTCCGCTTGAGCCCTCCAATCAGCGCATGCTGGACCGCGCTATTGACAACGACTGGGTACGGTTCGTCGACATGACACCTGCCATGGTGCCAGGCATGAACGGGACCACCATGGTGCGGGTATTTCGTATCACCGACGCCGGATTAGCTCGGCTCAACGAGATTAGAAAAAGGAAAGTCATCGATGCAGTTAGATAATATGCAGATCGATCTGATGGCTTTCTTCGGACATACTCGTTTTCTCGCAGGCATGTTTTTCGGGTGGTCAAGCATTCTACTTTTTATTGGAATGGTTTGGTTGGTGCTCCATGACTGACAAATTGCCCGCTGATATGACCGATGAGAAACTGCTAATAGCTGCCAACAAGGAGCTGGAGAAGCTGCTCAAGTTCAAAATGGCGCCCAGGCCAGTGATCAAGAAGGCTGCTGCAGACACCATCGAGGTTCGCGACGACTCGGACAAGGGTGGCTTAAAGCTGAATCAGCACATCAACATCACCGGTCGAGTAGGCAAGTGGATGGTCATACGCGTCCACGAGACTCTCCCTGGGCAACCGCGCAAATACGATATAGGTCCGCTGCCGAACAGGAAAATGCGCAAGGCACATATGGCCAGGAGCAGAAAATGAATATTTCACCCTCGCAGATGACGCTGAACGGCGACGAGCTGTCCTACTAGAAGGATCGTTAAAATGAACCGCAAGATATATGTCGCTTCCTCCTGGCGCAACGCCCAGCAGCCCGCCGTGGTTAACGCCCTCGTCGCTGCCGGCAACGAAGTTTATGACTTTCGGAGATGCTATCTGCGCTCCACCACACTCGCAACCGCATGACGACGGTGTTTTGATTATGAATCGCGTATTTATTATTCACGAGCCTGCCCGCTGGTACAACGGGCACATGGTGCCGTTCGATCTATCTCCTGCTGACGCATACGGCGAGCGTTGCGTGATCTTTCCAGGTGGTGACCGCCCACCTCCCTGGGCTATAGCTGGCCCTGCCATGCAAGCTGCGCTGGCTACGTTCACCGAGCACGACTTCCTGCTGGTAGCGGGGGACATGGACATGGTGGTTTGGGCTTCGGTACTTGCCCTTCGCGCCACTGGCGGTAAACTGCGCCTCCTGAAATGGTCAAACCGGTCACGTGGATACGAGCCGGTCGACGCACCTGATGATATCTGGACGTAACCAACAACAGACGAGAGACGACATGAAACCGAAGCAGAAAAAGATATCTCACGCCGACAAGCGCAACGCGCCTCCTGAGCATCAGCTCCCCATTCTCGACGCTGACGAGGTGGCTCCTCCCCCTAAGGCGACAGCTGCCCAGATCGACAAGGTCCTCGTGCTCGGTCGTGAGCAGCTCAAGCTCAAAAAGGCCGTCGACGTAGCTGACGAGAACCTCAGCAATGCGAAGAAGAGCCTCCAGAACAACAAAGAGAACGATCTTCCCAAGGCGCTCAAGGCCGCTCACATCACCGGCGAGTTCAGCCTCGGGAACAAAGGCTACAAGGTGGTGCTCGGCACCGTCATCAACGCCAGCATTCCGAGCCTCAAGAGCAAGGTCGAGAACGCCGAAGAGAAAAACGCCATCGGCATCGCCTACATGGACAAGATGGCACCTGATATGGTCGACACCGTGGTCACCATTCGGTATCCCAAGGGCACCGAGAAGGAGCTGCAGAAGCTGCTGCGCGATAATGCCAAGCGCAAGAAGCCGTTGGAGTTGGAGCTGAGCCGCACAGTCAACACCGGCAGCCTGCGCGCCTGGATTGCCAAGCGCGATGAGGCTGGTCTCGCTACCGACGACACCAAGCTGAACATCCAGCGCGTTGAGATCGCTGAGGTCAAAGCGCCCAAGGGGAAGAAGGACAAGATTTAGCTTTGGTGCCCTAACGTTGCGAGAGCAACGGACACACAACGACGCTGCGTATGACTGAGATAGGGTAAACAGCGTTCATCTGGCAGGAGTGAAAGCCTGCTCGGCCCGAACCCGGAGCCGATAGTTGATGCGAATAGGGTGACAGGAGGCAGAGACCCCGTTCCTCCCACTGCTTGAGGACATAAGCAGGTACTGAAACTGAAGGACTAATCACTATGGCCAAGCCACAGCTACCCGCAGAGAAGAAGGAAGGGGACGCGGGCCTTCCCGCCATCCCCACCCGTGTCGTCACCACCGGCATCGTTGCTATCGCACCCAAGGAGGTGCTGGTGTTCGAGGACATGGGTGACGGCACTGAAGCCACCGGCCTCGAACACATCCGCCTGAAGGACCGCCGTGTGCCGCTGTTGAGGCCCCTGGCGGCTCAAGCTCCTCAGTGCCAGCCGGTCGAGAACGGTGGCCTGCCCGGCGCGACGCCTGGTGCCATCTTTAACACCACCACGTCCGAGACCTACCCTCGCAAGCTGGGTATGTACGTGATTCCGGTCACGACCGACCTCAAATACATCTGCTACAAAAAGCGCGAGGAGGACGGCAGCGGCGGCGGCTTCGTGTCCATCCACGAGCCCAACGACCCGGTCGTGATTCAGCGCCAGAAGAAGGCTATGGACAAGTACGGCGACCTGTTCCGCAAGCTCGAAAACGGCCAGGACGACGACGGCAACGACCTGGAGTTGGTCGAGACGCACATGCTCTACTGCATCTGCATCAAGCCGAACGAGGACGGTTCGTATCCAGGCGAGTACGGCGAGTGCTTCCCTGGCACGTTCCCGTTTTCGAGTACCCAGATCAAGCAGCACGCCGCGATGATCGAGCGCTCGAAGAACATGAAGTACAACCTGCGCCAGCCAGGCGGCGGCATTCGACTGAGTGAAGTCGCGATGTGGACGCACGTCTGGCATCTGCGTCCTCATCTGGAAACGCGCGGCAAGCTGTCCTGGTGGGGCTGGCGCTTCTCGCTGGCAGCCAAGAACGAGGACGGCACGGAGAAGCACTACACCGAGAGCCGGATGCTCCGCACCAGCGACCTCTACAAGATGGCCGAAGACCTGCGGGCCAACGTGCTCGAAGGCAACGCCCAGGTCGACTTCACCAAGGCATCTGAGCAGGATCTGAGTCGTGGCGAAGGTGGTGATGCTTCGGGCGGTGCTGAAGCCGACATTCCCGGCATCTAGATCACGGTCAAGCCCAGGGGGTTCGCTCCCTGGGTTTTTCCTTCTCGAACCCAGAGCGAGTACAATGACAAAGAACACCTACGGCCCGCGCACCGAGGCAGCTGACATCATCCACGCCATGAAGTATCGTGGCAACGGCGAAGACTTCCGCGAGAGCCAGCAGCGCATCGCCTTCGCTCTGAAAGACTCCGACGAGCACTATCACATCATCCGCGAGATTTTTCTCAACCAACGCTTCATGCCGGCTGGACGTATCCAGGCAGCCATGGGAGCTGCAGGTCGACGTACTACGGCATACAACTGCTTCGTATCAGGAACTATCGAGGACAGCTACGTGGACGGCACCGGTTCCATTATGGGCCGAGCGCACCAAGCAGCTGCTACGATGCGCATGGGAGGAGGCATCGGTTACGACTTCAGCACCTTGCGGCCCAGGGGGAGCCGAGTGAAGAAGATCGATTCCCAGTCGAGCGGGCCGGTATCGTTCATGCCCATTTTCGACAGCGTCTGCCAAGCCACGTCGAGCTACGGTCACCGTCGAGGCGCGCAGATGGGCGTCATGCGCGTCGATCACCCTGACATCGAGGAGTTCCTGTCGGCCAAGCAGAACGAGACCGCTCTGCGAGGCTTCAACGTGTCCATCGCCGTCACCGACGCGTTCATGGAAGCTGCATTGAGCGAGATCAATAACGACTTCGATCTCATGTGGGAGGCCAAGCCGTACAAGACCATCAACGCTGCCGCGCTGTGGGAAAAGATTATGCGCAGCACTTGGGACTGGGCTGAGCCTGGAGTCCTATTCATCGACACTATCAACAACCAGAACAACCTCGCTTACTGCGAGTTCATTGCTGCTACTAATCCATGCGGCGAACAGCCCTTGCCACCGTTCGGAGCTTGCCTCCTGGGCAGCTTCAACCTCACGCAGTACCTGCTCAAGATCGGCGACGCGTGGACGTTCAACTACGAACAGCTTATCGCCGACGTGCCCGCTGTCGTGCGCGCCATGGACAACGTCGTCGACCGCACGGTCTACCCCCTAGCTGAGCAACGTTCCGAAGCTTACTCGAAGCGTCGCATGGGGCTGGGTGTTGCCGGCCTCGCCAACGCCATCGAGGCTATCATCGGAGGGCCTTGCTACGGCAGCCCAGACTTCATTGCCCAGACGCGGACGATCCTACGTACGATCCGCGACGAGGCGTACCGAGCGAGTGTGGCCCTGGCTCGCGAGAAGGGCTCGTTCCCCTTGTTCGACGCTGACCGTTATTGCGCACGACCGTTCGTGCGGAAGCTGCCGGCTGACATCCAGGAGGCTATCCGTGAGTACGGCATCCGCAACAGCCACCTGACTTCCATAGCGCCCACCGGCACGATCAGTATGACGGCTGACAACATCTCATCCGGCATCGAGCCAGTGATCTACTACAAGACTGCACGACCTATCAACACGCCTGACGGTCAGCGCATGTTCGAGATCGACGATTATGGCGAAGCCTTCCTGGGCATTCGGGGTAAGCTGTCAGGTGATGTCACTGCTGCAGAACACGTGGCTGTGCTGACCGGAGTGCAGGAATTCGTGGACAGCGCTGTCAGCAAGACCTGTAATGTCGATCCTAACATGCCATGGGACGACTTTAAGAACGTCTATACTGAAGCATGGCGCGGTGGTGCGAAGGGCGTGACCACCTTCAACTCTGGCGGCAAGCGTTTTGCCCTGCTGAAGCCGGTCACTCTGAAAACCGAGGATGGCGAGTTGAGTTGTGAAATCAACGAGTCTGGTCAGAGGAGCTGTGAATGATAGACTACTTGAAAAGCGGGAACTTCACCGTGCCAGAGTTGCTTAGACTCAGCATGGTGACCTTCGTAGACGCTATCATAAGCAGCCGGCCACCGGACGCTATCATCGGACCTGTCTCCGATCCTTACGTGTACCGCTGGCACTTGGCCCTCGCGTCACCGATGGCAAGTACAAGGGGGTAGAGGAGTCATGAGCATACTTTGCGACGTCAATCTGAAAGCCCTTATGGACAAAGGTCTCATCCAGGAGCCTGACTATAACCTGGTCAATCCTGCCAGCATCGACATTCGCGTTGGCACTCGTGTGAAACGCGAGATAGCTCATGGTCGTATGGAGGACATCGAGCTAACTCCCAAAGGCCTTGTCGTTAGCCCAGGGGATTTCCTGCTGGTCGACACGCAGGAATACTTCAACGTGCCTGCCGACCACGCCATGCACCTGTTCCTGAAGAGCACCATCGGTCGGCGGGGCTGGGGCCATGCTATGGCGTCGTGGGTCGAGCCTGGCTGGCAGGGCAGGCTCACTATGGAGATCAGGAACGTGCTCCAGTACAACTCCCTGATCTTGCTCCCTGGGCAACGCTTCGCGCAGGTGGTGGTCCACAAGCTATCGGGCCGCCCAGCTAGCCGATCATACGAGGGTCGTTATATGGGTGCCACCGACGTCGAGGAGGCTAAGGAGTCAAGTTAAACAATCTCTATTCACCTTCTTTACTTCACGACTCAATTCTTTATAAAGGACGATCCATGCACAAGTCAGCTAACTATTTCGACCCTCCCCACGGCGGTAGGCCTCCTTCCCAGGAGGCCATCACCAAGGCGACCCAGAAGTACGTTGTCGACAAGAGGCAGGTCCTGGTCGCGAAGGCCTCCAGGGAACTCAAAGTTGGAAAGAGCAAATGAAGATCTGGAACATTGACTACCGTGCCAGCACGGCTGCCGTGCAGATCGTCTCGGTCAAGGGCTACGCCACCGAGGCCGAGGCCATCGCAGCGCCCCAGAAGGACGACGTAGGCCGGCTTATCGCCCGCACGCCGAGCGATCTGGCTTCGCTCTCCGACGAGGTCCTGCTGGCCCTCGCCACCAAGATGAAGGTGCTCGGCTGCAGCACCGATGTCGAGGTGATCTGGAGCCGCCTGAACCCTCCTAAAAAGGAGGCCAAAAAAAAGACGGAGGTCCTCTTGCAATCGGCAATCTCCGATGGCACATCCGAAGCCGGTGATGACGCCGTTAACAAGGAGGGAGCCACCGCTCCCGGAAAGAGGACGAAGATGGCTACCAAGAAGGCTGCTACCAAGAAGGCTGCTACCAAGAAGGATGCTACCAAGAAGGCTGCTACCAAGACCAAGACCAAGACGAGCACCGGCCCGCGCGGCGAGAAGACCCTCAAGGTCAAGAAGTTGCTCGAACACAAGAGCGGCTGCACCCGCGCCGAGGTGCTCGAAGCGACCGGCTGGCCAGCGGTCTCGATGCAGGCGATGGCCGAGGCCTGCAGGCTGAAGCTGAGGCAGGAGAAGGTCGAGAAGAATGGCGACGTCCGCGCCCACACCCGCTACTACGGCTCCTAAGCACAACTCACCGGCACAAGCACCCCCGCCGAAAGGTGGGGGTGTTTTTCGTTTGCGCTCAAGTTTACTTTGCGGCTACGGTGCGCCGTCCAGCATAGGAGTCCACATTGAAACTAGTTATCCTTGAGAGCCCGTTCGCAGCTGACAGCCAACAAGGCATCGACGACAACGTTGCATATGCTCGTCGTTGCGTTCGCGACAGCCTACTGCGCGGTGAAGCACCCATCGCTTCCCACCTGCTCTATACCCAGCCGGGCGTCCTCGACGACAACATTCCCGGTGAACGCCAGCACGGCATCGACGCCGGCCTAGCGTGGCGCGACGTATCCGAGGGCTCCGTCGTCTACCAGGACCGAGGAATCAGCAAGGGCATGCAGTACGGCATCGACCGAGCCATTGCGTCTGCCAAGAGCGTCGAATACAGGAACTTGAACGATGCATGACGTCATTGGATTTCTAAAAGAAGCTGTGGCTAAGAGCCCCTCAGCCGGCACCCAAGATTGCTACGTGGTCGACGGCAAAATGATCAGATCCAACAACGAGTGGATGCACGCCGCCATCCCTTGGCCGTCCAAGACTGCGTTCGCTCTGCCAGCCGACGCCGTCGATGCGTTTCTAGCGCGCACCGAGAGCGTCGACGAGATCAAGGTCGAGGCGAAATCTATCCTGCTCAAGGGTGGCCGGATCAGCACCCGCATCGACCGACGCTTCGAAGAACCGGAGCCCCTCAAGGACATGCCAAAGAAGTGGAAGACATCACCCCCTGGGCTGACTCAAGCCATCAAGATTGCATCGGCGTTTATCGGCGAGGGTAGCGGTGGCCGTATCTGGGTGACAGCGGTGAGGCTGTGGCAGGACAGAGTCACGGCGTCGTCTGGCCAAGTCATGATAGATATAACAGTCCCTAAGCTTGGCCTGGAGCAGCCAAAATTGCTGAGTGAGAAAGTAGCCGCTTTTCTCGTGGCCCAGGGTGACCCTGACCAGTATGGTTACGACGACAACAGCATCGCCTTCCGCTGGGAGGACGGTCGATGGGTGTGGTTCCGGCTGGTCGACGCGGAGATGCCAGAGGACAGCGTGCACCGTATCTTCGAAGAGCTGGCCGGTAAGGTGGCTCCAGTCGCTATAGGCGAAGGGTGGACCGACGCGCTGGCAGACGCGGTAGCCTTGTCGGACGGTACCGTTGGCGTCACCATATCGGGACTCCAGGCCATCAAGAAGAACGCCAAGACGGAGATCTCACTCGACGTCGACGTCGACAGCTCCCACATGAGCTACTGGAGCGCGAAGGACCTTGCTGCTGTGGTCGCTGTTGCCAGCGCCTGGAACCCAGGTGCATATCCCAACCTCGCCTTTTTCAAGGGCGACGGACTGCGCGGTGCCATCGTTGGGAGACAGAAGTGAGCGACATTGAAAAGGTCGAGATTGGCATGGCCACACTGTACCGTGGCGACTGTCTGGAGGTGATGCACCACGTCGACAAGTTCGACCACTGCATTATGGACCCTCCGTACGAAGCGAGCATGCACACCAAGAACCGCATAGTGATATCGGCTGATGGCTGGGGCACTTCCACCGAGCCACACAAATTCGGTGCTATGGATGAACATACGCGCAGCGAGATCACTCGTATGATCGTCGAGAAGTGCGGCGGTTGGGTGATGATTTTTTGCCAATCCGAGGGCTCGCACTACTGGAACCAGGCCATCGTGACGCATGGTGGTAAGTACCGCTTCACCGGCGTCTGGGTGAAGCCCTTAAGTAAACCTAACATGTCGGGGGACTCCCCTGGGCTAGGCTATGAGTCCGTCGTTGGCGGCTGGTGCCCAGGAGGGAGGAGCGTCTGGAACGGCGGTGGGCGCGCTGCGGTGTGGACGCACAACCCCGAGAGGCGGTCCATCGGAAATAACCACACATCAATCAAACCGCAGGGTCTGATGACAGAGCTGGTCGGCCTGTTCACGAACGATGGGCAGACCGTGCTCGACGCGTTCATGGGATCAGGTTCCACTGGCGTCGCTGCAATATCCATGGGTCGCAGGTTCATCGGCATCGAGCGCGATCCTGAGTACTTCAAGATCTGCTGCCGCCGTATCGAGGAGGCTCAGAAGGGCTGCATGCACGACAACAAGCCGTACGTGCGCGTCAAGAGTCAGGTGACCGTGCCCATGTTCGAGGAGCTGCAGGCCAAGAAGGTCTCGGCCCCCAAGGCACGTGCGCCGGCCAAGCCAGCACCAGCTGCCAAACCCGCCAAGGCTGTGGCGACCAAAAGGTCCCCAGCAGCGCCCCGCGCCAAGTTCACACCGCCAACGATCAGCACCTCTGAGGAAGAGCCCACTCCCGACGACCGACCTCGCCTGCCGCTGCCGTCAGTATTCGATCCGATCATAGCCGAGCATGGAAGTGAACTGATCGACTTTGGTCCGTGGGACGACGACGCTCCCAGGAGTGCTGTCGGGCTCGACGTCGAGTGCTTCCGCAACTGCTTTATTATCAACCTGAAGAACTTCTCCAACGGGCAGAAGATCTCGTTCGAGATGAGCGAACGCAGCTCGATAGATTTCGCCAGGCTCATGCGAATCCTGTCCAAGCACTGCATCATTACGTTCAACGGTGCCTCCTACGATATTCCCATGATAGCGTTGGCGAAGAAGGGACTCGACGAGTTCGCGCTGAAGGAGTGCAGCAACCGCCTGGTGTCGGGTCAGACCAGGTACTGGGAAATTGAGCGTACCTTTAAAGTGCGTTTGCCTGTCATCGACCACGTCGACCTATACGACACCAGCCCGGCCATCCATCAGAGTCTCAAGACCATAGCTGGACGGCTGCACTGCAAGACCATTATGGACCTGCCGTACAAGCATGACAAATATTTAACACGCGAAGAGATGAACGTAGTCTCAGTGTACTGCTTCATCGACATCGACGACACCGAGGTGCTGTTCAAGTCGCTGAAGGAACCGCTGACGTTGCGGGTAGCGCTCGGGAAAGAGTACGGGCTGGACCTACGCAGCCGCTCCGACGCCCAGGTGGGCGAGGCTATTGTAAAGAAGCGCGCCGAGCGCATTCTCAATAATAAGAAGCTGAAGAAGATGGACCTCAAGACCTCCTGGGTCAGCTACGTCCCGCCACCCTTTATCAAGTTCCAGGGTGCGATGATGCAAGGTGTATTGGCGAAGCTGAAGACCAGTCAGTTCGACGTCGACGGCTACAGCAAACTGGTGACACCAGAGTGGATGAAAAATTTCTCGGTCACGTTCGGCAACATGACCTACTCCATGGGCAAGGGCGGCTTGCACAGTACCGAGGCCAACAGGGCTTTGCATTCTGACAACGAGTACTTCTTGCTCGATGTTGACGTGTCCAGTCAGTATCCGAGGTTGCTTCTTTTGCTGGGCATGTATCCAAAAGCCATCGGACCCACGTTCCTGAAGGTCTACAAGGCCATCATCGACGAGCGTCTGGCCGCTAAGGATCGATTGAAGGTGCTGAAGGGAAGGTCTGATCCAGCGCTCATGGTCGAGGCCTCCCAGGTCCAGCAGAAGTCCGAGGGAGGTAAGATTCAGGTGAACGGAGTGTTCGGCAAGCTGGGATCAAAGTACAGCATCCTGTTTGCGCCAGACATGCTGATCGCCACCACGCTGACCGGGCAGCTCAGTCTGCTCATGCTGATCGAGGCAGCTAAGGATGTTGGTATCTCTGTAGTCAGCGCCAACACGGACGGCATTGTCTTCCGCTGCCGGCGCGACCGTGCAGAGGAACTTGACACCATCATAGAGCGCTGGGAGTCGGGCATCGGCTTTCAGGTTGAGCGCACCTACTACAAGAGCATCTACAGCTCCAGCGTCAACACGTACATGGCGTTCAAGGAGGACGGTGAGGTCAAGGTCAAGGGTCCCCAGGGCGATCCGTGGTCAGACAACAGCACGCGGGAAATGATAATGAAGAACCCGCAGATGACTGTGCTGACGGAAGCTGTGATCAATTTCATTAACGCCGGCGTGCCTTTCGAAGATACGATCCGCGCTTGCACCGACGTTCACAAGTTTATAACGATCAACAACGTCAAGACTGGTGCCGAGTGGCGAGGAGGATACCTGGGCAAAACCGTGCGCTTCTACTGGAGCACCGATGGCGATCCCATCCGCAGTGTCGGCGGCAGCAGGAGGCAGGTCAGCAACACCCTGGGCTCCAAGCCGTTAATGACGCTGCCCGACCAGCTGCCTGAGGATATCGACTACAAACGGTACGCTGCAGAGGCTACTGAGGTGGCGTACGACATCGCAGCGCTTGAGAAACCAACTATGTTCAATAAGGGGAAAGCGAAGTGACTAAATTCAAAGCCGTCACCGTGGGTGCGAGCAAAAAAACCGAAGCGGTCCAGCTCGAAGAGTACGCCGTCACCTTGGAGAAGTCGGACGACTACCGAGTCCTCCGTCGCCTGGGTGATCTGGTGCCTGCTGTTACCCAGGGCGAGCTGCTGAACGGTTTATACCTGGACGTCGAAAGCACCGGGCTTAACGTCGACAAGGACGAAGTGATCGAACTTGGCATGATTCCGTTCGGTTTCAGCAGGGACGGATTAATCGGACGTATTGACGCTCCTTTTCACGCCTACCACCAACCGACCAACCCCATCCCTGAAAAGATCAGCAAGATCAATGGCATCAGCAACGAGATGGTGGCCGGCGCGCGAATAACGGTAGCCGACGTCGAAGCGCTGGTGAAGGCATCGCATCTGATCGTGGCTCACAATGCCGAGTACGACCGAAAGATGGTCGAGCGCATCACAGGCACCTTTGAAAAGGTGTGCTGGGGATGCTCCATGATCCAGGTGCCCTGGGGCGATTTCGACATTACAGGTCACAAACTGGAGTACGTGCTGGCTGGCTTAGGACGGTTCTACAAGGCTCACAATGCCGTCAACGACTGCCAAGCTGGCGTGTTCGCGCTGCAGGCGACGCTGCCCAGCGGCAAGACGGCGCTGGCCCACGTGCTCGAAGCTGGGCGTGTGCCGGGTTATCATGTGTGGGCGTTGAACGCGCCGTACGATGCCAAGGACGCTCTGAAGGCTCGCGGTTACTTTTGGAATCCCGGCGAGGATGGCCGTGCCAAGGCATGGCACAAAGAAGTGCTCGATGACGATGCCGAGCAGGAATGGTTGGCTCGCAACGTTTACAAAAACCTTGTTGATGGTGGGCGCCATGATCGTATCACTGCGTTTGAGCGTTTTTCAAAGCGGGGTTAAACAATGCGCCGACTAAGTTGGTTTTCCTGTGGCGCTGCCAGTGCTGTGGCGTCGTATATGAGTGTGCAAGAGCATCCAGACAAGGCTTTGGCGGCCTTGCGAGCGACCATGCTTGGAGACGAGCTATGAACCCAAGCCCTTCCAAACCATCACGCGAGGAAATACTCGACGCCTTTGCGGTTGAACTGAGCCCGGGCCGAGAGACGCTTGAGCGTTATTTGCGCGACTATCCAGGCTATGCGACCGAACTGGTTGATCTGTCGCGCAAGCTGTCACGTTCGATCCATGAAGATGATGGACCACTGACGGCGAAAGCCCAAGCGGCAATCGAGGTTGCCTGGGAACGTCATGTTGCTGCCGCGCCCAAGGTCGTCGCCGAGGATGCCGAGCCGGATATTGAATGCGGCGTGCTGTGCAAGGCACCTACATGATGGCGAAGATCAACCAGCACAACGAAGGGTGGCGGGCCGCACGGATTACCGGGCACCACCGCCCCCACCCAAGGAGAGATAGATGGCCGGAGAAGAACTGAAGCCGTGTCCGCTGTGCCGTTCGCCGCACACGAGCCTTGCGCGCAACATACACGGCGAGGCCGAGCGGGTCTTTTGCAAGGTCTGTGATTGTTCAGCGCCCATCGCCGCATGGAACCGCTGTCCCTCTCCCAGCCCAGCAGGGGAGTACGAGCGCGGCTTCCTCGCTTGCAGGGAAGCGGCGGTGAAGGTGTCCGATGAGCGTCAACAGATGTCGGTCGATGGCATCGAAAGCATTGTCGCGGGTTGGATTTCTGATGACATAGCTTCCCTCACCCCACAGGAGACGACATGAGCTCGACCTCTATTGGTCAAATCATAAATGCACTCTACCGCGATCCCGATAGAACCGTCGCGACGGCGCGCATTGATCTTGCCTATACCGAGGCCGAGACGACGATTGAAATAGGGCCTCACCCTGGTTTCAGTAACGGGTCAATGGTCGTGGTGCTGAGTGACGGGGCCGGCGACCACAAGAGCATGTACGAGTTGGAGTTTAAGAAGCACGCCGACGTGTGCGAGGCCCGCGCTCTAGCCGCGGCGCTCAATGCTTGGGCCGATTGGGCGGACGAAGAAAACAAAAAGAAGGACGAGAATCAATGATGGCGAAGATCAACCAGCACAACGAAGGGTGGCGGGCTTGCCCGGTTCGACGTGACGAAGCTAGCTTTTCAAAGCGGGGTTAAACAATGCGCCGACTAAGTTGGTTTTCCTGTGGCGCTGCCAGTGCTGTGGCGTCGTATATGAGTGTGCAAGAACATCCAGACACGGAGGTGCTTTACTGCGACACGCTCAAATACGAACATCCTGACAACAAGCGTTTCCTTAAAGATGTCAGCCGGTGGATCGGCAAGCCAATAAAAATGCTGCGTTCGCAAGAGTACTCAGACATATATGATGTGTTTGAGAAAACTGGCTGGCTTGTAGGGCCGCTTGGTGCCCGCTGCACCACCGAGCTTAAAAAGAATGTTCGCATGGAGTACCAGTTGCCGGACGACATTCACGTGTTTGGATTCACGGTCGATGAGCAAAAACGCATAGCCGATTTCAAAGACAACTTCGTGGATACCCGTACCGACTTCATCCTAAACAGGCACGTCATTACCAAAAGCGATTGCTATCGCATTTTGCGCGACGCTGGAATCAAGCTGCCGGCGATGTACCTGCAGGGCTACAAAAACAATAACTGTATCGGCTGCGTCAAGGGCGGCATGGGTTATTGGAACAAAATCAGAGTGGACTACCCTGCCACGTTCAAGCGCATGGCAAAATTGGAGCGCAAGATGGGCGTTACAATTTTGAAAGACAGACGCGGCGGCAAACTGGTGCGTATGTACCTCGATGAACTTGAGCCCGGTCGTGGCAGGTACGATGCCGAGCCGGATATTGAATGCGGCGTGCTGTGCAAGGTGGGGATGTAAATGGCCAAGACCATGTCGCTGGAGAAGTTGGCTCTACTGGAAAAGTGCTTGATGATGACCACGTCGGATCAGGCCGGCGAGGCAGCCAACGCCATTTGGAAGGCCAACAAGATTCTGTCTGACCACCGCATTACATGGCGTGAGTTGCTCAGCAAGCAATTGGGGTTGAGCAACGATGAACCGGTAGGCGTGCCCACCGATCCCGTAGCCGCCACCAATGCCAAGATACAACGCGCGCTTGATACGTTGCGCGGAGTCAATTTGGGCAACTTTAGTCAGTTCATTGAAAGCATTGATGCAAAATGGTCTCAGGACAAGTACCTGTCGCCGGCCCAACGCAAACCGCTTTTTGAAGCGTACGACAATTACAAGCTGCGCAATGCCTAAAGAAGCGCTCCTTTGGTCCGATGACGTCCGCCGGTTGAATTCGTTTGGGCTGATCGAACGAATTGAAGATGCCATCAAGGTTGGCGTGGCCGACTGCATCTACTGCCTGCAATGGCAGGACGAACCTTCCCGCGCTGGTTGGGTGGAGCTGAAACGATTGCTCTACTGGCCGATGCGCGCTGGTACACCTATCAGACTGCCTCACTTCTCGCTCGACCAGGTGAACTTCCTCGAACGTTGGGGACGGTCGGGCATGGGAGCGTTCCTGCTGACCCAGGTCGCCAACGAGTTCTTTCTATTCCCCTGGGCAACATGCCGATCTGTTCATGAGGGTGTTGGTCGCAATCGTTTTATCGCACTGGCTGCCGTCCACGGCGTCGGTGCGTTCCCCGCTGGAAGGATGTTAAGATGTTTAACCGAAACCTCACCAAGCAAAGCACCGGTGAGCGCTTCTGGCTCGACCGCCGTCGCCTATCTCGCACCCAGGCCCAGGAGGCCAAGCGGCTCGACGTGAGCGAACGACGTTACAATCATATCGAGAATGACAAAGTCGAGTACGAGTTCGTACCACCGTTGGCCACGACCGAGTTAGGTGCCCTGTGTGCCCTGGCCCGGCGTCGTGACGGAAGGTCCTTACGCCGGCTGGCCACGATGCTGAAGGCTGGCTCGCACGTAACCCTGCTGGCTTGGGAAGAGTCGGGCGATCCACGCCTTGTCAAGGCCTGGAAAGCCAAAGGCTATCGGTTTTACCCTCGAAAATAGGCACTTTACTCCACGGCCAGGTTAAGGCACTATTCCCCTGTCAACTATAGAACGGGGGTTCGGATGGCGAAGAGCAAAGCTGCAACGACCAAGAAGATACCGGACGCGGTGGTCGCGCGGACCAAGCCCACAGGCAAGCCGCCCAAGATCATCTACGACGACATCGACCTCACGGTGCCGAAGGCGCTCTACCGAGGTGAGCTGCCTCCACTGGCGCAGCGGGTACTGCCACCGGAGGCCACAGCAGCGCAGCGTGTCTGGATCATGCCGGACAAAAATCGCCCGGCCCCACCGCCGCCTTCCATCTTCGTCGATAATAAAAACGCGCAGGTCACGATCAAGCGCCGTAACGGCGAGCTGATTGAAACCATGGCCACCTACGAGAACCTCGCTGAGTTCCAGGCCAATCATGACCGGAGCACCTACCCCATCCAGCGGGTTCACTCCAACTACCAAGCCACGCTGATACTGGTTGCCTCGAAGCCTTGGGCCGACAAACTTAAGGGCGAAAAGAAGGTGCCCGGCGAGAAGAAGGTGCCCGGCGAGAAGAAGGTGCCCGGCGAGAAGAAGGTCAGCGCACGCAGCAAGGTGCATCTGATCGGCGACTTGTTGACGCGGAAAGAGGGCTGCACCACGACCGACGTCCTCGCAGCGACGGGATGGCCTTCGGTGAGCATGCCAGCGCAGGCCAAGCTCGCCGGGCTGACGCTTCTGAAGGAAAAGGTTGGCAAGGTCACCACCTACTTTGGGAGCAAAGCATGAACGACTACCAGCTCAAGGCGCTCAACATCTTCAGCACCGCCACGCTCGGCTACTGCGACCCTTGGGGTAGCCTTGGGAGGCGCGGTGGGAGTGGGCGCTGGCCCAAAAGGCAGCCGATCTCAACGATCTAGACAACATCATCGAGGAGATGTGAACGGTGATGGTTATCCAAAAGGTTAACCCTAATGGTCATCTAGATGGTTAACCTTGGGCTAATAAAAAAGCAATGATGTTGCTCTATTTTTGGATTGAAAAATTGGCGGTACGGGAGCATCTTCATCCTCACCAACAACGGAGACCGACATGCGCCGCACCGCTCTCGACGCCTACATCTCCAGGAAGACCGAGATCGACACCATGCTCGCGCGCCTCACGGCGCTGAGCGACGAGCACTTCAACGTGGCACCCGACGAGGCGACCTGGGCCGACGTCGGCACCCTCGCCCACTATGCCGAGCTGCTGAAGCGCATCACCGACAGCGCCTTCAAGGAAGGCGAACACGCCGAGTAGCGACCCACGCGCCCGACCGCCCCGCCCGGCATTGCCGGCGGGGCTCGGGTCAGTAGCAGGGCAGCGATAGTCGCGGCCCGCATGACCGGAGGGTCCACGCCATGTCGAAAGCTTCAGCCACCGCACGCTTCACCGCCGATAACACCGAGGGCTACAGCGCCGCCGACTTGGCTGTTCTGAACGATCGCTTCGTGGCGGTGTGCGCTGCTGAGGGACTCGACCTGGACGACCCGAACAAGTACGACTTTGAGCAGCACCTCGCTAGTGATCTGCTCGCCGAATTCGACGGCCAGCAGGAGGACTGACGATGACCACCACCACCCATACGACCCCGAACGGCTCTATCGTGAGTGCCTATTTGGACGCCAATGCCGCGTACATCGACGATCAATCCGCCGCCGCGATCTCGCAGGTCACGGACGAGCAGTGGCCCGCCGTGCTGGCCGCCCTAGACCTCCACAGCGGCGGCGCGACTGACCCCGGCATCGACTGCCGCGCAGCGGTCACGCGTGAGACGTTGGCCGATTTTGACGCGGCTCGGGACAATCATTGGAGCGAGCGCGGCCGCCGTACGGAGCAGAGGATCGACGGACTCGACGCCCTGCGATTTGAGCGGTTCCAACTCTCTCGCGGGACGGAGCGCCGCGACATGACGGTGCTCGATCTCGGCGTCGTCCGCGTCTCGCTCTACTAGGCCCACAGCCTCACCCACAGGCCCGCCCGGGAAACCGGCGCGGGCCTTGGGCAGTACCGGCCGGGCAATCAGGCCCGTCGAAGTCAAATAGGAGACTGGCAGATGAACACCACCACCGCGCTCACCATCGACTACGCGGCCCCGAGGCTGGCGGCCGAGCTGCTCCCCCACCTGGTGTTGCAAGTAGGCGGCCACAGATCGCGCGATCAGGGCCTCTGCGTCATGGAGGCCGCCGCCTGGCTGGCCGGCGAGCCGCACTCCGCCAGGCCGCAGTGCGCCAGCCCGCTCGTCACTCGGTTCGCCCAGCGCCTCAACGACTGCGGCGACCAGGCCATGCGCGACGCCCTGCGCTACCGGCTGCCGCAGATAGTCGGCTCGCGTGGCACGCCCGAGGTCGACCGGCGCCGCAACCTGGAATTCATCTATCTGCTCTTGTCGGTGCGGTTCGCGTCGTCGCTTGAAGCGCTGGCAACGGTGACGCGCGTCGCCGAATTCAAATCCCGTCTCTTGGCGGCGGCGGCCACACTACGGGCGACGACGCGGGAGGATGGATTGGACAAGTGGCGAGCGGCGTCGGAGCAGGCGCGAGCCACTCTATCTGAGACACGGCGGAAGTACCACGCCGACGCCTACGCCTACGCCTACGCCTACGCCTACGCCGACGCCTACGCCGACGCCTACGCCGACGCCTACGTCTACGCCAGCGCCAGCTCCAGCGCCAGCGCCAGCGCCAGCGCCAGCGCCAGCGCCTACGCCGACGCCTCCGCCGACGCCGAGGCCTACGCCTCACCTCCTCGTCGTGCCGAGCTCAAGGCCGCGTGGGCAACGGATGCCCTCGCCATGCTCGACGCGATTTTGGCAATCAGGGAGTAGGCCATGTCCAACCTTTCCCCTGGCGTCCGCGTGACGCACGCGAATCCCGAGCGCTCCTATGGTGCCGGCGTCGTTCAATTTGTTCACCCGGCGTTGCTTTCGTGCCGGCGGCCGTCGACCGGGCAGGTGCTCTTTGATGGCGAGCGTTGCAGCCGGCGGGTGTGGCTGGCCGATCTAACCTCGATCGTGACGCCGGCGCAGCCGCGCACATCGGCGCGCGGGCGACCATCGGCGCACGGGTGTACGTCGGCGAGCGGGCGGTTATCGGCGAGCGGGCGACCATCGGCGCAGACGCGACCGTCCGCGCAAGGGCCAGGATCGGCGCAGGCGCGACCGTCCGCGTGGGGGTCAATATCGCCGCAGACGGGCGGGGGCCTTGGGGACATCGTTTTCAGTGTCGCCAAGGTCGTGCCGGGCGAAGTTCCGCAATCAATGATGGCGAAGATCAACGAGCACAACGAAGGGCCTGACAAATGACCGTTACCATCCTCAGGGCGTCCGACTATCTCAATATCTGTTGTTTCGCGTCGTGTGAAGGGCGCCGCCCCTACCCGAACGGCGTCTACGTTGACGTCGTCAATAAGCGCCTTGTGGCGATGGATGGCCACAGGCTCGGCCTGCTAGCGCTCGAGACCGGCGTCGACATTCACACAACCACCGAGACGACGTCCTTCATTTTGACAAACTCAAAGGACATGCAGCGTGCCTGCAAGGCTGGCCGACATGAAGCCGTCTGGCTGCGCTGCCACGCGGACAAGGTCGAGATTATCAAACACTCGGCGACGGTCGCCACGGCAGACGATACGGCGAAATATACTGGCGACGTCGAGCAGACGTTCCCGGCGAGCAGAGTCTACGTCGACCGCACATTCCCCGACTATGCGGCCGTTATTCCGCGCAACGTCACTGGCCAGGTGTACGATACGCTGCCCGGCATTGACGGTGCGGCCGGCACGGTGCGCGGGTATGGAGTGAACGCCGCCTACCTGCCCGCTTTCGCCAACCCGAACGAAAAAGGCGCGCACATCCAATACGTTCCGAACGGCGGCGGTCCTGGCCTAGTGTTTAGCAGCGACGCGCGCTTTCTCGGCGTTCTCATGCCGATACGCGACGGCGTCACGCCGGCAGACGCGGCCGAACGAGTCGCGCGCATTCTGGGCGCGGCGGCAACAACCACAACACGAGTCGCGCGCATTCTGGCGCGGCGGCAACAACCACAACCACAACCACAAACTGAAAGGAATTGAAGATGAACACCACCACCACCTTCGCCGACAACACCGAGGACGACACGGCGACCGGCGACAACGGCGCTGCTACGGCGAGCAGCTACGGCGGCGTTGCCACGGCGAGCGGCCACAATGGCGCTGCCACGGCGAGCGGCGACAGAGGCGCTGCCACGGCGAGCGGCAACAACGGCGCTGCCGCGGCGAGCGGCCACAACGGCGCTGCCACGGCGAGCGGCTACGGCGGCACTGCCACGGCGAGCGGCAACAACGGCGCTGCCGCGGCGAGCGGCTACAACGGCGCTGCCACGGCGAGCGGCGACAGAGGCGCTGCCGC
>Ga0163151_10003469_pt1 | contig 22658 bp, 18 predicted proteins | sample OliLakLV19MP5IB2_FD_145596 | JGI IMG/M metagenome (GOLD analysis project Ga0163151, IMG submission 145596) | Freshwater microbial mat bacterial communities from Lake Vanda, McMurdo Dry Valleys, Antarctica - Oligotrophic Lake LV.19.MP5.IB-2 | ecosystem: Environmental > Aquatic > Freshwater >... | reverse complement strand
GCAGAATCTGTGGCAACTCGAATTTCTAGGTATGGCAGCCCGTGAAAGGCTGTCGCTCGAGCCCCGCCGGCGCCTTCCCAGGCGACTATTAGGGCCTGAGTTTTTTCTTGAATTACCCGGGCCCTAGTAGAATCCACGATATCTTCGTCGCCACAAGCAATAGGACCAAAATGGACAGAGAAGTTAGGTTTAATAGTACTTTTTTTAGCAAAGAGCTCGATCATCTTTCCGCAGCCTAAAAATTCGGGCTGAGGTGAAGCTATAAATTTTTCTAGAAAATCGTGTTCAATTGTTTTAGTTCCGACGACTACATCAAGAGGTTTTACCGAATCCACCAACGCACCGCCTGAGCCAGCACAGATCACCCGAGATATTTTTTTGAAGGAATTAATAAGGTGCTGAGTTTGTAACGCGAATTGGGATTTGCCGTGACCACCAATTGAGCAAATCAGATTTAACTCAGAAAATTCAACAAATGGTAGGCGTCCAGTTTGGGATTCTTTAAAGTTGAATCCGAAACTGTGTATGCCATCTACAAGGGCTCTATATTCTTTTTTTAACGGTGAGATCATGAGGATCATATGAAATACTTAAATACCATGTCGTGCCAAGGCTATGTCAATCAGGGAATTGAGCTTGAAAACGCCCTTTAATTGAGAAATCATTGCTCATGGCTCCTTGGATAAAATGGTTTGAAGAAATCAGACTAGAGGATTTACCCCATGTGGGCGGAAAAACCGCTGCGCTCGGCGAAATGTACCGCGCCCTTACTCCAAAGGGTGTTCGCATCCCAAATGGTTTTGCTATAACATCGGAAGCCTATCGCCAATTTCTAAAGGACAATAAGCTCGACGCCGCTTTAAAAGAGATTCTCAGTGGGCTTGACGTAAACAATGTCGATGATTTAAGAAAGCGCGGGCGAGAATTACGAATGGCCGTTATAGGCGGTGGTTTTTCGCCAGAAATGCGTGAGGCAATTTGGAAGGCATATGAAAAAATGGGGCGTTGTGATGTCGCTGTGAGAAGTAGCGCTACGGCCGAAGATCTTCCTGATGCCAGTTTTGCTGGCCAACAAGAAACTTATCTTAACGTACACGATGACCGGGTATTATTAGAGAGCGTGCGAAAGTGTTTTGCCTCTTTATTTACCGATCGGGCAATTTCTTACCGCACTCATCGAAAAATAAATCACTTAGATGTTAGTCTTTCGGTCGCCGTTCAAAAAATGGTGCGCTCCGATCTCGCGGTTTCGGGCGTCATGTTCTCTATCGATACGGAATCGGGATTTCAAAATGCCGTACTCATTAATTCGTCTTATGGACTGGGTGAAAATATTGTTCAGGGCGCGGTCAACCCCGACGAAATATATGTATTCAAGCCGACTCTGAGAGAGGGGTTTAAACCCATATTAAAAAAAGAACTGGGTAGTAAAGAAATCAAACTAATCTATGATGTCGGTGGTGAGAAACTCGTTAAAAACGTGCCGGTGCCACCTGAAGATCGTAAACGTTTTGCAATTAGTGACGAAGACGCGCTTGAGCTCGCGCGTTGGGCTTGTATTGTCGAAGACTACTTTAGTGAGAAGCATGGTCGCTATGTTCCGATGGACATGGAGTGGGCGAAAGATGGAATCACTGGCCAGCTTATGCTTTTACAGGCGCGGCCCGAGACAATTCATTCGCGCCAAAGAGTTGACGTACTAAACACCTACGCTTTAGTCGAACAGGGTGACGTCATTATCAAAGGGCGCAGTGTGGGCGAAAAAATTGCGCAAGGTAGAGTCAGAGTTATTAACAATTCAGCGGACCTTCATCAACTGCAGGACGGCGAAGTTTTAGTGACTGACAAGACGGATCCCGATTGGGAACCCGGAATGAAAAGAACGTCGGCCATCATCACCAATCGTGGTGGTCGAACTTGTCATGCCGCAATTATTAGTCGCGAGCTAGGGATTCCCGCCGTAGTGGGATGTGGCGAGGCGACAGATGTTTTGAAAAACGGTCAGTATGTTACAATTTCGTGTGCGCAAGGCGAGGTCGGTTATGTATACGAGGGGAAATTAAAATTTAAATCTGAACAAACAGAACTCTTAAATCTGCCTAAAACAAAAACGAAACTTATGATGAATGTAGCGAATCCTGATGAATGTTTTAGATTGTCTCTGATTCCCAATGACGGCGTGGGACTGGCACGTATGGAATTTATTATTAATCAGTTTATTAAAGTTCATCCTTTGGCACTTCTTCACTTTGATAATTTACGTGATCCCCGCGTGAAAGGGCAAATTACTAAACTGACGGCCGGCTATGCCAATAAGGCACTTTATTTTGTTGAAAAGCTTTCTCAGGCTGTGGGCATGATTGCCGCGGCGTTTTACCCTAAAGATGTAATCGTTCGGATGAGCGATTTTAAGACAAACGAATACGCCAATCTTGTGGGTGGTCGAGACTTCGAACCTAAAGAAGAAAATCCAATGATCGGTTTTAGAGGTGCCTCTCGTTACTATCACGAAAAATACCGAGATGGCTTTGCCCTAGAATGTCAGGCCATGAGAAAAGTAATCCAAGAAATGGGCTTAAAGAATTTGAAGCTGATGATTCCTTTTTGTCGCACAGTAGAAGAAGGTAAGCGAGTTTTAGAGGAAATGAAAATGCATGGACTAGAACGTGGTAAAGACGGGCTAGAGATCTACGTGATGTGTGAACTGCCGAGTAATGTTATTTGTGCACAAGAATTTGCCGAGATTTTTGATGGCTTCTCAATAGGCTCTAATGATTTGACTCAGTTGGCTCTGGGCGTGGATCGCGACTCTGAAATCGTGGCTCCTCTGTTTGACGAGCGAAATCCTGCGGTCACGCGGCTAATCGAGATGGTCATTCGAGAGGCCAAAGCCAAAGGTAAAAAAGTCGGAATATGTGGTCAGGCGCCCAGCGATTATCCGGAATTTGCAAGACTCTTAGTAAAGTTAGGAATTGACAGTATGTCGCTGAATCCCGATGTGGCTCTAAAAACTCGCCTTATTATTGCCGCCGCGGAAAAAGAATTTGGGGTTTCGGCCTTGTGACCTATAGTTCGACGGCCTTTGGATTCCGTTTCTGTAAAACTGTCATGAGTTTGTCTTTTAATTCTTTGGGAGTAAATGGTTTAAAGGCATAGGCGTCTGCGCCGGCATCGAGAGCTTCTTGCATTTGCTCTTGATCAGCTTCAGCTGTCACCATTAAGAACGGCAGTTCCTTGAGCGCAGCATCTTTACGTACTTCTTTTAACAGATCGATACCCTTCATATTGGGCATATTCCAATCTGAGATTATAAATTCTAAGGGGTTCTCTTCTTTGACTCTTTTGCGCAAGGTTTCAAGAGCCACGTCGCCGTCATTGGCTTCCAAAAAACTGGTGAATCCAATTTCTTTTAGGCGCTTAATAATAATCCAGCGCATACTTTGCAAATCATCGACGATTAAAAATTTAATCTTGGTATCCAATTAGTTCCCCTTATAATAAAATATCGGCTTCGAGATAAGAAAGCCACAGAAAAAAGACAGAAAGTGCGGTTAAACATGAGAAAGCAGGACCCAACTTAGGTCGAGTATTTACTTACCAAAATCTTCTACGCCGAAAATAGATGAACATACCAAGGACTAACAAAAGACAGGCCAGCATAAATGTCGGGTAACCCCACTTCCACTCCAGTTCCGGCATATACTTAAAATTCATGCCGTAAATACTAGAGAAAAATGTGAGTGGAATAAAAACTGCTGCGAACACTGTGAGCGTTTTCATAACTTCATTTGCCTTGATCGTTAACGAGGCCATATAGCGATTATGAACGGCCGTCATATGTTCACGATAGGTACCCAAAAGATTCAACGCATTGAGAATATGGTCGTGTAGATCGCGTAGGTAGGCTTCATTTTCTTCGTTCATCGTTCCGAGTTCTTTGTTCTGTAGACCCTTGATGGGATCTTTTAGAGGATTGATGTGTTTTCTTAAAAAAATGAGATTTCGAGTAATTTGATTTATCTCATGACCAATGCCGGCCTCCACTCCGTCAGATAGGTTTTCTTCTACCTGTTCAATTTTCTCTTCGACAAATTCGACAGCACCAAAAAAACCATCTATGACAGTGTCGAGCAAGCAATAGAATAGGTACCCAGAGCCTTCCTTTCGAATTGCGCCCCGAGATTTTTTTAGGCGGTCACGAACTGGCTCAAAAATGTCTTTTTCGTATTCATGAAATGAAATAACAATATTATTCTTAAGCACCATAGCAACATGGTGATTCTGCACCATGCCTGTTATATGATTGGCAAACAGCGGTTTTAATATTGCGAAAAAACAGTCTTCAAACTCTTCAATTTTAGGAAAGTGTTGAGTGTTTAAAATATCTTCAGTCATGAGTGGGTGTAAGTCAAAATCTTGACCGATTTTTTTTATAACGTCAGTGTTGTGAATTCCAATGACGGAAATCCAAATAATATTGTTTCGGTTAGAGAACACTGGAGTAGTATTTAAATCTTTAATGACCGATTCGTTGAATTCGGTAGAACTGTACTCAATGATTTTTAAATACGGCGTAAACTGGGGGGCCTCGTCACCGACATAAATCAGCGACCCTGGCGGCATTCCCGATTTAGTGGCGTAGGAAGTGTTAATTATATCCATTCCCTAAATCATAACTGACGGCTTCGATGAAAGTCTTGCTATAAAACGCTCAATTAGACTTTAGTATGATTGGTAATTTCATTCAGATCTGGGACAATGAAGCATGACTAGCGGCGGATTTTTTTATCATTATCTAGCCTGGAAGTATCGACGCAGACTGTGGCAACCCTTTCTCAATGAAGTCGGCACCTGGCTAAATCAGTGGGAGCAAAAGAGCCTGGACCTGATACTCGTCGGTCCTAGCGCAGGCTATTCTCTACCTCCAGAATTTGTTTATCGATACGATCGAGTGATTGTCATTGAAAAAGACTCTCTCGGCGCTTACCTTTTTAAGAAAAAATTTGGCCAAGTAAAATCAAATATTTTTAAAGATGACCTTTTTCGTAGGTTACCCCTGGTTCTCAAAGATTATCCCGATGCTGATCTGGTTTTTTGTAATGTTTTGGGTCAGGTATTTATTGATTGGAGAAGGCAAGGCTGGAATGAGAAAGAATTTACTAAATGGAAAGCCCAGTTGCGGGAACTCATTAAAGACCGCTACTGGTGCTCTTACCATGACCTGTACTCGATAATGGCTAAGATAGATTTTATTAAGGTTAAAGAGAGATTTTCAAATACAGTTACAGTTGAAGAGCTAATTAAAGTGTTTGCTACAAAATTTAAACTGCGAAGCATTGAGGTCATTGATCATTTAACCCACGATTTTTTTATGACTGGGAAACGCGATGTGCAACACTGGCAATTGGCACCTAGGTCACATTTTTTTATTGAGTTTATTCGCAGTGATGATGCCTATCCGAATCTAGCGACTAAGCCATCTTATCTCGAAAAATTAATGGCTCCTGAGCTTTAACTAAAGCGAATCCAAACTGCGGTAGCAATGGCCCAGACGAGATTAAAAAAGACAACCATTACCGGCGTTAGCTTACCTAATTTTAAGCCGGCAGTCCCTTTTTCAGCCTTGGGAAATACATAGAATAATTGCACCAAAGTGGGAGCGATGCTAATGGCCACTGCCTTACATAATAAAGACGTTTCAGAAAAACCAATTAAAAACATTAGACCCCAAATACCGCCCCATGCGACTTTGGAATAAATGAGAGCGGGAGTAAGTTTAGGGGCAATATCTACTCCAAGAGATTTATTAATCCCGCTAATTCCAAAAAACCAAACGGCAAGACCATTTGCCAAACCACCGAAAGCGCCAGCTGTAAAAGCGAGTGAAAAGGACTCCATCCACGACATAAGGTACCTCCAGACTTTTAAACTTACTGAACATCAAATCTAAAGTCACGTTCTTCTAATGAGGTGTCTTCGATTACATCAAAATAAACACGACTGATTTCTCGTTTATCCTGAGTTTCCAATTGTACTCGCCACGAACCAAGGCTGTAATTTCCTTTGTAAGCGTAACCCCGAAAGCCTTCGTCACGACCACCTGAAATTTTTAAAGGAATGACATCATGGGTTTCCCAATTTCCCTTTACATTTTTGAATTGCCAACGAATATTGATGTCTTCTTTAAAGCGGGCGGGAGAAAAAAGGCGGGTAAATAATACGATCTTATCACCCGGACGAGAGGCAAAAGTCTGATCCCCGTTTTGCCAAAATTTCCAAAAAGATCGAGTGTAGCCCAGTTCATACTGGTCATTGTCTTTTTGCACACTGTGGTAGATTCCCATGTACTGAGCCGAGAGTGGCACTGGTGGGATGAGTGACGTCATGTAGAGGCCGAGAAAAATCCCCTGCACTAACAGACAGGGCAGGAGTACAACCTGAGCCAAGGGTTTAAACGAAGTAACATGGGGCCCGAGTTTCTTCTTTAAATAAAAGAAAATCCCAGCATGATATGCAATCGTCAATGACTGAGCTAAAATAAAGGGAATGGGCCCAGTGTGGCCAAAAATGATTGGTACCAAATAACCAAAGTACGAAACAAGGCAAAGACTAAGGAGTCCCATGCGCATTAGGGGGCCCGAACTTTGCACACGACTAAACTCATTGGCTACCAAAAGGGTAACCATAAAGCCAAGAAAGGCAAAAGACGTAACCAGAGAGGCGCTTTTAAAATAAAAAATGGCGTAGGCGCTCAAGAGACTACCGAAAAAAAAGTGCATTATGAAATTTCTGTAGCTCCAAACCTTTTGTATTTTAGGTCGCCAGTTGAAGGGGTTGTATTGATCATAAATTTCGAGGCTAATCATGATAGAAATAATAAATAGATAAGCTGCCTGCTGGAGGATGCTAAGGAGGTCGTCTATGCGACTTACCGTAAACAAATCAAACACAAAACCAGCTACGAAAATGCCGGGATCGCGGTAGCGCTCATACTTTTTGTAAGTGTCCCGAACTTTCTCTTTATAAGACAGTTTCTCGGCAATATGGTCCATGCCGATCTATCGGTAGAATATATCTAGAGGATTAATATTTTGCCTCAAAAGTTTATTTTTTTCTTATCGTTGGCAACGGCTCAGAAAAGAGGGCCCCACTCGCCATTTTACGAATTTCAAACGACAAATTTAAGGCTTTTGCAGCCAATATACGTCAAAAATCTAACCTATTTGACCTAATGTACAAATATACAAAGACTTACGCCAGTGGGTCTATTGGCATATTAACTGCACCGAAATAACAATTCGGAGGAACTAAATATGAAACAACTTTTTGTAGCCTTTTTAATGGTTTTTTTTAACAGTTCAGTTTTGTTCGCAGATCAACCCCCGCTAACTCCCAAAGATTTAAGAATAGAAAATGGTTTTGCGGGCCGCTCCTACGAGTTGGTAGCTCAAATAAATCAATTAAAAGCTCAGTTTAGTCTGACTGACATTCAAGGTGAAGTGCTGGCTCTGTTAAGACGGTCATATAGTAAAACCGTCGACCAAAAGGCCGAAGTAATTGACCTTTGGAATGACCTTTTTGTGACGCTGAATACAAGAATATCTGAATTAGCAAGCAGCGAAAAGCCAGAGATTGACAGTATGAATGAGGATCTCGAGTCTAACGAAAGTGAATTGCTGGCACAAGTTCTAGTCGCTGAAAAAAAAGACAGTGAAAAACTCAAGCAATTGTTAAAGGAAATTCTTGGCTCAGAAAAATACCAAGAGACATTTTTTAACGATTTAATTAGAAGCTAAATAAAAATGGACAAGACAAAGATTGTTTGTCTTCTGCTGCTGGGGCTGATGGCGCTGCCCTTGGGTAGCGAGGCGCAGATGCCGCCAGTGGGGCAAGGGTCGACGCTAAAGCAGGCTATTAAATATTATCGTCGTATGGCTATAAAGCCAACTAGCCATAAAAAAGATCTTCAGGATAGTCAGTTTTTTTTGGCTATTCTTGATGGTATAAATACTAAACCAGTTGAAGAGCTTGTTGCTAAAGAAATGCAAAATCTGGCTGTCGATGAAAATTGTTCGAATTGTGATTTATTTTTTGCGGCACAGTTTTCACAAAACAAGAATACAGTGAATCAGGGGCGTGAACTCTTTAAAAATTTGATACTCCAGGGTAATTCAGTGATAGACGCGCGGGCAAAACCGGGCGCACAAGGTTCGGTTACTGCACGGGAGCGTTTTTTATTTTATTGGGAACGTTTTTCTAATTATTTTCACCAATTTGCTTACTTTCATCACCAAACTTTGAGTCAGCAATCATATATTGACGCGGCCGCCAGACTCTTTTTGTCATGTGGAATAGATCGAGCAGAGGTTAAAGCAGAACTGGAGCAGAGATGGATTTTAGCGGGACCACAAGCATTGATCGCCGGGGCTTACTTCAAAAATATTTATCATTCCGAGAAAAAAGCGAGTGCCATAAGAAATCAAATTCTCGAAGTGCCCCTTAAAAAATCCATCGCAAATCTAATGGAGTCACTTCTGTCCAAAAAACCTTCTGACCAATGGCCAGACATTCAATTGATTTGTAATGAATCAAAGCATCCTCTCGTCATTGAGTTTTTAAAGAAGAATATAGTGCCACTGACCCTCCACCGGAACCTACTGCATAGCGGGCAGGTATACTTGGCTGCCATTAAAAGTGAGGATCACGTGCTTTATTCTTTAGCTCGTCAATTGATAAAGAAACGTATTGAAAAAAAGGACCTTGATTTTAATTCGGCAATGAAGGCGGACGCAGAAAGAAATAAGGCTAACCTTATGAATGGGATTCAGTTTCTCGAAGATGACCAAATGGACTTAGAAATGAATTATGGAATTCATGCCTCACACCTTAAGAAGCCGACTAAAAATTGGAATCTCATGAAAGTTTATTTTGAGTCTCGGAGTAGCGAAGGTCGGCGCATGACCCGTCAGCAAGAAAAGCCTGAAAGTTATGAGTACTTTTTCTACGCGTTATTAAAAAGATTCAGCATTTTCGATGTAACTCTTTCGGTACCATTAGTGGTAAAGCTTTACTTTGAAGCTATTAGAAATTTTGCGCCCTTAATGCCCCAATTAGAGAGCGACGCACACTCAAATGTCCCTCGACAGCGACAAATTGCCGAGGAACTATTAGCGCGACTGAAGGGACCGAAGTACTTAAGTGACTTGCGTCAGAGGGCCAATCGCGAAATTCATCAAATGGTGTTACAAAAGTTAAAGAATCTGTCCACTGCCAATTTTGATCAGGGCGAAATAAATTTCTATGTGAATGCCTATACTAAAGAAAATGTTGGACACAAAGATATGCACAAAGCTCTTAAAGAAAATCTGTGGCGCCTAGAGGCCAGCACGAACTACATCGACCATCACCTATTAATGACTGTCTATTTACTCGGTCCCAATGAGCTAAAAGAAATATCATTAAATATTCTAAGAAAAATCGCGATTAAATCCACCATTTCAAATAGTGAGGGATATAATCAATTTATTCTCACAATTCTTGATTTAGCCTCCAGTCAATTTCAATTATCTCAAGAGTTGTCCAAAAAGAAAGAGATTATTAGTTTGGTCGCCAAAGGTTTTTTACCTTTAGAACCAGTTCAAAAATTTTTTGAAATTTGTATTCCGAAATCTTGCAGATATCCATTGGAATTTTACCGAGACACCTTTGAGCAGGCCTACGGGAAGGAAAAGTTAAAGGCTATTTTGCCGAAGCCAACGCTCAATAATGCAGGTCTATCCGAAGTATGGATCGACGAAATGATCAAGGAATATCAAAGGGCGTTTAAAGAATCAGCCAATGGAAAGGCTCTTCCTCTTGAAGCAAAAGCTCGATTGCGAGGGTTTGATCAGCAACTCCTTAAAAACTCCGACGAACCCCAAGTGGTAAAGTTTGTAAAAAGAGTGCTTCCTATCGTTACTTTATATCCTGATCAATGGAACTACAGAATACTTTGGTTGGTGGCTGCTGGAAACGAAGATAATTCAGTGAGGGAGTTGGCCAAGCATCTTATGCGCGAACGAGTTGTAGGCCACGATTATCGCTTTAATAGAGGACTAGGTAAAAACTTAAAGACGACAGAAGCTAGGTATTCTTTTTATTTTTCAGAACTTGGGGCGGCCGCCCTGACATTAGCCAGTGATGATTCTTTAAATGACCTAGTTCAAGAACTTATTCTGAACTTGGGTCTGGATTTAAAATATTTGCGGCCCGCCTTAGAAGATGTACTGCGCTTTAATGGTAGCGAAAACCAATATAAGATAGCTCTGAAGACATTTTTTAAGGGATTTGATAAAAACCAACTCTCGTCGATTTTTGAAAAGTCTAGTGGCAACCCAATAGATTTTGAGACAAAATTTCTTGTGGTCAACGGCGGTTATTCCGAGGCATCGAATTTTGAAAGCAATGAAATTTTTCTGAGATCTTTTTACTATGGTCTCTTTCAAACTAAAGCCAAGGTACTCAACGCTGGTGGACCCTACAGTAAGTCAATCGCGCTAAACGAGTCTTCCCAACCCTTGGTCAATGACAAGGATTTTAGTTTTGTATACCGAGACCCCATGACTTTGCCAGATTTAGACGAGAGCAGGGGGTTTCCTTTTCGCCCTTTATCGAAAGGTCAAACACCCTATATAGCGGCTACTCTGAAAAACTTTAGGCAGGCACTGCATGATATTTCACAGGAAAACCCTAAGAGACTAACAGTGGCGCTTGGTGGTCACGGTTCACCAGCGGGTTTCGCACTTTGGGGAAAATCACTACTCGACCAGTTAACGCTCAACGACTTCTATCGCGAATTGTTTGAAGATACGATGGTTAGAACAGTTGTTTCTTCATGTTTCGCAGGTTCTGTTTTAGCATCGCCTTCACGATTAATTCCTGCATCGCTTTGGGAATTCAATAAAAAATACGTGGGCCATCAGTACCCCCTCAATAAGTGCGGACTGGCGTCGGTAAATCATTTTCAGTTACAATATGTGGTTAATACAGATATGAAGTCCGATCTGTGGTTTCGCCTATTTGAACAAGTTCCGCGCCCGAGCTTGGAAATCATGAGGAATATTCTTTATCCTGAGGGCGAAAATATTCCTATGGTAACGAGCGATTATTTTCTTGAAGATTTACGTAAAACGTTTTGCAATGAACACTCTTTCATAGCCAAATCCAAATCTCATTATGGTGAAAACAGGGAAACATGGCCTAAGTTAATAAAGGGTAAGTTTGAGAAATCACTTGTCGTAAAAACTAATAATGTGGATTGGGATACTGTAGCGGCAAATGTTTGTTCTAGTGAAGTGGCACAAAAAATTGATTCCTTCTTAGCCCGAGGGGAAGAGTTTGCCCGCTTAGCCAGCGAGATTTCCCTTCATGAGCGCATGTGGACCGATGAGCTTATTAAGTTGGAGTATCCCGAGGTTTATAAAGCGGCCGAAAAATATCGTCAGAGTAACTTTCCCGAATGGCCGCAGGGCTGGGAGGCTAACTTCTTTTATGCTCCTTTTGAGGTTCTTTTTAGAAAAGGATGGCACCATACTCAGTCCCAAGAATTTTATGAAAAGCGGACGCAGGAGTATGTCCAGGCCAATAGCAAAAAGCTCAAAAGCTATTGGGATTGGCTTGAAAAAAATAAGATTCAAACTCCCTACAATCTCTCAGTTTTGGAATCCTGGCGCCGCGAACGATTGGCAGCGCTAGTTTTAGAAAACAAAGCCTTGTATCGACAATTTAATTTGGCTTTGCCGGAGCTTTTGAAACCAATCCTAGATAATAACCTATTTTTGCATACCAAAAATATATATGACTCTCTTAAAAAGTGTGAAGCAAGTTCGCTGAATTAAATGCCTCAGAATTTAGACTCCTGACAGAAATAAGCCATTGTTCACTAAACACATGAAATGCTTAGGTCCACGGCAGTGCGACAAGAATTATAACTTCTGAACACAGATAATATCTAATAATTTTTCTAATATATCACTTTGGGCTATATTTCGTTTTGTCCGGTTCTTTAAAACTTTCCCAGGAGGAAAAAATGAAAACAGTATCTTTAGCCACCCTAATCGCAAGTTTGTTCGTAAGTCAGATGGCAGTCGCCTTTGTCGCACCACAGGCACTTTCTGCCAACCTCACTAAATGGAATCTCGATCAGCAGTTGTCGTATGCCAATGATATTGAGAGCGCCAGCGTTTCAGTTGATCTAATAACCAAAAAGATTAATCTGACTCTAAATAAAAAATTCTACTGTCCGCCTGAAGTATATTGTGCACAATCAATGCCTGCACCAATTATTATTTCTTTACCACTTGTCACGATTCAGAGTGGAATTTGTGGGACTACAGTATATATAGCTGAAGAAAATAAATTGCCGGTAGATGGAATCCGTCAAATGCTTAAAGTTCACGACAATCGAGAGTTTTCTTCACACTGCCTTGCAATTCAGAGTTTTCCTGAAACAGCAGTGGTGTACGAGACTGAAAGGTACGGCCGCATGAATCGTCAAATTTTTAAGACACATTCAACTCTTGCAGGCGAAGCACTTAACTAATTATAAGTGCCAATTTATACTCGTGAGGAGCCATTTTTGGCTCCTCATTTTTTTTATAGGTGGGTCCGGGGTCTGGGTGAGAGATCTCTATAAACCAGTGGCATACAAATTGCTTTTTTACTGGCTTTTACTGCGAACAGGACTCCGTCAACCAAGGGAAAAATTAAGTGTCAAAAGTATTTACACTAGCAGCAATTTGCGGCCTTTTGGTAGGAGAAATCTCACGCTCTGAAGTCACGGCTTATCACCAAATGTTAGAGGGCATCTCACCTGATGAAGCCGTGGTCGCGAGACAATATGTTGAGCGCAAATATTCCCCAGCTTTAAGAGGCCTGCGTGGCTTTCATTCGCTTTTATTACCACCAAATGCTGGTACTTCTTATATAGAAGAGAAAATAAATAGTACATATCGCAATAAATTAGTTAGCACAGAGTACGGAAAACTTTTGGCCGACCGTGCCTTTCGGAATACAATTGTTCTTAGACTTTATTCAGACGTGCCATTAAAAAATGGCTTTGTAGACTGGGCGCAACCAATGTGGGTCAACGACAAGACTATTCGGCATGAGCTGATGGGCGCGTTTCACGCCCAAGATGATGTGGGCGGCATCATCGCTCTCAATAACTATCAGTCTGTTCAAGCCGGTCTTACCACTTTTGTCCACGAATTATTCCATATGTTAGACGGGAATCAACCAACAGGAGATTCAATTGACTCCTTTTTGGCAGAATATAGAGCTATTTTAGCAGAAGTTCAATTCTATCTCGAATTTCAAAGGTCTGAAAAAAATTCGAAAGCGTTTGTCAAAGCTTACTTGCCGTTATCCGAGTGGCACGAAAGTTTGTTAGATAAACCATTTTTCGGAGGCGAAGCCAGTGTCGATCAAGAAAAAGTTTTTCAAGCGACGCTTGATCTTCTATTCCCCTCCTCTCCTCAGTATAAAATTGGTAAAATAAAATTACTTAATTCTAAAGAGTCTCCGGAGAATACTTACGCTTTGATAAAAAGATCTCTCATTAAAATAATGAGCGGAAGAGCTTTTAATGAGGAGCCGGGTCTAATTGAGTTCTCGACGGATCCCATTGCACTTCAAGATTTAGCTGATACCAGTATGAAGACTCGCGGTCTCATTGAAGATTATTTCAGTAGTAGCGCCAATAAAGAGTTACTAAATCTTCAGACCATATATAACCTCAGAGAAAAAGGCTTGAACAGCGCTTATAATGGTCATGGTGGCCCCAGGCCAAGAGGGCCGGGAGGCTGATATGTCGAATCTAGCTATAACACTAAAAAGCCAAGCATTTAAGTTAGCCGAGGGCGGACAGTCCAAAAAAGCACTCAGTTTGATCGAAAGTTATAAGCCTCAATCTGTTGTTGAGTCTCGAATATTGGGGCATAGCCAGGCTGAAATCTTAATGTTCACTGGTAAAATTAACGAAGCACTTGGTTTGCTATTACAAATCCAAAAAGACTTTGGGAGTCATGTAGCCATCTTGACCGACATTGCCATGTGCTTCTATCTGCTTTCTGATTTCAAAAATTGGAAGTTTGCCTTTGAAGATTTAAAGGCAGCCTATGAAATCAATAAGGATTTTCTTTGTTCTGAAAGACGCTCAATGGTCGAGTTGAACATCGCCAAATTTTTAGAAGAAGACGGTGAGGTGGCCGCTGCCTCTAAACTTTATAATCAACTCATGATCCAAATGGATGAACGCAAAGATGTTCCGCGATTTTTTCGGGTTATGGCTCAAGCCATGAGAGTCATGTCGACTTTTCGTTTAAGTGGAATGTTAGCCAACACCTATAGACGCATGATAAGCGTCGGCTCGGCAGACATCAATCTTCATGCTGACGTAGATGTGCAACACGCACTACTGTTATCAGAACTGACATTGGCCGGTGCAAAAAACGCCACAAATAGATTAATAGAAATTTTAAATAATGAACACATTAGTGAAGTTGATAAACAGCTAATATTCTATGATTTTTTAGAAGAACTTCTCCTGCAAAATCACAGAATCGATAAAAGACTTTTTAAGTTTATGAAATTTGCTCAATTAAATCTATATGAAAAAGAAATTCATCGCATAGCCCTTAGCGGAGAAAACAAAACAGATTTTAGAAACTTAATCGCTCTGTCCAGGACACTGCCCGTGACTTGTTATATTAGAGCACTTGGTCTGAATCTCGCCGTTTCAAAGGATACTTCTGATACCAATGAGTTAAGAAATCTTCTTAAGGTTATTTTGGACTCTTTGACACCGGAGTCGCAACAACTGTGGCTATCTCGATACCACTCTATTTTGATAATTAACGAAGATATTTCAATCAATTTTAATCAGGCCTCAAAGATATTATTCTTTGGCACTAAATCTATTGATATTGCTCGGCGCTCCGGATTTTTAGAGATTATGGAGGCCCTGTCTATATCTAAACAAGTTACAACTGAGTCCCTAATTCAAAAAATTTGGCTTGTTGACTTTGATTCGATCTATTATCGCAGCTTACGAATGACCATTCATCGACTCAATGAAGTTCTATTTGAACTCGTTGGGACCCCCAAAATGATAGAGATCAATAAACATACGGTTACGCTTAAGGGCCGCGCCAGCATTAAAATCTAATTTAAAAAGAAACATAACAATGCTAGCGCCAGAAATTCGAAGTGCTTTATTGAGAATCTCCGCTTACCTCGTAATTAAAATGAACAGTTGCTGTTGACCTAAACAGTTATTTAACCAATCTGCCGAAGGCTAAATATCAACGGGGAGGTTCAGTTTGACGAAATTTATGATCTATCTTTTTATATTGACACTTTTGTCTCCTATTGCGGCCCAATCAGACACTGGTCAATCTTTTTTTGGAAGAGTACAGGTAGAACGCGATGCCAGTGGCGGATTGAAACGCGTCTATCTCAAAAACAGACAAAGATTTTCAGAGAAAAATATTGTTCAGAACTTTGTGGATGACATACTGGCGGCACAAGAGAAAATAAAAAGTGCAAATAGCACTTCCGTTTTAAAGATGGCTGGTGAATCTAAGGATTGGCCACTCGGAAGTCGTGAAATGGTCGAACAATCTCTGGTTTTCCTCAAAGAGTATGACTTGAAACCTGTTCTAGACGATCCCAGCGTGAGAAATGCAATGGAGTACTTGGTTCAACAGGCCGAATCAGAAGGCCATGATTTTCGTGTATTAGCGGTGCCAGATAATCCTTCTTATTTTAACGCCAATGAACAGGCGATGAAGATCGCCATGCAAGCCTTGGATCTTGTTAAGTTAGCTGTCGGTAATTCTTATGGCGTCAATGTCGCAATTTTTGTGATTCGAACATTGTTCGACATGATACTAGAGCGGCGTACGTTCTTTCAAAATTATATTCTATATCATTTTGATAAATATGGCCCAGAGAAATTTGGTATAACCCGAGTCGAAGCTAATAAGATTACATCCTCAGTATTTGAGTCCCGTATTGCCTGGTGGGATTTCTGGGAAAGAAATTATGCCAAAATTAACTGGGATCAGTATGGACAAGGTAAGTATGTGGACTTTTTAGTTCAGGCCGAAAAGAGAAAAAATTCAGGAAACTCTGAAGTTAGCAAATGGGGAGAAAAGCATGGTTTTGCTTTTCATTCTGGCGAAGTGGGATCGTTAAATAAGGTGTTAAACCTTGTGAACCCCTGGAGCGTGGTATCTGATAAATTATCTGTCGGATATGACTTCTCTAATACCTCAAGAATTCGCTATGAGCGCACACTTTTTTACCTTTTACAAATGGCTATCCGGCTTGCGCCGGTCCCGCTCGTGTCGACGGTTTTCGATTTTTTTATGGAATCGATGTACATACCTCAACGACAGATGGAAGGCGTGCTGTTTGGCTATTTTGAAGACGCGGGATTAAATAAAGAGGCAAATATTGTAGTCCGACAGAGTATTAATCCATTCTTACTTATGGAGGCACCGGCTAAGTAATGAACTAGGCGTATCTGACTTAATTTTTTTAGGAGGGTATCGCCTGGTAACCGCGACTCACTATCATTTCGGAGGCCTGCTTATAGTAAGGATGGCCAGGCTCCGGCGTGGTAGCTTGTAATCCGTCTACGTAACGATTGAACATGCAAAATGCGGCAGCAACTAATACTGTGTCATGTAGTTCCCCATCGCTGGCACCCAGTGCTTTGGCTTTTGCTATTGATTCATCTTTAACATCGCGTCCACTTTTTTGCACTTCGCTGGCAATTTTCAAAAGTGCATTCATTTTAAGAGATAGTCTCTCAGTAAAACCCTTGGATTTTAAATCTTCAATAATGGGTTCCACATTGTCAGCGAGACCAGAGGCAATCGCAATATGTGATAGAGAGCAAAAACGGCAGTTATTGAGAACAGATACATATGCTGCAATGATTTCTCGTTCTCCTCGGCTAAGAGGGGACTCTTCAAACAAAATAGCATTGGCCAATTTACCTAACGCTTCATGAGATGTTCGATTGGTCATCATTAAGTCGACAATTCCTGGCATTTGAGCAGAAGTATTTATGTGAGGCATAGAGGGCTCCTTTAACTAATGTTGGATTATTTTTACATGATTGCTATACTTGTTTAATGAATCAAGGTTTAAATTTGGTAATTTTTCTTTGGCCATTTTTAATTCTCATTTTAGCCTGCCTTTTCCATGGGCGACAGAACTCTAAAAAAGCGTGGACGGGTGGACCTATATCTTGGCCAAAATCAATTTGGTTATTCTATACAGTTTTGACGTGGTTTATTTTACCATTTTTCTTTTTATTTCACACAGATCTGCCAGATAATTTTAGATATGTATTGGTAGGTCATTTGGTGAGCTGGTGGACGCGTGGAATTTTAGAGCTATTTATGATCTATCGCTGGTACAACTGGTCTCCGCGCTACGGAATTACCCACGACACTCTGCATATTATTTTATTTGTCGTGCTTGGATGGCAATCAGGATTTTGGGGCGAGTTTTCGTTAGAAAATAATTTTAATTCAGTTTGTTATTCCTACGCACTGGTCATTATTTTTTCGACAATATTTGAAGGGGTGTTTGCCTATTTGTTTCTAAAAACTCGTTCTCAGAATGAAGAAAAGGACAATGTTTATTTTGCTTCCAACGATCCAAAGTGGATTTTTATCAATCGCCTCACAACTTTTGTGGCAGCTGTGGTTTTGCTGCAACTATTTATTCAGTCTGCTTGGATTTTTGAAATTTACTTTTAAAAATGGCTTTAAGAAAACCAAATAGCAGTGACAGAAAGTCGACCCGAGCCAAACAAACGAGTTCGTCGCCTTGCTGCCAGTTAGGGTTTTGTTCCACAAAAAACTTAATGTTGATATTTTGAGATCTCAGGTGGCTGTCGACCGGCGCAACGCCATTTTTTATATGGTCATTCTTACCTTGCGAGTAAATGAGTCCTGTGCTCGCATCATAACGATCGCCGTAAAGGTCGCGAGCATATTGGTTAAGTATATCTTTGATGTGAACAGGAGTAGATCGTTTAGCCTGAGGAAAATACGACAAAAAATTATTAGTCAGAATTAAGTAGGTTTTGTAGCCTTTCGAAATGAGCAACCAATATACGGGAACAAAGGGATATTTTATTTTTTGCCGCCAAAGATAAACAAAAAACAAGCGTTTGAGTGGGGTTTTTCCCCAATAGAGCTGGTTAACAATCGTATCACCTGAAAACAGGCCAACTACCAACTGATTAGTTGAAGTGGTAAATTTCATTTCGGTTATTGTAGTAAAACCGATAATTTGTTTATCCGTTGATGCTAGCAATACATCACGTTTTCTTAAGAGGTCATCGCGAAACTTTTGCAGAGATGTATTTTCATAATAGCGAATAAAGAGATGATACATCTCATTAATCTCAGTTTCAGAAAGGCTGTTGACAGATTTAATCTTTCCAATAAGTCGCTTCCGCTCAGTTGCCTGAGCGACAGCAAAATCCTTATGAGCCTCTCCTGTTTGAATCATTGTTCGGCCAAGGTTAATCCGGGAATTCTCACAATTCCTGCCGTGGCGTGTGCTAAAACACGACCGGCTTGAAGTACGTCGCTACCCGAAGTCACATTCGGTAAAAATGATTTGTAGGGCTCAACGCTTTTCCAAGTGAGTGGACTGCCGAAAAAGAAATTACGATAGGACTCGGTTTTGGTTAGTTTCCCTAACTGGATAGACTTTTCACGGTCTTTAGTATTATCAAAACCCGTAGGCAAAAGTGCCTTAAGATCTGCGGGAGGATTTGGCATATAGAAAGCCCTCAGGTCAAACACTGCGACTTCGCCCGTAGCAAGACTGCGAAGCATGGTTTTTCTATTGACCAAGCTCTTGATATTCTCAAAATTGATATTGCCGCGTGCGATATCGACCTGTGCATACTCTGTGTTTAGCGCGAAGAAATTATTTCCATCTCGCCTTTGCGCAATTTTCCACACATCGTAAGTGCGTTCGGTTGCCGATTTCAAGTATTTAAAGGACATTTCCATGCAAGCCTTATTGGCGTACGTACAACCACTTATTTTTTTACCAAACTCTTCATACTTTGATTTCATGATCACAGATTGATATTGCGCCATGGTCACGCCTTGAGCCTCAGTAAACGGAATAGGAAGGCTATCGACACCAAAAAGTTTTCCCAGATCAACCGATAATTCTAAGAGATTGTAAATCGAGTAAGAATTAAAAAATAAAATTTGAGAAATTGAATTTTCGTAGGAGGCAATGAGAAGTTGTTTTTCAACCTCGCCCGTCCACTTAAAGCGATCAATGCCATCTTTAAAACTTTCGGGCCCCATAAGCAGACGGTTATCCCAAACGAGAGGCTTTGCAGAATCGACAGGTATTTCGTGCAACATTTTAGCTGTTTTACTAAAGGCTGGTAATACCTCAGACGCTAACCAATATTGAATTTTTCCTTCGCTATCAATTGCGGGCGCTAAAACATCGCCTTCGGCGTAGGGCTCGGAGACGTATCTGAAAGCCAGCTTAGCCTGTGGTGAACGGAGCAACCAGCGCAAATTGGCCGCTAAATTCTTAAATGATGTGAGTGCCGCGGTTTGTGTTATGCGCGCTTGATCAAGATAGGGTCTAAATCTCCAAAGGAAACCGCGAAATGGTTTTAGGCTTCGCAGTTGAGACACAATGAGTTTAGCGTCTGGAGAAAGTGTGGCGTACTTCTTATCCAAATATAAGTTAATAAGATTATCGAGCTCGTCAGTGGCTTTTGGATTTTCGTCACTGACGTCAATGGCTGCAATAGATTTTATGACCTCTTGAGCATCGGGGCTCATATTACTTTCTTGGAGTTCACTCATCTGAGCAGGTTTTCTCTGAGCTTCTATATCTAGCTGGGGTTTTATTGTAGCCGACATTTTTTCGTCAAAATAAGGGTAGTCTGCTTCGGCGATTGCCACGGGCCTTTGGACTTCCGCCAAATATTGTTTGAATGAATAAGCTTTTGGCCTTGCCGCACTGGCTACGAAAGAGAAAAAACAGACGATAAGAACAAGATTTAATTTCATGAGGTTCTCCTTATTTTCTTGTGTTAATTACAATGTTTTGTCGATGAGTTGGCCAGAAAAAATTAGAAAAACAAGAAGGCATGCGCCCAGCGTCAGCCGCCAGGTTAGTGGCCATGTAGGGTGAAAGGCTAAAAAACAAATGATTAATAAAAAGACACAGGTCTGGAATATTAGTAGTGGCGTCGAAGGGTTATTTGATTTTTTTGGTGGGATAGGTGAGTCCGACTGAGCTCCTTGTGGAGAACTCCACAGCAGCTTCCATTTTTGTCTTATCGTCGGAAGTGATCTTAAATCACGAAAGATATCGAGCCAGATATGAGTGTTGATTTTCCAAACGCCATATTTTTCAAGTTGAGGGCTAATACCGTATTTAACGGCTTCAACTTCGGGTTCATAGCTATTAAATAGTCTGTCCCAAACTGACAACACGCCGGCAAAATTTCTATTTATGTACTGGGGATTGGTACCATGGTGAACGCGATGATGGGCCGGAGTCACAAATAGCCAGCGGACAATGGGAATTTCATTTTTGCTCATTCGCGTATGAGACAAAAATTGCCAGCAAGCATGTATGGCAATGATTACGCCAATGAGTTCTGCGCCTACTCCTGTAAAAATAAATAGCAAGTAAAATGGAAAAGCGGAAAGCTTTTGAAACCAAGCCTGCCTCAAGGCGACTGAATAATTGAATTCGGAACTGGAATGATGAACGACGTGGATCGCCCACATCCAGTTAATATTATGAGATAGGCGGTGATAAACGTAGTACATAAAATCCACCACGATAAATGCAGATATAAGTCGGAGGACGCTAGGGGGTTGCGGAGCAATGCCGATCTTCCGCTGTAAAATGTCGTAACTCCATATCAAGAAAACTTTTAAAATAGAATCGACCAGAGCCTGGCCAAAGCCACAACTAAGACTGCAAAGCGTGTCTTTGGTCTTGTAAACTCTTCTATCAATTTTATAAAAGTAAAAGAGTTCCAATCCCATAAAGATAAGGAAGAAGGGAACTATCCATACTAATATTGCTTGAGCATCCATAAAACTCGTCTAAACTCTTTCACTAATGGTAAGCATGAACCTAGAACAATTCAAGTCTCCCTACGGATTTAAACATTCAGCAGCTTGGGTCTGGCGTTTTTTGCGTGGTGGAGACTTTAAAAATCCTTTACAATTGCATGATATACCAAAGTGCGTCGAAGTGGCTTCTGGGGCTTGCGATTTGAAATTGGGTTTTGTCGGCGATTTGATGGGAACTTCGGGTAAAAAATTGCGGTTTTCGCCTCTTCTCAAAAACTTTGTTGAGGATTGCGATTTTTTAGTATCCAATCTTGAAGGCCCTTTGGTTGAAAAACGCGATCTCGTTTTTATTAAACAGTTCAATCATCCTAGGATCTTAGAGGACCTCAATTTACTAAAGCCTTTGGGGCAGTGGGTATTTGGTTTGGCCAACAATCACTCTTTTGACTACGGTGTCGAAGGACTCATTAATACAAAAAAAGTTTTGGCAGCTTCGCACTCTCATTATTATGGATTAAAAGATCGGCCATTTTTCGACGCTAATAAAGTAAGGTTGGTTGGTGCTACTCAAATGTCAAACGTTCCTTGCTCTGAGGTAATTGGTTTTAGTGACATAAATAAAGGGACCATTGCATCTTTACATTGGGGAAAGGAATTTTGTTTTTTTCCTTCAGCCCTCGAGCGAGATCTAAGGCACTCAAAATTTAAGGAGTTTCCGGTAGTTATAGGTCACCATTCTCACACGCCTCAACCAATTACTTTTAAAGACAATCTATTGACATCATATTCTTTAGGGAATTTTTATATCTACTTCAATAAAGAGATGCTGCGCTTCGGGAAGATCTTAAAATTGTCGTTCTCTGAGGGCAAACTCTTGAAAATTGAGTGGCAGTGGACCACTACAGAAACCATAACTGATAGTCAGATCTGTGTCGGTATGATCGATGACTGTGTTCTTCTTTCGTAAACTTAGTCGATTTTTCTACAGGAAACCTTTTTGGGGTATTGGTTTATACCTGTTATTGCTAATGCCAGCATTCTTTTTAAAACCGCTGGTTATTAACATAAACACACTCGACTTCGTAGACTCCAAAAGCAAAAGGGTGGAAAGCTTCAGGCATCATCTCGAACAATTCTCGTCTGATCAGGAGTTGTTCTTGATAGTAAGTCCTAAGGGGGGGCAAGCGTGGAGCGCGGCTGATCTCTGCCAGTTAAAAGGAGCCATTGAGAGAGTTATTCCTAAGCTTGACAATCTTGTGCATTTTTACAGTCCGTTTCAAATACGAGAAGTCGAAACCTCACCTCACCATGTTTTTTTTCCGACGCTGATTCCCCACAATTGCCACGAATCCCCTGTCTGGTGGGCCAAGGTTAAAGGGGCATCGAACAGTCAAATATTTTTTGATAAGGATTTTACTAGCGTTATTCTAATTTTTGGTTTTGAGGATTTAAAAAAAGTCACTACCTATGGTCGTTTTGATCCGGAACACACATCGCGCATTCAAAAAACGC
>Ga0163151_10003466_pt1 | contig 22673 bp, 16 predicted proteins | sample OliLakLV19MP5IB2_FD_145596 | JGI IMG/M metagenome (GOLD analysis project Ga0163151, IMG submission 145596) | Freshwater microbial mat bacterial communities from Lake Vanda, McMurdo Dry Valleys, Antarctica - Oligotrophic Lake LV.19.MP5.IB-2 | ecosystem: Environmental > Aquatic > Freshwater >... | reverse complement strand
ATACTGGGCGACCGGGCAACATGCACGAATAGATTTGCCAGGGGAACATCCACCCCGTCGCGAACAAGTCGGCGAACGCTGGCGGCGTAGTCCTTTTTCCATTCTGGATCAACCGGCAGCGGCACCTCGCCCGGCCAGCCCGGCAGAGCACTGCCCGGCAGGAGGATGGTGTAACCGAGCATTTCATAGCCCTTGCAACGTTTGTCAAACATCCGCGACAGCATGGGCACATTAAGATCGGCATGGTCATAAACACGCACCTGGCCTTTACTCTCGTGCAGCCGATGCAATCGTCCGACATATTGCGCAATGGTTCCACGCCAAGACACGGGCAGGGCCAAAAACAAAGTGTCCAATCGCGCGTCGTCGAATCCTTCGCCAATGAACTTTCCAATGGCCAGAATCACGCGTCCGCCGACCTGGGCTGGTTCCGCCACCCGCGCGAGCGCGGCGCCAAGGTCTTTCCGCGATTGCCCGCCTTGAAGCAAAATCAGATGTGGAATTTCGGGCCCGAGCAATTGAGCCAATCGTTGAAGGTGCTCTATCCTTTCGGTCAACACCAAAGGAGATCGTCCTTCCTGGATAGCACTTACCACGTCCGTGCAAATCACCCGGTTGCGCTTGTCGTCGTTCTGCAATGCCTCGTAGAGCTGATGAAATTCCATTCGAGGGTCAGGGGCTGGCTCCAGGGAGGCGCGAAAATTGGTCGGACGGACCATTACATGATGGGTGAAGGGCCGCGCGGCAGCCTGTGACTTCGCATCCACGCGATGACGAACGGGACCGCACTGCATGAAAATGATCGGATGATGTCCATCCTTGCGCCCAACGGTGGCTGACAATCCAGTGACGAACTTCGCCTTGGCGCGGCGGACTACGAGTTCAAAACTGCGCGCCGAGATGTGGTGGCATTCATCCACGATCAAGTGTCCGTACTGGGCCACGCGGTCATCCACCACGTCTTTGCGCACGAGGCTTTGAATGAGGGCCACATCCAGGGCGCTGGTCAGCTTCCTCCGTCCGCCTCCGAGGCGGCCAATGGACCTGGCCGGCATGGGGAAGTGTGTCCTGATTTGGAAACAGCCGGTCGTAAGATTTAAAACCGATCTCGGGTCGGCACTCCATCGTCTCCGTGAGGATGTGCGAGCCCAGTTTGCGCGCCAAACTCGCGGGGATGGCATCATCAAAGAAAAACCACACGTGGCCGCCGTTTCCAGACCGCGAGCGTTCCAGCACGGCGGGAACAGCGAGTCGCCGGCAGGTTTCAAGAAATGCTGCCGCATCGCGTTGCCAGGCTTCGCCGTCCAAGTCCACTGCCAGAAAGAAACACGTTTCATCTTGCAACATGGCATAGACGCCGGTGACAAAATCCAAACCCCGATCGTCACGCCCCGAAAGGTGCCAGCCGATGACTGCGTCCGTGATCTGAAAAAAGCGGCGATTGGGACAGTCCGTGCATTTGATTTTCGGTTTCTCACAGACTCCACGAATCCATTCATTTGCGCAGGCAGGAGCATAACCGGATTTCCCGGTTTTCCGGCTCTCGAATCGGCGGGGATAGACATCCTCCCGGCCCCGAAAAAGAGATCTAAATAATGCAACCTTGGCAGCGGGTGGAGAAATATTCGTGACGATGGAGCTTCCTTGGTTCGAAACGTCCACCTCTCGCATTACAGGCTGCATTTCGTTGCCAACAGCGAATTTACCTGGATTCACACGGCAACCCTAACGCAACCGCGATCGCAGTGGCCAATCAGTTTTTGCGGACCGGGCCAAAGCAACTGATCGGCATCCGTTTGCCAAATCGCGCCGCGGACCTTTTTGTGCGGCTCTGCCTTCAAAACCAGGTCATCTCGCCAAGGGAAAGCGTCAGCGAAGAACGCCCGGTCGGGGGACCGGGCCTACAATCTGTAGGCCGCGTGCCCCCACGCGGCTTCTCCCTTGGTTCCTTGGCAAAGAAAACGAATGAAATTCGTTGGGCTCTGTGGCTGAAGCCTTCTCGCTCAACCTCTCAAATAAGGGAATCATAACTCGGGTTCGATTCCCTGCACCCGCTCCAACTTGCTAACGTCAGACAGGAATATCGGGAAATCCATCTCAATAGTCACACCGTGAACTCACGGAACAGGGCAGGGACTTCACGCAATAGCCAGAGCTGCTTGACGGAGTTCTTCGATGAAAACTGCGAGCGGCCTTTCGGCGGAGCGGTGCGCTCTACGACCGACAGCAATGCTTAACGGCTTCGGGGCCACGGAGAGCGATTTCAACCGGACAGCGCTCCGACACCAGCGAGGCCGTGCTGGTCGTGACGATGGCGATTCCCAGCCCTGATTCGACCGCCGCCAACAAACTGTTCACGCCGTCGTACTCCCCGGCGATAGTCGGGCGTTGCCGATTCTCGCTGATGGGGCGTTGACGCTTAACGATACCGAACTGGCGACCGGCGACGGCGCCAGCACCGAAACTTCTGGCGTATTTACACTGACGGCAAATAAGCGGACCGAGGCGTTGCTATTCGACATCGCCTGATCCAGCGAAAGACCAGTCCGAATCAATTTCAGTCAGCACTTTAAAAGTCGGCACAAAAAAAAGAACAAAACATGAACCAATACCACAAGCTCTACGCTCCGCGGGACAGCGCCATCGTCTTCATTGACCATCAGCCGCAGATGCTCTTCGGCGTGGCCAATGCTGATCGCGCGACACTGATCAACAACGTCACGCGCGTTGCCAAAGTCGCGAAGGAGTACAACGTGCCCACCGTGCTTACGGCGGTTGAAACAGAACGGCGTGATGAGTGATTTCCAAGAATAATTTCCGAAATGGTCGAATAGCGTGCTGGGAACTCGTCAGGAGCCTCGATCCACCTGGCGCATTTGCTGGTGGTTCGAGCGTCTCGCGAGTTCCGCCATACCGGAAATTAATTTTGGGAATCAGTCTAAAATCCCGGCCAGCCGGTCGTTGAGCGCACTTCCATGAATTCCTGGGACTCAATGGAATTTCGCAAGGCTATCGAAGCCACGGGCAGGAAGAACATCATCATGACCGGCCTCTAGACGGAAGTGTGCGTCACCTGGCCGACGATCGAAATGCTCGGCGCGGGCTACAACATTCACGTGGTGGAGGATTGTTGCGGCGCAACTTCGCCCGCCGCGCCAGAGGCTGCGTTGTCCCGCATGGTGCAGGCCGGTGCGGTGCGAGTGACGACCATCGCGGCGTTGTTGGAATGGCAGCGGGATTGGAAAAACAAAGAGCATTACAAAGCGCTCATGGGTATTCTGAAAGGACAGGCTGGCGCTTACGGCGTCGGGGTAACCACGATCCAACCAGTAATTCCAATCATCCAAAACTTGCCGGGTCATCGCGGTTGGCTTGGAGGGCTTCAGTTGAGCCAGGGGCACGGCCAGAGGTTCGGCTTGCCATTTTTGATGAGCACCATGAGTTCGCGAGCGCAATCTTCCTCACCGGTCATTCCAAGCACTTCAACAATCTCCCCGACTTTAAGAGGTGAGGTCGAGCGTTTCAACTTGCACCGGGCATTGAACGGGAAGTCGATGTTGTCCGCTGCGTAATACCAGCCCATCGCTCGTTCTTCCTCGCCATAGGCGTCCACGACCACGTCCTCGGTGATTCGTTCCTCCCGTTCCTTGTTCTCATTTGGACGTTTCATGATGTTTGCTCCCGCCATCTGGCCTGCGCTCGCTCGGCGAAGGATGGCTCGTTTGGCACTTTTCCGGAACTAATCAAACCAAGCCCTGCCAGGATGCCCTTTTTCCTTCCATGCTCCGTTTGGATGGTTTTCATGATCTCCTGCCACTCCGGTTCACTTTTCGCTTCCAGAAAGAGTTTTCGAGCGCGACGCAAATGACCCAACGCGGCATCGTAATACTTGCTCTTTTTGCTATTCAGGATGCGCATTGCCAGAGCCCGATAGAGCTTTCCTGCCGCCAGCTTATCGCGCTTCCCTAATCCGCCGGCTGCCGGTTCGGAAACGTATTGGCTGATGGCCTCAAGTTGAGCATGTGTTGATGCGTGAATTCGTGCCGCCAATCGATCCCAATCTTTGGTTTTTAGGCAGAGGCTCATCAGTTCGCCAAGCTCGCCTTGCATCGCAACGTTCATAGCTTTTTCGCGCCACGCCGCTTTCTGATCCTTTGGAACGGAAGCCATCAATTCTTCGTAAGTCATTTCCGATGGTTCTTTTTGAAATCCGGCCCACACCGCAGCCAAGGCATCATCCTTTCTTCCCACTTTTGCTAAAATCTTGGGTTTGAAATGCCCGAGGTCGTGACTGCTTTGATTGTGCCAATTTCTAGTCGGTTCAAGCGCCATGCCCTTTTCAACCCAGGCGAGGGCCTGAGTCCAATGTTTTAGGGACATTTCCATTTCCGCCAGATGTTCACAATCAAGGGGGCTGAACCCAAGCTGGTTACAGAGTTCAACGTAAGAATCCACAGCTTTCGTGGACAAATAAACTTCCTTGAGGGAAAGCGCTGGCAGACGGATCTCGTTGGAGTATTCAAAAATGGCTTTAGCTTGCCCTGCCATTGTACCTGGCCATGACTGGGCGATCAGACCTTGGAAATGCTCAATCAGCAAACGCCGTCCATTCAAATCCAGAGCTTTGACTAAATCTTTTTCGATACGATAGCAGAATCCATAATCGTCATGGTCCATCCATTTAAGGATTTGTCGAAGCGTGTCATCCGCTGGGAGCTTCATGGCCTGCCGGGCCTTTATCCATCCACAGAACAGGCTCTGGAAGAACATGGACAGATAAGCGCCGGAATCATCACATTCGTCGATTTTCTCGTAACAGCCAGATAAGAAAATTTCAAACAACCGCACCGCATGCCCCGTCGGTTCCGGTGCCATCCCGCCGAGAAGCGCCTCTATTTTTTCCAGGTCTTCGACAAAATCAAACACCTCGCTGTACCGAATAAATTTGCCGGGCTTCAGCGCGCGTTCGATGGCTGCAAGCATCGGATCACTGTTTCTTTTTTGCATAAAAATCCTCGGTTCCCATTATACTATTGGATTATTCACCAAGAGAATCATTCAACTTTTTCGGGAATAATATTGCCTCTATCCGTTTCTAACATTCGGACAAATTAAAACTATGATCAAAACCACCCTCATGTTGCTCGGACTCGCGGCGGTGTTTGTGTTGAGTATGGCTTGCTTCGGCCTCTCCTCCTCCAAAAAAGATCCGAACGCGCCGTCTATCAACTCCACCAATAGTCCATCCATCATTCCGCGTTAAACCAGCATGACCCCTCTTGTGGAAGCGGCGGCGGCCCGTACCGCGCTGGCGGCGGCGTGGCGTCGTCTGCCGGAAGCATTGCGCGGTCCGACGCAGTTTCTCGGCCGGCACTACGCGGGCTGCGGCGCGACCATCGGCGCCATCCCCAAGTGCGATTTTGCCTGCACCGGCTGTTATCTGGGCCAGGATGTCAATCGCGCCAAGCCCAGTTCGCTGATGGAAATTCAGCGGCAGCTTCGCGTCCTCCGCGAATGGCTCGGCCCGGCGGGCAACGTGCAGATCACCGACGGCGAAGTTTCCCTCCGCGCCGAAACCGAGGTGGTAGCAATGATTCGTTACGCGCGCGAAATCGGACTCGTGCCGATGCTGATGACGCACGGAGAAACGTTCCGTCGCCGCCCCGGCTTGCTCGAACGGCTCATGGTCGAGGCCGGCCTCACGGAGATCAGCCTTCACATTGATACGACGCAGCGCGGTCGGCGCGATCATTTTGCGAAGGTCCGCACGGAAGCGGAGCTTGACCCTTTGCGCGAAGAATTTGCGGAAATGATTCGCCGCGCGCGCCGCCGGACAGGGCGGCGGCTTTCGGCGGCTTCCACGGTCACGGTCACGCGCGAAAACCTGGCGGCGGTTCCTGGCATCGTGAGATGGTTTCTAGGCAACGCGGACGCGTTCAAAATGCTCAACTTTCAACCGCTGGCCGAAGTCGGCCGCACCAACCGTGAACTGCGCGGCGTGCCGCCCGAGGAATTGTGGGCCAAGATTGCCGAGGGCGCGGGCGATCCGCACATCAGCCGGGGCGAAGGCTGGCTTAAAGGGGTCGGTTCTTGGTAAATTGCTTTTTATTTTGCCTCCGTCTTCTTTCCTTTCAGGGGTTGGTCCCGGGTCGAGTCTCAACATTCAACAACCCAGGCAGAATCAAATCCTTTGTAGAACCGCGCGAGATGGGGAGTTGCTTCGTTCGGACTTCAGAACAAATTATTACGAAGTGCCGCTGATGGCGGCAGGGGCCGGTGTCGCGCCGGTCACGAGAGCTGCTTGCGCTTGAGTGTCTTCGCACAACGTCGTGATATACCCTGTTGGCCTTCGGCTCCTCCCCAGAGTGTCCCCTCCACCGGCCACCGTTGCGCGCGCACTCCGCAGAGCATCACTCCCGACGCTTCGGCTACGGTGCTCGGGAGAGCAAATTAGAAATTTTTTTGGTCAGTGCTCTCCCTGCGCGCCTGAGCCTTCGCTCTGGTCGTGACCCACTGCTGCGCCGTGCTCACTACATGGCATATCAGACATTGTGCGAGAGCCACTGCGCTCCGCAGCCCTCGCGCCCGTCACGCCCCCGGCGTTCCTCACTGCGCATGTCCGCTTCGCGGAGAATCAGGCGCGGGAATAAGATCGCGGCGCCCGCCCGCTGGTGATCCATTTATTTTCCCCCGCGTGCCTGACGTTGTGATCAGACGCTTTGCGCGGAGTTTTTGACTCGCTCATTGCCGCGAAGGCTACTCCTCATTGCCGGAGAGGCTAGTTGTCGGGGGAATCAGCCCCGGAAAAACAAACTGAACAGAGAGCAGCTAAAAAAGAAAAGCGGCGCCGCAACGGAGAACGCCAATACCGACAGGATGAAAACGGCTCCAAAGAAAAAGCGAGCGCTGGCGCGAATGGTTGAAACCTGGAGGACGTTCGATCTTCCTGGTGGCGTCTCCGCGCGCGAAAGTGGATTGGTTTGAGATATTTTTGGTGCGCGCGTGCTGCGGGAAAACTCGTCGCTGCGCTCCTCGCCGGGGAAAACGTCCGCTGGCGAGACCGGAAATGTTCAGGCGGCTTTGCCGTTGCTAACCGGCGTGACGAGCCGGGCGCATTCGCTTTGAAACCAGTTTGGGCAGCAGAACGCTGCCCACCCGCCAGCCTTCGTGTTCTGCCGCTGGCAATCTACGGCTGCGCTGTGCTTGTCAATGTCGGTGTCCCTCACACCCTCACACCTCGATTGACAATGCTCGCTTCGCCCGAAACTGCGGCATTTAAGAAAACACGAAGTGAAGGTGAAGCCTTTCGGCTCTGGAAAAATCCTTGGATGAGCTGCCCATGAGCAGCTGGAAAAAAGCGGGCGCATTCGCTTGGAGAAATGAAAACGCTATTGAGCCGGTCGTGATCTGGAACGTTGACCGTTCCTTACGTTAGCCGTTTCGCGCCGGTGAACGAACGAACGCCGGTACAGCTAAAGAGAAAACTCAGGAGTTGCCATTCGTGCCGTTGGCTTGCTCCCGGATAAACGGCTGGATGATCGCGAGAATTTTTTCCTGCTGGTTGCGTGGCAGCTTCGAAGCCGCTTCAAACAACTGACGCATCTTGCCCGCCGGACCCTTGCCCAATGATTTGGTTGATTTGCCGAAAAGAAACTCGACTGAGACCTTCAAAACAGATGCCGCCTTTTCAATCTGCTCAGGGCGGAGAGCCACGGGGTATCGTTCCCAAACCGCGTAGGCTTTTTGGGTGACACCCAATTGCTCGGCGACTTGAGCTTGAGATAGTCCGGCGGCTTCCCGAGCGCTGAGTAACCGCTGGCCAAACTCTGTGCGCGGTTCTTTTGACGGTCTTCCGGTTTGCATGAAGCCAGCATAGGGGGCGTTTAGCAGAGTTACTGGAAATGCTTGCATTGTTACTATCATTAGTAGTAATTATCCGGCATGTCAAAACCTTCCAAAATCGGCTTGACGCTTTTTGGGAAAACTCCGCTTGTTTCATGACTCCTGAAGAACGAACTTGTCACCCACCTGCGCGTTGCCTGGGGTGAAATCAACCAAGCTTTGGTCATTGCTGCCGGGCGTAAGGACCAGTGGCCCGAACTGGCCAAAGAACTGGACCAGACGTTAACCCGCCTCACCCGGCATCTGACCCTGGCTGAAATACTTCATCTGAAAGGTGGTGGCCAATGATCCAGGAACTTCGCCGGACGCCGCTTGATGAGCGGGTGTTGAGTTGCGCCTTTGGGTGTTATCCCTGGGATGATTGGGAAAAGAAGGCCTTGGAAAACGGCGTGCCCAGGACCTGGCGGGCCTGGGCTTGGCCGTGATGCGCGAGGCCAATCAGCACGCTTGGAAGGAGCGATTAAAATCGCTTTGCGGCTGGCGCGACAACGGCAAACGCATGTTGCGCTTTGCGCTCCGGTCCCCGGAGAAGGCGCGCCAACGCTGGCAGCGGTTGCTCGATACGGACGGTTATCGCGGGTGCTTGCGCACGGCAATCAACGATGTCCAAACGGGCGAATGGAAATCTTTTCAATGACCTATGGGCCATCGCATTCCTGAATCGGAGATCGAGCGGGTGAAGCAGGAAACCGACCTGGTTGCGCTGGTGCAAAGCCGGGGCATTGCCCTCAAGAAACACGGTTCCAAAGATTGGGCCGGGCTCTGCCCGTTTCATCAGGATAAGGAGACGCCCAATTTTATTGTCTCGCCGCAGAAAGGGCTCTTTCACTGCATGGCGTGCGGCAGGGCGGGCAATCCCATTCAGTTCGTCGAACAGCACGACGGTTTAAGTTTTCGCCATGCCTTTGAAGTGCTCTCGCAGGGCGGAACGGCGGCTTTCGCCGCGCAACCGTTGACGAAACAAAACAGCGTGCCAGTGCTGCCGTGCCCGTTGAACTGAGCCGCTCGCGCGGCAGGCTGGCGCAGGATCATAGGGCCGGTTGATTTAAGGCGGGAAGCCAACCTCACACGAGGGCAAGCTTCCCGCCTTATGATTAACAAACATCCTTCTATTGAACAGTTCCGGAACTTTGTCGAACTCAAAGATTATCGTCCAAAAACCAAAAAGGAATATGTCCGCTATCTTTGCAGGATGTCGGACGTGTCCTGGGGGTGTTGCGGGAGGAGCGTTTCAGGATCTGCCTGCGATTGATTTACCAATGCGGGCTGCGGGTCGGCGAAGCGGTCCGACTCAGGTTGAGGACATCCAAGGCAAAGCAGGACGGATCCACATCCGCGATGCCAAAAGAGGAAAGGATCGTTATGTCCCCCTGGGCCAGGGGATGTATTTGGAACTGAGGTCATGGTGGAAACAACATCGCAATCCGGTCTGGATTTTTCCTTCTCTTGGGTCCGGGTCGAATGAAAGTTTCAAGCCCCGGTCTGAGGTGTTGAAAAATGCCGCCACGCCGATGAGCGTTTCATCGGTGCAACGGGCTTTTCAACTGGCCCGGGCCGAAAGCGGTGTTCACAAAGAAGCGGTGGTTCACACCCTGCGCCACAGTTACGCCACGCACCTGCTGGAGGAGGGAGTCAGTCTCCGTTTGATCAGCCAGTATCTGGGCCACACCTCGCTGGACACCACGGTCATTTACACCCACCTGACGGCCACGAGTGAGGAAAAGGCCCTTCAGGTTTTGGAAAAACTCCACTCCGCTCTTCCTCGCTGACATCCCTCCGCGTGGTTGAACTGGCTGAAGTGCTCCGCCGCCATTGGCCGGCGTATGAAGCGCGTCATGGTCCCGGCATCCTGCCATCGCATCGAAAGGCGGTGCGGGCGATCATGCGTTGTCGTACGCCCGCTTTGGGCGGGCAGGTCTTCCGCTGCAGCGGTTGTGACGGCCAGCATTTCGCCTGGCATTCCTGCAACCACCGGGCCTGCCCGAAGCGTGGTCATGCCGAGGCGGAACATTGGATCGCAAAACAGAAGACAAAACTGCTTCCCGCACCTTATTTCCTGGTGACCTTTACCGTGCCGGAGCAGTTGCGCCATTTGATCCGGTCCCATCAGAAGGAGCTCTACTCCCTTCTCTTTGCCGAAAGCTCAGCCACCTTGCAGGAGGTGGCCGCCAAACCCGCCAAACCCCGGCACCTCGGGGCGGAGCTCAGGTTCCTGGGCATCCTGCACACCTGGTCCAGGCAGCTGGTTTTCCATCCTCATATCCACTATGTCATCCCGGGGGGAGGGTTGACCACCGATCAGCTCCGGTGGAAACGGATCAAAGACCCGGACTTTTTCCTGCCGGAAAAAGTCCTGGCCATGCGATTTCGCAACCGTCTGCGAAACGCGCTGAAGTCCACTCCTCACTTTCAGTCCATCCCCTCAAAAGTCTGGGGAAAGGAATGGGTGGTTGATTGCCTGCCGGTCGGCAGTGGTGAAACGGCGTTGCGCTACCTCGCCAACTACGTCTATCGATCGGCTCTGGGATCTCAACGCATCCTCAAGGATGAAAACGACCGGATCACCTTCCGGTTTCGACGCAGCGACAACGGTCGAATGGAAACACTCACCCTGAATTCAGACGAGTTCATCGGGCGCTTTCTCCAGCATGTATTGCCGCGCGGATTTCAACGGGTGCGCTATTTCGGGTGGCTGGCCCCGGCCGCCAAAGCGCGTTGGAAACGGGTTCTGGCCTTGCTCGACTGGCAGGCCCGCCCCGGGCCGGTGCGGGCAGCTCCTTCTCCGCCACACTGTTCCAAGTGTGACCGCCCCATGATCCTGATCGGAACCATCGCGAGGGCTCCTCCGTGATAAGAACAAAAGCTCAACTTTATCTACAGATTGTGCCGCGTGGAAAAAACCACCTCCGGCGGATGGAGCGGTGTTGTCTGCCGGGATCAAAAATGGAATTGGAACATGTTTTCACCGGAAGCCGGACACCGGATCACCCGGGGAAAAGGAACTTGTCGTCTGAATCAGGGAGGATTTGGAGAAAGAAATTGCTCCTGTCCGGTGAAGTGAGAAAGGGAGCTTAGGGTCCGTGCAAAAATAACTTCCGGTTTTGCTGGAGGCTATTTGGCTTGCTGGCGAGGCGAGAGCGACGAGCATATCCCTTTGATCTGCATCGAGGCTCCGCGCGGTCACCCCTCAAACTTCACCAACACTTCATCCGCGCTCCGCTCAATGCTATCGCTGTTCCGTTAGCCAACGATCATTCTTTGTCGGCCCGGAAAGGCACGATTCCCCGTTGCAGGGCCACGGTGGCGGCTTCTGTGCGGTCTCTCACATTCAATTTGGTCATGATGCTTTTGAGATGAAATTTGGTGGTGTTGGGACTGATATTTAGGACCGCCCCAATTTCCTTGTTGCTCTCGCCTTTCACCAAAAGTTGCAGCACCTCAATCTCGCGGGAAGTCAGGTCCGCTGTGTAAATACGGGAAGCCAGAATAGAAGCCACATCCTCGGGAATGCAACGTCTTCCCTGATGCACTGTGCGAATGGCATTAAATAGCGCCTCGGCCGAAACATTTTTGAGCAGATACCCTTTTGCCCCAGCTTGCAAAGCCCGGTAAATTTCCTCACTCCCGGCAAAGGTGGTTAGAACCAGGATGTTAGCATTGCTTGATTTGACCAAAGTTTCCGTTGTTTCGGTCCCATTTCCATTTGGCAACCGCAAATCCATCAATGTGACGGTCGGTTTCACCTGCTCGTATACGCGGATAGCCTCGGCCCCATCATCGGCTTGCCCCACCACTTCCATGTCGTCCTGGAGATCGATAATGGTGGCCAATCCCATTCGGACAATGTAATGGTCGTCTACCAGCAACACTCGGATCGGTTTGGGTGTCATAATTATTTTTTCGCGGGTTCCAGCGGCAAATTCACTGAAACCGTCGTTCCGTGGGCCTCGGCGCTTTCCACTTTTAAAACGGCACCAATTCTTTTGGCGCGTTCCTTCATTCCCACAAAACCGAAGTGTCCAGGCTGCAAACCGATTTTAGTCGGATCCATTCCCTCGCCATTATCTGCGATGCGCAATACCAATTGACCCGGCTGGAAATCGAGCAACACATCAATCCTGGTTCCCCGCGAATGTTTGATGGCGTTCGTAATCGATTCCTGCGCGATGCGGTAAAGATTGCTTTCGATGACTTCATCCAGCCGGTGGCTTGGGCCTTGTTGTGCCACTTGAATTTTCAAAGGAATTTCCTGGGTTACCTGGCGGCTGAGTTCCGTGAGCGCGCCAGCAAGGTCCTGTTTATCAAGGGTGCCGGAACGCAGGTCCCAAATGGATCGTCGAACTTCCGTCTGGCTATGTTTCACCAGGGTTCGAATCAATTCCAGGTGACGGCCCAGCCGGTCTGGCGCTTTTTTAAGCAGTTCCACCGCCGCTTCAATCTGCAATCCAACCCCAGCCAAACCTTGTTCCAGGATGTCGTGCAATTCACGGGAGATCCGATTTCTCTCGCCCAGAATGGTATTGAATGTGATCTCCGCTTCCTCGCGCGCGGAAATCTGCGCCTGCAATTGCTCGGTCCGTTCCTGAACTCTTTTTTCAAGTTCCTCGTGGGCGCAGGCCAGTTCCTTCTGGGCCATTTGGCGGATTTCGATTTCGTGTTTCAGTGATCTGTTCGCAAGGCTCACCTGACGCGCTCGTTCGAGTGCCAGCAAAGCCAGACATACAGCGAAAATCACCGCGGTTAATACCACCGGCCTGAACCATTTCCGGAGCTGAATAGGGACTGGAGAAATCGAAAAATCGGCAACCGCGCCGATGGGATCGATCTCGAATGCTTCCGATTGTGACCGCACTTCGAGCCGGTGTTTCCCTGGATTTAAATGGGCCACCTCAAGGCCTTTTTCCGGAAAGGTTGAAAATGGACTCCAGGCTTCCTGGTCGAACCTCCAGGAGAACCGGTAATTCTCGTGTTGGTTGTAGGGAACAAATTTTTGAATGCCGACCACCTTAAATTGTAATCGACCATCCTGTTGAATGTTTGAACTCAGGCCCTTAATCATGGTTCCTGGAGGTGTGCGTCTGGGACGATACCGATAAACGGTCTGTTCTCCCGCAGGACCTAAAACTCCAAGCCAAAGGGTAAGATCTTTTTCGGCTACGAGGGTCTGAACCTGCATTTGATCAGGAACACTCAGGCGCGTATGAGGATGAAAGGTTCCTTCCGGAAAAAAATAAACTGAACTTTTTGAAGCCACATAAACGCTCGTTCCTGAAACCACCGCAGCATCTTCCTGGACATCGATTAGGAATTCCTCCCAGACTCTGACGTTCCACCTTCCCAGGCCATTTCTTCCCCCGGTCCGTCCATCGAAGATGAACCAAAGCCCCTGGCTGGTGGACAGTGCGCGCACAAAGCGATTTCCACTCGGTCCGTTGATTTTTTTCCACGGTCCCGCCGCGCTTTTGGCCTGGTAAAGTCCGGCCACTCCAAAAAGCCAGGCTGTGCCTTCTGAATCAAAAGCAAGTTTGGGATCGGAATAAACAGATCCGCCATATTTTACTGGAAAGATTTTTGCGGATTGATCCTCAAATTTAATCAACTCCAACGACGTTTCTTCCTGCCTCGAAACCGAGCCGCTTGTCGCAGTCAGATAATACATCCCGGAGGAGTGGGGGAAGGATGCCACATGACGCTGGTTCATCAAACCAGTGTTCGAGCGGGTGTGCCAGGAGTTTCCATCAAAGGTCGAGACTCCTGCTGCTCCCCTGGAATTTTTGCCATAACTCCAAAGGATTCCCCGATCATCCTCTCTGCAATCGTTCACCTCCTCGAAACCGTGGTCGGCGGTGGAAAACCCTCGCAAGGATTCCTTCAAACTCAAAATCGTATTGGTCTGCCAAGCCCAGATGGTCCCAGCCCTGGAGATGAATGCGTTCGATGGAAGTCCGGGCAGGGGAGTGAAACCATTGTGGTCCGAGCGAAACCCGGTTTGGGCCGAGAAAAAGTGAACCCGATTTTCTTTATCCGCAAATCTTGGCGGAGGCAAATTCCTGTATTCCGTCCAACTCTCGTTTTGTCGATCCCAGCGCACCACCATGCGATCAGCGGCGCACCAGATGGCCCCATCGGGCGCTTCAACAATGCGTTCTATAAATCCTAGTCGCGTGTGAAAAGTGGGTGAAATGCGCTCCCATTGACGGCCATTCCAACGCGCGAACCAGTTCTTCCCTTGAGCTATCAGGCAGCTCACAATCTCCTGATCACGTGTGGCGCAAATCGGTTTTCCGAATCCAAAGGAATGTTGAAAAATCTGCGGCCCGGAATTTTTCAGGGAGAGGAGTTGTTCTCCTGAAAATCCAATGACCCCGCTTTCGTCTGTTTCTGCCAGAGACCAAACTTCGCTGGATGTTTCGACCAATGGTTCCCATCGATTTCCTTTAAGTTCAGAAATTCCTGTGGGCCTCGAGGAGAGCGCAAAAGTGCGGCCTGATTTGTCTTTGAACAGATTCAATATATGAGGAGAAGGAAGCCCCTCGGACTGGGTAAAAGTTTTCCACACCCCATTTTTAAAAAGAGTGAGACCTCCAGTCACCGTCGAATCCGGCCAGCTATCTGAACAAAACCAAAGCGCTCCATCATTATCCTCCACGATTCGGCGGACACTTGGTCCCGCCAGTTGGTGAGGTTCAATGGGAATGATGAATCGTCCGCCGTTCAATCGCGCGATCCCTTTGTCCGTTCCAACCCAGATTTGCCCTTGTTTAGTAACTAATACGCTACGCGTAAATCGGCTTGGCAATCCCTCTTGCAAACCAAATTCCTGCCAGAAATAACCGTCGTAACGCAGCAACCCATCCGAACTGGCCAGCCAGACGGTGCCATTCGATTCGAACGCCAGATCAAATATTGTTCTCTCCGAGATTCCCGCTTCCTCGTTGAATAGAGTGATGGCCCGCGGCCCTTCCACCTTCGAAGGCATGGCCGCTCCAGTCAGATCGACCGGTAATATATCCGCGGAAAATCCCGAACCCGGAATGAGTAAAAAAAACAGAAGCCAGCCGAGTAGTTGAAAATGGTTGCAAGGCATCCAATCTTGCGAATCGGTTCGAGCTCCCGCTGGCCTCTTGAAAACGGCTTTCATCAAGCGACTCCAAGGAAAAGGGTTCCTTGATAAAAAATGACATTGGTGAATGGCAAGGATTTTGTTTGGACAAAAACTTAATGTCAAGAAAGCGTCCTGGCCAAAGGCAAAAACCGATCCTACCCCTTTGGGTAGTAATCCACTACCGCAACGGGCAGTTCGTGCAATGGGCGGGATTAGTTTATAAACAATGGCGAATGCATTTTTGGAATAGTTTTCTGCAACAGTCCGCATCCCCTGGATTTCCAATGGGAAAAAGCTTCGCGCAACTCCTATGCTTCCTCGTCCTGTTAGGACACTCTTGGAACGTCTCCGCTGAAATCGTTAAAATTTCCGTTCATTGGGAAAATTTTTCTGAAGGCATCGTCAGCCCCCACGCTTACGGATTGAATTTGTATCAGGCCATGGACTCCAGGTTGGAGGAGATCAAGGGGGAAGATCGTTACCGATCCAACCTCGCGAAAATGAATCCAGGAATCGTGCGGCTTCATCGCGGCAATATGATGAGCAGTTCCATGGAACGAGGAGGCTGGCTTGAGATTTCCACCAATGGAACTGTTCGATGGGACGAAAAAAGAGTCACTCGCGCTTTTGGCGTATTGGAATTTAAACCGTCCGTTCTCATCAATATTCCAGGATGGCCCGCTTCGTGGAATCGATCGGCGACCGATCGGCGTCTTGATCCAAAACGATATTCAGATTACGCCCGCCTTTGCGGCGAGTTGGTGCACTTGGTCAATGTGAAACAAAAACGACGTGTTCCATATTGGGAGGTGATCAATGAAATGGACGAGATTTACGGTGTCGATTGTGCTGAGTTGGGCCGGATTGTGGTCAACTGCGGGAAAGCCATGAAACTAGTCGATCCCATCATTCAAGTGGGTGGGCCGGGATTTGCGCGACCGGATGTGCGGGAACGGGTGGAAGCATTTCTTTCCACCGGAACCGAAATTGATTTTCTTTCCTGGCACACCATGGCTACTGGGCATGCCACCACTCCCAACAGCACCCTTTTTGATCAAGCCAGTTCCCTGGGTGGCCTGGTCATTTCAATGCGAAAACTGGTGGAGCGTCAGGCTCCGGGGCGAAACATCAAAATGTTTCATGACGAATTTAACATCAATTGGAACCCACCCGATCCGCGAATGAACAACATTACCGGGGCGATTTATGACTCGCTCGTTCTTGTTTCCTTGGCGAGCGCGGAAGTCGATGCTTCGATGGCTTGGAACGAAGCGGATGGATGGTTTGGGAAACTGGATTCGCAATGGCATCCCCGTCCATCCGCCTGGATTTTTGAACAGTTCAATCGTGAGGGATTTGGCCGGAAAGTTTTGGCGGTTTCGTCAGACCCAGCAAGAGTGGTGGTCTTTGCCACACGCCAGGGAAATCTAAAAAAGCTGGTGTTGATCAATCGCTCCGAAGCTGATGTCACGATCCAGAGCTTATTCAACGGATGGAACGCGAATTCCCGCTCCGCCACCGCAATATTGACAGTTAAAAGAGTCACCGCGCAAGGGATTGAAGAGACAACAGTTTCCCTGGATCAATTGAATGCCGGCCACACCCTTCCCGCCAACACCGTCAGTTTCCTCTCAATTGACCGTTATTAATGGCTTTGCGAAAATCCTCGATCCCAAGCCCCAACGGGAGGTCCGCGCGAGTTTTGGGAATTTTAACCGCAGATTTCGCTGATGACGCGGATGGAATGAGAAAATGATCCGTGGTATTCGCGCCAACCGCGGTTCAATTGTTCCAGAGTTTTCAAGATTGAAGTCAGGCTCGGAGGAATGGACTCGCCTGGAGCCTCGATCCACCGTGGCTAATCACTCTTCACTCATCACCCATCACTCCGACAGTTGCCGAAAACCTTTCCTGCCTTTGAAATTGTTCCTACCCGTTTGGGCAGTAAAAAGACTCTCCCTTTGATCTCGTGACCTGCGGTTGTGGAATTCGGTAATCTCTTCGGTAATCCCATGGAATCGATCAACCAGAACTGTTTTTTTCCGCCAGGCAATGAAAACCAAGTTCAATCTTGTTCCTCAAGAATTGGTTCCATGGATCAACCTCCCATTTATCTCCCCTGACCGAAAACCGTGAACCCAATGAAATAAAACATGAATCGTTTAAACCAAATAAAAACCGGAATCCTCGCGGGCATAGTCACCGCCTGGATCGGACACTCGAACGCTGCCAGCGTTACCGGGTCTGTCGCGTGGAATAATCCCACTGGAAAATCAACCACCTCGATGAGTTATGGCCTGAATTTATATTCAGGTTCCAGCAGCGAGCATATTGTCAATGCGACTTATCGGGCCAATGTCGCTGCCATGAAACCTGGCATCGTTAGGTACCATCGCGCGGATCTTTTGGCGGACGCGGCCTCGAATCCAATCGGCTGGGTCAATAATGCCGGCAGCTCGAGTTACAGTTGGAATGCCGCGCGGATCAACACTGTGTTGTCCCAGCAATTTGCCAACGCCCCGATTCGGATGGTCAATATCCCGAATTGGCCCGCCTACATGGACGATGGCACTGGAAAATTGAAAACCACCATGTATGCGGCCTATGCCACGTTTTGCGCCGACCTGGTCACACTGGTTAACATCACCCAGGGCCACGCGGTGCAATATTGGGAGGTCACAAACGAGAAGGATGACACCTACGACGCCAATATGGTTGGCTTGGCCACCATCTACAATCAAGCTCGCGACGCCATGATCGCCCGCGATGGCACCATCAAAATTGGTGGGCCCTCGTTTGCCCGGCCTGACCTCACCGCCAGGGTGGGCACCTTTATCGCCAATGCCCATGCCAAGCTCGATTTTGTCAGTTACCACACCTATTCCAGCGGCAACACGGCTGATTCCAATGCTCAAATTTGGAATTCCGCAGCCGGCCTTGGAGGGCACACCACCGATTTCAAAAACATCATCTCGACCTACACCACCCGCGCCATCGAGACTCATCATAACGAATATAATATTAGTTGGAACCCGCCAGACGGACGAATGAACGACATTACCGGCGCCATCTTTGATTCCCTGGCCATGATCTCCATTGCCAAAGCGGGAGCCACGGCCTCCGCCGCCTGGAATGAAGCGGATGGATGGTACGGAAAGATTGAAGCGTGGGATCCTTATTGGCGCCGCCCAGCCAGTTATGTTTACGAAATTTTTAACACCGACATGGGCGGTGAAATTGTGAACGATACCATCAGTGATTCGGCAAAGGTTGGGATCATGGGGGTGAAAGGCGGGGCCTGGAAAAAAGTCGCCCTGATCAACCGTTCGGGAGCAGATCAGACGGTTCAGCTTTCGTTTAGCGGATGGGGTGCCACCCCGGCTTCGACCGATTCCTTTACGGTGAAGAGAGTTTATTCCTGGGGGCTTGCTTACGAGTCGGTCACCTACGGCACACTTACCAGCTCCGGCGGTTACACCCTCCCGGCGAATACGGTCAGTGTTCTTGTGATTCAGGAGGCATCGGGCCCGCCGCCAACCCCCACAGGTCTTTCTGCCATTCCCGGCAACACACAGGTTTCTTTAGGTTGGGCTGCCTCATCCGGTGCTGGATACTATAACGTAAAACGATCCACAACCTCAAGCGGCCCTTATGCCACAGTCGCCTCCGGAGTTTCCTCCACCAGCTATTCGAACACCGGGTTGAACAATGGCACGACTTATTATTATGTGGTATCCGCAGTCAATTTGTTTGGTGAAAGTCCCAATTCCTCGCAAGTGAGCGCCACACCTCAAGCCATCGTGGCCCCCAATCCTCCCACCAGCTTGAGTGCAACCACGCCCAATCAAAAACGAAAGATCAACCTAACCTGGACTCAATCCAACAGTGCCGGGATTAGCCAAAATAAAATCTACCGCTCCACAAACGGATCAGGTGGCCCCTACTCATTGATCGCCACCCTTTCGTCCACGACCAGTTATTCCAACACCGGACTGACCAGCGGTGCCACTTATTTTTATGTGGTTACAGCCGTGAGCCCCAACGGGGAGAGTATCTTCTCGAACTATTCCGGGGCGACCGCAAAGTAACTCGGCTCATATTTGCATCAACGCGTTTGGGGATGACTCGAACGCGTTTTTTCTTTTAGATTGCTGCTCGTCAAAAAAATCGTGGCGTTGGCTGCTCAATTGGCGGACGGTGCCTAGGCCGAAATCGGAGCGTTGAAAGCGCTAATTTCAGTTAATCTTTCTACCCGTTTGGGCAGTAAAAAGACTCTCCCTTTGATCTCGTGACCCGCGTCTTTGGAATTCGGTAATCTCTTCGGTAATCCCATGGAATCGATCGAACAAAACGCATTTGCGTCCATTCGTGAAAGCCGAGTTCAGCCAACCTTGCTCAAAGCAGTATTCCAGGGCCAACCCCAATGGATCCTTTATCCGCTCCTGACCCAAAACTGTGAACCCAATAAATAAAACATGAATCGTTTAAACCAAATAAAAACCGGAATCCTCGCGGGCATAGTCACCGCCTGGATCGGACACTCGAACGCTGCCAGCGTCACCGGGTCTGTCGCGTGGAATAATCCCACCGGCAAAGCGACCACATCGATGAGTTACGGCCTGAATCTTTTTTCCGGCTCCACCACCGAACACATTGGAAGCGCCACTTATCGGGCCAATGTCGCTGCCATGAAACCAGGGATTGTCAGGTATCATCGCGCCGACCTTCTGGCGGACGCTGGATCGAATCCAGTCGGCTGGGTCAACAATGCCGGCAGTTCGATCTACAGTTGGAACGTCGCGAGGATCAACACCGTGTTGTCGGGGCAATTTGCCAACGCGCCGATCCGGATGATCAACATTCCAAACTGGCCTGCTTACATGGATGACGGAACCGGTAAATTACAAACCTCGATGTATTCCGCTTACGCAACTTTCTGCGCGGACCTCGTAAGCCTGGTTAACATCACCCAGGGCCACGCGGTGCAATATTGGGAGGTCACCAATGAAAAAGATGACACTTACGACGCTAATATGGCCGCACTGGCGACTATTTATAACCAGGCGCGGGACGCCATGAAAGCGCGCGACGCTAGCATTAAAGTCGGCGGTCCTTCGTTTGCCAGACCCGACCTTACCGCGCGGGTGAGCACCTTTATCGCCAATGCCCATGCCAAGCTCGATTTTGTCAGTTACCACACCTATTCCAGCGGCAACACGGCTGATTCCAATGCTCAAATTTGGAATTCCGCCGCCGGTCTTGGTGGCCACACGACCGATTTCAAAAATATCATCGCCACCTACACCACTCGCGCCATCGAAACCCATCACAACGAATATAATATTAGTTGGAATCCACCGGATGGGCGCATGAACGATATTACCGGCGCGATCTTTGATTCCCTGGCCATGGTCTCCATTGCCAAGGCCGGAGCCACGGCGTCCGCCGCCTGGAATGAGGCCGATGGATGGTACGGAAAACTGGAAGGATGGGATCCTTATTGGCGTCGGCCCGCCAGTTATGTTTACGAAATTTTCAATACCGATATGGGCGGCGAAATTGTCGCCGATACGCTAAGTGACACATCAAAAGCGGGCATGATGGCCGTTATGGGCGGGGCCTGGAAAAAACTCGCCCTGATCAACCGTTCGGGAGTGGATCAGACGATTCAGCTTTCATTTAGCGGATGGAATTCCACCCCGGCCACGACCGATTCCTTTACGGTGAAGAGAGTTTATTCCTGGGGGCTTGCTTACGAGTCAGTCACTTACGGCACTCTCACCAGCTCGGCCGGTTACACGCTCCCGGCGAACACGGTCAGTGTTCTGGTGATTCAGGAGGCTTCGGGTCCCGCGCCGGGAACTGGAACGGGATTGTTGGGTGAGTATTTTGAAAACAACAATTTCACCACCCTGAAAACCACCCGGACGGACCCCACCGTCAATTTCGATTTCGCCTCCGGCACCCCTTCAGGCACCGCCATCACCGGCAGCGATACTTTTTCGATACGATGGACCGGCCAGATCCAGCCTTTATATTCCGGCACCTACACCTTTTACACCACAACAGACGACGGGGTTCGGTTGTGGGTTAACAATGTTCAACTCATCAACAAATGGGTTAACCAAGCTCCCACCGAGTGGAGCGGAAACATCAGTCTTACCGCTGGAACAAAATACGACATACGCATGGAGTATTACGAAAACACCGGCGGAGCTGTGGCGCGTCTTTCCTGGTCCAGCGCCAGCCAGGCGAAACAGATCATTCCCCAAACCCAGCTTTATCCAGGTGTTACCTACACCAAAATTACCGGCACCGCATTCGGAACGGCTCCCTGGGCAACGGGAAGTGAATTTGGAAAGGCTTATGACAATAATACCAGCACCTTCTTTGACGCTGCGGTGGGGAATGGAGGATATGCAGGATTGGATGCCGGTTCCGCAAAGGTGGTGAAGCGCATTCGATACTTTCCTCGCGGCGGGTTTGCCGACCGCATGGTGAATGGAAAGTTTCAAGGCTCCAACACCAGCAGCTCGAGTGGTTATGTGGACCTGCACACCATCGCCACCATGCCTCCCGATGCCTGGGTTCAGGTGGATATTACCAACACCACCGGTTATCGATGGATTCGTTACCTCGGGCCCAACGGTGGATATTGCAACATCGCTGAAGGTGAGTTTTACACATCGCCCTAAAACAATCGAATCGGGATTCCTGGGAGGACTCGGGAATCCCGATTTTCCACCTCATGTTTTCAAACAAGCTTAAGCCAACGCCTAACCTTCTGCAGGTGAAAAACCCGGCATTTAAAACCGTGTTGGCTCTCTTCTTAATCTTTGTTTTGGAACTTTTTTCCTTGGCCCAAACTATTTCGGGAAACTTCATACAGCCGGTTGATTACAAATTGACCGGCCTGGCCCGTTTTGGTGGAAAAAATTGGGTGTTTCTGGCATCGACCGATTCCCGGAATGATTTGCATTACCTCAACCTGCGAGAAGGTGAAATCGCCAGCGGTGTCAAAATCCTCGAGGTCGATTTCAGATCTGGTAGTGTGAAAATCCTGAACCAGGGAGTGATCGTGTTCCTCAGTTTTGAAACTCGGGTGAAGGAGTAATCATTGAATCCCGGCAGTATTGAACCCCACCAGGTAAAATATCCCTTCTTCGAACCAACCCAAGCTCGGCCACACGCCTCCACCCGCAAACACTGGCTTCATCTTGCAGGAAATCCCGCCCGCCGCGATTCCTCCCGGCCCCACGCCGCCGTGGGTGCCACCGGACGTCTCAGCCCAGGCGAAGTCATTTCACGGCAACGTCAGCATCAACCCAACCACCGCCAAGATGCGGCTCGTGCAAGTCGCGGAGGAGATCATCTCCGCCCTCGCCGCCGACCCGAACGCCGAGATCAAAATCAGCGTCGAGATTCAGGCGAACTTTCCAAACGGCGCGCAAGATCAAACAAAACGCGCCGTCTCGGAAAACGCCAAGACTCTTGGGTTCAAGAACGCCGATTGGGAGTAGAATCGTTTTCTAAAACCACCAATTACTTCCGCAGGAATACCCGTTCCTGTGTCGCTGACTCGCAAGACCACATACCTGCCCGGTTTGGCATCTGGAACGGAACTGGAATAGGCAGCGTCCACCTCAATATGCTGGGCCTCCAAAGT
>Ga0163151_10003464_pt1 | contig 22688 bp, 22 predicted proteins | sample OliLakLV19MP5IB2_FD_145596 | JGI IMG/M metagenome (GOLD analysis project Ga0163151, IMG submission 145596) | Freshwater microbial mat bacterial communities from Lake Vanda, McMurdo Dry Valleys, Antarctica - Oligotrophic Lake LV.19.MP5.IB-2 | ecosystem: Environmental > Aquatic > Freshwater >... | reverse complement strand
TCGTGTTGCCATGCCAATTATTATATCGAGCAAACCTGTTTTTGGGATGTGCTATCTTCGATGTGCTTCTTGAAGCCCTAAAACAGTACATCCAAAGCCATGATAGTCCTAAAAGCGAAAATCCCGACCGTTCTTAACCCCGCCCTGCTTCGCGAGGACGGGGAATGCATCACGGCATTTGTTCAAATCTTATTAGCTAGCTGGGCTTTTTTGACATTTCTCGTAATTTTGCTTGGTTTCGCAGCACTCTACACTAGAAAAAAAGTATTTCACTAGAACTGCCAGCTTTTATGAATTTGAGTCTGGCTACGGCAGCAATTGTATCGAGCTGCAGTTTGATTTACAGAGCAATTACAGTTAAAGAGCTAGAGAATCTTCTTGGTTTTGATATCGTAACGCTCTATCTAGGGGCAATAGCGGTTATTTGGTTGTCATTTCAGCAGATTTGGCAAATTTTTAAATTATGAGGAATAATTAACCCAAGACTCCTATGATTCAACTCCTGAAAATTTCTGAAGAAACCAGCCTAGAAGGACTAGAGAAAGATTTTCTCTTGCAACGTACCGACGATCTTGCTTTCTTTTTAGAATGGCAGCAGGACTTACCCAACTTCACAATCGCAGATGAGGAATCAATTTCGATATCAGCGATCGATGGTGAAACGATCTACCGAGGGCGCATAGATATTCTCATGATTCAACAAAGTTTTTGGATACTTGTCATCGAGTCTAAAAGTAGCAGCTTCTCTCTCCACAAAGCCCTACCACAAGCTCTTGCCTATATGCTTGCTAGTCCTAACCCAACCCAAACTACCTTTGTAATCACTAATGGCAGTGAGTATCGGTTCTTGAAGCTAATCAATCACAATTCACCTAGCAATCCACCGCTATACGCGACATCATCCCTATTCTCAATTTCCCCACCCGATCGTCACCTGCCCACCGTGCTGCAAATCCTCCGTCGCCTCGCTCAAATCATTGCACCTTAGATTCGCTGCTTAGGAATGAGAAACAACTTCCTGCTTTTTCTGAATAACATCCCTAGAAGCATGATTATGAAGATTTTTGGGGTATTAAACCTAATTGGTAGTGTTATTCAGAAATTTTCCGTATAATACACATTCCTAAAAAAAGCAAAGCATGTTATCAATACTCCTAAGTAAAGCAGTCCAAAAAGCTCAGGAACTACCCGAAGCAATTCAGAATGAACTTGCTGAACAGTTTATGGAAGATATAGATAATGAAATTAAGTGGCAAGAAACATTATCTAAGCCACAAGAAAGCTTAATTCTCAAAGAGCTTGCCCAGAGAGCTTTCACGGAATCGGAGAATGGGCAGACTAAAGAGATGGGATTCGATGATCTATGAGATCAGAGCTAAATCCAGATTTTATAAAGCTATTTCAAGAGCTGCCAGAAAGAGTAAAAAGGACAGCAAGAAAAAACTACAAACTATGGAAAGAGAAACCCACTCATCCTAGTTTAGAGTTCAAGGAAGTCAATCAGAAAGATCATATTTGGTCAATCAGAGTTGGAATAGGTTGGAGAGCATTGGGCAAAATCAAGAATAAAGATACTGTTATCTGGTTCTGGATAGGTTCTCACGGAGAGTATGACAAGTTGCTAAAAAAAATGTAAGCGAAGAATCATATTGTTAGAGATCGGTTACTTGGCAGATTCGATCGAATTGAGTTTATCGCCCTGTAAAACCAGAGGATTAAGTCGAGTATTGGGCATTTATAACCCACATTCCGCTCGTAATGGAAGAGGAAAATAATTAAAATTCAAAACAACCGTTTCGCAATGGTTTCAAGGATTTACCTAAAAATTCACTCTATTCTCAATAAATTAGCATTATTGAGAATAGAGTGAATTTTGATCGCTGAGATCCCTATTGCCTCGTTGTAATTATTTCCGACCTCTTTTACGAGCGGAATGTCGGATCCAAAAGAAAAAGTAAAAAAACGAAATTAAATTCAGGGTGTCAGGAAGTGCCATGGTAATGATGCCTAATGGTAAAATTGAGAGAAGTAAATAAATGAGGGTGGCTATTCCAACTTCGTATGTAGGTTTAAATAGGTACTTTTCAGTGAAATTAATGTTCCTAATTTGATAATTTGTAGCACCTACAGTAAGCACTCCCTTTGTGATAGTGATAGTAGACATCGCTTAGAACCTTAAGTCAGAGTGTGTATAGGCAAAATTATCCCAGAAATCTTGAAAATATTGTTGCTCATTATGTACAAATATTTTGGATAACTAAAAATAAAATATAGTGCGACGGAGTAAAAACACGCGAAGAGCTAAGCCATAATCCTAGTAGTCGATTCTACGATCTGTCTAACAAAGACTTTCACTAGTCACTGCTCAGGATTGTTGAGCATTTTAATAATGTGCCTAGCCAATACTTCCTTGATTTCCCTGTGTCTGGGGATGGGTTGTGATTTACCAGTATCAGGATTACGATACCAGTCGTGTTTACCACCATGCCTAACAAATACACACCCAAAGCTCTCAATAGTTTTAATTAAATCGACTCGCTTCATTGCACAACTAACTCACCAACTCTGCGAATGATTGGTAACTCTTCGCTGCTTAGGTCATTGTATAAATCACGGAGATGATCCTTAAGATCCTCAATAGTCTGTCCTTGAGTCCAGTAATCAGGATAATCAACTAAGTACCCGATAAACTCATCATCCTCTTGCCAGTAAAGAAAATTTATGGTGTGCATAGAGCCAATATCGAATCTAAACTTAAAACCATCATACTTTACCCGACTTATCGGAGCGAGATCGCTTGGATGTCCAATGCTGCTAGAGATAAGTTACTGTTTGGCAGATTCGATCGAATTGAGTTTATCGCCCTGTAAAACCAGAGGATTAAGTCGAGTATTGGGCATCTCTTGACGGATTTGGCGCATCAGGTTTGCCATTTCGATCGCATTCATGGCGTAGTCCCAGCCCTTATTACTCTTGATTCCAGCGCGTTCCAAGGCTTGCTGCATCGTATCTGCGGTAATAATGCCAAAGATAATCGGCACACCAGTTTGAAAAGACGCGGCAGCAATGCCCTTAGATACTTCGGCGGCAACATAATCAAAATGGGGCGTATCACCTCGGATAATTGCCCCTAAACAAATCACAGCATCATATCGACCTGTAACCGCCAACTCCCGCGCCACCATCGACACTTCAAAGCTGCCAGGCACATAGGCATAATCCACCTGACTATTTCGATCGTCACTCGTATCAATGCCATGACGTTGCAAAGCATCCTGACAGCCTTGTAGCAAGCGCGTCATGATTAAGTCATTAAACCGACCCACGACGATCGCAAACTTAAACTTCTCGGTCTGGGTAAAGCTGCCTTCAAAAATAGTCATTTTTACTTATTAACGATCGAAATTTCTAGCAATTTTATCTAACATTCAAGTAACTTTTAAGCTACAAAAGAATTGAGTACAGCGATCGCCACCACTAAGATTGCCCAGAGCGCAGAGCCAGCATACATAATGGTTTTGACTGATTCCAGTTACTCGGTGAGGCATAGGCAACAGGCACAGCTATCACCATGACAAAAGAAAACAGGACAAAAGCTGCTAGCAATAATTGGAATATAATCTGCATTTTTAAAAAGTTCTCCAAAAAATATTTTCCTTTAATCCAAATTAGCAGAAAATGCGATTGTCGCCGCATCCAAAAAGTCGAAAATTAACCAAGAGATGAGAGGTTGAGGTTAGGAATCACAAAAACACCAAGTGCGATCGAACCAAGCCCAAGAATCACTGGCCAGAAAGTCGGGAAACTATCAACCTTTTTACCGCTCTCAGTAATCGCTTTGTTTAAATCGACCCAAGGCATTACGCCACGACGGAACCAGCCCGATACTCTGACCTCATTCCCAATCAAAGGCTTAACCTGACTTGCCCCAAACAAGAAATTGCCGATCGGCCCAAACCGTGAAGCAAAGCGGAGCAGAATCATGCCTGTATTATCTTGTAATTTTAGATCGGAGCCTGCAACAGAACCCGCGTCACCACGACCGATAATTGCCCCCGCCAGTTTGACTGCTTGAGCACGCAAAGGGCTGGCATATGGGTCAGACATCAGTTCTAGAATATTAGTCTCTTTGGCTCGGTTCATGCCTGGGTAAGAAATCTGGATTTTGATCAAAACACCAATGCCAAATAAAATTAATGGAAATGACAGAAGTGCTTTCCACCAACCAAAGACAGAGAACAAAACTATCCCAATCGCCAGCCCAATTACCACGCCAATCCATTCGGCTAAACTCAATACCAGATCGACGGCAAATCCTTTGTAGAGCCTTTGCTTGTTCAGGCGGTTACCTTCAGCCACAACCGCCGCCATATCGTACTCAACATCTAGCCCCAATTGTTCGGCATAGTTACCGAGTGCCCGCACCCGCTTGCCTGTGAGCGGATGGGTAGAACTTAGCTCCATCCACCAACCCCAAGGGTTAAATAAATCCCACAAAAACACCCGCCCAATTTTGCTTGGATCGGTGGCAACTTGGTAGGCAGTTCCTGTTGTACCAGCAGCTTTGGCATCATAAATCCCTAGAGCGCGAGTGCCTTCCATCAATCGACTCGGCTGTTCTGCTGTCTTACTTTCTTCTAGAATACCGTAGGCAATCTTGACCAAAGCCCGCGATAGAGCATTGGGGTTGCCCGTGACTTCGGCAGCAAAGTGGTCGGCATAGTATTCTCGTGTGCGAGAAAGATACAGCAGGATATAAGTGCCTGCCACATAAAATACGTAAGCCAACATCGATGCACTTTCCAAAGCTTTTTTCGCTCGATCGCCAAATCGATCTCCAATGTCTTTAGCGAAGATGTAAATCAGGTAAGTAATCTGCACCAAGGTCGAAGCGAGAGTCATCACGGCAAAATCCCAATGTGCGATGTGACCTAGTTCGTGGGCATAGACAGTGGCGACTTCATCGTCATCAAGGTAAGTAAAAATGCCTTTGCTCACCACTAACCGCGCGCCATTCGGTAATGCCCCATAGGTAAAAGCTGTGGGATTCTGGTCGTCAATAATCCCCAAACGGGGGACTTGAATTTTTTGCTGATTGCATACGCGCTTAATCAATTGGGCAGCTTCAGGGCTATAACGTTCGATTTCAGTCAACTTCACCCAGCGAGTCTGATAGAGCAAAGCTTGCACCATATCCATAATGAATGGTGATAAGAAAAAGATCGCGGCATTGATTGCGAGACTGGCAACGATCGAAATTGCTAGCCCTGTGAGCGGATTCTGTTTGCCGATAATCAGCATCACGGCTAGGCACAAGACCATCACCATGCCAAATAGCAGCGATATCGTCACGGCTGAGGCAACGCCTAACTTACTCGCAGCACCTGCCATTGCTAAAGTTGCCCCAATCACGCTGGAACGTCCTGCTTTTGCGAATGACTCCGATGCTGGCGGGGTTGAAGCTTGGGCGGAATTGTTAGCTCCTCTTCCCGATCTACGATTAGAGCCGCGATTAGTAGGCTGCTCAGTATCGGGAGAGGCTTCTTCAACTGCACTTGCTGCTGCCTCAAACTCTGCTGCTGCGGTCAAGGTCGCATCGATTTGAGCAAGGGCAGGGTCGGGATCTGCACAATAACGACTCAACCAGACTGATACGGAGCGAAATTCAGGATCGTTTAATTGCCGCATTTCAGTCAGCCATTGCTGCATATCTGGAGGCAGTTTTTCGATCGATGCCTTATCAGGTGCTTTAAAAAATTCCACCAGAGTTGGCAGCACTAGACGTTTCTCAGCATCATCCATCAGGTGAAAAAACAGGACTGCTTGGGCGACGGCAGTGTCTGGATTCGGCAGCGTAGTTGTAACCAGATGTTTGTTACGGACAAAGCAATATGAAGTTAAATCCAGCTCGCCTGTATCTTCTTCAGCGATATAATCGGTAAGATTGTCAGGCTGATCATATTGCTCGGCATCATTCAGACCATCTGACTCTAGATCATCTGCGTCCTGATCACTTGGCTCCTGATCTAAGGCAAAGTCAAGATCGCTCCGTATCATGCCTGTTAAGTCAGGCGCATCAGCATCATCTAGATCGGATAATCCCGATTTGGGATCTGGCAGATCGTCAGAACTTATAACTGGGACGATCGATTCGGGTTCAGAAGTCGATCGATCATCAACTAGCAATTCCTCAATTCGATCGACATGTTGTAAATCGATTTGAGTTTGCCAATCGGGGTCAAATTCGCCTAAAACCCGACTGTAAATCACGAGGAAATAAATATCGGGAAGTTGTAAAGCTAAAACATGGTCTGTGATGCTTCTAGAGAGGCGATTGTAGTCTAAGTGGCTGGCGGCGGCGCGGTTGAGAATTACGAGAAGTTGTTGTTCTTGCTGAATTACTTGGATGCTGAGGTTATGCCCTGCTAGAAGTGCATCTAAAGATGCCGTAATCTCGGTTGTTGAGTGATTAAGAGGTTCCTCAGCTAAACTTTCGATCGAGTTGCCAGCATCTTCAGATTGAGTGACTGGTTCTGCGGTTTGAGACTCTGGGGGTTGGGATTCTGGGGTGGCTTGCTCTAATGCTTTCAGGGCATTCTGCGCCCAAGATTGAATTTTGCGGCTGGGATCGGCGGCTAATTCGTGACAGATGTCGATCGCATCTTCGCTCCGCCCATTATATCGATAGGCTTTAACCAGCGACATTTGCGCTTGCAGGTATTCTTTGGAGCGATCACCCGTATAGTTTCGACAAAATCCTTCCAGTAGCTCAGTTGCTTCGGCGTAACGCCCTAGATCGAGGGCTTGCATTCCAAGTTGCAGAGATATGGGGAGTTTTGACATTAGATTTTAGGTAAAGTTCAAGCTCTAGTAAAAATCTTACATGGGGAGTTTTGATATTAGATTTTAGGTAAGTTCAAGCTCTAGTAAAAATCTTACTACGATCTCGAACGCAATGCCCCAGAGCGTAATGACAAAGAGCTTACCACCACACTCACAGAGCTAAATGCCATCGCCATCCCAGCCAGCATTGGATTGAGCAAAATCCCAAAATTCGGATACAGCACACCCGCCGCGATCGGTATGCTCAGAGTGTTGTAAGCAAATGCCCAAAATAAGTTCTGACGAATTTTATTGAATGTGGCACGACTGAGCGCGATCGATTCCACCAGATCGCCGATTCCATGACGCATCAGCACAATATCTGCGGTTTCGATCGCCACATCTGTCCCCGAACCAAGGGCAATGCCCACGTTGGCACTTGCCAAGGCAGGCGCATCATTCACGCCATCTCCCACCATTGCCACCAGTTTTCCCTGTTGCTGTAACTGCTGGATCACTTTGGCTTTACCATCAGGCTTCACCTCGGCAATCACCCGTGCGGGGTCTAAGTTAAGTTGAGCCGCAATTGCCAGTGCGGTTTCGATTCGATCGCCTGTCAGCATCCACACCTCAATCCCCATATTCTGCAAAGCTTCGATCGTGGCAGGTGCTTCTGGTTTAATCCGATCTTGGACGGCTATGATCCCCGCGAAGATCGGACTGATTGCGGTTGACGACTGCAACGCTACAAATACAGGCGTTTTCCCCGATCCTGCCAGATCTTTGGCTTGCTCTAGCCAGTTGCTAGGAATATTAACGCCTCGATCGACCAGCCATGCGCAATTGCCAACCAGAACAATTCGATCGCCAATTTGGGTCAGCACTCCCTCCCCCGTAAAGGTTTCACAACTTTGGGCTGGTTCTAGGACGATCTGCTCGGCTTTTGCCTTAGAGACGATCGCTTCACCCAGTACATGATTTGCCCCAACTTCGGCACTAGCTGCCCATTGCAGCAGGTTAAAAGTCGGATCGACAGGCAATATATCCGTGACTTCTGGTTTACCGTTTGTCAAGGTGCCAGTTTTATCAAACACGATCGACGTGATGTTATGGACTTTCTCAAGTACTGCACCACCTTTAATTAAAATGCCCCGCTCTGCACCCATACCTGTACCCACAACGATCGCGCTGGGAGTTGCTAATCCTAAAGCACAGGGGCAAGCAACGACTAGAACCGCGATCGCTAGTTTTAGGCTAAAGATCAACTCATAACCTGCCACAACCCACCAAAACAAAAACGTCAACGTGGCGATCGAGATTACGCCATAGGCGAAGTAGCCCGCTACTTGGTCAGCTAAATATTGAATTGGGGCTTTACTGGCTTGGGCTTGTTCTACGAGGGTGACGATCCGCGCAAATGTGGTTTGTTCGTTAACCTGCATCACTTCGATCTCGATCGATCCCGTCAAATTCAGCGTTGCGGCAGTAACTCTGCTATCAATCTGTTTGGCAACAGGAAACGATTCACCTGTCAGCATTGACTCGTCCACACTTGATGTGCCAACAATCACCGCACCATCCACAGGAATCTTTTCACCAGGTAAGACCAATACTCGATCGCCGATCTGGACATCCTCTACATCGATCGAGATCTGCGTATCTCCCACAACTAAGCGTGCCACATCAGGCTGCAAGCTGATTAAGGCATGAATTGCCGCCGAAGCTTTTCCTCTAGCTCGTTGCTCTAGGGCGCGACCCAACAACACAAATCCCAGCAACATCACTGGCTCTTCAAAAAAACAATGCCAATCGAGTTGTGGCTGAAACAAAGCCACCGTGCTAGCACCGTAGGCTGAGATCGTGCCCATGCCCACGAGAGAATTCATATTCGGATGGCGATACCACAAACCTTTTAGCCCATCCCACCAAATCTCTCGACCCAGCAACAGTAGAGCGATCGACGAGATGACCCAATGCGCGGTCATATTGCTAAGGATCGGCAGCGTCAACACTCCCATCGGGCCAAGATGCCCCAAAATCGCCAGACAGATTAACGTCACCGCCCAGATTAGATCTTGGTTTAAATTACGCTCATCACTATTTCTTTGTTCAGGTGTTGGCGTTGACTTAACCCGTCGCGATCCGATCTCTGCCGAGAAACCCGCCGATTCGATCGATTCGATCAATCTTGCCGCTAACAAATCTCTCTCTATCCCAGTTTCGTAGACAACATTTGCCTGTGATGTGATCAAATTCACACTTGCGGCTTTGACTGATTCACACGCTAGCAATCGCTTTTCGATCGCTGCCACACAACCCGCACATTTCATCCCCTTCACAGAGAGCATGATTCTTTCTGGAAATGCTTCGGGTTCAGACCTGCCATCTAGAAGCGGAAATTTGTTATGAGCTACCTGATCTGTGATCGAAGTCACTGCTAAAAAACCTCTAAATAATTGATGATTATGTGATCATTATGATAATTAAATAATTACCTGATTAGCGGCTTAAAGCTTAATTTGAGACTTAGCTTAAAAGCCTACAAACATAAACCGCTCTACCATAGCTTTTACTGATGTCCATTCCCAATGACCAATTCTCAATTCATTTCTGGGGTGTAAGAGGTAGCATAGCCACCCCAGGAGTCAGTACGGTGCGCTACGGTGGCAATACACCATGCGTAGAAATGCGATGTCACGGCAAACGAATTGTATTTGATGGTGGAACTGGCTTACGAGTCCTAGGGCAGCAAATGGTGAAAGAAATGCCTGTAGAGGCAAGTATATTTTTTACCCACAGCCATTGGGATCATATCCAAGGATTTCCGTTTTTTACGCCAGCTTTTATTAAGGGCAACCGATTCGATATCTATGGCAAAGTCGCTCCTAACGGGGCCACAATCCAAGAACGCCTCGAAGATCAGATGCTCCACCCTAATTTCCCCGTGCCTCTGCGCGTGATGGCATCCTCTCTAAATTTCCATAATGTTGAAGTGGGGAAAAAGATCGATTTAGGTAATGGTGTGATTGTTGAGGCAGGTCAGCTCAATCATCCAGGCGAGGCCACAGGCTATCGAGTGAGTTGTGGCGATCGATCCGCAGTTTATGCTACCGATACTGAGCATTTCGCCGATAGAATCGATCGAAACTTAGTGGATTTAGCCCGTAATGCTGATGTGCTGATTATAGATGCTACCTATAGTGATGAAGAATACTCGTCAAAGACTTCCTCTAAAGTTGGCTGGGGACATTCCACTTGGCAAGAGGCAATCAAGCTAGCTGAAGCCGCTAACGTCAAGAATCTAGTGATCTATCACCACGATCCTTTGCATGATGATGACCACCTCGATCGAACTGCCGAGCAAGCAAAAGCAAAATTTTCTGGGGCAGTAGTTGCCAAAGAAGGCATGACGATTTTAATTCCTATATCTGCTTTATCCAAAGGTATTGAGCCAGAATTAGCTCAGATTGGCGAAATTTAGAACTAACTTTATTTATCTAGACTTAAATCACAAATGCACTAGTGAAAGCACTTGCGAACACATTGGCAAAAGATAATATTAAGGGCTTGAGACCATCCGTTAAGATCTGTTAAGATGTGTTAAGCTTGTCATAAGGCTTATGTCAAAATGAATACCTAAATACTTTTTTGGCTTCCGCATGGCTGCCTAAATTAAGTTCTTTATTAGCAAAGCTACTGCAAGTGACTTTAACTAATAGGCTCATAATTTAGTTCAGGCTTCCTGATTAGACAATTGGTTCGGCTGAATTTTTTCATGCTGTAAATTTGTACTATTTAGGTATAGGTCTTGTCGATTGCGGTGGCGAGATGTACTTTTGTAACTTCTTGGCATCCAGCAGCTTCAAGCAAAAACACCCGTTAGGAACGAATAGTTCATTAATCGAGTTCATTAATAAATCTCGTTAACTGAGCTAATTCATCATCGTCCCAAATCATTTTTTTATAGATTTAGAGGAACCTAGTTATGACCATTGCTATGGGTCGTTCCCAGCAAGCAGAGAGAGGCGTGTTCGACGTACTCGATGACTGGCTGAAGCGCGATCGTTTTGTATTCGTAGGTTGGAGCGGATTGTTACTGTTCCCTACTGCTTTCTTATCGATCGGTGGCTTCTTCACCGCAAATACTTTCGTTACTTCTTGGTACACTCACGGTCTTGCTTCTAGCTACCTCGAAGGTGCTAACTTCCTGACCGCCGCAGTTTCTACCCCAGCCCTGAGCATGGGACACTCCCTCCTACTTTTGTGGGGACCTGAAGCTCAAGGTGATTTTACCCGTTGGTGCCAAATTGGTGGATTGTGGACATTTGTGGCTCTCCATGGTGCTTTCTCTCTGATTGGCTTCATGCTGCGTCAGTTTGAAATCTCCCGCCTAGTTGGTATTCGTCCTTATAACGCGATCGCCTTTTCTGGCCCAATCGCTGTATTCGTTTCAGTGTTCTTGATGTACCCACTGGGTCAGTCTGGATGGTTCTTTGCTCCTAGCTTCGGCGTAGCTGGCATTTTCCGTTTCATTCTGTTCTTGCAAGGTTTCCACAACTGGACACTCAACCCCTTCCACATGATGGGCGTTGCTGGCATCCTCGGTGGCGCACTACTCTGTGCGATTCACGGTGCAACCGTTGAAAACACTCTATATGAAGATGGGGACGGTTCTAGCTCCAACACTTTCAAAGCTTTCAACCCCACCCAAGCTGAAGAAACCTACTCCATGGTTACAGCTAACCGTTTCTGGAGCCAAATCTTTGGGATTGCATTCTCCAACAAGCGTTGGTTGCACTTCTTCATGTTGTTTGTGCCTGTAACTGGTCTGTGGTTTAGCAGCATCGGGATTGTTGGTTTAGCTTTAAATCTGCGTGCTTACGATTTCGTTTCTCAAGAAATTCGGGCGGCTGAAGATCCTGAATTTGAAACCTTTTACACCAAAAACTTGTTGTTGAACGAAGGTATCCGCGCTTGGATGGCTCCTCAAGACCAACCTGCCGAAGGCTTTATCTTCCCTGAAGAAGTTTTGCCTCGCGGTAACGCTCTATAAACTGATTTTCGTTATCAGCTATCAGATTTGCTAAAGATTTTCGATACTTTTTTCGATCGAAAACTCATAGAGCTACTGATAGCTGATAGCTTATAAATATTGACTGTAAAAATAAGCAATTATTTAGCGGAGATATTCCCAACGTGACGACGACTATTAATTTCGATTCATTGGGAGTCGGCGGACGCACCCAAGACAGCACAGGTTTTGCCTGGTGGTCTGGTAATGCCCGTCTGATTAACCTATCTGGAAAACTGCTGGGTGCTCATGTTGCCCATGCTGGTTTGATCGTATTCTGGGCTGGAGCCATGACTTTGTTTGAAGTGGCTCACTTTGTCCCCGAAAAGCCAATGTATGAGCAGGGCTTTATCCTCTTGCCTCACTTGGCAACTCAGGGATGGGGCATTGGTCCTGGTGGCGAAGTACTCGACATTTTTCCTTACTTTGTTGTGGGTGTATTGCACCTAATTTCCTCAGCCGTGCTGGGATTGGGTGGCATTTACCACGCACTACGCGGTCCTGACATCTTAGAGAATTACTCTTCTTTCTTTGGTTATGACTGGAAAGACAAGAACAAGATGACTTCGATCTTGGGCTTTCACTTGGTAATCCTAGGGATTGGAGCTTTCTTATTAGTCGCTAAAGCCATGGTATTCGGTGGTCTTTATGACACTTGGGCCCCAGGTGGCGGTGATGTGCGGATTGTCACAAACCCCACGATTAATCCTCTGGTTATTTTCGGCTACATTCTCAGTTCGCCTTTTGGTGGATCTGGCAATATTGTCGGTGTAGATAACCTTGAAGATGTTGTCGGCGGACACATCTGGATCGGTCTGATCTGCATCTCTGGTGGAATCTGGCACATCATCACCAAGCCTTTTGGCTGGGCACGTCGAGCCCTTGTTTGGTCGGGTGAAGCTTACCTGTCCTACAGTCTGGGTGCTTTGTCCTTGATGGCTTTCATTGCTACCTGCTACGTCTGGTTTAACAACACTGTTTACCCTAGCGAATTTTACGGTCCTACTGGTCCTGAAGCCTCACAAGCACAAGCTATGACCTTCATTATCCGTGACCAAAAGCTCGGTGCTAACATTGGTACTTCTCAAGGCCCTACTGGGCTTGGTAAATACTTGATGAGATCTCCTTCTGGAGAAATCATCTTTGGTGGTGAAACCATGCGGTTCTGGGATGTTCGCGCTCCTTGGATTGAACCAATGCGCGGCCCTAGCGGTTTAGATATCGACAAACTCAAGAATGATATTCAACCATGGCAAGCTCGTCGCGCCGCAGAGTACATGACTCATGCACCTCTAGGTTCGATCAACTCTGTTGGTGGCGTGATCACTGAAATCAATGCAGTGAACTTCGTCTCACCTCGCTCTTGGCTGTCTACTTCTCACTTTGTCCTATCTTTCATGTTCTTAGTTGGACATCTGTGGCACGCTGGTCGGGCTAGAGCTGCTGTGGCTGGTTTTGAGAAAGGTATTCTTCGTAAGACTGAGGCTGTGCTTTCAATGCCAGACCTTGACTAAGTTAGAAATTTAATTTAGTTGCTTTTTTAAGCCCTCAAATATCTGAGGGCTTTTTTATTGCCCCAGTTACCACTTTTACCTAAAATGTAAGGCTTATAGTTAAAGACTAATTAAGGAAAAGCCATGCCTCATCGTCCCATTGTTCTTGGCATCGTCGGTGATAGCGCCGCAGGAAAAACGACACTGACGCGAGGAATTGCACAGGTATTGGGTCAGGAGAACGTCACAACGATCTGTACAGATGACTATCATCGTTACGATCGAAAACAGAGAGCTGAGATTGGCATTACTGCCTTGCATCCCGATTGCAACTATCTCGATATCATTCAACAGCACTTGGGTTTGCTCCGTACAGGGCAGCCGATCCTCAAGCCGATTTACAACCATAAAACTGGGACTTTCGATCCGCCACAGTACATCAAACCAGCAAATTTTGTGATTGTCGAAGGTTTGCTAGGCTATGCCACACGCGGAGCCAGAGATTGTTATGATGTCAAGGTTTATCTTGCGCCACCAGAGAGTTTACGCACCAAGTGGAAAGTTAAACGCGATACGATCAAGCGTGGTTATACCGAAGCGCAGGTACTAGATGAAATGACCAAGCGCGAGCCAGATTCCGAGCAATTTATTCGCCCGCAGAGGTTGGCAGCCGATCTAGTTGTAACTTTCTACCCGCCTCAAGAGAGCAACCCTGAAACCGACAACCTGCATCTCAATGTCAGGCTGGTGATGCGACCAACGATCCCGCACCCCGATCTGATTCATATTTTAGAGCGCAGTAGTAGTGGCGATCGACCAGCGGTGAGGCTAGAGTTAGACCGAGATATGGGTAAACCTGTAGATGTGCTAGAAATCGATAGCCATGCGACTGAGGAGCAAGTACAGCAATTAGAGCAAGTGTTTTGTGATGAAATGCCTTTGTTGAGACCGTTTTGCGATCGAACCGTTAACCCTAACATTGGTGGCATCATCGGTACAACGGGAGAAATGCTGATGAGCTATCCTTTGGCGATTACACAGCTATTGATTGCTTATCACATGATCAAAGCCACTCAGCCCGATTATCGGAGAGTATAGAATAATACTAAAATTTTACAAAATCAAAAGCGGGTTTAGCTTGAGCAAAAAGCCTAGCCAAACCCGCCCTGATATTAATATTTGATATATCAGGCGCTACCAGTAAATACAACATCAGGAAACTTAACCTGAGCTTCAGCCATGGGGCGGCGTTTACCACCTTCTTGCCAGTAGTTGATCACCTCAGTTGCTTTGTTGAGGATTTCGATCCGCTCTTGATCTGCAATCCAAGGCTTGGATTCCATTTCAGTTTTGAGTTGATCCCAGGCATCGTCGCGGGGCCAGAAGAAATACTTCGTCAATGGGCTATTACCCTTGCCTACGACCTGATCAACTGCTAGGGCTACATTTTCTTCTAGCCAAAGAATCTTGAGAATAAACTGGGTCAAACTTGCCTCCATAGGAACTTACTTACACCATAAATTAGATTGCGATCTTTAACAGTAGCATGATAGACCTATCAACAGTCGAATTAGTTTTAGATATTGATGGTGTAATCAGAGATGTTTCTGATTCTTATCATCGGGCCCTTGCTGATACGGTTGAGCATTTTACCCTAGGACAGTATCGTCCCGACCACGATCGGATTGATTTGCTGAAGTCAGAAGGACTGTGGAATAACGATTGGGAAGCTTCACAGGAATTGATCAAGCGCTACTTTGCTAGCTATGGTGAAGCCGATCGAACAGATTACGCCTCGATCGTGGAGTTTTTTCAGGGTCGATATCGCGGCGAAAACTGGACGGGATATATTTCTCAGGAGCCTTTGATTGCCACGCCAGCATATTTCCAAGCTCTGACGGCATCTGGTCTGACTTGGGGCTTTTTTAGTGGGGCGACACGCGGTTCTGCGACTTATGTGCTTAGTCGGTTGGGGCTAGAGTCACCTGTGCTGGTGGCGATGGAAGATGCACCTGGGAAGCCCGATCCAACTGGGTTGATCATGGTATCCAAGTTGTTGGGGCATAAACCGCAAGTTATTTATGTTGGTGATACGGTTGCTGACATGATGACGGTACAAAAAGCAGCTCAGATCGATCTCGATCGACAATATATTGGTGTCGGTGTGATCCCGCCTCACATCAAACCCGAACAGCACACAGCGTATAGCGAGATGATGAAATCGCATGGGGCAAAGCTAGTATTGACCACAATTTTGGCATTAACCCCAGAACTGATTGAAAATGAGAGTATATTCTAAGCGGTGAATCCGAACGGGCAGAGTAGTAATTTACTTGCTCAGGTCGGATTGAGTTATTGGTAGTTATTGGTAGAGGAGCGGTGCCATATGGAGCCTATTCTGATCGGAACTTTAAGCATTTTTGTTTTACTTACGGGCGGCTATCTCAGTCAGTCAGTCAAAATCATTGGGCCAGACAAACAAGCTCTAGTTGAACGGCTGGGGCGAAGACATAAAATTCTCAAGCCTGGAGTTAATTTTATTGTGCCAATTGTGGATCAAATGAAGCCAGAGCGAACGATCGCCGAAATCACCACAGACATCGACCCTCAGTCTTGCATCACTACAGATAATGTGCAAATTGAAGTTGATGCGGTGTATTACTCCTACATTACCGACCTTGGTAAAGCCACCTATGATGTTACGAATGTCGATAAAGCCGTCAGTGACCTGATTAAAGGTGCAATTCGATCTGAGGTGGGGAAATTAGATTTAGACCATACATCTTCCTCTCGATCGCACATTAGTGACTCGATTTTGTCGGAACTTGATAAGGTAACGGGGCAATGGGGCATCAAGGTCACGAGGGTGGAAATCCAAGACATTAAGTTCCAAGATACAGTTAGACTGTCGATGGAAAAGCAAGTCTCAGCCGAGCGAGAAAGACGAGCCACAATCTTGCAATCTGAAGGTGAGATGAAGTCAAAGGTGAATCGTGCTGAAGGCGATACGACATCTGAGATTATGAGAGCAGAGGCAGCAAAAAAAATCCAACTTTTACAAGCAGAAGCCTATACTCAGGCGATCGAACATATTGCGGCAACTCTGGCTAAAGGCGAAAACCATCAAAAAGCGATGCAATTTTTACTAGCAAATAACTATATGGAGATGGGCAAAACCATTGGCGAAAGTCCCAGTTCTAAAGTTTTATTTATGGACCCAAATTCTGTACCTGGGATGGTGCAATCGCTGTTGTCGATGGCTGGACAAAATACGCCAGACTCTAATCCAAGTCAGCAACCCAATCAGCTTCCATATAGTGCCAGTGGCAAGGTTTCTCTTCCAACCGAGAAGTATACTAAGCCGATCGATATCATTGGGCTGACTGCTCCAGATGACAAAGATCGGGTCTAGCGATAAATGCTAGAAAGTTTTAGGCTTCAGCTAGGAGGAGATCGAGTTTGCCTTCAGCATCGAGTGAATGTAAATCATCACAGCCACCAATATGGCGATCGTTGATAAAGACTTGCGGCACTGACCGTTTTCCGTCCGAACCCCTGTCAACCATGGCATCACGGGCAATCTCGTCACCATCGATCGAATGGTCGATATACTGCACACCTTTTTTGTCTAACAATCGCTTTGCCCGAATGCAAAAAGGACAGAATCGCCAGGAATAAATCTCAACTTTTGCCATAACAACCTTAGAATAATTAGCGGTTAAAACTTGTCAGCGATCGCTGATATCAATCATAGCAATCAGGCTTGATAACTGGCCGCAAAGCCTGTCAAGCCAAATTGATAAGTATCTAGTTAAATATCTAGATCGGTGAGGTTGAGTTTAGAGCCATAAGTTTCAATGAACTCACGGCGGGGCGCAACCTTGTCACCCATCAAGATCGTGAAGATTCGATCGGCTTCAGCAGCATCTTCGATCGTGATTTGCTTCAATGTGCGCGTGGCAGGATTCATCGTGGTATCCCATAGCTGTACTGGCATCATTTCACCCAAACCCTTGAAGCGTTGGATGTTGTAGTTAGCATTAGCAGGAAAGGTGGCAAGGTGAGTTTTAAGATCTCGCTCGCTGTAGCAATATTGGATACTCCGACCGCGCTCGACTTTAAATAATGGAGGACAACCAATATAGATAAATCCTTGATCGACGAGTTCTCTTTGATAGCGATAGAAGAAGGTAAGCAGGAGAGTGCGAATGTGTGCTCCGTCAACGTCGGCATCAGCTAAGAGAATAATCTTGTGGTAACGCAGTTGGGCGATATTAAACTCTTCACCACGAATTCCCAAACCCAAACCCATGATTAGAGCTTGGATTTCGGTGTTTTTATAGATTTTACTGTCATCCGCCCGCTCGATATTGAGAACTTTACCGCGCAAAGGTAGGATTGCTTGATAGTGTCGATCGCGTCCTTGTTTTGCACTGTTATGCACAAATACACCACTCGCTAGCGCGAAATTATGGGTGTTAGGAACTTCGATATCGTACACATCCATGCACTCTGCCACAGTTTCGATCTTGACTACACGGTGGTTATAGTTGGCAACTGCTTCTAGAGCTTGGGCTTGATTATTTTGAAAATAGCGATTGCAGAATGTCTCAAACTTCAACAGAGATTTATCTTTGGTGGCAATCCGATAGACCCGATACTGCTCTAGGTCAATACCACCACGCTCAATTTCAATTTGCTTGAGGGCAGAGATCGTTTTGCGATAGTAGGTTTGATGCAGGGTGGCTTTGCGTTTAGCCCGAAACTCCTCTGTCCACTGATCTTTAGTTTTTTCACTTCGCCAATCTCGCAGACCTTCATCCTGCCATTGTTGCTTAGCGAGTTGCGAATGTACCTCGCGGGCTTGAGGATTGCTGGCAAAGTAGGTGCGAACTCGCTCTGATTGGGCTTGACGATTAGTGTCGTCGCTCCAATATTCTTGCTGAGCATTAGTTAGTTTTTCGCGGTTGAGATCGCGATATTCGGCATTACCATCATAAAATTCACGCCATTTCTGAGCCATGAAGTCTTTATAGTTTTGGTCATTCCACTGAGCTTTTGCTTGCTGCGAGAGGATTTCTCTAGTTGCAGGAGATTGCATTCTTTGGCTCATCTTGGCACGGAACTCTGGCTTCATCCGTGCTTGACGTGATTTCTCGATCGCTTCAGGTCGATGCAGAGTCAGCTTGGCATGAGCACGATGCAATGCTAGATGATCCTCTGAGGTTATTCTCTGAATGTTGTTGGGATTGTTATTCAGTTTGTTGAAATCAATGTGATGTCTGTGATCCCCATCTGCAAGCTTATAGATCCCATGACGCAAGCTAAATCGATCGGATAGGAGATGTGTAAATATCCAAGTATCCTTGCCTGGATTCCATGCCATTTCATAGCCTTCAATCGTAATACCTAGATCGCTCTTGCTGGAAAGTTTACGATATAGAGGCATAAGGGAATCATCTGGAGTCAGAGATGCGGCTGGCTTGTAATTACCATCCCTCAGCATAAATGGATGATCTGGGGTACAGATTAAGACTTCGCCATTATCCAAAGTTAATTTCACAACTACGGCGTTGGCTTTTGTAATTCGGGCATTAATAATCCGCTCTATACCAACATTGCCATCTTGCCCAATCGTGTAGCAGAAATTCTCCTTACCCTGAGCTTCTTCAGCCACAAGATCTTTAAAGCTTAAAGAACGACCATCAGCCAGTGCCACAAGTGTCTCACCAGACCAGCAGCCCCCTGCAGAATCTCCTTCGACGATGAAGACTTCAGACTCACGCGGATCGCGGGAACTGCAATCGGCTAATTTACCAGGCAGAGTGGAAGATTCTAGGGCAGATTTGCGACGGACTAGTTCTCTGGCGCGACGGGCAGCTTCGGCAGCATTGAAAGCTTGGACGGCTTTATCAAGAATCGCCGCAGCAACAGCAGGATGAAATTCTAAAAACTCGTTCAACACTTCGCCGACAAAGGAGTCAACAATGCCGCGCACTTCGGTATTGCCAAGTTTGGTTTTGGTTTGTCCTTCAAACTCTGGGTTAGGAACCTTGACCGAGATCACAGCAGTCAGACCTTCGCGCACGTTTTCCCCTGCGAGGTTGGAATCTCCTTCTTTGAGTTTTTTCAGCTTCCGTGCGGTGGAGTTGAGTGTACGAGTCAGAACCGCTTTTAGACCTTCTAAGTGCGTGCCACCATCAACGGTACGGATATTATTTGCAAAGCCCAAAACGTTGTCATTGTAGGCATCAGCGCACCATTGCAGGGCGACTTCTACCTGCACACTATCGCGTTCGCCAGTCACATAGATAATGTCGGGATGGATTGGCTCTTTGTCGCGGGTCATGTAAGCGACGTACTCACGAATGCCGCCATCATAGTGATAGGTCTCGACTCGCCCGTCTTCGGTACGTCGATCGCTAAAATCAATTTTTACGCCAGCATTGAGATAGGCTAGCTCTTTCAGCCGACCTGCGAGGGTATCGTAGTCAAAATAAGTATCAACGACAAAAATTTGGGAGTCGGGCTTAAACTTGACCTGAGTACCACGATTTGTATCGGGATCGGGTTCAGATTGAATGTCACCGACGGGAACACCACGTTCGTAGCGTTGTTTGTAGATCTTATCGTTGCGCCAGACGGTTGCTTCAACCCATTCAGATAGGGCATTAACGACGGAAACTCCTACGCCGTGCAAGCCTCCCGAAACTTTATAGCCACCTTCGCCAAACTTACCACCTGCACCGAGGACGGTCATCACAGTTTCGAGTGCGGATTTACCAGTTTTTGAAACAACATCAACTGGAATACCGCGACCGTTATCTCTGACGGTGACAGAGCCATCAGGTAAAAGCTCGACGCTGATTCGATCGCAATGTCCACCTAAAGCTTCATCAACGCTGTTATCGACAACTTCAAATACAAGGTGATGCAAACCTTTCGGCCCAGTCGTACCGATATACATTCCAGGACGTTTGCGGACATGCTCGATTCCTTCTAAAACCTGTATCTGATCGGCGTTATAGGTTTCTGCAACAGGAGATTTCACACTCGCACTGGCACTTTCAGCCACAGTTTCAGCCACATCTGAAGTCAGAGGTGGAATTACAGTTGAGGTCATGAGGGAAATCTCCAGATAAGTATCTCTAAGGTTTCGTTTTAACTCAGATGTCAAAACGCGTCTTGATTATAGCTTAAAAGCTTCCTAGAGGTATATAAGCTACCACAGCATATATTTTTTGGATTCAATGCCGATCGCTTTTTTTGCTGACGATCGAGATCTGAAATTCCCCACGCAATTTAGTGAGACAACATATATTCTTCAACTAAACGCATTTTCTGAACATGTTGTGCTTCTTCGAGTAGGAGGTTACCGAACTCTTTGAGCTTGTGCAGGCTGAAGTCGGGCGATCGAAACTCTGGAGGTGGCTCGATGCTATTCAGTAAGCGTAGGGAAACCCGATCGATGCCCACAGTATTAATGAAATTACGGACTTGTTCGTCGTAAAGGCGCGATCTCAAAGCACTAAAGAAATCGATCGATCGATCGGGAAATAAATCGACCAGTTGCTCAATTTCCCAAGGAGCGAGTCCATCCGCCGCAAAGATACCGTGAATAATGCCAATTCGATCGGTTCGATCGGGTTCCCAATAAAACTTGTCCATCCGACCATCCCGCACTAACGGCGCGTACAAAGTCGAGAAGTCATTACCCGTAACAATAATTGGCACGCGCTTAATCAGGTTGGAATCATAGCTGCCAGGCAATTGGACATTCGTGGGATTGTCGGCAATATTCATCAATGTGGCGTTGACCAACTGGGTATTGACCGTATATTGTGTGCCTCGATCGACTCTACCCGCGCCAGCATCAAGATCTTCGATTAACAACACACACATTCTGCCCCGCACCCTTACTAGTTCCGCAGCTTCTCGATAACGAAGTCGAATTAAACGGGCGGGGTCACCTGCATCGGGACTTTCCAACTCCCCACCAGACATACGGACTGGCTCGATCCCCATGCGCTCAAATAGTAAGCTGCACTGAAACGATTTCCCTTCGCCTTTGCGACCGTGCACACCCAAAATCAGAGGTACGCTGACCCCTGGTATGTTCATGAAGTTTTTGGTAATGTGGACTGCCAACTTGTCGGAAAAGCGTGGCGAAAGGTAATAGGACATAGAAGTTTATCGATCGGTAATGGACGAAATCAATGCTTACTGATGATACTGTGTTAGCCTGAACGAAATACTGCACACCAACAAATCAGTATGAAAACTATAACGGGATCTCGCTACGTCACTCGTAAGTCTGAAATCTTGTCAGGTGAGCCAATTATAGACGGGACTAGAACACCAGTAAGGGCGATCGTTGAAAATTGGCGTTTAGGCATCAGACCAGAAGAGATTCCATTGCATTTACCTCATCTAAATTTAGCTCAAATCTTTGATGCTCTTAGCTTTTACTTGGATAACCAAGCAGAAATCAATGAATATATTGAGCACAACCATGTACCCGATGAGCTAGTACATCCAGCTATTAAAGCTAGATTAAGCCAAAAATGACAATTTTCGCCTTGACAGCAGATGAAATTGCTAATCAGTTACTTTACCTTTAAAGTGAGGGAACTTATATAGATTTTGAGAGTTGATAAGTAGTCAAAACTTCTGACAGTAGTGATGTTGTTTATGCGCTCTAGAAATGTATTTGTAGGTTTATGCTTTCTAGTTTTGGGTTTCTCTAATCCAGTATTAGCAGAATCGATATCTCAAGTTTCTGCTAAAGATCGAGTAATCACACCAGAATCGATCGAGACATTTCGCAATCAAGGCTACAGAGGTATCCAAGCATTTCTTAGTACTTATAAGAGCGAACTCTCTCAGCGTACTTGTCGGAATGCCATCTCAGCCTTTACTGCAAAGTTTGAATTCTAATAATCTCAAGGCAAATACGGTAAGCCCTAGTCCTGATGCTCGGATTGCGGGAAGGATCGCCATAGGTAAAATGGCCCAGAGATGCCGATTCTGAGCCGCATTTTAGATCGAACTGCGGTTACGTCGATCGCGGCAGATCCAAATCGCATGGACGATCTAATATGGGTGAGATTAGCAAATCTCTATAATGAACTACCCCACCCTGCTACGCGAGGATGGGGTTTCTAAATTCCCATCAAGCAAGGAGTGTTTTTTACGCTTCTTCGAGCCAAGTTGCTGCATCCCGCCACAATAAGCAGGGGATGCAGTAGAGCTTAGCCCTCCACGTTTGACGATGCTCGTTCCAAACACCGTAGAATCATAGA
>Ga0163151_10003462_pt1 | contig 22699 bp, 6 predicted proteins | sample OliLakLV19MP5IB2_FD_145596 | JGI IMG/M metagenome (GOLD analysis project Ga0163151, IMG submission 145596) | Freshwater microbial mat bacterial communities from Lake Vanda, McMurdo Dry Valleys, Antarctica - Oligotrophic Lake LV.19.MP5.IB-2 | ecosystem: Environmental > Aquatic > Freshwater > Lake... | reverse complement strand
TCGTCGTCGTCAGCGTCACATCGCTGCCCGCCCCACCCGCGTTCACCGCCGTGCCCACCGTGAGATTGGCGCTGTCGCTCGTCAGCACGATCGAGCCCGCGGTGGTCGTCGCCGTCCCGTAGGTCACCGCCCCGCCCCCGCTCTGGTCAAAGTTGATCGTCCCCGTGCCCGTGGTCAGCGAGGTCACCGCCACCGCCGTCCCCAGCGCGTTGTTGAGGTCGAGGTTGCCGGTGGTGCTGTCCGCCGTGATCGTCGGCGCCGCCAGATTGAGCGCCGTCGTGTTGCCGATGCCGCTCGCGGCATTCAGGTCCACCACCGCCGCCGTCACCAGCCCCGCCCCGTTGATCGCGCCCACCGAGTTCACCGTCACCTGGTCGGCCGCCGTCGTCGTGCCCGTCAGGATGACGTTGCCGCTGGTCGTCGTCGTCAGCGTCACATCGCTGCCCGCCCCACCCGCGTTCACCGCCGTGCCGACGGTCAGGTCGCCGCTGGCAGCCGAGAGCGCCACAGTGCCGTCGGTCGTAGCAATCGCCCCCGCTGCTGATAAATCACCCGCCGTGGTCGCAATGTTCACTTCACCCGAAGCACTGATCGCCCCCAGCGTGAGTTTCTCTCCAGCAGTCGCATATACCCCACCGGCCGCTCCCGCTCCACCCGTGGTCGTGGTCACAATAAACTGGCCCGCCGTGGCCGTGCCTGAACTGCCAATGTTCACACTCGCCGTACCAAAGTTCACATCCACTTTGCCGGTGGTGCCGTCCGAACTGAATTTCGTCGCCGTTGTTACCGTGACGCTGCCCACATTGGCCGTGGTGCCCGACGAACCACCTTGCACGTCTGCCACCCCCACCGTGAGCGCATCGGACGAGGCCAACTGAATCGCCCCACCGGTGGCCGTCAACGTGATCGCACCGCTGGTGGCGTGGTCGTCGAATCCCGGGACGGCGCCCGTCACCGTCGCACCTCCCGTGATCAATCGTCCGCTCGCGTTGCCCGTGATCCCGCCCGCCGAGCTCACACTGATCAAACCACTGGTGGCCGTGTCCGGACTACCGGTGCCCACAATTGTGCTCGATCCGGTGGTCACCGCCGCGTTGACGATCACATTGCCGCTGGCCGTCGTAAGGCTGATAGCCCCGGTCGCTCCCGTCGCGCTGTCGGCCGTTGTAATGGCGTTGGAGACGGTCAGGTCGCCGGTGTTGGTCACGGAGACATTGCCGCCACCCGTCTCGCTGATGCCGGTGATCGTCAGGGTCGGCGCCGTGTTGATGAGCGCAATGTTGCCGGAGGTCGTGTTGGTGGCGTTGAAGCTCGTGACGGTGTTGGCCGCGTTCAGCGTCGTGCCGGTGGCGGAGCTGGCCGTCAGCAACGCCCCGGTGACCTTGCCCGCGCCGGTCTGCGTCACGTTGCCGGCGGTGCCCGTGAGGTTGACATTGCCCGAAGTCGTGATGTCACCGCCGGTGTTCTCGGTCACGTTGCGGGCCGCCGTCACCGTGACCGGACCGGCGTTGCCGTTCACGGCCCCGCTCAAGGTCACGTCGCTGCCCGCGCCGGCCGCCACCAGCGTAACTCCCGTCCCGGCCACCGAGCCCGTGCCCGTCACCGCCAGCGTGCCACCGGTGGCGGTGATGCTCGCCAGACCGTTGTTCGTCGCCGTCACCGCGCCGGACACATTCAGTGCCCCGGCGTTGTTGAAGGTGAACGTCCCGTTGCTGCCGAAGGCTCCGAGGTTCGTCACCGTGTTCGCGTTCCCCAAGGTCACCGCGGTGGCCGTGCTGCCGGTGAGGGAATTGGCGCTGATGACCGTGCCGCCGTTTTGCGTCACCGCGCCCGTTAGGTTGGCGGCGGCGCCGATATTGATCGTGCCGGACGTGGCCGTGAGGTTGCTGTTTTTGACCGTCGTGGCGTTCTGGATGTCGATCGCCGTGCCGGCGTTGGTGGAAGTGAATGTGCCGGTGCCGAGATCGAGCGCCCCACCCCCGCCGTTAATGGTGATGGTGCTTGTGCCCGCGCCGACGGAAGCGCCGCTGCCGGTCGTGACGTTACCCAGGGAGATGGCCGCATTGGTGGTGGTGACCGCGCCGTTCACCGTGGTGAGCGACGGCGCCGTGACGGTCAGGCCGGCGGTGAACAGGATCGTGTCGGTCAAAGCGTCGCCCAGCAGCAGGGTGCCCGTGTTGAGGAAGGTCGCCGCGCCGGTAATGGTGTTGGAGCTGCCCGTAAGCGCGACGTTGTAGGCGGCCGTGCCCGCGCCCACCGTCATCCCCGTCGTCGCCGTGGTGTTGCCCTGGAAGGCCACCGTCGTGGCCGCCGCGCTGTCGGTGAGGGCGATCGTCGCCGCGTTCACTGTGTTCTGGAAGGTCGTCCCGCCGGATTGCGTCACCGTCACCGTGCCGATGTCCGTGCCCACCGCCCCGCTGACTGTCGCCGAGCCGGTCGTGTTGAGTGTGAGGTTCGAGGCCGTGCCGGCCGCCGTGCCGCTCACCGCTGCCAGGCTGAGGGGGTTGGCGATGCCCGTGCCCACCGTCAAAGTCGTGCTGTCTGCCAGCGTCGCGTCGCCGAGCGTGATGGCGCCGGTCGAGGCGCCGCCCACCAGGGAGTTGCCGCCCACCGCCACCCCGGTGTTGCCGTCGCCGAGGGTGATGACCCCCGTGCCCGCCGCCGTCACCGTGCCGTTGAGGTTGAGGGCGGAAGGCGCCGCCACCACCACTCCGCCGGTGAAGGCGAGCGTGTCGCCGCCGTCACCGAGCGTCACCGTGCCGGTGTTGTTGAAGGTCGTCGTCCCGGCGATCGTGTTGGTCCCGCCGGTCAGCGCGACGTTGTAGGCGGCCGTGCCCGCGCCCACCGTCATCCCCGTCGTCGCCGTGGTGTTGCCCTGGAAGGCCACCGTCGTGGCCGCCGCGCTGTCGGTGAGGGCGATCGTCGCCGCGTTCACTGTGTTCTGGAAGGTCGTCCCGCCGGATTGCGTCACCGTCACCGTGCCGATGTCCGTGCCCACCGCGAACGCAATCGTGGCCAAGCCCGTGGTGTTGATTGTCAGGTCAGAGGGTGCGCCCGCCGCCGTGCCGCTGATCGAGCCGATATTGATCGTGCTCGCCGCGCCCGTGCCCAGGGTCAGCACGGCGCCGTCCGCCAGCGTCGTCGCGCCCAGCGAGATCGTGCCGCTGCCGGAACCCAGGGTGCTGCTCCCGGTCACCGCCGTGCCGCTGTTCAGGTTGATCGCACTGTTCGTGGTGCTGATGTCGCCGTTGATCGAGTTCGCCCCCGCCGTGTGGGTCACCCCGCCCGTGAACGTCAGGCTGTCCCCGCCGTTGCCGAAGGCCACGCTACCGGTGTTCAGGAAGTTCACCGCGTTGGTCACGTCCGTGTTCGCGCCATTGAGCTCCACGCTGTAGCCACCGGCGCCCGCCGCCGCCGTCAGGCTCGTCGCGTACAGGTCGCCACTGAAGGTGATCGCGCCCGTCGTATTCGCGAGCGCCACCGTCGCAATCCGGTCCGCCGCCCCGCCGACATTCCCACCGAAAGTCGTCCCGCCCGAGTTGGACACCGTCAAGGTGCCCATGTCCGTCCCCACCGTGCCGGTCACCCCCACCGTGCCGGTCACATTAATGGTCGCGTTCGAGCTGTTCAGCGCGCCACCGGCCGTGCCGGCCAGGCTCGCCACCGTGACCCCGCCGGCACCGCCGGTGCCCATGGTCAAGGTCGTGCTGTCGGCAATCGTCGTCGCCCCCAGCGTGATCAGGCCGCTGCCCGCCGCCAGCGTGCTGTTGCCGCCGACCGTCGTGGCGCTGTTAAGGTTGATCGCACTGTTCGTGGTGCTGATGTTGCCGTTGATCGAGTTCGCGCCCGCGGTGTGCGTCACCCCGCCCGTGAACGTCAGGCTGTCCCCGCCGTTGCCGAACGCCACGCTGCCGGTGTTGTCTAAGCTGGCCGCGTTGGTGACCGTCGTCGTGCCGCCGTTGAGCTGCACCGCGTACGCCTGCCCCACCGTCGTGAGCGTGGTGGCGCCCAGGTTGCCGTTGAAAATCATCGCGCCGGTCGAAGCCGCCACGTTATCCTGCAGCGTGAGCGTGCCCAGCCCCGTCGCCGCTCCGGCCACCGTCGTCGTGCCGTTGTGCGAGATCAGCGTCAGGTCGTTCGCGTTGCCCGTCACCGAGGCCACGTTGATCGCCGCCCCCGCGTTGCCCACCGTGTTGTTCGCGCTGTCAATCGTCGCGGCCGTAGTCAGGTTCACCGGCCCCAGATCCATCTGGGTGTTCGTCGCCCGCACCGTGCCGCCAATGTTGGTGACCGAGCCCGCGGTCGTGTCCAGCCCGCCCGCGAAGCTCAGCACGTCCGTGCTAGTGTTGCCCAGCGTGATCGCGCCCGTGTTGGCAAAGCTCGTGTCCGTGGTGACCGTCGTCGTCGTGCCGTTGAACACCACACTGTAACCTTGGGCAGCTGTATTCAGGTCGGTCGCGGTCAGTGAGCCATTGAAGGTAATGACATTGGTGGTGTTGGTCAGTGTGACAGTCGTCGCGCTTACATTGCCGTTGAAAGTTGCGCTGTCGGACTGTGTCAGGGTCAGCGTGCCCAAGGCCGCACCCGCGCCCACGTCCCCACTGACGGTTACAGTGCCGGTGCCCGCATCCAGCGCGAGACCTTCCACGCCCGCGGCATTCGCGTCGACAGTCGACAGGTTGATCGCGCCGCCAGCTCCGTCGCCCGTGCCGTCGGTATTGATCGTGAGGCTTGTGGCCAGCGTGATCCCGCCCGTGGCACCACTGAGGTCCACATCAGCCGTACTCGCCCCCGCGCCATCGTCCGTGGTGATGTCCCCGCCCAGAGTCGTGAGGCCGGTGGTGGTGATTGTGAGTTCGCCCAGAATGGTGGTCGTGCCCACCGCCCCGAGGGTCACCGCGCCGGATTCGGCATTGAGGGTGAGCGTCTCAACCCCATCGATGCTCGCATCCACCGCGCTGCCGGACAGGTTGATCGCGCCGCCAGCTCCGTCGCCCAGGCCGTCAGTATTGATCGTGAGGCTTGTGGCCAGCGTGATGCCGCCGGTGGCCCCGCTCAGGTCCACGTCGGCACTATTCGAACCCGAATCATCGTCCGTGGTGATGTCACCATTCAATGTAGTAAGCCCGCTGGTCGTGACCGTGAGGGCCCCCAGATTGGTGGTCGTGCCCACCGCCCCAAGGGTCACCGCGCCCGTGCCGGCGTTGATGGTAACGCCAAAAGCGCCGTCGATAGTGGAGTTGAACGCAAGGCCACCCGCACCGCCAGTAAAGGTGACGTCACTGGCGAGCGTCAGGGAATTATTGAAGGTCGTCGCAAAGCCCCCACTGGCAAAGGTCAGCGCTCCGGCCGAATTGCCCAGCGTGATGCTGCCGTTGAAAATCGTGGCACTGAGCAAGGTGAGCGACGGAGTGTCGATATTGATCAAATCTGTAATCAATAAGCCCACATTGGCCACGCCCTGCAGGGAAAGCGCCACGGAGGCCGCGAGTGTTTTCGAACCGGTCAGGTCGCCGGCGAGGTTGAGGGTGATGGTCGGGCTGGTAATGTTGCCATCCAGGAACAAGGTGGTGCCGGTCAGGGTGACCGAGGTGCCGGTCGTCAAGTTGCCACCTCCGATTGTGAGGCCGGCGTTGCCAGTATTGCCTGCGTTGCGCGAGGTGACACCCAAGTTCGCGAGGCCACTTGCGGAGCCACCGCTGATCGTGACGCCGCCGACACTGGCCGTGTCGATATTCGTAACCGTGACGTCCGCACTCAGCGTGGTGGTGGTGCCGAGGCTGAGGGTTGGGGTGGCCGTCGTGATCGTCGCGTTACCGCTGCCATTCAGATTGAGCTGCGAGGTTGCGGTCACGACGCCGGCGCCGTTCAGCGTCCCGGTGTTGTTGAAGGTGGTCGTGGTGGTGCTGATGTTGCCGCCCACCGAGGTGCCGGCTGCATCCACTGTAAGGGATGCGCTGGTCACGGCCGGCAGGGTGATGGGCGCCGTGCTGGTCAGGGCCACCGCGGCTAGTGCGCCGCCGCCGCCAACCGGCCCCGTGATGGCGATGGTGCCGCTGCCCGTGGCCACCGTCAGGTCGCGCGCGGTCGCGGTCGCGTTGTCGACGGTGCCCGCGAGCGTGATGGTGCTGTTCGTCGACGTCAGTGTCGTGTTCGCGTTCAGGGTTACATTATCGTTGTAAGTCTGCGTCGTGGTCGTCGTCACGGCGCCGCCGTTGATGGCGGTCGTGCCGCCCGCGTTCGTGGTCAGTGAAGTCAGCGCCGTGCCGGCGCCCACCGCGGCACTGAAGGTCGTCGCCCCGCTCGAGTTGGCCACCAGCGTGTTCGTGCCGTCCACCGCCCCGGTGAAGTCGATCGTCCCGTTGCCCGTGGACACCGTCGTGGCGCCCGCCAGCGTTGTCGTGCCACCCACGTTGAAGGCGCTGTTCGTCGTCGTATACGTGCCGTTGAGGGTCGCGTCGTCGTTGTAGGATTGGATGCCGCTCGTCGTGACGCTCTTGAGCGCGGTCGTGCCGCCCGCGTTCGTGGTCAGTGAAGTCAGCGCCGTGCCACTACCCACCGCGGCACTGAAGGTCGTCGCTCCGGTGCTATTGGCCACCAGCGTGTTCGTGCCGTCCACCGCCCCGGTGAAGTCGATCGTCCCGTTGCCCGTGGACACCGTCGTGGCGCCCGCCAGCGTTGTCGTGCCACCCACGTTGAAGGCGCTGTTCGTCGTCGTATACGTGCCGTTGAGGGTCGCGTCGTCGTTGTAGGATTGGATGCCGCTCGTCGTGACGCTCTTGAGCGCGGTCGTGCCGCCCGCGTTCGTGGTCAGTGAAGTCAGCGCCGTGCCACTACCCACCGCGGCACTGAAGGTCGTCGCTCCGGTGCTATTGGCCACCAGCGTGTTCGCGCCGTCCACCGCCCCGGTGAAGTCGATCGTGCCGTTGCCCGTGGACACCGTCGTGGCGCCCGCCAGCGTCGTCGTGTCACCCACGTTGAAGGCGCTGTTCGTCGTCGTATACGTGCCGTTGAGGGTCGTCGTGCCCATGTAGCTCTGCAGCCCGGTCGTCGTCACCGCCTTCACATTGATCGTGTTGCCGGTCGCCGTCAGGCTCGTCAGCGCCGTGCCGCCCACCGCGCCCGACACCAGCACGTTGCCCGTGCCCGCCGTCAGCGTGAGCGCCTGCCCACCATCGATCGTGCCGTTTCCGGTGAAGGAAATACCGCCCCCTCCGGTTGACGTGTTAATTGTCACAGGTGATCCCATCGTCACCGCGCCCTTAATCACTACTGGCGCGGGTGTGGCCGCGGACATGGTCAAGTTGCCGTTCAAGGTGACGGCATGCCCGGCGGTGCCATCGAAGGTCAGGCCGCTGGTCCCGGCAACGGTCAAAGTCGTCGCCGCCGTGCCGATGGTGGCAGCCCCGGAACCGGCGGCCGCGCCGATGGTGAACGTGCCGGTGTTGGTCCCCGAACCGGTTAAGAACCCAATTTCAACCGCGCTGATATTGAGGCCGCCAGCACCACTCGCCACATTGACCGGCTGGTTCGCGGTGAATGGCTGAATTCGAACCGCACCGGCCGTCGCGCCGATATCGGCGCTGATGGCCGCATCATCGGCCGTGATGGTGATAGCGCCGGTCGTGTTGACCGCGACGGCGTTGGTAAACGTTCCAGTGCCGGCAATGAACGTCATGGCGCCGGAGCCGGTGACGGAGTTGGTCTGGAGCGTCATTCCACCCGAGGTTTGTTGGATCGTGACATTCTTGGACCCGAAATTCACCGCTTCATTTGTGCCGATGTTGATGGCCGCCGTGCCGGTGGGGCGCCCAATGATCAGACTGCCGGCGGTGATGGCGCCGATCTCGGCATTGGTGATGATGAGGGTGCTCGTGTTGGTGCCCACGCCGATAGTGGTGGCATCAGCTTGCGGTTGGATGGTCACGGTCCCCGTGCCTGCACCGATCGTGGTGGTGTCGGCGAAGGTTGACCCCACCGTGATGAGAACGGCGCCGCCATTGGAAATTAATGGCGCGGCGAGAGAGACGGTGCTGCTTTGATCGATGGTCAAGGTGCCGCCTGTGGTCGGGGCGCTTGACGTGTCAATTGCACCGCCGGCATTGGTAAAGGTGCTGCCCGTGCTCTTGAAATTTCCGCCGCCCGTGGTCACGGCTGCGCCGATGGCAACAGTGGTGGAATGAAGAATGTCCACCTTGCCACCAGCGGTGGTGATGGCGCCGCCGGCATTGGTAAAGGTGGTGCCGGTGCTAGTAAAATCCCCGCCGAACGTCGTGACGGGAGCAGAAACGGCGACAGTGTCCATACCGTCCAACTTTACGCTCAAGGGAGCGCCTGCAGAACCAGAAATGGCGGCTCCGACTGTAAGCGTGCCGCCGGCGGCCTGATTTGGCGTAAGGGTCAAGGTCGTGAGTGCGCCGGGCGTGGACCTCATGATGGCGGCCGCCACGGTGATTGTGCCGGCTTCTCCGCCTCCACCACCAACGGTCTGGATGGTTACGTTGGTGCCGGCATCCAGCCGGCTGTTAATGTCCGTATTCAAGACAGTGGATCCAGACGCAGTTGGCGTCCAGGTGTCAGTAACTCCAGGCAGACCGAAGGCACCAAAAGCAGCGGCGCCCGTAATCGTGACATTCCAAGGATCAATCAGCCAGGTGCCTGCCGTGCCGTGCAGAGCACTGGCATCGATGCCGGCCCCGGCCACATCCAGCCAATGGCCGGAGGTTTCGATCAAGCCGCCGTCTCCGGACTGGGAACCGCCTCGCGCGGTGAAGTTGCCATAGGCACGAGTCGAGTCGTTCGACCAGACGATGAGTTTGCCGCCGTTGCCGCTATTGACCGCATCGGCACGTATGCTCGCACCCCGGTCGACAAACGTGGCGGTGGCGTTGCGCACATCAGGATTTTTTCCCTGGAAATCGCCGCCGACGAGGATGGTGCCGCCGCCCGCCGGACCGGAGGCATTGACCGTGGCGCCGTTCAGCAGGCCCACATGCTCGCCGGTGATCTCGATCCGGCCGCCGGTCTCGCCCGCGGCCGAGGCGGAGGCATCGATCGTACCGCTGATGAGCACATCGCCCCTGCCCTGCCCTTGCACGCGAACGTCACGGCCGGCCAGCCGGCCGTCCTGCGTGATGGCGATGGAGTAAAGGTCGCCCGCCGCGAGCACGGTCGAGCCGGAGCCGGAGTCGATCGTGCCGGTGTTGGCCACGCCGGTTCCTTCGGCAACGGGGCCGGCGGCACCGGACCGGCCCGCGTCGACATAAATGCTGCTGCCGTTCTGGCCGAGCAGGACCTGTTCCCCGGAAGCGAGGCCGATGAAGCCGCCGGGGGAAACGATCGAGCCGGAATTCGCAACCGAGCGGCCGACCAGCGCGACCATCTCGCCGCGGATCGAGCCGGCGTTGATGACATCGCCGGTGAGACCGCTGAAACGGTTCATGCCGGACAGGAAGTCGTCCTTCGTCATCGTGCCGCCGACCGCATACAGCGCGCCGACGTCCACCACCGCGGTCCGGCCGAAATACACGCCCGACGGGTTCATCAGGTAGACCTGGCCGTTGGCCAGGAGCGAACCGTTGATCTGCGAGGGCGTGGTACCACCGATCCAGTTAAGCACGCGGGCATCGGCGCCGGGCTGGACGAACCGCACGGTCTGGTCGGAACCGACGTCGAAAGAGCCCCAGCGCAACACGCTATTGTTGCCCGCCGTAACCACGGTGCTGTTGGCCGAGCTTGCGATGGTCGCCGAGCCGGCCACCACCGTGCCGCCCGTGGGCTGCTGGGCGTGCAACGCGGCCGCCGCGAGACCTAGCACGGCCACCAGCCACCGCACCACGATTCGCGCGGGGGCGGTTTGCAGCTGGACTGGAAGGGCGGGGATCATGGGTGCTGTCGGGATCACCAGGCGAAGCTCGAGGAGAGGTAATATTGTATCTCCCCGGCGGGGTAGACGAGGCGCTTGTTTTCCTCGAGGGTTTCGTCCCGGAGCTCCGCCAAGGACATACCGACCTCGAAGCGGAGGGAAAAATTCTGCTTCACCAGCAACTCGAATCCGGCGCCGGTACCGGCGATGTCCAGCGTGCGGTCCGCCAGCGTCAGTTCTGTCACAGGCTGGTTGGGCTCAGGCTTCAGCGGGGTGACCTGGCGATGGGCATAATCGAAGAACACGCGGCCGATCAGGTCCCAGTCCGGATTCTGCCGGAGCTTGGCGGGGCGCCACTTGAACGGCCAGCGCCACAACTGGCCCTCCTCGCCTGGCTTGAAGAGGCGGGGAAAATGAATGACATACTCGATCGAGGCGGAGACGAATTCATCGGCCGAGACGACCGACTCCGTGTAGCCGCGCACCGTGAAGGCGCCGCCGATGGGCTCCTGTTCGTGCGGGATCAGGCGCTCTCCGGTCAGCAGGAAGCGCCCGCGGGTCCGGAAAGAAATCTCGTGGGCCAGATGGCGGGCCTGGGCATCGCCGCCCGAGAACAGCGGCTCCAGGAAAATCGACGCGCTGAAATTCCAGCGGGCTGAGGCCCACTCGGCGGCCGCCTCGGCGCGGCCGAGGGCCGGAATACCGTCACTCGTGTTCTGGTTGGCGAAATCGCCGATCGTCTGGTCATACCGCAGGTTGGCGGACAGTGCCCACCAAGCGGATTCCCGGGAAAGGGTCGTCGAGAAAAACGGGATCAGGAAATCGGAATATCCGGCCACCAGCGGTGTCTCGATGATGCGGCTCTCGATGCCATAGTGAGCATAATTCGCCCCGAGCGCCGTCACCAGCTGCCAGTTGCGCGGCAGCGACAGGCGGTTCGTGAGTTCGAAGCCGGCCAGCCAGTTCCGGCCGGCGAAACGCAGGGTGTCGATGTTGAGGTCGTTGGCTAGGAAGTCGCCATACGAACCGTAGACGCGCGCGAGCAGCTTGGCCGGACGAAACACCGGGATGCGGTAGGAAATGAAGGAGCCGTAGGTCTTGGCGTCAGGCGTGCTGATCGCGTCGACGTTGAAAATGTCGTCGTGGTTCGTGAGCTGGTTGTGCTGGAAGCCGACGCGGCCGCGCCACACGCCGGTCGCCTCGGTGCCGAAGTTGGTCACCTGGCTGAAGACTTGCCAGGACTTGGACTCGTTCACCAGGTAGTCGAGCACCACCTTGCCCGGCTCGCCGGCGGAGGCGATGGAGGCTTCCACCAGCCGCCCGGGGTGCAGGCTCAGGCCGTGCAGGTAGTCGTTGAGTTTGTCCTGGCGAAAGAGGCTGCCGGGCTCCCCGGGCGTCGCGCCCGGCTTGAGCGGGGAATGGCTGACGATGCCGCGATGCTTGCGGTTATTGACTGAGAACTGCGGCTTGAAGCGCTTGCCGCGCGCCAGCGTGCGCACCTCGGCCACCTGGCTGGCCCAGATGACCAGCCGGGCGTTGTGGTCGACCGGGGCGCGACGGTCGGAGATGCCGGAACCCGCCGCCTCCAATTCCAAAAATGCCACCCACACGCCGTAGAGCCCTTGCGCGTTATACCAACGCACCACTTCCTGCGCCACGGTCCGCAGCGCCGCGCCATCAAACCGGCTGTCGGCCGGGATGTTGCCGAGGGTGAGGATTTCTCCGGCCGATGCGCCTTCCACCGGCCGCCAGACGCCATCGTCGCGGGCCAAACGGACGGATACCTGGTTGAGTTGCTCCAGCGACGGCAACTCGGGATGTTCCAAGCCGTAGCGAAATTCAAAACGCTCCACGATCACCCCTGCCTCGCGCTGGACCGGCGGCACGGCCGCATCCTGCGCCGACACCTTCAAGCCCAGGAAGAAAAACAAGGCCAGAAGCCCGAAAGCCGGCCGACCTGCCCTACTACCGATAATCGGCAATGACATAGCAATGCGCCGCCCTAGGCGGCACAAACGCTGACGCGCGGTCATCTCTCCGCGACAATTGGTGCCTGTTATCACGTTGCGGCTCCCTCACTAATGGGGGGATTAAGAAATCTACAAACCACCCTACCCGTCAATCAGTTAATGCAGGTGGGGACCACGGGAAAATCACCCAGGCCATTCCGTCCTAATATCTTCCGCATCTGAGCCTCCCCGCAGCCGATTACACCGGCAAAGGCACGGTTTCAGGAAGAGAACAAGCGGCTGAAAAAACCCGGCCGGGAACCCGGCCGGAAACGCACGAGCCACTTGGCGGCCGCCTCCTGGTTGATTTTGGCGGGTTGGCCGTTGAGGCAGGAAAAATCGGGCAATTCCCCCTTCGCCAGGCCGGTGAGCAGGCGGGCATCATCCGCCGCGTTTTCGGGCCCGAGCTCGTAGGGAATGTCAGTCACCACGGCAATCTCGGAGGGCCGCGCCCGCAGCAGGAAAAAATCCGTCGGACCGGGCTCACCCACGATGACATCCAGCCATTTCTCGTCCACGGGCAGCAGGCCGAAAAACGGCACGGCGGGATCAAGCTGGGTGGCGAGGAACGAGAGCCAGGCGTTCAGCGACTCGGCTGGCGAGGCGCCGGGGATTTGCGGGAGGCGCAGACACCGCGACAGGGACTGTTTCTCGCCCTTGCACCACTCGAGACTGCCGGGGGTGAAGAGGCTGAAATTCCTCCGGAGATGGTGCAGGACGCGCCGCAAGGCCACCGGATCCTTGGCGAAATGCGCGGCCCACGCAGAGACGCCCAGGCCGGCACTGGTCGAGACGCGGTTGAGGTCCGGCAACCGGGGCTGCAGCGCCTGCTCGACTCCCTTGAGGTGGGCGATCACCACGCCCGCCGAGGTTGTGCTGCGGCACTTGGCCTTCACGTCCTCCAGCGCAGGCAGGAGTTCACCCGCCAGCCAGCTGAATGACCGGGTGATGCAATGCGCGACCGTGATCATCGGATAGAGCGCCCGGCCCTTGCCATCCTGGGACGACCAGATGAGCCCCGTGAGACTTTCGTTCAGACGGCGCCAGTGAATCACGTGGTTGAATCCGGGCGTCACCTTTTCCGGGCCGGCCTTCTCCCAAGTGGCGTGCTCGATCTGGTGGGCGATGCCGCCATAAAGGATGCTGCGCGCCTCGACCATCGAGGTCGTCACCAGCCCGATGTCATCCAAGTGGTCGTTCCAGCCGGGATGCTTGCCGAAGGCCCCGAGAAAAGCCCGGGGGGCGTTGGGCACGCCCTTCCAATCCTCATTGAGGAAAAATTTGGCGAAGTTGTTCATGGCGGGCACGGAGACGACGCAACGGGATTATCGTGCCGCCGCCGGCCATTGCTCGACAGCCGGGAGGGCCCGCTCGAAGCTGATGGTGACCGGTAGCACCAGTTCGGCCCCCTTGTGGTTCAGGCGGATGATCGTGTCCCAGTCCTTGCCGTCGCCCCGCCGCACCGCGTTCTGCTGGAGCTGGCGCAACACGCCCCAGACGGGGCCGGGTTCCACCGCGGCATCCGCCACCGACTTCGGCCCGACGGTGGTGAAGAATTCGAGCCGGGGCAGCGGCGCCGCGACGTTAAGCTTGTTGAGCGCCAGGCTCTCGGGCAGGCCCGATAGCGGATAGCCGCGGTCGATTACGCGCGTGGACTTGAATACCTTGGTGATCGCCTGCTTGGCGCCGCCCGAGCCGAGCACGCGCTGGATGATGGTTTCCTGCTCCTGGTCGCTCGGCAGGACAAGGGTCACCGCCGCCGGGGCGCCGTCGGGCCCGGTCAGCTGGCCGGCGAACACGGCCATCGACTCCAGCCGCTTGAAGCGGCCTTCGAGCGCGCGCCGGGATTCGGCGGGCAGGCCGGTGGCCGCGGCATCCGCGCGCACCTTGGCGAGCAGCGCCTGAGCCGACTTGAGTTGATCGGCCGTGAGCGGAGCACCCGAACCGAGCGGATAGCCGAGCGTGTCGGGGAACGCCTTGTCCAGCTCACGCCGGTAGGCGTCGATCGTGGCCTCGACGCCCTGGCTGGCGGCCACCTCGAGCAGCGTGCGGAGCCCGGCGATGAATTCCTGGCGCAGGGCCCCGGTGTATTTGGCCGTGCGTTCCCGCACGGACGCCAAGGTGGCGGACTGCTGCGCGACCGCCTCGCCGAGGTGGCCGAGCAACGAACCGGCGTCGGGTGACGGGGCCATGATCTGCATGACCTCCTCGTAGGCCGCGCAGCGCGTGGCGTAAACAGCCGCGCCGTTCTCGGCGAGCAGCGTGAAGACATCCAGGTCGGCCAACTGGGCCTCGTCGGCGGTCGACATCAGCTGCCCGAGCTGCGTCGTGACCTGTGCATCCAGACCGACGAGCCGGCGGTCGAGATCGCGGTAGAGCGTGAAATCGGCGGCCGCCCCGGTGCCGGTGGACGCGGCATCAGCGGCGGCCTTCTGCTTGAGCAAGGCGGCGCGGATGAGCTGTGAAGCCTGGCCGGTTTCGCCGCGTATGCGCGTGACGATGGCGCGATAGCTGGCATCGAGGGTCACGTTGTCGCCGGAAACCCCGGCCTTGGCCTTGAGGTCGGCGGTCAGCTTGTTCACGGCGCCCCGGCGGGTGGAGAGATCGCTCCAGGCCGAGAGCACGTTCTCGCCCCAGGCGGCGTTGCGCGGCTGGGTCACGGCGCGCAGGAACGCCTTCTCAGACTCAGTGTAGCGTGCCAGGGTGAGCCGGCCGCTCTGGATGGTCTGGATGGCGTCGCGCAGGCCGCCTTGGGAGGCCTGCATGGCGCGGTCCAGCGAGTCCCAGCCACGCACGATCGGCTGGTTGTCGCGGAGACTCGGGCCCCGGGAGAGCCAGGCCGCGGGCCACAGGCCGCGACCCGCACCGCCGCGGAAATAGGTCCACTCGTGGATCTGCATCAGCTTGGCCAGCGTTTCCTGGCCGCCAGCCGTGTCCTTGAGCGTGGGGCCGAGCAAGGGGTTGAAGAAATCCTCGGCCGGATAGTCCGCATCGTAGCCGGGCTGGCCCTTCAGGTGGATCGAACCCTCCAGCCGGATAAGGGCCGCGAGGCGTTCGGAGTCGGCCGCGTTCCAGCCGTCCGAATTGATCAGGCGGTCGCGATTGGCCTCGACCACCGGGGCGATCACGCTGGCCTCGAAGAGGACGCGTTGCGCCTGGCGCCGGCTGGGGTTGGCCTGCATGGCGAGCGACTCGATGGGCTTGAAGACCGCGGGGATCTTCAGGTCGGCGCTGGCCAGCTGCTGCAGCTTTTCGTGATACTCCATGATCGGCAGCTGGGTGTTGCCGCCGAGCTGCACGATGTCGTTACCCGTGTATTCGAGGCGGTTGTTGACGATCGGGCGCCACTTGTCGCCGGACCAGTTCTCGGCGAGGGCGCCGGCGCGCCAGTAATCCAGCTCGCTGCCCACGCTGGACTTGAGCGCGCGGTAGCCGAGCCAGCTGATGCTGAGCACCGCGAGGGTCCCGAAGGCGACCACGCCACCAAGGATGCGCTGGCGGTTCTTGATCAGCTGCGTGGTGTTGGTCGCGCGCGTGACCAGGCCCTTCTCCTTGAAAACCTTCTGGAGGAAGAGGTCCTTGAGGAAATACGACCGCTCGCGCTCCCAGGCCTTGCTCGCGGGCAGCTGGTCCTCGGTGAGGCCGAGGGCGGCGGCCAGTTCGGTGTCGAGCTCCTTGCCCTCGGTGAGGGCGGAGGTGAAATAGATGCCGCGCAGGAAAAGCGGCTTGGCCGCCTGGCTGCTGGTGCCGAAGATGGTCTCGAGGTATTTGCGCAGCCGGGGCGCCAGCGCGCCGATGCTGGCGGAAAGCGCGAAGAGCGAGTCGACCTCGTCGGCGCGACGTTTGCCGGCGTCAGTCGGCATGGGATCCTTCAGCATGCCGAGCCGGCGGCGGCCGATGCGCTGCACGACCTCGGCGAGGTGGCGGTTGACGGCCTCCAGCTGGAAGGGCGTGTCGAGGGGCGCGGGATTGGACCAGCCGGTCATCTGGTCCTGGAGCTGCGGGTCCTTCACGCCACTGAAGAATTCACGGAAGCCGACGATCTTGTCGCACTTGGTGATGAGCACGAAGACCGGGAAGCGAACGTCGAGCGTGCGCTGGATGGTGTCGAGCTGGCGGGCGATCTTGCCAGCCTTGGTCGTGATATCCTCCATCGAGTCCTTGATCAGGCTCTCGGACGGGATCACGAGCAGCAGGCCGTTGATCGGACAGTTGGGCCGGGTCTTGCGCAACAGGGAGAGGAACTCCGTCCATTCCGAAGTGGTGCCCGGGGGTGCCTCCTGGAAGAGGAGCTTGCCGGCGGTGTCGATGAGCACGGCGTAGTTGGTGAACCACCAGTGCATGTTGATGGTGCCACCGGCGCCCTGCATCTCGTCCTGGAGGCCGGGGGGGAAACCGACCTTGCACCGGCGCACGGCCTCGGTCTTGCCCGAGCCGGGCTCGCCGCAGACGATATACCACGGCAGCGAGTAGAGATCCTTGCCGACGGCCTCGAACTTCTCGATGCCGCGGGCGAAGTTCTCCCGCAGGCGATCGAGCGTGGCGAGCAGGGCCGGGTCGCGGACGGCGGACGGCGCTCCAGACGAATGGGCCGCGAGTTGGTGGCTGAGTGCGCGGCTGCGTTTCTGGCCGCTCAACTTCTGATACATGGACCAGAGCACCATGGCGCCGGCGATGACGACGAGGCCGACCACGGCGATGAGCAGGGCCAGCTTGCCGATAATCGCGGTCACGGCGAGGACGGCGACGCCGGCCAGGCCGGCCATGACCAGCTTCATGTTTTTCGGAATCTGTTGGAATTGGTCGAGCATGGCGCCGGTCAGGGTTGGGTGGTGGACTTGGCGGGGTCGTGGGCGATGATCGTGTCGAGGGCCTGGTTCAGGTCCGCGGAAGCGCTGCGGAAGGTGAAGATGTTGACGGCGACGACCACGAGCAGCATGCCGGAAAGGATGATGAGGAGCGGCACCAGGCTGGCCGCCATGGGCATCGGCAGGTTGGCCAGGTTGGTGTGCTGGTAGGAGGCGGGGGTGATGAAGGCGGACTCGTCGGCGTCGACGTAGGCTTTCACGCGCGGGGCGATCTCCTGCATCTTCTTGCGCAGGAACTCGGGCGAGCCACCGGAACCGCCGGTGAAGCCGAGGCCGATGCAGATATAGAAGATGGCGAGGCGCTCGTCGGCGGTGGGGCCGGCCTCCGCCAGCGTCTCGTCGAGCAGCTGGAAGAACTTCTCGTCGCCGGCGCGCTCGCCGCGGGCGACGGCGAGCCGGTTGTTGTTCCACTTCGACGCGAAGGGCAGCGCGCTCTCCGCGATCATGACGTCGGTGAAGAAGACCAGCGCGAGCTCGACCTTGCGGTATTGCTCGCCGAGGGCGATGTCGCCGCGGGCGATGCGGGCCAGGACTTCGAACTGTTCCTCGATCTCGGTGCGGGTCTGGGCGTAGTCGATGGTCGATCCCCGCTGGATGCGGCCGATGCGATTGAGGCGGCAGACCGCCTGGAAGAGCGGTTCACAATGGGTGATGAGACTGGCGGACACGACGGTGGGGGGTTGACGGGTGGATGATCAGAAAATCGGGCCGGCAGGACGGGACGGCGGACGGTTCACTCGCGCTGGCTGCCGCGCATGAGATCCTCGGCGTATTTGACGACCGCGGCCTGCACGTCGTCCTCGATGACGGTCTCCGTGACCTCGGCCGCCAGTTCGGTGTGCTTCTTCCAGAATTGCAGGTCGCCCTTGCCGCCCTCAGCCCGCACGACCTCGCGCACAGCGTCGGGCGTGTAGCGCTGCTGGTAACGCCGCGCAAAATTCTTTCCGGCCGGCCCCAAGCCGGCCAGCAGGCCGGCCACGAGTTGGCGGCTCGCCTCCAGCTGCTTCTGCACCGCAGCCTGGGCCACCGCCGACTCGGCGTCACCCGCCAGCGCCCGCCGGGTCACGGTCCGCAAATCGCCCTGCGCGATGTCGCGCCGGATGGGCGACTTGGGGGCGGCGTTGCGCCAGACGTTCCAAGCCAGCTGGTCGAGCGCGAGCATGGCCTCCGCATAGGCGGCAAAAAGTTTGGCCAGCTGGGTGACGTTGATCGGGTCCTCCGAGTCGAGCTTGAGCTTTGTCCGCACCCCCACAAGGGCCTCGCCTTCCAGGGGCTGGGGGGACGGGAGGACCAGGCCAAGCGCGGCGAGCTCCTGCTTGACCTTCTCGCGCTGCTCGCCGGTCAGCGAAGGCACCAGCTGCACGAAGGACCGGACGATCTCAGCGGGCGTCTGCCGGGCGGCGGCGGCGGGCGCGGTAACGGTGGCGGCCGCCAGCTCCCATGCCGGGAAGGCCTGCGCGAGGGCGTAGAGATGGGAACCGCGCTTCTCGAGGGGCAGTTCGTGCAGGGCGCGGCGCAATTCCTCCTCCATATAGACCTGCCGGTTCTCCGGGGTCGCCTCCGCCAGGTTGGTCTGCAGGTATTTCAAGCGAGTGACCAAGGAGGCCGCCCAGGTAGCAGGCTTGGCATTCGCCACATCGATGGGAGAATCAGGCGGCACGGGGGTCACCATGTCAGAAATCCTTGTTGGCGCACAAGCACTAAGAGCTTGTAGCGCTCCCGGAATCCGGGCGGCGCGTCGAAGGCCGGCCGGATGCCCACGTCGCTGAATCCCTCGGTCACGCGCTTGGCGCCGATGAGGCTGCCGGCCTCGACACGTTGCGGCTGGGTGAAATCGATCCCGGGCGGCGAGACGACCGAGCCGCCGGCGACGTGATACTGCTTGCCGGCCTCATCATAGAGATAGATCGAGACGTTGCCGGTCAGGTTGACGAAGCCCCCGGCCACCGGGCCCTCGTCGACGGGCGTAAACCACAGGCGACTCTCGTCGGGGTCGGGGCTGGCCTGGCCGTCATCCACATAATTGCGGCGCGGCCCGCCGCCCGGGATCGCAACCCGCGGCAGGAATGCGCCCTCGTTGGGCCGCCAAGGGATGCTTTGGCCCGCGACATTGTAGTCGCGGAGGTAGTTGAACAGGCGCTGGAAATTGGGGCCGCGGAAATTACCCGCCGCCGGTGGGCCCACGACTTGCATGAGCGCCTGCCATTCCCGGGAGGTCGGCAGCCGCGCCCCCAGCACCTTTTCTGTGATGACGCGGGCCGCGTCCGGCGGCACAAGTTGCAGCGGGCTGCGCAGGGTCGGTTTCTCGCTCGCCGCCTGCTCGAGGGCCGGGTTCTGCGCGCGCACTTCCGGGTCGTCGAGCAGGCCCTTCACGGCGGCGGTCGTGAAGTAGAACCAGCCCTGGTTCAGCTCGAAGCCCTCGTACTTGCCGGTATTGTCGTCCACCCGCGGGCGCCAGGCCGTGGGCTTGTTGTAGGGCTTGTCGTAGGACGCGGTGCGCGTCCACGGCGGCAGTTCGGCCAGCACCGCCGCGATGTCCTCCGGCGGCCGCGTGGTGAACAGGTCGAGGAACTCGCCCACGGCGAGAGCGCGCCGCGCCAGGTAGAATGGCGGCGTGTCATCCCGCGGCTGCACGATCGCGAAATCCAGCTTCACGGTCTTCCCGTCCCGTTTCCAAATGGCGGTGAGGCCCAGCCCGGCGTCGGTCAGCTCCTCGGTCCAGCCGGCCAGCCGCGGCGAGGGCGTCGGCTTGCGGTTCGGGTCGACGACCAGCTCGATGGCATCCAGCTCTCGCACGAAACCGGCCACGGCGGGCTGGGGCGCCAAGCCGGCGATCGCGCGCACCGCGGCGACAAAGGCGTCGCGCCGGGCGCGCAGGGGCGCGAGATCCACCTCGCTCCAGTCGGAGCGTTTCAGCTGCCAGAGCTTCAGATTATACAGCGCCGGAGCCTCGAGGTCGCTCTCGCCGATGCCGTAGCGGGCCATGCGCTCGAAGACGGCAGTCATCTGCTCGATGCTGGCCGCCGAGTTGCGCGCCGCGCGGTTCCAGCGGATGCGCGTCTCGCGCGTCAACTCCCCGAGCAGGCTGCCGCGCCGCGCCTCGTCCGGCACGTCTCGTCCGACGATCTCGCGCAGGGCCGCCACCACCCCGCCGTCGAGGTCGAGGTCCGCGGCGCCCGCGGGCCAGCCGGCGATCGAGCCAAGCCGCCGCCATGCCGTGAGTTTTCGGGAAAGTCCGCCGCTCTGGGCCGCCTCGGCCAGCGCGGCCCGGTCGGTGCTCTCGACCAGCCGCCCGAGCAGCCGGGCCTCGGTGTTCCATTCCGCCGGCCGCCCGGTGAGCGCATCCAGCCCGGCGCGCCGCGCGAGGCGCTCGAGCACCTCGCTCACGCCCTCGTTCCAGCTGAAACCGCCCGTAAGCAATCCGCCCAACCGGTCGAGCTCGACGCCAAAGTCCGGCAAATCGGCCAGCCACGCGCGATGGGCCTCGAGCGGCGCGCGCACGATGGCGGCCACGCTGGCCCAGGGTGTCAGTGGCAGCGTGGCGCGCCATTCGGCGGCATTGGCGGCAGCGGTTGCCGTCTGTTCACGGCGCGCGGTCTCGAGCTGGCGCAGCGGCCCCGCGCTGTCCGCGGAGACACCGGCAAGGTCCGGCACGACGAGCGCGCCCAAGCCGTCGGCGCCTTCGAGCCCGTCGATCCATTCGCGCAGCCTGCGTTCATCGGCCCGCAGGGCGCGGAACTGTGGCCGGTTGGCGACGCCTTCCAGCGCCGCCGGGGTCAGGCCGGTGAGCGTCGCCTGTTGCCAGGCGAGCCAGCGCGCCTTCGTCTCGTTGAATTTGCCATAGGCCTGCGCGACCTTGGCCAGCCAGATCTCGGGCTTCAGCAGCGCGAGCGTGGTCTCAAGGCGCTGCTCGAGTAGCTGGAAGCGGCCGGCCAGCTGGGTCGTCTCGTCCGCGATTTTCGGCAGGTCGATGCGCACGATTTCCCTGGCGCGCAGAACCGTGAGTTCGGCGCGGCGCGCCGCGAATTCGCTTTCGAAATCCGTCTTGCTCAGCGTGGGCAGGCCGCCCGGTTCCGCCGTGGGTGCATCGGCCTCGAGGTCGACGGCGACCGGCGGCAGGCGCGTCAGGCTCGCATCAAGCACGGCCATCCGCCGGGGATCGTCGGCTTCGGGCACTTGCGAGAAAAGCGCGAGCTGCTCCTCCCATCGCGGGAAGTCATCCACCGTCACCGCGGAAGTCTCGGCCTGCAGCACCGACTCCTTCAGGAAGCGTTCGCGCACGACCTGCGGATCGAGGAACATTTTCCGCCGCAGTTTCATTTCCTCGAGCGGACCGACCAGGGAGTCGGCAAAATCCCCGAGCGAGCCGCGGTCCACGAGCCTGGCCATGATCAGGTCGGGCATCGCCTGCTGCACGCGGTCCGTCGTGGCCCTCATGTCGTCGGTGAGCTTGGTGAGTTCGCCCCAGCGGCCGGCCAGGGGCAGGGTGCCGGCGGTGTCGAGCGAGATGTCGTTGAAGAGTTTCAATGTGCGCGGCATGTCGAGCCTGTAGCCGGGGGTGCCGGGGGCCTGCGGCAGCTTGGGGGAGAGTGCGCCCGCCGCGCGGGTGAAACCGCGCTCCTCAAGCAGTTTTTGGAGCGTGCGCAGCTGCTCCCATTTCTGCCAGGTCACGAGCCGGGACTGGATGGCCACCAGCCGGGCGCCCGCGTCCCGGACCCGCTGGTCCACGCTGGGTGTCAGGAGTTCCTTCAGCACCGCCTCCGGCGGGGTGTTCGCCAGCACGCCGAGGCGCTTCTCATTGGCGGCGGCGGGCACGAGGGTTTCGGGCCGGAGCTCGGTCGCCGTCGCCAGGAAGTTCTCGATCTCGCGGTAGAGAGGATCGTTGGGTTCCCACAGGCCCTCCACCCGGAGCAGGCGGCGGCCGTTGTTCTGCAGGTCAACCAGCCAGGTATCCCAGGCCACGCAAAGGTCGGCCCACTGGCGCGGCACCTCGGTGATCTGCGCCCGGGGGTTGCCCACGGTATTCGCCAGATCCTTGATGCGATCCGGCATGTAGATCGGATCGCCAAAGCGGGCAAAGGCCAGCACCGCTCCGGCGCCCAGCGCCAGCACGCCCGTGCCCGCCAGCAGCGCGGTGCGGGCCGGATTGGCGTCCTTCGGGATGGCTTGCAGGCGGCGACGGGCCTCCGCGATCGTGAGCTCGCCGGTCGCGGGTTTCGGATCGAGCAGGAAGTTGACGTAGGCCAGCCACGCCTTGCCCGGGCGGCCGAGGGCCTTCCACTCGGGAGCGTCCTCGATCGGCCACGCGGCGACCTCGCGGCGGCGCACGATCTGCGCGAGAATCGCCCCGACCGCCGTCAGATCGTTGATCCGCGCCCTCTCATCCTTGACCCCGAGCAGGAACCACGGGTCGCTCAAGACCACCGTCATGCCCTGCATCGGGCCGGACTTGGTCAGGAAAATATTCGAGGGCTTCAGCTTCCGGTGCGAACCGCCGGTCTGGGCGCTCCATTGTTCGAGCGCATTGAAGAGGCATTCCGCCGTCGCCCGCAACAGGTCCCCCTTGGCCGCCAGGTTCTGGACCAGCGGCTCGAACAGGCGCTCCTGCCAGGGCATGACGCAGTATACTCCCTCGGGGCAGCGGCCAAAGGCCACGATCTCGAGCACCGTGCCGTCTTTTTTCGCGGCCTTCTGCTGGCGCTCGGCGGCGAGCAGCCAGCCCTCGACGGCATAGACCCGGCGGATGTCGCCGGAGGCCGGCGGGTGAAAAATCTTCAGCGCGAACCGTCCGGGACGGCCGTCCGGCGCGGTGGCCTCATAAACGCTCGTGAACGGCCCGAGGGAGTGGGCGCGCTTGCGTTGATAGCCACTGTAGTCGGACATGCGTGAAAGACGGCGGGGGGGTGCGGATCAACCCCGGGCAGGCCGCACCACCGGTGGCACTCGGTGGCCGGCAA
>Ga0163151_10003459_pt1 | contig 22721 bp, 30 predicted proteins | sample OliLakLV19MP5IB2_FD_145596 | JGI IMG/M metagenome (GOLD analysis project Ga0163151, IMG submission 145596) | Freshwater microbial mat bacterial communities from Lake Vanda, McMurdo Dry Valleys, Antarctica - Oligotrophic Lake LV.19.MP5.IB-2 | ecosystem: Environmental > Aquatic > Freshwater >... | reverse complement strand
CACGTACCCGGCGCCACTCGCTTCGTAGCACGCGCGAAGCTCGCCCTGCTCGGCGAGCCGCTCGCAATAGCGGCGGAGTTTGCCGAGATCGTTGGGTAGCCGATCGACGCGCGTCGGCGCGGGCGCGTCGTCGGGCAACACCGCCACGGTGATGGAGTCCTTGTGTACGTCCATTCCAAGCGTGATGATACGATGAGCGACGGCTGACATGGGTTGGTCCTCCACGGATAACTGCGACGGTACGGTGAGTCGCATGTGGCGCTGGCGACTCCGGTGGACACTGGAAGAGCTAATCCACGTGAACGTCGGAGGGCCAGCACAGTCATAATTTCTAGGTGCGGCGTACTGCTGGGGTGACAACGCGTTCGGCCGACTGGGGACCGGAACAACCACCAGCAGCGCCATCGCCGCTCCAGTCGCGGGCGCACTGACCTTCGCGCGGATCAGCACGGGCGCCAACCATGCGTGTGGACTGACCACCTCAGGAGCCGCCGTCTGCTGGGGGCGCAATGAACTGTTGGCGCTTGGCGACGGCACCAGGGAGGCCTTCCGGAGTTCGCCCACCGTTGTCGCTGGCGGCCACACATTCACCCAGATTGTCTCAGGAAACGAGTACTCCTGTGCACTCACTCCGTCTGGCGCAGCATCCTGCTGGGGACACAAAGCGTTCGGGCGGCTTGGGAACGGATCGGGTGATGAGGTGTCTACTCCCACCGCCGTTGCTGGTGGCCTCACTTTCGAGCGCATCAGCGTTGGCTCGGGGCACACCGCGGCCATAACCCACGCCGGTGCGGCGTACTCGTGGGGAACGAACTGGCAGGGCCAGCTTGGAGATGGTACCCAGGAGCACCGCTACGCGCCCGTCCGCGCTGCGATCGGCCTGATCTTCAAGTAGCTCGCTGCTGGACGACAAAGCGCGAGCGCTGCAGACTCTGTCGCGCTAACAGCCGGGCGCCGTCACGGCCAACCGCTCGTCCGCTCCAACGCAACGGTAGGCGGCCAGCGTGTCTGGGCGACGCAACGATGTCCTCAGCGATCGATCGCTGGCGCTCGCGCTTGTGCAAATACAAGCCTATGATGTCCATGGCGGCTGGCCTCCCGGTATTCGCCCGTCGGCAGACGGTGCGCGCGTGGATAGTGCGGGAGCGGGACGTGTCACCAGGTCACTGCGGAAACCCCGCCGCCGCCACAGACCAACTATCCTCGCAATCGCATTCCCAAGAAGTTTCCCACCACGCTGGATTTCACCTGCCCGACGGTCTGCGGTGGTTTTCATCTCACCTCGCGAACCACGTGATGCGTCTCCCCTTCGTCGTCTTCCTGAGTCTCTGCGTCCTCGCACCATCGGCGGTTGAGGCTCAGGACTACGTCACGACCCAGTGGGTGTTTCTGCGCCGACAGGCGTCGAACACTGGCGCCAAGATCCGAAAACTCTCACCCGGCGAATCACTCGCCGCCCGGACCGCGCCGGAACGATCCGGATTCGTTCCCGTTCGCACGGCCGACGGCGTCGTCGGATGGGTCGGGGAGCGCTTCGTCCGCGACCTGCGCGCCGAGGCGCTATCTGCCTCGACATTCCTGTCGGTCGGCGCTTCCGGAGCGGCCAACCAAATCGATCCTACGTGGGAGAAGCCGCCCGTGGTCACGTCCACGATCAAGATCAGGACTGACAGCGGGCAGCTGACGTGCGGCCCGCGCGGCCGATCGAAGAGGCCGGATGATGGCACCAACTATCAGAAGAATCGCACTGACGTGCCAACATCGAGCCATCTCGTCACGGTCGACGCTATTCGTGCCCTGAACGACACTGCTCTGTGGCGCATCAGAGGTTTGCCCCCGCATCGCACGCGCTGGACTGGCGACGACTCGGCGCTGGTGACGCCGTACGAGGGGATCGCGGTCACGGTCGAGGGCTACTTCGAAGTTGTGAAGCCCCAGAGCAAGACGAAAGGTGAGTCGCCCAACTGCAACGCGTACGACGAACGCGATACCGACTGGCACATCGCGCTGATCGCGACGCCCAATGAAACGGAGGGCCAGGCAGTGGTGATCGAGCCCACGCCCCGGTCCAAGCGCAGGAACAAGGGCTGGACGCCGGAAAAGGCGGCAGCAATCGCCGTGCGACATGACTCGAAGAAGCCGACACGGGACGAGGATTCGGCGCTGCGAGTGCGCGTTACCGGGTTTCTCATGATGGACCCGGTCCATCCCGACCATATCGAGAAGGGCTATCGCGCGACGCTGTGGGAAATCCACCCGGTCACGCGGATCGAGGTGCTAGTGGGCAGCCGCTGGGTCGATTTCAACGAGTTCAGGCTCCCGCCCTGAGGACGTAGCCAGACGATCGGATTAATCGATCGCTGCCTCTCGCGCGTGTGCATATCCGGGGCTCTGATCTCCATGAAGGCTGACCTCCCGGTATGCGTCCCGTCGGCAGACGTCGAGCGCGTGGATAGTGGTGGAGCAGTAACTGCCACCACGTCACCGTGGAGGCCCAGCCGCCGCTTCATACCAACTACTCCGTTGTTATTGCGATTTGGATAGCAGACTTTGCCGACCCCGCCATCGCACTACACTACTACAGCACAAACGGAGCGCACATGACACGCTTATCTGTCGCCGCAGCCGCGGCACTTCTCGCATTCCCAGTATTCGCCGTGCAGCCGCAGACGCACGCGCATCCCGCGCGAGCATCGACTGAACAGTTTGGCACCGTTCACTTCGCGACCTCGTGCAGCCCCGCAGTCGGATCAAAGTTCGATCGCGCTGTTGCGCTGTTGCATTCCTTCGAATTCGGCGCGTCGATCCAAACCTTCAATGAAGTGCTTGCCGCCGACTCCACCTGTGCGATGGCGCACTGGGGCATCGCGCTCAGTCGATGGAGCAACCCGATGGCAGCGGGCAACCGGTCGATCGCGCAGCTGACGCAGGGCAGTCAAGCCGTTGACGCCGCGATGCGACTGGGCGGTACCGCGTCCGAGCGTGAGCGTGGCTACATACACGCCGTCAGTCGTCTGTTCGACGACTTTGAGAACAAGGATCAGCGAACGCGCATCGTGGCGTACGAACGCGCGATGAACGAGCTCGTGATGCAGCATCCGGCGGACACCGAAGCCACGATCTTCTACGCCATTTCGCTCGCCGCGTCCGCACCGCCCACGGACAAGACGTACGCGAATCAGCGCAAGGCGGGCAGTATTCTCGAGTCGCTGCTGGCCAAGCAACCCAACCATCCCGGGCTCTCGCACTACATCATCCACAGCTACGACTATCCGCCGCTCGCTGACAAAGCGAGGGCGGCCGCGCAACGCTATGCGAGTATCGCGCCGTCCGCCGCGCACGCACTGCATATGCCGTCGCACACCTTTACTCGGGTCGGCATGTGGAAGGAATCCGTCAACACGAACATCCGGTCGATGGACGTCGCGCTGAGCAGTGGTTCCATCGCCGAAGCGTTGCACGCCGCCGACTACGCCATGTACGCCTATCTGCAGATGGGTAAGAAGTCCGACGCAAAGGCGATTCTCGACCGACTGTCGACACTCAGTGCACGCTTCGACGTCAACGCGATCACCGGCGCGGCGCCCGGTTCCGCCGGGGTATTCGCGCTCGCGGCAATTCCTGCGCGTTGGGCGCTGGAGCGGCGCGCGTGGGCGGAAGCCGCCGCGCTCGAGCCCACAGCGAGCGCCTTTCCGTACGCGGAGGCCATGACATACTTCGCGCGCGCACTCGGCGCGTCGCGCACCGGCGACCTACTCACCGCCAACGCCGCCATCGATTCACTGGCGTCGATTCAACAACGACTGAGCGCCAAGGGCGAAGGTTATTGGGCGGAGCAGGTAGCCATCCAACACCTTGCCGCGCAGGCATGGCTCGATCTCGCAGAGCAGCGGCCGACCGCAGCGCTGGCGCGCATGCGCGAAGCCGCCACACGTGAGGACGCAACCGAGAAGAGTGCCGTGACACCCGGGCCGCTCGCGCCGGCGCGCGAGCTGCTCGGTGATATGCTTTCGCAGCTCAACCGGCCGGTCGAGGCGCGCGCGGAGTATCGCGCGACGCTCAAGAAGGAGCCGAATCGCCGACACGCGCTCCGCAGCGTTCGCAGCCCCGCGTCGCGTGACTAGTGGACCGTAGCTCAAGTGCGGATATCACTGCCCACTGCTCGCCATGCGTACGAGTCAGCCATGGCTCTTCGCGCGAACGAGCACTTCGCGGATCGCTCGTCCACTGAACTGCTACGAACGACAGAGCTGTCGGGGCGTCCATTGAGGGGCAGGAGTGGACAGGGGCGCGACGACCCGCGGCGCAGCGAACCCAGGCGGCGACAAAGGCAGACGGGCAACGATCGGCGACTGGACCGCCCGCGGCGTCGTGGCGCGGCGTGCAGCGTGGCGCGATACTTCGACGTCCCCGATTCAAATTCCGATCCATGCGGCTGCGCGGCAGCCTGCGTGTGATCTATCCAACGGGGCTTTGCCAGAGCGACACGTTCGCCGCATTGCCGAGTACACGAGCGTCTTGAACTGGGGCTCCATTCGATGCCGGGTCGCTACTGCTCACGGGCGTCCAGTTCGTAGACCTGTGGCCAGCAACCGCGCAGGGATGGCGCATGCACGCGCAACGTCTCGTCGTCACCAATCCAGCGAGGGACGCCAGAGGCATCGATAAAGGCCACGCCCATCGGAACGTTCGGCTGTTGATCGGCAAGCGTCGTCATCTGCAACTCCGCCTCGTCACTGATGCGGATCCATGTGTTCTTCAGGATGACCGGGTCCATGGAGCGCGACTGAATCTTTTCCAGCTCCAAAGGGTCTACGCGCGCGAAACGGCGCATCATCGACAGAAGAGAGAGTGGCGTGAAGCCCGGATCCTTACCACACGCCGCCCAGCAGATCGCCGCGAGCGGGAATTGCTGATGCAATTCCAGAATGTCGATGTAGTCGCGTGTTTCCGTGCGCGCCGCGAGTGTGAGTGCCTTGTTCGTCGCCGCGTCAAAGTGGTGCAGGCGCCAACCGAGCAGCGAATCTTGGACGATGGGAAAGAAGCGGAACGCGGAATCGGCCGCCCAATCGATCGCCAGCACCTCGCCGGACTCCGAGCGCACGCGGGCGGTCCGGAAGGTCGCTTCGCGCGTCCATTCATCGAACCGCGGCGCCGGCTCGATGTCGAAGTGTGCACTGCGCAGACTCTCGATGTCTGCTTCACTGGCGCGCACCACTTCACCGGCCACTTCGTGGAAAATGTCGAAGTCGCGCGAATACCGCGGCGACGAGTCGGCCGCGTTGGAAATGATACCGCCCGCGAAGTGACTCTCCGGCGATCGATTCTTCGCGAGAACCGCTAGGACGGATTTCTGAAATTCGCTGAGAGGCATTGGTCGAGCTGCTGAGCGGCCGTCCACGCCTCTCGGTTACCGTACTTCCGAAGGTTCTGTACAACGAGGCGCACATCATCAGCAGACACGAGACGCGCATCCGGACGCCAGAACCAGAAACATTCCGGAAACTGCATGACCAGCGCGGCCGCCGATGCCAGCAACGTCGAAAGCGCAGAATCGGTCGCGTCGACCGGTGCAATTGCCGGACTCTTCATCTGGTAAGCATACGGCACAGGCTTCGTGCGATCAACTCCGCTTGCAAGGCCAAGCAGCCGTACGGCCGAGCGCTGTACTCAGCCGACGTACGTATGGGCGAAACCCTTTTCCAGCGCGCGGTTCGTGACGATGACGCCGCGGCAACCACGCGTGCGGTCGGCGTACAGCTATGGCGATGTGTTTGAAGGATTCGCGATGCTCGCACTCGGCCGAGGCGCGCGCGCAGTTGAAGGTGGTCGAGCGGGCGTTCGGGAAGCCGGTTTTCGGCCCCGAGTTTATTGCGGCAGGCGCGGCGGAGATAGGCGATACAACGACGATGCACCGGTGGCTCGACACCGGCCAGCGCGAACGCTCCGGGGTTGCGCCGTGGCTGGGTCTCTGGGATCGGCCCTTCCTGGCGCATCGACAGGAGCCGCACTTTCAGCGGATTCTGCAGCGAATGGAGCTGACGCCGCTGACGTTCGCCGCGCCCCCGAACCGGTGAGGGATTCCCTGCGTTCGCCGTCCATGACGAAATCCCTACAATAAAAACGGCGATAGCGTCTATTTCTGTATGATTTGGACGGTGCAAAGCTCTGGAATCAGCATATGCCGCCACTTAATCCACCCGCTCCTCCCATCCGAAGACTCAGCACAGCGCCTAAGCGTGACGTGGGAAAGGACGCTATACTCGTCTCATGACACCACCAACTTCTGTCCAACAGCAATTGTGGATGGCGCAATGGCGCTCCGCCGCTGTGGAACTCGCCCGAGTGGGTCAGGCGGAGCTGAGTAGCGTGGATCTCTGGCGCGTGGCAGCCGACCTCGAGGATGCTTGCGTGGAATCGGCGCGGGCAGACCAACTGGCACCGGCGTCGTCGGGGCTGATCGAGCAGCAGCGATGGATGCACCGACGTACTCGCGCGTGAACACCCTTTTTCAGGCTGGCGCTCGGGTACAGCAGATCTTTGAACGCCACGACTGGAAGTTTTGCTTCATCGGCGGGGTGGCAAATTTCCGCTGGGGAACGCCGCGACTCACGAACGATCTCGACCTGACGCTGCTCACGGGGTTTGGCCGCGAGGCCGAGTACACCGGGGCGCTGCTTGCCGAGTTCGAAAGTCGTATCAGCGGGGCGGCGGAGTTTGCCCTCCGTAATCGTGTGCTCCTGCTGCGCACGCCTGATGGATTCGGTGTCGATGTCGCGCTCGGCGCGATGCCCTTCGAAGCCAGCGCCATCGAGCGATCCTCGAACGTGGAACTGGTACGCGGCGCGACGCTCCGGACGTGCTCGGCCGAGGATCTCATTGTGCACAAAGCGTTCGCGGCGCGGCCACAGGATTGGGTCGACATCGAGGGCGTCATCCTCAAGCAGTTTGCGGACAGCTGCTGTGGACGCAGAACGCGCGGCTGGGGCGTTCGATTGCCGCGTCCGACACCTCCACACTCACGTTGCAGCCGCTGTACCGGGCATCCGATGGCACCGAGACGGCGCTTCCGGTCGAACCTGCCGGCTTCTATCGCTGGCCGCGCCTCTCACCAGACTGGCGGCGGCTCGCGATAGGAACGAGCACGGGGCTGCGGGTCGTGGACCTCGAACGCCGCTCGAGCTGGCCCATGCAGGGCGGCTCAGAGCCGGTGTGGACCCCTGACGGCGGACGGGTGATCACGTCCATCGGGGAACGCCCAGAAGGGGGGCTGCTCATGCAGATGGCCGACGGAAGCCGTCCCGCCGACACGCTGCTCACGGTCGCGGACGGCGTCGCCTAGCCAACCTCGGTAAGCCGCGACGGAGCCTGGCTCGCCTACTACGGTCAGAAGGACGGCGCGGGCGGTAGCGCAGCGTCGAGCGATGAATACGATCTCTTCTTCATGGACCTCAAGACTCGCAAGTCCCGACGGCTTCCGGTGCCGGGATTTCAGCGTGGAGCGCGCTTCTCGCCCGACCAGCGATGGATCGCGTACCAGTCCAAAGCGGATGGCCGCGACCAGGTGTACCTTCGCGACTGGCCCGCGCTCACCTCGCGCTTTGTGGTCTCCACTGACGGCGGCGAGGAACCCTCGTGGTCGGCCGATGGGCGCACGCTCTACTATCGCCGACGCGGGGAGATCATGGCCGTGACGATCACCGAGTCTGCGGGGGTGGTGGCCGCCTCGGCGCCTCGCGTGGTGTTCACAGGCACATTCAGGTACGACCCCTCGGGGGACCAGGGCTATGACATCGCGCCGGACGGGCGCTTTCTCCTGATCAAGTCGCGCGGCGGCGAGCGCGTGGTGATCGACGTGGTGCTCAACTGGATCGCGGAAGTCCGGGCGCAACTGGACGGAATCAAGAAATGAGCGCATGGAAGACCGACTACGCGCTGACCGCGCCGGCCGATCCAGCCCGGAGCGCGCCATGAGTGACGACCTTCGCTCGCAACTGCAGGCCACGCTCGGTGCCGACTACGCGCTCGAACGTGAGCTCGGCGGTGGCGGCATGTCGCGCGTGTTCGTTGCCCGCGATGAAGCACTCGGCCGCGAGGTCGTGATCAAGGTCATCAAGGCCGACGTCGCCGAAGGGGTGAGCGCCGAACGGTTTACGCGTGAAGTGAAGTTGGCCGCGCGCCTGCAGCAGGCGAAGTCGTCGGCAAAGCCGGCCAACTCCAGCCGGTAGCCAACCGGACCCTCCAGTCGTTTCGTGCTGCCGCTAGCTCAGGGGCGCAGTTCGACGCGGGTGGCATCGTCATCAGTCCTCGGCTTGCCGGCATCGTTGCGCGTCGAGATGGTGCGACGGCCTAACGCTCACGATTCGGCTGACTGCTGCAATCGGCTGCTAGCCGGCGTTGGGCACGCGGCCTACCACGTTTGCGGCTTGTGAAACGTGCCAGTCGCGTCTGACAGGGTGGACGGCAGCTGACTTGCGCCCAGCACGCCCTGCCGAATCTGCTTGAAGAAGTGTGCGGCCTTCTTGAGAACGAACGCCGGGTGCTTCCGAGAAGAAAGAATGCCAACCTTCTTCTTCAGTCGGTCGGCGACGAGTTGCACCGGCCCCAGGAGCTCGGAGTCGTTAGTAATCAGGCCCGCGCCCTCGTACTCGTTCTCGTACCCGTCACTGACAAGGTGAGTTGCCACAGCAGATCGACTCGACGCTCGGGCACGAGCTTGGTCGCTCACGCCATACTCTAACCGTTCGGCACGTTTGAACGACACCCTGCGCATCGGGGTTGGCATGGTAGTACCCTTGTCGCATGGATCAAATACGGAGTGCAGGCGATCAACGCAGTCCGCCACACGCCCATCGCTCGCCCAATCCGGCAATCTTCATCCGACTGCGGCGGCCAGACGAGCCTGCCCCGTCGTTAGTACGCCCGCCAGAGCGACTGACGCTCCGGCATTGGCCCGGAACGCGAGGCGCGCGTCCACAAGACAAACGACCAAACCCCGTACGATGACGCCCCGCGCAGGTATCAGGTCGTGCTCAGCAGATACCTGATCCCACGCGGGAGCGCCATTATTCAAACGGCGAATACGACCTGCCGGCTAGTTCGCCGGCTTCACACCGGTGTCGACCCACGACGCCAGATCGCCAAGGGCCGTCAACATCTCTGCACCCGTGAACGTGCAGTGACCGTACCGGTCCACACTTCGCTGGAGCAGGTTACCGGAGCTACCAGCCGTCGCTGCAAGTGTCCCGAGGATGGTCTCGTGGAACGCAGGCACCACCGGGTCTCTTGTCGTGTGCAGGGTGAGCACGGGAATCGACAGCGCGCCACTCGGTTCGTAGTTCTGTACGAGCCACTGCGAGGCGTTGGGCGCAAGTGTGAACCGATGGACCCCCGCGTTGAGCGCGGGCATGAATGCGCCGTAGAGCGCACTCGCGTACGTCACACCCTCGTTGCCGAACGGTGCACGGCCCTGTGCGCGATCAGTCAGATCGGCCAGGCCACGAGCATGAAAGCCAAGCGCCGTGAGCACGGAGGTGATCGTTTCCGTCGGAGTGATGCCGGGGATCGGCGTCTGCGCCACGCCCGCCATCACGAACGCACGGGTGGGGTTGGCGACAATCGCGGCTTGCGCCGGTCCGAGAATCTGTTGATTGAGGTTGGTGATGATCGGCAGCGACACGGCGTTGCCGGGCAGCACACCAGGATAGAAGTAGTCGAAGAGCGCGCGCACGTCACCGATGTACTGGATCTCCCTCCGCGTTCCACCCACCACTCCACACATCGGCAGCGCGCCGTCGTACTGGCCGGGGAATCGCTCGGCAAGCGCCAACGTGATGATCCCACCAAGCGAATGTCCCATCACGAGGGTCTGTGTCGGCAAGCCAATCTTTGACACGAAGAGCCCGCGCAACTGGTGCGTCCGCTGCAAGCCGTCGCGGAAATTGTAGCCGTTCTCCGAGAAGCTGGAGTAGGCTATCGCGTAGCCTGCGGCTCCGATCGCGTCGCGCAGGCCGCCGATGGACGGAAGTGTGACCGGCAGCGCGACGTCCACGAATCCGTGCACGTACACCACCAACTTTCCATTCCAGTTGGTCGGCACGTTGAGCGAGTACGTCGAACCCGGCCCGGTCTCGCCGGTAACCTGTTCCGCCCAGGTCACGGCGCCGAGCGCATCGGGTGTTGGCCGATGCACCGCTCGCGCACTGCCTGGATACACCGGGTTCCGATCGCTACAGGCGGCGACAACCGCCATTGCGACCACGATCGTAAGGGCACGTCGAATCATGAGTACCTCCCCGCACATGTTTGCGTCGGCGGACTCGAAGCGCCCAGTTGCGATTCGGCATCCATCCGACGGGGCACACGATGCGGAGAGGTGCTCGGGCGCTCCATACGCCGTAATACGTAGACAGCGTGCACGAATACGTAGACGTGAGGGGCTACGTCTGCCCGATCTGTCACGCAAAGCGGTTGGAGATCTGGGCAGAGTGGCTGGACACCACGCTCCTTGCGCCCGTGCCGCACCGGCACGTTGTCCTCACCATCCCCACGCGGCGTCGGGCCTATTGCCGGTATGCCGGTACCGTCGGCGCCTCCTCGGCGAGATCGCCCGCGTGGGTGCAGACCCATGGCTCGCGCGCCAACTGGCACCCGCATCTGTAGCGGCGGCTCGATACTCTCTGCGTCCGTTCGCCGCGGCGGCGAATTTCTCGAGCGCGGTACGATACTGATCGGCCCGTCACTCCCGATCACTTCGGCGTATAGCTTGAGCGCCGTCGTGCCGATCGTGAGATCCGGCCCCCCGCGCGCGCGCACCGCCAGCATCGCCAGATGTCCCCGCTGGCCGACTACCCCAATGAGCGGATGCCCGCCGTTTTCCAGCGACAGCCCGCCGAAGGCACGGAGATACAGCATCGCAGGTCCGGCCCAGTACGCCACTTCGCGCTTCTAATGATTAGGTGACGCAATCGCGCACGAATTGGTGACGGTTTCGCCATCGGGTGAAACAAAGGGCGCCCGCGGAATGCGCTGCAAAGCTGCCCACGACCTGCGCAGAATCCGGCAAGCCAAGGTGGTAGCGCGCGACAGGTCGCGCAGGCGCGGGGCGCATCCAACCCCAGACGGCGGCCACAATCGCGATCGCGGTAGGCAGCGCCGCTTCCACATGCGGCGGAATCGTCGTGCGCATCAGCGTGGGCCGCTCGGGATCGGCGCTCAACATCTTGGCGACGATTGCCTGCACCGTCGACCCAGTGAAGGGCGCGTCGCCGGTCAGCATCTCATATGTCACCGCCCCGAGCGCATACACATCGGAGCGCGCGTCAATGGACTTCTCCCCCATCGCCTGCTCGGGACTCATGTACTGCGGGGTGCCGAGCGAGAGGCCGGTTTGTGTCATGCGCTGACTGCCGGCAGAACCCCACTCATCGCGGTAAGGATTGGGCGAGGGAGTGCGTGCGCAAATTCAGCCTAAGGCTCGGCGACCATCGGATCGACCGGTTCGAGGAACGCAAACCGATGAAAGTCGGTATCGCGAGTGCAAATGCGTCGCACGCCGTGTTCGCGCATCAGCACGGCAGTCTCGGTGTCGTGCCAGAGGTTCCCGGCAATGACCGGCACCTCCCGAACCACGTCGCTCAACACCTCCCTGTGTCGTTCCGTTTGCACGAGGATCTCCAGCCCCGGCGACTCGACGATGGTATGCACGAATGCGTGTGCCTCGCGCGTGGTCCATGGATTGCGCAGCACGCGGGGGTGCGTCACGACACGGAGAAACTCGTAGCAGATGCCCCAGGTCAGGAACCACGCCGCGCTCCCGGCGCGCCAGCGCTCGAGGAGTTCGCGACAACGCGCGTGTTCTGCTGCGCGCACATCCGCGGCGTAGACCAGGACGTTAGTGTCGACGACGAACAACTACCGGCCCTCCATCGCGCGGTAGAGAACATCGCGATCGGCAATGTCGACCAGCGCGCCACCGCTGTCGAATGTCGGGAGCGGCGCCAAGTCGGCGCTCCTGCGCTTGGACTGGAGAAGGCCGCGCAGTGCTATTTCGACGAGCTCCGACATCGTGCGCCCGCTTCGCGCCGCTTCCTTGCGGAGTCTGGCCATGACTGAGTCGTCGATGTTCAGGGTTGTCTTCATATATGGATAACCATACGGCGCATATGGTTGTATGTCAATGCGCCTCGGTCAGCGGTCAAAGATCAGGCGGTACCTCCGGTGCATTGCCGCGCTGGAGGGGCGATCGTGACACCGTTGAATGCGACGCTCATTGCGTCTTCTCCGCCGCCGCCATGCCCCGCGCGCAGCTTGGCCACCATCGCCGGAAGGTTCTAGGCGCCGCAGCGAGGCGATCAGCAGCGCCGCTTATGCGTCAAACCCTTCGCGCTGTGCCGCCTCGAGCAAGCGGTCGTCGAAGGTCACGAACCCTCCCTCAGGTGGCGCTCCCGCCCACTCCAGCGCCGCCGCGAGCTGCAGCGCGTCGGCGGCTCGCAACCCATGCACGCGTAGGAGCCGCATCGCCTGCTCGCGCACCGCGTCGCCGGGCTGCACCTCGAACCAGCTCTTCCGCAGCACGTCCAGCAGGGACCGCGCATCGCGCTCCGCCGCCGCGCTGAGGTGGCCGTCCCTGTGCAGCCGCGCGATGGCGGATGCGCACTCGACGGCACTCCCCCACCAGACGACGACTTCATCATCTTCCTCAAGCAGGTGCCGCACACGCTTCGTCTGCGGTTGCTGCAAGAGCAGGGGAACCAAGGCCGACGACCTGCACACAGAGGTTGCGCGGTTGCCGCACGGAGCCGAACGCGTTTTCCCAAACCCTAGCCGTCGGGGTCATCAAGCACGGCTTGTAGCCGATCCCTCAAAGGCGCCGGGACCCGCGTGGTCCAACCGGCGTCGATCAGTCCCACTCCGATCAAGTCGCGCAGGTGTACACGATCCTTGTCACGAAATGACGTGAGCTTCATGCGAACCAACGCCTCGAGCGAGAGCAGACGGAACTCAGTAGTCCCTTCCGCGCCCTCAACGCCCGGAGCTGGCAACAGATAGTCGGGCCTGACCCGCTCGCCCGCGAACACCACGCGGACCGCGTCGCGCGCCTCGGCGTCCGGCCCGTCCAGAAACAGGTCGATGTTGGCGACATGCCGGTAGACGAACCCGGCCCGGTTCATTGCGCTCGCGGCCACGGTGAGATCGTCGCGGCGCAGCAGAATATCCACGTCCTGGGTGTTCCGAACCGCCGCCTCGTCCACGCGCGAAACCCAGGCAGCGACGGCGTTGCCGCCGACCACCGCGTAGGCAACGCCTGCGGCATCGAGTACGCGAGCGGTCTTGAGCAGGCGCTCGCGAACCCGGTCGACGGCGTTGCTCATGCGCTCCCAGGAGACATCATCGTAGGATGTGATGGACAATCGCGTCCTCGTCCCTCAGAGTGCCGCGTCGGTAAACGAGACGGAGACCGACGTTCCCGGAAGCTAGCCTGAAGGTACTGTCACGCGAGCAGTCCCGCGCGGAGTGCGGAGGGCCGCTGGTGTTTCGCCGGCACATTCAAGCATCACTCTGGCCCTTGAGGAACCGCGCGGCTACAGCTGGAGCAGATGCTGCGCCTTCGCACCCTTCACGGCGCCGACAGCAATAGACGCGTCGAACGTGACCAGGCGTCCCCCGTTCTTCACCGCGAGCGCCAACAGGTACACATCGGTCAATTGCCGCGGTCCATGCACGCGCGTTACGTCTATCAGGCGCTCGTCGAGCAGGCTTTGGCTATCCGGCCAGAACTGATGAGTGCGGTTAGCTGTGGCCGCGCGAAGGCGCTGCACGATCTCGAGCACAGAACGCGCGTTCGGGTAACCCGGGTGCGACATGATGCGCACACAGCCGTTCTGCGTGATGGGGCACGATGTCCAACCATCGCCGGCATGGTCACCGAACCATGCAAGTGCGCTGCGATGTGAGCTGTGATCGGCATCCAGTAAGGCGATCAACACATTGACGTCCAGCAACGAGCGCATCAATAGACGTCGTCGTGGCGTAACTGATCAATCAAATCGTTGGTGACAATGCCACCGCGTCGCGCGAAGGGCTTGAAGCCGTACACCGCCTTCCGCTCCCGCACCGCGGACGGCTGGGGCGCCGTCAGCGCCTGGCGCAGCAACTCCGACACGATCTGCCCGGTCGTCTTCTGCTCGCGCTGCGCGCGCTCCTTGGCGGCCCGGAGCACGTCGTCCGCAATATCAAGAGTCGTTCGCATGCATCAGATGCTATTGCATCACGCATCAGATGTCAATCACGTCCCATCGCTCGCTCTACCCACCAAGTGATCCGTTCCTCGAAGGTCGTTAGGCGTAGAAACGTTTGGCAGAGGCGTGATGGCTCGACGAGGGCTACGGGCGGCGGCGCGCCCGCAACCATGCATTCTGCCGGACGGCCCGCTTCTGTTCCGCCGCTCGGGACGCGGCATCGAGCCTTTCATCGGGCCGACTCCCTGCCATCACCGTGGCGAATCGGATCATGCGATTTGGCTCGGCACCGTCCAAAATGCGGAGAGCAACGCGCGTAGTACTATCCGTGAGGGCGCGCCAGATCCGGGCGCCATGCTCCGGTGTCGCCAAGCGCGGTGCACCGAAGTATCCAGGCCACTGCGGCGCCTTGGCCAAGCGAATGAGGCCCTCCATGCTGCTATCCGCCTGATCGGGAGCCGTGCGAAAGCCAGGGCGAACCAGCGATGGGGTGAGGAAGGTGAGAAGACTCGTCTCATCCATGCCCGCGTGCATCGGCAGACCATCCGCGCGTTTCGACGCTGGCGCCTTCTTCCCTTCCAGCGCTCCGATGACCCGCAACAGGCCAGCCAGATGCACCATCCGGCCGCCATATGTCGCCCGAAAATAGTCGCCAGCATCATCGAGGGCACGGCTATGGTTTGGGCCACCATGAAGGTGAACGACGAAAATCCAGCGAAACCCCTGGGCACCCAACTCGTCGCCCAGGTCCATGAATACAGCTCGGAGCGTCTCGAAGCGGACCGCATACGTGCCCGCGAAGCTGAAGCTTCCGCCGATGTCATTGGCAGCCGAGTTGCCCAGGGGGATCGGCGGAAAGACCACCGCCTTCCAGCCCGGACGCGCGACGATGGCAGCGGCGAGCGAATCCGCGAGATGCTCGTTCAGGAAGCCGTCGCTGTAGCTCGGTAGGTACGGACCGTGTTCTTCCAGAATCCCCCCGGGGAGAATGACGGCCGTCTTCGCACGGTCCAGTTGGGCGAAGTCGGTGGTGGTCATGGTCGCGGCGCGCAGCACCTGCCCCTGCGCGGTCGCCAGCGGGAGAAGGGTGCTGCACAACAGGCCCCGACGGACACGATCGATCAATGCCATGCGCACACCTCCGTGTCTTTGTCCGTAGGGAGCCCTTACTGTCCCAAGTTCACATGCAAGCTAGTCACGCAGATGTGGCGGCGGCGTCATCTTTCGATTGCTTGTCAGATGCACCAATCGTTAGGTGACACGCGCCAGGATGCCGGACTCACACAGGACCGCCGATTGGACAAAGGCGTGGACCAGCGGCGGAAGTCGATCCGTGAGCGCCGCGCGCTCGGGCTGAAACAAGGTGGCGACGAAAAATGGATGCTCGTCAAGTTCAACCGCGCGGACTTCACCCGCAGTGTCTTCCGCTGACACCCGCAACGGTCCGCCGACCAGAACGGACCGAAACTCGGGGTTGAGCCCGTAGCGGCAGCGATAGTCCTCGACTGCCTCGGCGCACCCGTATGCCTGTGCAATGCGAGAGCCGGCGCGAAAGCGTACCGTATCCGTCGCCTCGACAAGCGCGCAGGCGAGCGGTGTAACTACAACCAGTCCGATTAGAATCGACGTCGTCACGGCCGAAAGAGCGCCGCATGCCCGAACGCGTGTCCCGACCGCCCGTGCGGCCACTGCTCGCGCTGGAACGTGACGCCGAGTTGTCCATCAGGCGACTTCAGGCTCTCATCCCACGACAGGCGACCGGTGGTGGAATCCACTCGCGCCATCAGCATGCGATTTTCGCCACCATTCTCTGCGCCGACAATAAAACGATTCGAGTGTGGGTCCCGGGCAAGCCAGTGAGGTCTGAACACGGAGTCCGCCACGAGTCGCGAGACTTCGACCGGGTGCGCGGGATCGCGCACGGCGAGCGCAACGATCATGTGCACGGCGCCGACCGCCATCAGCCAGTAGTGCCCCACAACCAGCGGAATGCCGCACGAGCCTTGCTGCTCCGGAGGAACCTTGAACGAATACACGTTGGCGATAATCGGATGGGCCTCTTCCAGCGACGTCACTCGATAGAGGCCGCATCCGTAAGAGTTGAAGAGGATCGATCCATCGGGCATCACGCGGGGCTCGAAGGGCAACTCGTGTCCGTGCGGCAGCGGCGTGCCGTCAGGCAACGCGGCCTTGGGCACTTGGGTCGTGCCAAGCAACTTGAGATCGGATAAGCGCCACATCTGGATAACATCGGCGCTCGTGTCCTACATCATGAGCGCACTCGTCACGAGGAGGCGGTCGATGGCAGGCAGGACGGCGAAGGAGTAGGGACGAATAGGTAAGGTGACGGTCGAATCGGCCGCGCTCGCCGAGCGCAGGAGTGCCCCCGAGGTGTCGACCTCGGCGATGCCGCCGTGGCCACCGGGCAAGGTGGAGTCACCGACGACTGGGCTCGGGCCGTCGCTCCGAAGGAATCCAATGAGCACATGGCCGTTAGGCAGGCGCACCATGTCGTGCGGAAATCGAAAGGGAGCGACTCGCGGGAGTTGCCGCACGAGTCGCGGATGCGCGGCGTCGGCGGTGTTGAAGAGGAAGATCTGCTCGTGATGATGCCCGTTCGCGAACAGGAGCTGCGTCGAATCCGGGAGCTGATACTCCAGATGATGCGGCAAGGTACCCTTCATCCCCACCGGTTCGGTCGCGACGACCTGGCCATACGTCGGGCTCGCAGGCGCGATATCGACGACGGCGAGAAAGTCGGAATCCTGCTCGTCCTTGTCTCCCGCCCAGATGTATAGAAAGCGCGAGGGTGCAGGACCGGCACCGGGCCGCCCACAAGCGAAACTTGATAGGAGGACAACCCACAGCATGCAGCTCATCTGACCTCTTGTGCTACTGATCATGTCTCGGTCTGTCGAGGTTGTAGGAATAGCATTTCAGCGTTCGATGCGGAAACGAAGACGAACTCAGCGACTCGGCGCGCGCTTTCGTGGAACCGCCGACTCGACGATGAACACGGAGTCCCAGAACAGCGCGACCCTACCGTCGGTGGCGATCCGAAAGCGCAGGTAGGCGTCCAGCCCGGGCACGTAGTACACGCCTCGCTCCACTCCGAACGCGTCGTACTCGACCCTGTTTAGTTGGACGTGCAGCTGCCGGCCTTCGCGACGGACGATCAACTCGCCGATCGTGGGCACAAGGTACTCCCCGGTCGGGTTCTCGACGACGTCCGCGACTTGCGGCGCCTCCAATCTCTCCGGGGCGCGGCCCTCGCCAATCGCTACGAGCGCCCGAGTCAACGCGGCCTGCAACCACGTTGGCGGCGCGTCGTTGGCGACCCATGCAACCGACAGGTTGCGGACATCATCCGCGTAGGCGAGGCTGAAGAACCCATTGTGATGGCCTGTGTAGTATCGCCGACTCCCGTCGCGCGATGCGTACCAGCTTCCCGGTGTGATGCCGGTCGTTCGCCCGTCGTCGAGGCGCCCGGGGGTCATGGCTTCCTCAACACGCACCGGACCCATGAGCCGCCGATATCCAGCGGCCCAGCGCTGCAGCGCTGCTGCCGAGAGATAGATGTTGGAGGCACCGTAGAACGCCTCAAGGTCGTACGCATCGTGGGCTTCCCACCCCGTTGTCGTCCGCCGATACCCCCGAGTGCGGTCACCCGGCCATTCGGCGAAGCGCGCGGGGCGCACGAACGCCTGAAGCTTCAACGGAATCGCGAAGCGCTCGTCAATGAACTTCGCAAATGTGATCCCCGTGACGCGCTCGATGACCATCGCCGCGATGTCGAATGCCACGTTGTCGTAGGCGAATCCGGTGCCCGGAGGGAAGCCTGGGCGTGGCAGGTCGTTCACCATTACGGCGAGGTGACTTTCGTTGGTGCGGGGCTCTCCTCTCGTCACGCGCGGTTCGAACCACTCGTAGTCCGGCAGCCCCGCAGCGTGGGTCAAGAGATGGCGCACTCGGGTGGTCGCGTGCGGAAATGTCGGGAGATAGTTGCGGACCGGAGCCTCAAGATCGACCCGCCCTTCCGCCGCCAGGAGCAGCAATCCCGCGGCCGTGAATGTTTTCGCGATGGACGCTGCATCCGTCGGGGTATGAGGCGTGAACGGCACCCGCCGCTCACGGTCGGCAAAGCCGAAACCGCCAGCGTAGATCGCCTGGTCTCCGTGGGCGATGACCACCGCGCCCTGAAACAGATTGCGCCTGACGAGGTCCCGTAGCACCGAGTCCGCACGGGTTGTCGCGTCGGCCGGAGCTGGGCGCTGCGCGAACGCACTGCCGGCGGTCAGGGTCAGGAGTGAAAGCCATCCTATAATCGTCCGCAGCATCTCTCCTCGGGTCACGGTGTCGGATGAGCATCTAGAACAAAGCAGCCGGTCACCAGGTGGAGAGGTCATCGAGCACGACAGGTACGTCCATATGCTCGAGCAGGAGTTCGAACCGGTGCTGCTCCTGCTTCTTGAACACGTCTTGATCCGGGTACAACTCCTTCGCGATCGTGGGCGCCCCTGCGAAGTTCTCGAACGCCGTTACCGCGTCCTTCCAAACGATGGAAAAGCGCATGTCCCACCGCCCAGCTTCGCGCCGTCGCTGAGATTGCGGTCCTGCGATCAATCCTGTGCACTTGTCAGCGCTCCGTTTACGAGTGAAAGGGGTGCCGCGCTCGTTATGCAGCAGCCACGCGGCGCTTCGTGGACGCGGGGCGTCCGGCGGCATCGGTGTTCAATGGCTTGATCTTCGCAATCTGCCGAGCGGCGGCCGAGTGCGAGGCGTGATCGAGATCCCACGCCAACTGGAGATTGAGCCCGAACTGCTCCTCTACCCCCAGGAACCGCTCCAACCGCAGCGCGGTGTCGGCCGTCATGCTCCGCGCGATGCGTGGGAATGCGAAGCATGGACGACTCTCCTAGTGATAGTCCACGATCTCGACGGCCTGCGGTCCTTCTGGTGTCCAGATGAAGCAGAGCCGGAACTGCCGGTCGCGGGCGAGTCAATTGGAGCGAGCGCAGCGAGCCATTTGGTTTCATCACGACCGCGCCTTGATTGCGGCGATCACCGACTCGGGAATTCGCGCGATGGTGATGTGCTTGGGGCCATCGCCGATGGGCAGTCGCAGAATCTCTCGCCGCTCGGGGATCGAGATAATCGACAGGTCGTCGCTCCGAGTGTTCGTGATGAGGCAGACGTTTCCGTTGTCGGCGGTTTCGGCCCACCCCGGGGCGTCGCCCACGGGGATCGTGGCCAGGAGCTTGAGCTCCGGGGCGCTGACTAACGCGGCGTAGTCCGACGCGCGCCCCGCGAGGCACAGCGTCCGGCCGTCATCGGTGAGGGCGAGTCCGTGATGGGGGGCCTCGAAGTCGGAGTCGGCGGCCGTGATGCCCGGCTTCACCGGCAGCTCGAGGCGCCGAGTGAACCTGCGGGCGGCGAGGTCGTAGAAGACGACGGCATGCTGGTTGGCCAGCTGCGCGTACAGGCCTTTCTCGTCAGGCGCGAAGTGCCATGGACGGATGGCGTTCTCGGTAGGGATGCGCTCGCGCGTCTCCAGCGTGTTCACGTCGACCACGGTCACCTGGAACTGCGCGCCTGGCGTCTCGCTGAGTGGGGCCGCGTTGGGAGATCGGGGGAGGCTGGCGAGGGCGCCGATGCTGGTGTTGTACAGCAGCGTGCCGTCGGTGGAGACCTTGTTGTCATGCGGATAGACACCGGTGACGACGTGTCCCGAGATTTTGCCGGTGGCGGTCGCGATGCGGTAGACGCGGTTATCGAGCATCGCCGAGACGAAGAGACTGCGTCCGTCTCGAGTGAGCGTCATGTGGTCGGCGCGGCCGGTGTTCAGGGACGTAGTCCACAGAGCTTTGCCGGTGGCCATATCGAACGCCGCGACATCGCCCATGTAGGCGCGGGAGACGTAGAGCGTCTTCCCGTCGGGGGAGACGTCGGTATCCTGGGCGTAGTTGGGTGCCCCTGGGCCCGAGGCTTTCACGCGGGCCGGATTGACGTCGATCCGGCCGACGATGGAGCGCGTGGCGACGTTCAGCAGCGCGATCGTGGCGTCCTGCGAATTGGCCACGAGCGCGATTTCCACCGATGAGCGCTGCGCGGGAGCAGGAGAATGGTTCACGCAGAGCGCGACGAGGGCGGCGGTGATCCCTTTGAGTGCTCGTGTCATGGGTGTTCCTCGTGCATCGGGGTTAGTGGTCCGCGTTGTTCGTTGCGTCTCATTCCGTGGCGTAGCACAGAAGCTACGCACACAAGGCTGCAACGCCAGAAGTCGGCCTGGGCATTGCGGGTGACGATGAAGCGGCCCGTGGTGCTCCCGCTGGTAGTCGTCGTGACGGCGTCACAGGTGATGAGGTCTTCCGCGACGCTACCCACCAGTGTTGCGACGGCGCTGGACGGGTTTGAACGGGCGCGTACGGCGTCTACATGCCGCGTTGGTACGGCGCGAGCTGCCTATCGTCTGCGGTTCAACCGCAGCCACATCCGACCGAGCGAGCGGAGCGAGCATGCAATACCGTGGCCGTCTGTTGCAACCACCGGTTTGGCAGCCCCGCGGTACAATCTAGGGACATGGTTCACACGTGTCCGGGGACATGGTGCACACTGTCCGAATCCCCGTCGGAGAGCTGGCGATGCCCTGGCTGGAGACCGATCCCATGGTCGAGCGGCATCACGTCGCGCCGGACCTCGCGAGCGGGTGGTGGACGATGACGGCGCGGTGGGCACGATACGGCATCCGTCGCAACACCGGCTACCACTGGCGCGAGCGATTCCTCGCGCGCGGCGTGCCGGGATGGCTGGCGCACCGTCGCGCGCCGCGGTCCTCGCCGAACGAAACCTCGCCGGAGACGATCGCCCTGATCCTCGCCGAGCACCCACGCGACGGTTGGGGCGCGCGCAAGATGCTGACACGGCGGCAGCCATTCGATCCCACGGTCGCGTGGCCGGCCCGCCGCACGATCGTTGATAGCCTCGCGCGCCATGCTCGCGCGCCATGATCGCGTGCGACGGCGACGGTCGCGCACGCCCTGGACGCATCCGGGCGCGGCGCCGCTTCAGACGACCGCACCCACTCAGGGGTGGACCCTCGATTGCACCGGCCACTGCCGCACGCGGGATGGCATCGACGGCTATCCGCGGACGATCGTCGATCACTGCAGTCGCTACGGGCTTTGCTGCCAACGCGTTCCTGACGTGCAGGCCGATGGGGTCCACCGCGAGCGGCGACGTCTGTTCCGGCAACACGGCCTGCCCGACGCCATTCGCCGCGACACCGGCGCCCCGTTGGCGTCGCATGGCATGCACGGATCGAGGTCCGTCGCGTCAGCCGCGCGGGCACCGTTCGATGGCACCACGGGCAGCAATTCCTCCGTCAGGCCCTCAACCACGAGACCAGTGGCCTCCTGGAAGTCCAGGACGGCATGTGGCACCTGATTTCCGACGAGACCCGGCTCGGTCGCTTCGACGCGCGCACCCGCACCATCACCGGCGCGCCATCACTCCAGAAAGACTGTTCACCATGTCCCCGGACAACGTGTCACCTATCTGCCCGACTGTTCATCTTCGACTCGCACTGCTTCACCAAGTCCAAGCTCCTGCAGAATCTGGTGCAGCTCCCCCGCGAGATTACCTGCGGTGTCGGCCTTCACTGTGACTGTGAACTCCAGGCCAATCCGGAGATCGGAACCAGCCCGCAGCTTCGGCAAAATCTTCGTCCCGAGACGGTTCCAGACCTCGGGCGGAACGGTTCCGACGAGGCGCAGCGTCTTCGTTGTGGCGCTAGGCGCGGACTCGGATCCCTGTGCCAGACTCGGCTCAGCCGCGGTGACGGGCCCGGGACCCGACTGGAGACTCGGTCCCAAGCACGGCCTCCGGTAAGACTCCCGTCTTCAGCGCCTTCGCCGAATCCTTCCGAATCGACGGCAGTCCATTCCGGCGGGAGCTGGGCGCGCCGCTCGAAACACCAGTCGCCGTAGGCCTTGGCGACCTTCTTCCGGATCTTCTCGCTTCCGAGGTCCTGGAAGAGACGCCGCCGAACGACCTCGCTGATCTCGGTCTCGTCGTTGGCGATGAGGTCCTTGGCAACGCGCCGCACCACCTTCGAGAGCTTGTCCTGCCACTCCTGATCGGACGCCGTCATCTCGACTTGGCTGCGCGGCAGACTGATCACCGCCGCGCCGTGCGTAGTGCCGGTGGTCGCGACCGTGAGGTTCTGGATGAAGGCGTGGAAGGATTCAGCGCTGGCACGGTGGCGGTTCAAGTAGTTCAAGACTTCATCGAAGAGCAGAAGCACCGGCGCGCCGGCTGCCTCGAATACGCGCGCAATTGAGTCGGTACCGGGGGGCGTGGTCTTGGCCGAGGGGCCAAGCGCCTCGACGCCCTTGTCGCCCGCGAGCTGACGGGCGATGTCGATCCACGGCGTCTCGCGCCCCGGCTGCGGGTCCCCAGGCGTTGCCCACAAACACGGCGACC
>Ga0163151_10003452_pt1 | contig 22746 bp, 22 predicted proteins | sample OliLakLV19MP5IB2_FD_145596 | JGI IMG/M metagenome (GOLD analysis project Ga0163151, IMG submission 145596) | Freshwater microbial mat bacterial communities from Lake Vanda, McMurdo Dry Valleys, Antarctica - Oligotrophic Lake LV.19.MP5.IB-2 | ecosystem: Environmental > Aquatic > Freshwater >... | reverse complement strand
GGGGAAAGGGCGATACGAAGGTCGCGGCGGTGGTGCCGTTCTACGGCGTACATGATTTCAACGCGCGGACAAAGTCGATGGGGGCGATTGGGGATAACGTGGAGAAGTTGTTGGAGATTACCGCGCCCGGCCCGGCGGCGGATGAGAAGATGCGGGCGGCGTCGCCGATTACCTATGTTCATAAGGGTATGCCGCCGTTCCTTATGATTCACGGCACGGCGGACAAGGCGGTGCCGTATGACCAATCGCCGTTGATGTGCGCGAAGATGAAAGAGGCGGGGGTGCGTTGCGAAGTCTACACGGTGGAGGGCGCGCCACATGGCATTGGACCGTGGGAGAAGGATCCCGCGTTTCAGAAGTATAAGGAGAAGATGGTCGAGTGGCTACGGCAGACGTTGAAATAGAGCAGTTGTCCTCCACGCAGCAGGCGATGGAGATGGAGAAGCAGTATGTGCTGCAGAACTATGCGCGATATCCGCTGGCGCTGCGTCGCGGGAAGGGGACGTGGCTATACGATTTCAACGGGAAGCGCTACCTGGATTTGATCGCCGGGATTGGCGTGAATGCGCTGGGGCATGGGCACCCTAGGCTGACGCGCGTACTTCGGGAACAGGCGGGTTTGTTAATCCACTGCTCGAACCTTTATTACCACGAGTATCAGGGCAAGCTGGCGGAGAAACTGGCGAAGATCAGCGGTTTGCAGCGGAGCTTCTTTTGCAACTCGGGGACGGAGGCGATGGAAGGCGCAATCAAAATGATGCGCGCGCACGGCAACGGGATTTCGAGCGGCAAGATTGAGATTGTGGCGCTGGAAAATTCATTTCATGGCCGGAGTTTGGGCGCGCTGTCGATAACGGGCCAGCCGAAGTACCGCAAGGATTTTGAGCCTCTGCTGGCGGGACCGCGGTGGATCAACGCCAATGATATGGCGGCGCTGGAAGCGGCGGTGAATGAGAATACGGCCGCTATTGTCTTAGAGGGCATTCAGGGCGAGGGCGGGATCTACCCGATGTACGCCGAATTCCTGCGGAAGGCGCGGATCCTGGCGGATGCGCACAATGCGCTTCTGGTATTTGACGCGACACAATGCGGCGTGGGGCGGACGGGGAAGTGGTTCTCGCACCAATTGATTGCGCCCGATGTGCAGCCGGATGTGATGGTGACGGCGAAGCCGCTATCCTGCGGGCTGCCGCTGGGCGTGGTGATGTGCAATGAGCGGGCGGCGACGGCGATCAGGCCGGGGATGCATGGGAGCACCTTTGGCGGTGGTCCTCTAGCGTGCCGGGCGGCGCTCGAGTTCATCGACATTATGGAAAACGGACTGCTGGAACAGGTGGGCCGCGTGGGTGAGTATTTCCGCGCGGGGCTGCGGGAATTGCAGACGAAGCACTCTTTTATTAAAGAGGTGCGGGGGGCGGGACTGATGATTGGCGTGGAGCTGGACCGGCCGGGGAAGAACTATGTGATGCGGGGGATGGAAGAAGGGCTGCTGTTTAACGCGACCCATGAGACGGTGCTGCGCTTCCTGCCGCCGTACATTTTGACGGAAAAGGAAGTGGACCGGGCGCTGCGGATTCTGGGCAAGCTGTTCCGCGTGGTGAAAATGTAATTTGACGGATGCGAATGATTAGTTCAGCGTTTACCGCCGAAGCCCAACTCGAGCAGGCCGGCGCTGATGAACTGCACGGCGAGCGCTGTTAGCAGCATTCCCATAAGGCGCGTGAGAATGTGAATACCGGTTTCGCCCATGTAGCGGCGGACGCTATCGGCGGCTTTCAGTGCCCAGTAACAGGACGCGGCGGTGATGGCGAGCGCGATGAAGATGAGCAGGAGTTGCCACCATTCCGGGCTGGGGCCGATGAGGACCATGACCGTTGAGATGGCGCCGGGACCGGCGAGCATGGGCATGCCGAGAGGGATGATCCCGACATCCTCCTTGTGCGAACCCTCCTCGGCTTCGCCGGGCGCTTCGTTGGTGCTGGGGCGTTTTGCCTGCACCATGTCGATGCCGATCAGCAGCAGGATGAGACCGCCGGCGACACGGAAGGCGGGCATTGTTATGCCCAATAGTTTGAAGACCTGAGCGCCGATGAGGCCGAAGCCGCCGAGGACGAAAAAGCAGGTCCAGGCGGCGCGCTTGGCCATCCGTTTGCGGTGCGCATCGGTGTGACCCTCGGTCATGACGAGGAACGCGGGAATGGAGGCCACCGGATCGACCAGAAAGAGGATGGACGATAGCGTGACTGCGAAAAATTGCCACGAGTTAGCGACGTCTATCGGCACTCTTATATAATCGACCATTGTTTGCTCGAGGCCAAATAACTCCGACGCAGTGGCGCACGTTGATCGCCGCGATGCTGGGCTGGATGCTGGACGCGCTGGACGTAATGTTGTATTCGTTCGCGCTGCTATCGATGCAGAAGGAATTCGGGCTCACTGGGGCGCAGGCGGGGGCGTTAACAACCGTGACTCTGTTAGCGGCGGCGGTGGGCGGGACGCTCGCCGGGGTGCTGGCGGACCGGTTTGGGCGGACGCGCGTGTTGATGGGATCGATACTGACGTACTCGATTTTCACGGCGATGATTGCGACTTCGCACTCGTTTTTTGAGTTGCTCATTTGGCGGTCGCTCGTCGGTTTGGGATTGGGGGCGGAGTGGTCGGCGGGGACGGTTTTGGTGGCGGAGACGTGGCCGGCGGAGCATCGGGGAAAGGCAATTGGATTGACGCAATCTGGCTGGGCGTTGGGGTATCTGGCCGCGGCGGGATTGGCGGCGTGGATACTGCCAACGTATGGGTGGCGGCCGTTGTTTCTGATCGGGGCGTTGCCGGCGCTGCTAGTACTGTGGATACGGAAGAGCGTGCCGGAGCCGGAGACGTGGATTCAATCGGAAAAGTTGCCGGCGGGCGAACGATTCCGGCGGATATTCTCGCCGCCATTGCGCCGGTACACGTTTGTGGCGATCGCGATGTCGAGCCTGGTGCTGTTTGCCTATTGGGGCCTATTTACGTGGGTTCCGGCGTATTTGGCGACGCCGTTGGAAAAGGGCGGCGCGGGTTTGAGCATTGTGAGAAGTTCAGCATGGATTGCGCCAATGCAGGTGGGGGCGTTGCTGGGATACCTGTTGTTCGGGTTGCTGTCGGACAAGATTGGACGGCGGCCGTCATTTGCGATGTTCTTGACAGGGGCAGCCATTGTGACGATCTTGTACGGCGGCGCGGCGCGGAGCCCGCAGACTTTGTTGCTATTGGGGCCGCTGGTAGGCTTCTTCGGGCATGGGTACTACAGCGCCTTTGGGTCCATACTAAGCGAGCTATATCCTTCGACGGTAAGGGCTACGGCACAGGGGCTTTGCTACAACGGGGGGCGCGTGATGAGCGCGTTTGCGCCGGCGGTGATCGGAGCGCTGGCGGACCAGCATGGGCTGGGAACCGCATTGACATTGACGGCGGCGTTCTTCCTGGCGGGCGGATGGCTGGTATTTGCACTGCCGGAAACGCGCGGGCGGGAACTTTCCACTTCGTAAGGAAAGCCGAAGGCTCATTCCTTGACGCATTCCCTCGAAACCGCCGGTGACCGTCACGGCTCCGGCCTTTTAGGCGAGCGGTCGTCAACAGGGAACGGGTGACCTCCAGGTCAGGGCCGTTTCGCCGGGTCCAAGGATGCGGATCAGCACGCCGTCGGCAAAGAGCAACGGCACACGCTATTCCCCGGCGAAACACGGAGAAAATGCCGGTCCACCAGATCCGGTTCCGAAGGGACCAGCGCGGCGGCATGATCCGCCGTCCACACGGTCTCCAGCATTTCGCGGCCTTCGACATCAATGGCGCGCCGCCATATCCAGATCCGGTGGACCAGGGCGGACTCCGTTTCCCGAACGGCAATTCGCTTCCACAGCATGTGCTTATCCTCCTTCCTTTTCTAAGTTCAAGGCCTTCCAGCCCGCGTCAATCTCCGCCATCACGCCGGGCCAAAGTTATAAGCCATGCCGGAAACTTCCCGGATGGCATGTTCCACTTGGCGCAAAGCCGTGACCCAGAAAGGCAGCGGCCCAGAAGGCCCCAGTTTCACCGATCGCAGCTTTACGGGCCGCTAGGTGTCATGAAGCAGGATTCGAACCTGCAACCCCGGGTGTTCAATGACCCGTGCTCTACCATTGAGCTATTCATTGTCGGTAGGTTAACGATAGTACCGGCGGCCGGTACGCAGTTACTCATTGAGCCTGCGCCGCGCAGTTACAAAAACTGACGCCTCGGGACCGCTGTTCCATCGTTAACACGCTTGCGAGTCACGTGGTTAGCGTGACAATTCCAGTGCCGCGTCAGCCGCGCGGCAGAATCCCTTGAACCAGGCAGGATGGTCGCGCGAACCGGAGTATATTGTTGGTGAATTGATTCGTGCGCATCAAGAGGTGTTCCTTGTCAAAAGACTTTTTAAGAGTAACATGGATTAACACCACATGCAAGAGGTGTATGTGGTTTTTTCTTTGTTTCGTTGTGGCGTTGGCAAGTCCTTCGCGGTTGCTGCTGAATCAGGACGGCGGTAATGAATCATTTGCCGGCGTTGGCCGATTGCGAATCAACGCGGCATGCACCGCATTTCTCGTGGATCCCGGCGCTTCCGCCGGCAGTCCTGTCTACGTTTTGACCAACGGCCACTGCGTCCTTGGCGCGTTGCGCAATGAAGTCGCGACCGATGTCCAGGTCCCGGCGGGAAGTGTCTTCACGTTCCAATACTTTGTCGACGCTCCTTCCCGCCGCGAATCCGTTGCTGTCCGCGCGATTCCCTACGCGACGTTGAAGGGGCTCGACCTCGCCGTCATCGAGATTGATACAACCTGGGCAGCGCTTGCCGCCGCAGGCATCCGTCCGCTTCGCCTCAGCGCCTTCGGTCCGCGTCCCGGCGCCCCTGTCTTCACGATCGGCGCGCCGGTGAATGGCGTCCCGGCCACCGAGGCGTGGCTCCGCCGGTCCGATTGTACGGTCGCCGCCATTGTCCAGCTTGCCGAAGGACCATGGAAGTTTCACGATGCCGCCCGTCTCGCTTGTGGCGGCGTCTTCGGCGGCGCATCCGGTTCCCCTGTCCTCGACGCCCGGACCGGTGAGGTCAACGCCATCATCAACACCTCGACGCAAGGCCAAATCTATTCCTCCGGTGACAGCCGCGCCATCACTGTGTGGCTCGCTGGCCAGCGGCTGCCCGGAACAACCGTTGGCGGGGTCGCCTTTGATATCCCCGCCAACTTCCCCTACCGCGGCTATGTCCCCGTTCAATTCGAAATAAACGGCGTCCGATCCAACATCGCCTATTTGCACCTTCGCGACGAAGGCATCTAAACCCGCCGGAAACCATCGCCGGTCTTTGAAAGCCACTCGTTCATCAACCGCCGATGGTCATCCAACGCCGTTCCCCCGCGGCTGGCCAGATTGAAATTTTCACCGGGATCGGTTTCTAAATCAAACAACTGTTCGGCCCGCGCGCCGGAGTTGAAGAGTATGTATTTGTGGCGCTTGGTCCGCAGCATCCGGCCTTCCCGTTCGGCCGTGCCGTAGCGGAGTTCACTGGTCACGAACGGCCTTTCAAAACCGGTGGCAACATTCACTCCGCACATGTCTTGCGGCGCCGGGATTCCAGCGAGCGCGCACATCGTCGGAACGATATCGGCGAGCGTGGTCAACTCCCCGTTCACGCCAGTTGCCACCCCCGGACCGGCGACGAAAAACGGCACTCGCAATGACTCTTCATAGAAGGAAGCCTTCTGCGCCCAACGATGGCCGCCCAGGCCTTCACCATGATCGCTGGCGAAGACTATGACGGTATTTTGATCCTGGCCGGTTTCGCGAAGAGCCGCCAGAACTTTGCCGATCTCACCATCCACCTGTTCCACCATCCGGTAATAATCGTGCAGATAAAGCCGGACATCGTCGCGCCGCCAATCGCTCGCAATGCCGACCGCTTGCGACATCAAGTCATAGCCGGCCGTCCGGTGGTATTGAATCGCTTCGGGCTCATTGGGATCGACGGCCATGTTCATCGGCGCGGGCGGCATTACCGCCAATGCCGGGTCTTCACGCGTCCCTTTGTGCCGGCGGATCCAGTCGCAAATATCATGCGGATTCATGAACGACGCGACTAGCAGAAACGGCCCTCCGGGCGAGCGCCGCAGCCACTCCGAACAGGCATTGGATAGCGGCGCGTCCATGTCTTTCCCCAGCGCCGAGCCGCCGATGATCTTCGTGAATCCGGTCATGCCGTCGAACGATTTCGGCAAGTGCCATTTCCCGCCGTAAGCGGTGTTGTAACCCGCCACGCGGAACAGTTCGCCCATTGATGGCATTCCGGCCGGAATCGGTCCGCCGTTTCCCATCACGCCGGTCTCATGCGGCATGCGTCCGGTGAAAATAGTCGACCGCGACGGGGAGCAAACCGGGTAGGGGCAGACCGCGTTGGTGAACACCGTGCCCCGCCGGGCGATCGAATCCATGGCCGGCGTTTTCAGCCAGGAGTTGCCGCAGCCGCTCCAGGCGTTGTGCGTCTGCTGGTCGGTGAGGATCACCAGGAAATTCGGCCGTTTCGCCGCGCCGGTTTGCACGAAAGGCGCGGCCAGCATGGATCGTCGCGTCACGCTTCCACCTTTTGTTCCTTCCCGTTCCAACGCATCCGCCGCCCTTGCTTCATTGAAAGATTCGCCAACTGCACCACCAGCGCGGCTTGGAAGCCAAGAGCGATTGGCGCCGTTGGCGGTTGCCGCGTGCGAATGCATTCCAGGAAATTGCGCACGTGCAACTCGGTGGCGAACCCGAAGCCGCGCGCCGATTTACGCTCCAGCAAGACATCGTCCTCCTTGCCGGCGGCGTAGACGCGGCACGTGTCCCGCCCAATATCCATACGGGCTTTGTCGCCATCGAGTTGGTTCAATTGATCGTTCTTCGACGCATAGCGCATGGCGGCGTAATTGATGGAAAACACGCCCAGAAAGTCTTCGGGGTACTCCGCGGTGACGACCACGCTATCGGCCGTGTCAACGCCCGCGCGATGCGGCCTGCCGCCAGCCGCGGTCACGGACAATGGATAGGAAGCGTTCATCAACATGTGGATTCCGTCGAATACATGCGCGCCCTGATCGGCGACGATGCCGCCGGCATAGTCGGAATACAGACGCCATTGGCGAAACCGCGAAACATCCAGCGGGCGCCGCACGGCCGGCCCCTGCCATTCTTCCCAATCGAGCTTGCCCTCCAACGGCGCGCCCGGCCCGCCGGCGATTTGCGTGTTCAACCAATAACTGCGGACCATGCGCACATTGCCCAACGTGCCAGCCGCCACCAGCTCCCGGCCCTGTTTGTAAAGGTCGTACGACCGGCGCTGCATTCCCACCTGCACAATTTGTTGCGATGCCTTTTCCGCCGCCACCAGCTCCACACCCTGTTCCGGCGTCTGGCAGAGCGGCTTTTCGACATAAACATCCTTACGAGCGGCCAACGCGTCCAGCACCATACGATGGTGCCAATGCTCCGGCGTGGCGATCAGCACGGCGTCGATTGACCGGTCGGCCAGCAGATCCTGATACCGCCGCACGGCCCTCGGCGGCTCGGTCTGCCCCTTGCGCACTACGCCCAGCGCGCGTTCCAGATTCGGCTCATAGACATCGCAAATGGCGCCTACACGCAGGCCCATGTCCTTTTGGAATTCCGTCATCACATACGTGCCGCGTCCGCCCGCGCCGATCACGCCGAGCGTTACCCGCCCTTCGGCGGCAAACGCCGCGCCCGCCCCGCCCATCCAGAATGTCCTTCGTTGCATACAGCAGCAACGGTATCGCATTTTGCGTTACCGTTAAATACAGCAATGAAAGCGCTACTACTCAAGGAATACATGAAGCTTGAGGTGACCGAGGTTCCGGAACCGGAACTCGGCCCTGAAGATCTGCTCGTCCGCGTCCGCGCCTGCGGGATCTGCGGCAGCGACATACACGGAATTGATGGCTCCACCGGTCGCCGCATCCCTCCTCTCGTTATGGGCCACGAAGCCGCCGGCGTCATCGCCAAGGTTGGCAGCGCCGTCACCGACTGGAAGGTGAACGACCGCATCACTTTCGACTCCATGATTTCCTGCGGCAAGTGTTCCTTCTGCCGTTCGGGCCATATGAATCTGTGCGATAACCGCATGGTGCTGGGCGTCTCCTGCGGGGACTATCGCCGCCATGGCGCATTTGCTGAATTCGTCGCCGTTCCTCAGCATATCTGCTACAAATTGCCGGATGAACTGCCGTTTGAACATGCCGCGCTCATTGAGGCGGTGTCAGTAGCTGTCCATGCCGTCGAAGTCACGCCAGTTCGACTCGGAGACACCGCCGTCGTCGTTGGCGCGGGGATGATCGGCGTCTTGACCGTTCAGGCGGCGAGGAACGCCGGGTGTACGACTGTTTATGCGGTTGATCTCGACGACGCTAAGCTCGAAATGGCCGTCAAGCTCGGCGCGACGGAGGGCTTCAATCCGAAGAACTGCGATCCCGCCGCTGAGATTCTGAAGCGGACCAATGGGAAGGGTGCCGACATCGTGCTGGAAGCCGTCGGCGCGACGGAGCCCATTAAAACCGCGCTCGCCTGTGTCCGTAAGGGTGGCACGGTGACGCTGATCGGCAATATCACGCCGAAAATCGAGTTGAATCTGCAATCCGTTGTCACCCGCGAGATCCGTCTGCAAGGCACGTGCGGCTCCAACGGCGAGTATCCGGCTTGTATCGATCTGCTGGTCAAAGGCTTGATCAAAGTCGATTCGATTATCAGCGAGCGTGTCTCATTGGAAGACGCGCCGCGGGCTTTCGACCGCCTTTACAATCACGAGCCGAATCTGATGAAGGTGATCGTAAACCCGTGAGCAACCCCACCCCTTATTTCAACCTTACGGGCCAAGTGGCCGTCGTCACGGGCGCCTCACGCGGACTGGGTCAATACTTCGGCCGCGCACTGGCCAGGTCCGGCGCCGATCTCGTTATCACTAGCCGCCGCAAGGAAGACTGCGCGGAGTTCGTGAAGGAAGTGGAATCCCTCGGCCGCAAAGCGATCCCGGTGGAACTCGACGTCCGCAACTTCGACAGTATCGTGAAGTTCGCCGGCGAAGCCGAGGCGGCGTTCGGCAAGATTGACATCCTGGTCAATAACGCCGGCTGCAACGTTCGCAAGCCCGCCGTTGACATCAGTTGGGACGAATACAATCTGGTGCTGGAAACCAATTTGCGTGGGACGTTTTTCGTCGCGCAGCAAATTGCCAAGCGTATGATCCCGCGCGAATATGGGCGAATCGTGAACATCGGCTCGGTCACCAGCGTGTTTGGTTATGCAGGCATCGCGCCGTACTGTGCTAGTCGCGGCGGCGTCAAACAGCTCACCATGGCGCTGGCCGATGAGTGGGGCCGGTTTGGCATTACGGTCAATTGCCTGGCGCCGGGCTGGTTCCGTACGGAGCAGAACAAGGTGCTCTACGACAACCAGGAATGGCTTGAGTACCTGAAGGATCGCATTCCGGTTAAGCGGCCGGGGGCGCCGAACGATCTGGATGGGGCGGTGGTGTTCCTCGCTTCCGAGGAAAGCCGTTATGTGTCCGGGCAGACGCTGTTGGTTGACGGCGGCATTTCCACCGGGGCGACGCGGGCTTCGGTGCAGACGAAGTAGTCCGTTTCAAGAGTTCGCCCAAGTATTTGGTGGCAGTTGCGCATGGACATTTCCAATGGTGGCAAGCAGTGCTTCATTACGAGGTGCCGATTCCCCCAAAGCAACTCGATCCGAACCGCGCCGTTCGCGACTGATTTGGATTCAGCATCAGAAGGCGCATTGGCTTCCGGTTGCACGGGCGCTCGACCACAATCAAGCTACCCGAACGCTGGCCGTCAACCTGACAGAAATTAGCCTGGAAGTGCGCTGTGAACATAACCAATTATCGGAAGTGGGATCCCTTTCCTTCTGATGTGTTGCTATAGGGGAGAGGCGGCGCGAGGCGATCTGTGGTATTGCTAAGCGATAAAGTGCGTTTTCGCCCGCAAATCCCGCCCTTAAAACTCAAGCCGCAGCCCCAACTTTTGAACCCGCGCGCCGTGTTGATAGTACCCCCGCCACGAACGTCCACTTGCGTTAATGGCAGATTGAAATTGGCCCGATTGGAGAGATTAAACGTCTCCCAGCGGAACTGCATCGCCGTTCGCTCCGTAATCGTGAAGCGGCGGGAAAGGCTGATGTCGAACGTGAAGAATCCCGGACCGTCGAGGACGTTGCGGCCGGAACTGCCGTAGCGGAAGGAGCCGCGCGCGACCAGCGGGAACGCCGCGCGATCAAACCACTCATCCGCTCCGGGCGCGGCCAGGCGGCCGGACGCGATGCGGTCAGGACGTACCGCTTCGCCCAGATCCAGCGACACATTCGCCATCTTCGGCGTGAACGGCGCGCCGGTGTAGGCGCGCGTGGTTCCCGCCAATTGCCACTTGCGGAGAACGATATTCTTCGCAATGCCCGGCTCCCAAATGAAGGCGCCCACCAGGGAGTGGCCGATGTCGAAATCAGACCGTCCCCGCTCCCCGTGCAGATTGCGCGAGTCCTGCGCCGAGGGGAACCCGGCCGCAATTGTACCGCCGGTATTTGAACTCTCATCGATCGATTTCGCGTAGGTGTAAGCAGCGCGTACGAAGAGCTTCTTGCTGAACCGGCGCTTCACCGTAACGGAGCCCGAATTGTAGATGGAGTTGGAACCGTTGATGATGTAGTTGATGGTCTGGAACTGCGGGAACAGGCGCGGGAACGTGCCATCGGCCTGACGAGCTTCCAGCCGGCGGTCCGGCTGATTCAGGTCGAAACGACGGGGCAGATTCGTACCCTTGGAACCGGCAAAAGCCACCTCCAGCACAGAACCCTTTCCGATCTCGCGCTCCGTCGTCAAGCTCCAACTCTGTATGTACTGGCTGGCCTGATTCACGTCCTGTCCATTGGTGGACGTGATACCGCCGACGCGGCGGCGCGCTTCTGGAAACGCGTTCGAAACGGTCAACGCCAGCGGGTTCGATGTGACGGCGGAATAGGTTTCGTTGATGGAGAAAGGATATGTATCGCTGGCTTCATCCAGCCGGTAGAGCGAACTGGTTCTGTAGAAAATACCTAGCCGCCGCGGAGGACAAATTTCGTGCCGCCGCGCGGGCGCCAGGCGAAGCCGAAGCGCGGCGCGAAATCATTGGTATCAGGGCGTACAAGCGTGTCTGGAAGTCCGGCGGCGGAGGCCATGATCACGTTTTCCGCAACGCCGGAAGCGCTGATGCGCGCGTCGAAATCGGGAATGATGCCGCGTCCGGCGATGGCGATCTTGCCGAGGCTCGGGACAAAGCTCGACCACGCGCCGAACTTCTCTCGCGGCGGCTTCATCAGGTCATAGCGCAGCCCCAAGTTGAGCGTGAGTGTGGAGGTGACTTTGAAATCGTCCTGCACGAACGCCGAGTAGTTGGAGACCAAATGATACGGCCCCGCAGCGTCCAGTTGGCGGCGCGACGATTGCGCGTAGCCCATCAGGAAATCGGCGAATGGCTCCTGCGTGAAGCGGCCGAGAAAGGTCAGCCGCCCGCGCGTATCGCCGAAGCCGCGGGAGAAGTATTGGTAGCGCAGAAAGTCGCCGCCGGCCTTAACGGTGTGCTTGCCGCGGATCCACGTCATGTTGCCGGTGTACTGATAGTTGTTGTAACTCCAGATTTTTGGCAGGTCGTAGGCGTGGCCCAGAATTACATAGCCCGACACATCCATCTGCGGCAGCCCCAGCGCCACCGGGTTCTTCAAGCCTCCCGTGAAGCCGGCTTCCGATGACCAGTCGCGGCCCGTGATGGGCCAGCCCTGATTGTTCGTGCGGCGCGAGAAACTGGCGTTGGCTTCCAGGATCAGCGACGGCGAAAGAGTGCGGGTGTAGCGCAGTCCGCTCAGCAGTTCGAAGGGTGAGTTGGAGGAGCCGAACAGCGGGATGAACGAACGCGTGAAGGGGTCGAACGATTCGGTCCCCCGCCACAGCGTACGGGCGCTGAACTGGTCCCGCTGGCTGAAAGCGTGGTCGATTTTCATGCTGAAGTTGTCCCAGTTACTGTTCGGGTTTCCTTGCACCAGATAGTTCAGCGTGCTGCCGGCGAGGTTCGCTTTCGGGTAGTACGCGGGCAGTTTCAGCGCGACGGGATCGAAGCGCGTTGAGGGAATCTGCTCGCCGGGAAATGGCGTATTTCGATTCAGGGGATCGGTGATGGCGAGGGCGCGGCCATTGGCGTCAACGGCGCCGGAGAAGTCGCCGTTGATCATGCCATCGAGCGGCACCAGGCTGCGGCGAGTGGCGCCGGAGATTTGCCGGAGCGATTCCCAACTAGCCAGGAAGAACGTCTTGCTCCGGCCATCGTAGAGTTTCGGAATCACCACCGGTCCGGACACAGTGGCGCCGAACTGATGGCGGCGCAGCTTGGATTTATCGACGTCGAAGAAGTTGCGCGCATCGAATAAATCGTTGCGCATGAATTGATATAGCGACCCGCGCAGACGGTTGCCGCCGCTCTTTAGAATCACGCTCAACACGCCGCCGGCGTAGCGGCCATATTCGGCGGAGAAGCCAGAGGTGATCATCTTGAATTCCTGCACGCCTTCGAGCGGCGGGCTCACCATGGAACCGGTGTTGCGGCGCTGCGTGTTGTTCATGCCATCAATCAGGAAACCGGTGTTATCGGCACGCGCGCCGTTGATGGCAAACGCACCGTCGCCGTCTTCGCCCTTGGGCAGGACGCCGCCGCTTAAATACGCGAGGTCGGAAAAGTTACGGCCCGCCAGCGGCATCTCGCGCAGTTCATCGTTGGTGGTCACGTCGCCGCGCGCTCCGCTCTCGGTGTTGAGCACGGGAGGCGTGTCGACAACGGTGACGCTCTCCGTTACCGCGCCCACTTGAAGCGAAATATCCAGCCGCAGCACTTGATCCAGGGCCAGCGTGAATTCCGGACGGCGGTAGAGCTGGAACCCATCCTGGCGAGCCTCCAGCGCATAGCGGCCCGGCGCCATATTCGGCGCGCTGAAGTCGCCCGTATCGCGCGTGATCGCTTCGTGCGAGTGATTCGTATCGCGGTTCGTCAAGGTTACGCGAGCGGCGGGGACCACGCCTCCGGTGCTATCGGTAACGCGCCCAACAACGGACGCCGACGGCGATTGCGCGAGTACGGCGGAACAGCAGAGCAGCAGCATTGCCGCGGTGAGTCGAGGGAACATGGCGGCATCCTGAGTGCTTAATGGCAGTGTACCTGTAATATAGTGCGTCTGGAGGACGATCATGCTCATCTCCCGCCGTGCGGCGATCACCGCCGCGTTTCCGTTCCTGACTCGCACGCAGGCGCAAGTGCTTCCCGGCATTGTGCGCTTCGATGCTGAAATGGAGCCGCTGGTGCGGCTGATGGAGGTCACGCCGCGGGAGCAGTGCGCGGCGATGGTCATTGAGCAAATGCGCGCCAACGTGCCCTATCGCCAATTGATGGCCGCGCTCTATCTCGCCGGGGTGCGTAACGTGAATCCGCGCCCGCCGGGCTTCGCCTTGCATTGCCTGTTCGTGATGCATTCGACGCATTTGCTAAGCCTGGAAGCGCCATCGGACGTGCGGGGCCTGCCGTTCTTCTACGCGCTTGATTTGTTCAAGGCCTCCCAGGAGCGCGACGCCAGGCAGAACGATTATGCGATGGCGCCACTGACCGGCGCGATGCCATCGGCTGACCGCGCGGGCAGTGAACTGGTCGCCGCGATGGAAGCGTGGGAGCAGGATCGGGCGGAACGCGCCGTGGCGGTGCTGGCGCGTTCGCGCGGCGCCAATGAAGTGTTCGAACTGCTGTGGCGCTATGGAGTCCGGGATCAGCGCAACATCGGCCATAAGGCCATCTTCCTCGCAAACGCCTGCCGGACCCTGCAGACCATCGGCTGGCAACACGGGGAGACGGTATTGCGGTCGCTCGTTCTAGGCTTGCTGGATTTCGCCAAGGAGACGAAGATAAACGGCTATGCGCTGGACGACCAGACATATGGCGTTAACGCGCGGCGCGCGACGGAGGTCTGGTCGAACGGCCCCGCCGATCCGAAGGGGGCGCGCGCGCTGCTGGCCGCCATTCGCGAGGAGCCTCCAGGGGAGGCGTGCAACAGGGCCAAGGGTCTGTCCTCCGCTTCTATTTGGGACGCGGTGCATTTGGCCGCGGCCGAGTTAACTATGCGGACGACCGGAGGCAGCATCATCACCGGAGTCCATGCGGTGAGCGCGGCGAATGCCATGCACTACTCCTGGCAGACGGCGGCCGCACCGGCCACGCGCCAACTGATTTTGTTGCAGGCAGTTGGCTGGATGGGGCAGTTTCGAACGTGGGCGGAGACGCAGAAGGGCACGCGAACAGTGGACATCGCCACCGTTCCCGAAAAGGAAGACTTGCGGACAACGGAAGGCCGCAGGCGCTATATCGCCGAGCAATTACGGCACATCATTCCCAAAGCGAATGAGGTCCACTACTACAAATTTCCGGCGGCGTTGATCGAGGACATTCCGCTAGTGAGCGCCGAATGGCGTCCGCACATAACCGGAGCGATGAGTTGCTATACCAAGGGCGCCGCAGATCCCGAGACGGAAGCGATGCGCCGGGCGCGGGCCGTGTAAAACGGCTACTGCATTGGTTTAGGCGTCCCCAAAAACTCGCGAATCTTCGGAAGGCCCGCCTTCCAGTCCGAGACGCGCACCGCGGGATTATCGAAGCCCGCCCCCCGGGCGTAAGTAAAAATTTGTCCTTCGCCAACCAAGGCGCGAATCGACTTCTCTTTGTCCCAATAGTGCCGGACGCGCGGATCCCAGACGCGCGCCATAGCGTCCGTCGCCGGCGCCCAATCCGTATTGACCATCGGCTGCCAGACGACGTGGGCGTCGAGCGTATCGTTCTCGTATTCCATCAGCAGCGCCTGTAGTTGCTGGGCTGTGGCCAAGTCGGTGGGCGTGGTGGGAGAGAATACGGCGACGATCCGAGTCTTGGAAACGTTCTTATGAAAGGCATCGCGCATCGCGGCTTCATCCGCCAGCGGCCTTTGGCCCACAGGCACCTCTCCGGCAGAGAATAAATACCACCACGCCGAGCCGCCGATGGCGAGCGTCACAATGCCCCACAGGATAAAGAATGTTCGTTTCATTGAATATATTTACCTACAGCGGCGATGCATTCCGCCAGCGGCCGCGAACTCTCAATAACAAGTCCAGCCCTTGACCAAGGATAACTCTCAGCGATCTCGACGACGCGCTCGTCGGTGAGATCCAGTCCCGGATGACCGGCGCGGCGTTTTCGATTGCGCTCCAGCAGGATTTCGAGCGGCGCGGTGAACTCGACAAGGTACAAAGCGGCTCCCAACTCCTGCGCCAAAACGCGGCATGCGTCGCGGTCCTCCGGCTGTCCAAAACCTCCATCGCATATCACGATATCGGTAAACCGCAGAAGGTGCCGGGCCGTCCAGAGGATGGCGCGATAGGCGATGGCCCGGTCCGCCCTCGTGTGCGCAGCGTGGGGCAGAAGAGCTGCGCGGGCGTCGTCCATTTCCAGATGCGCGTATCCAAGCGCGCGGCCGATTGTCGTCTTGCCCGTACACGGCGGGCCGCCGAAAATGACGAGCTTCTTCATGGTGTGAGAATGAGTGTTGCCTTGGTCCGCCAACCCGAAGGGAAGTGCATGGGGAAACTCCGCGCGTTGGAATAGGCGTCCCACTGATCCTTGAAATGGCCGGAAAGCGGATGGCCGCTTTGCCCGATGGGAATGTTCAACAAGCCGCCATGGGGATCGCCAAAATCGACGACCATGCGCATCGACGGACCGACGCGTACGGAAGTCTGTTTAACCGTAGTCGATGAGCCCGAACCGCCAATCGGGCCAATCTGAAAATATCCCGATATCCAGGGAATACCGCGTATTATCGGGTTGGCGATAGTAAGTTTGTTGTACTCGCCCCATTTCCATTTGCGAACGTCCTTGCCTTGGATTCGCGATCCTTCCTCGACGCCTTCCTGCAGCGCACGCAGCAGTTCATGGTCCCAATCGGCAAACCAGCCTGCGGGCCGTGCGCGGAGGAGGTTCTCGATGACGGCAAAGTAGATGAACGGCTCCCATTCCACGATGGAAATGTTGGTGGCTTTGGTGGCGATGGCCCGGCGAAGGTGGTTGGTCGCATAGGTGGCGATGGCCGGCGCGGGTAGCCCGGCATCCATCTGGCCGCTCCAGGAGCGCAGGAGTTCGATCGAGTCCTTTAGCCCAGGATTCGTGCCTTTCTTGCGGTCCCACGCGGCCGTGATCTGTTGCGCGATGAAATGCGAAAACGGCGAGTAGATATCGGCCTGCAGCTTCAACATTTCGTCCGGCCTCCAGTCCTCTTTTCGCGTCAACTCATCAAGAATTCGATTCGCCCGGTAATGCGGGGCAAAGTTGCCGCCGACACTGTACGGATAGTTCTCCGGGAACGGATTCTGATTGCCGCTGACAATGCGGCCACCGGCCGGATTGTAAAACGAGGGCAGTTCATCGAATGGGATGAAACCCTGCCATTCGCAACTGCCGGCGGGGCTGATGCGCTGGCCCGTGCAGCCCTTGCGAATGGGGAGTTCCCCGGTGACTTGCAGGCCGATGTTGCCATCCTTGTCCGCGTAGGCGACGTTGGAAGCCGCGCCAGGGTACTCGCGCAGCGCATCGCGGAACTCCCTCCAGTTACGGGCGCGGTTCAATTTAACCAGCCCGATGTGGAACGGCGCGTTCTCCGCGGCTATCCAGCGCAGGGCGACGGGCTTGCCGGACGGTCCCGCAAAAAGGGGGCCGTGAGCATTGACGAGTTGTTCGGACGGCTCTCCCGCCGCCATCCCTTTTACCGCAATGCGATCCCGCTCCAGCAGCGCCTGGTTCGACGACGGCGTGTAGAGGTCTTGAACATCGAAACCGAGGTTCGTGATGCCCCAGGAGATATGCTTGTTCCGGCCCACGACGACGGCCGGCACGCCGGGAATGGTCACGCCGCTCACGTTGACGCCCGGTCCCTGCAAATGAGTCATGTACCAAACGCCTGGCAGCGACCAGCCGATATGCATGTCGTTGGCGACCGTCGCCTTGCCGCTGCGTGTATGGGCGCCGGACACGGCCCAGGCGTTGGAACCCGGCTGGTGTTCGGAGCCCGTGCGGTCGGGGAAGAGCTGAGCGATCTTGGCGGGATCGCCCTTGGCGTACATCGCTTCGCGAGTGAAGTCGTGTTTGTAAGTGTTGCTCAGCGTCTGCTGCATCATCAGTCCGACGAGCAGGGTGTCCTCAATGCGCCACGGATGGGGCTTATATCCCAGAAGCGTGAACTCCAACGGGAGGCGGCTGGTATGGGTTTCCAGATAGTGATTAACGCCGCGGGCGTACGCGGCGAGTACGGCGCGGTCTTCACCGGTGACCGTCCGCGCGCGCTGTTGCGCCAGGCGGGAGATGCGAAGCCGGCGGAACTCGCGGTCGCTTTCCAGTGCCGCCGGACCCGCGACTTCGGAGAGTTCACCGGCCGCCAAGCGGCGAAACGACTCCATTTGCCAGAAGCGGTCCTGGGCGGTGACGAAGCCTTGGGCGAAGTAAAGGTCATCGGCAGATTCAGCGCGGATGTGCGGAACGCCCAGCGCGTCGCGCTCTACGCTGACCGGCTTGCCAACGGGCGCGTTGATCGAACCGCTCGCCGTTGGCAGCGGCCGCCAGGCGAACCAATAGACGCCGCCAAGCAGCGCGACGATCACGACCGCGATCAGTACGTTGATAGACTGTAGTAGCTTCCGGGCGAACACAATTATTAGTATGGCGGACTCTAGTTACGGATACCGATTTCTGCTGGTCGGCCTGATTGTGGCGGCGAACGGCTTTTTCGCCGCCGCTGAAGCCTCACTGTTGAGCGCCCGGAAATCGAGGATTCAGCAACTCGCCGACGAAGGCGATACTGGCGCCAAAGCGGCGATGACTTTGCTCGAAAATCCCGAGCGGTTGCTCTCTGTAGTGCAGGTGGGCGTCACGCTTGCCTCGCTCGGCCTGGGTTGGGCTGGCGAGGAAACGATTCACCAATTATTGCTGGGATGGATGCAGCCGCTGATTGTTCCGTGGACGGAGGAAGTAATCCCGATATTCGCGCTGATCTTGTCGTTCGGGTTGATGACTTACATGCATGTCGTAATCGGCGAAGTGGTGCCGAAGAACATCGCCATTGAAACGGCTGATCGGTTCGCGGTTCTGGTCGCGCCGATCTTATTGGTTTTCGGACGTATTGCCGGGCCGTTGGTGACGATTATCGAACGGTCGTCCAAGCGGATTTCGAGGCAACTGGGCTTGCGCGGGGAAGGCGAGGGCGGCAGCGGACATACGGTGGAGGAGTTGAAGTTCATCGTATCGCTATCGCAGGATGAAGGGAAGATTCAGAAGTTTCAACAACTGGCGATACACCGGTTGTTGGAATTGGTAGATTATTCTGTCCGGGAGATCATGGTGCCGCGAAGCAACATGGTGGCTGTTCCGGTGGACATTTCCCTGGAGCAAATGCTGGTTTTGCTGAACGATCACCAGTTTTCGCGGATGCCGGTGTATGAGCGAAGCCCCGATCGGATAGTCGGAATTGTTCATTTGAAGGACCTGATCCAAGTGTTGATGCAGCGGGGCGGGATGAAGAAGTTCCACCTGAAGAACATCATGCGGGTACCGATTTTTGTTCCGGAAACGCGCAGTTTAAGCGACTTGATCGACGTTTTTCGCGAACAGAACACACACATGGCGGTCGTCGTTGACGAGCATGGCTCCACCGCGGGTGTCGTAACGCTGGAAGACGTGCTGGAACAGGTGTTCGGAGAGATTGAGGACGAGCACGACATTCGACGTCCGAAACAGGACCATCACGCGGCGGCATTGGAACTGGAGGGGACGATAAATATCCCCGATCTGGCGAACCAGTACGGCGTTGATCTGCCGGCTGATGGCGGATTTGAAACGCTGGCCGGGTACCTGCTTTCGAAGTTGGGGGACCTGCCGCAGGAGGGTGTAGTGCTGGAGGATGTTGGGCGGCGATTCACGATTCTGGAGATGGCGCGGAACCGTATTGCGCGGGTGCGGATTGAGCGGCTGGAAGCGGCGCCGTGACACCCGGGGGAGATGCATGAGCGATCCGCGCGGACTTGATCGCGCACTCCGAACCTTGGAAATTGCCGGTAATGCAACGGTTTTTCAAGGAGCCGATTAACGCCTGCTGCACCTACACGGCGAATGTGCGCAGTATCGCGAAAAAGAGTGGCGCCGAGTTTGCTTTCTGGGGTGAGAAGTAGCGAACGGCGCTGACGCGGGCGCTGTGGGAGAGCTGGAAATTTGAAGAGGGCGCCGTGGCGATTCAACTTTATGCGCATTCGGCGAAAGTGCGGGTATCGCGAGTGGAAGATTCTCACGCGTTGGCTGGAGAAATATGTGCGGAACTGGGCGCTTTGCGATGGGCTTTGCGCCGATGTGTTGGGGGCTATGCTCATCGTACATCCGGAGTGGGTGTGGGAGTTAAGAGGCTGGGCTGGTGGAACGGAGAAATACCAGCGGCGGGCGGCATTGGTGACTCCGTTAAAAGGGATTCGCAGGGGGATGTTCCGGTCGGAAGCGGAGGAGTTGTTGGGGCTGTTGGCCAATGCCCGCGAGGACATTGTGAAGAAGGGTTTGGTTTGGATGCGGAAGGTGTTGGCGCGATAAGACGGAGCGCTACGGCCGTGGATTGGAAACGAACGGGAGCAGTGCCTGCAGCCGGGAATCCCGCAGATACAAGCCGCCCCAAAGGAGCGCACCGAGGAGCGGGGTGGCAAAATACGGATCGTCAACGCGCACGTGCGTCGCGGTGGCGCCGCCAAGGTAGCCGGTAAGGAGAATTGCGCCGAGCACGCTGGTTCTGGGGATTAGATAAATCACCGTGCAAGTGGCTTCCAGAATGCCAAGGCCGACGGCTTTACTTATAGGCCACCCCAGGTGGGCGAAACCTTCGTCAAACCCTGCCGGCTGGACCACCTTCATGGCGGCTGAGACAAACAACAGCAGCACCGGTCCGGCGCTGAGTGCGCGGCCGATCCAGAGATGTTTCTTCGAGACGGTGGGAGCGAAGTTGTTGGATTCCATGCGTCTAATATTCTGGCACGAGAAGAGGGTCAGCCTGGAGCGAGGATGGCGATGTGGAGTTGGCGGATCCAGGTACGCGGATCGAGAGCGTCGAAGCAGATCTGATCGCCGGTTGATTTCCAGCGCGGGTGGAGATCGCAGCGCAGGTCGGTGGTGATGTAGTTCTCGCCGGACGGGGTCTTCATCGGGAATTCGCCGAGAACTGTACCTTCTTTACGGCCGAGATGATAGAGTATCAGTCGCTTGGCCGGGACTTCGGGAATATTGCGGTCGGTGACGAGAAGTTGAGGATCCCGGCTGAAGCTGCAGTGGCCGTCGGCGTTGAGGAATTCTGGCCCAATAATCTCGTATTCGGGCTTATCGGTGTCCTTGAAAAGCACGTGCCGGACTTTGCCTTCGATGCGGAACGTGGCCATGATTTCGTTTGGGCCGCGCCAGGCAAAGTGGGAGACGCCGCGGGCATATGGGACTACTTCGCGGAGGTCTTTGCCGTCGATCCCGGCGGTGAACATCGCAGAAGTGAGGGATCCCTTCTGGATGGTCCGGGCGAGGAAAAACAAGCGGTTACTGGCTGGGTTGATCACGGTGTGCTGAATGAATAGCGCCTTGTCTTTGAGATCTGGATTTTTAGGCGCCAGCGCTTCGTACACTTGCCTGAGTGAGATGGCGAGGCTGCTCTCGCCAGTCTTCAAATCGAGGATGTGGACGCCATCGTTGTCAGGATGATTGTCGGTGGGATTGGGGTCGCGGGCAGCGGCATATCCGACGACGGGACGGAGGCGGGCAAGGCGGCCATAGGTGACGCAACTGGCATAGCGGCCGTTGGGGGCGACGCTCTCGATGGCGCGGCTGTACGTCCTGCGTTTCCCGGTTTTTGAGGTTGCAGGCGACGGAGACGATTTCGCCGCCCGTGGCGTCGTTGTAAAGAATTGCGTCTGGCTCGGTTGGCGACCAGTTCAGCATGCAGCCTTGCTGCAGATTCCAGGCGCGGGTTTCGGCGATGGGCTTTGTGGCGCCGGTTTTCGGATTCACTTCGACGATCGTGGCCGGTTCGTTGGGCCTCGGCATGCGGTTCTGAAACGTCGACTCCAGGCAGATCATTTTGTCGCCGCGGCGGTTCCACGGGGAGACCGCATAATAGCCGAAGAAGTGATGATTTGGGCCGTTGGTAAGAGTTTGGATCTTAGCGGTTGGTGCGGCGGACAGCGCGGCGACGGACAGCAGCCATTGGCGGCGGGAGATCGTCATGCCAGTTATTCCTTGACACTGATTTCTTTGAAGTAGACGATGGACTTCGGGTCGTGGTTCTGAAGGCCGATGTAGCCTTTATTGGCGCGAGGACCGCGGATCGGCTCATACCACTGCTTGCGCTCGGGGACTGCTTGGCCCTCCTTGTATTCGTTGACCATTTTGCCGTTCAATTTGACCTTGGTGGTGTCCCCTTTCAATTCGATTTCCATCGTATTCCATTCGCCCGCTGGCTTCTGATTACGGGCCATCACCTTACTTATGGAGTAGATAGCGCCGGTGCAGTGCCAGTCGTCGCCGCCCGCCTCGATCTGTACTTCGTACCCGTTGTGGACCCCGTACCAGGCGTCTTTGGGCCGATCCGGCATGCGGATAACGACGCCGGAATTGCCGCGTTCACCAGTGGTTTTGAAGACAAGGCGAATCGTCGTGTCGGCAAATGCGGCGGGCTCAAAATACAGCAGACCCATCCCGCCGCCGGTTTTGAGCATGCCGTCTTCGGTCGTGAACCCAGGCCAGCCCACCTGTTCCCAGCCGGTCATGTCTTTGCCGTTGAAGAGCGGTTTCCAACCGGCGAAGGCCGCCGGCGTTAGCAGGGCGAGGACGAGGATGAACCGCATCCTACTGCTTTTTAGCCTCAAAAGGCCGAGCCTGGCCGCCTTCGCGTTCCGCATTGCCTTTCAGGACATCGCCTTCAACCGTGCCGCTATAGCTCATCTTCATGTCGCCGTTGGGGGTGGACATCATAGTGGTGAACGAGAACTTATTCCCGTCGATTTTGCCGTCCTTGATTTCGCCTGGCGGCGGTTCCATGTCGCCGAACTTCATGGAGAACTTGCCGGTGAGCTTGTCGCCCTCGGCTTTGAGTTCGAATGTTTGGACAATGGTCATCGACTGGCCGTCGCGCTCCATTTTTCGTTCAGAAACCCACTTGCCGTCGATGGGGCCGGCGAGGGCGGAGGCGGCGAGCAACAAGGCGCTTGCGGCGAGGGAAAGGAAACGATTCATAACTGCTCCTGGGCGGGACCGGTCATGTGAATGTCCTGCCACTGGGGAGTATAGCGAATTGGGATGTTAGATCGGGATCAGCTTTAATCCGGCGAGATCGTCGAAGTCACGGTGGTTTGCGGTGACAAGCCCAAGTTCCCATTGTTCGGCAATCGGAATCTTCTCAATAAACCGGGGGGGGCGATTACGGAGCCCCCCACGAAGGACTGAGATTAATCGTTTTGGCTCGTTGTTGGATCAGTTCCGCCAGCGAGGGCATCTGCCGCGCGCCACTGACTCGGTCGTGGATGTATTGAAAGAAGTTCAC
>Ga0163151_10003451_pt1 | contig 22747 bp, 18 predicted proteins | sample OliLakLV19MP5IB2_FD_145596 | JGI IMG/M metagenome (GOLD analysis project Ga0163151, IMG submission 145596) | Freshwater microbial mat bacterial communities from Lake Vanda, McMurdo Dry Valleys, Antarctica - Oligotrophic Lake LV.19.MP5.IB-2 | ecosystem: Environmental > Aquatic > Freshwater >... | reverse complement strand
ATATTCGGCCAGCACTACGCCGACTACGACGCCGAGCGAGCGCTGGCCGAATATCCGGAGTTCGACGCCATCCTGAAATACCCCGGCGAGCGCTTCTTCGCCGATCCCGAATATCTCGCCACCCTCGGCGACGCGCGCGTCGTGCTGCGCGAGGCCCATGACCGCGGTGGCGATCCGCTCGAGCCGTTCTATTTTCTCGACGGCATCGACGTCCGCAACTTCGACGGGTTTCTCGAGCGCTGTTTCGGCGACGGGACCTGGCAGAACACGTTCGGCGTCGGCGCGGGGACGCGCTCGTTCGTCACCAGCATGGGCTGCCCGCATCGCTGCATTTTCTGCACGAGCAACCCGGGCTGGCGACAGACCGGCCGCAAGCTCTACCGGCCGATCCCCCTGCCCCGCCTGACGCACTGGGCGTACCTCCTGCGCAACGTGTTCGGGGCGCGCAAGCTGATCGTGCTGGACGAGATGGTGAACGTCCGGACGGATTTCGAAGCGATGCTCCGCATGCTGAACGCGCTCGACTTCACCTACGATTTCCCGAACGGCATGCGCGCCGATCATCTCAGCCGCGAAGCCATCGCGCTGATGAAAGGCCGCGTCGGGATGCTCAGCATCTCGGCCGAGAGCTCGACGCAGGAAGATCTGAACGGTCCCATCGGGAAGGGGCAGCCGCTGGAGGCGATTCATCGCGTCGCCGCGTGGTGTCACGAGCTCGATGTCCCGCTCATGAGCCACTACATCATCGGCTTTCCGTGGGAGACGCCGGCCCACGTGACCGGCACGCTCGACATGGCGTGGGAGCTCTACGACCGTTATCGGGCGTGGCCGTCGATGCAGTTCGCGACGCCGATTCTCGGTACGGCGCTCCACGAGCAGTGCGTCGCGATGGGTCTGATTCCGCCGGAAGGCATCGACCTCAAGGACGGCGCGCTCTTCCAGCACCGCCCCTGCTTCGTTCCGCCCGGCTGTCCCCCGGGATACCTCGAGAAGGCGCGTGCCGCGTTCGACATGAAGATCGCCGCCCGCGAGGCGCACAAGCTCATCATGAACATCACCTACAAGTGCGCCAACCGCTGCGTCTTCTGCGCGACCGGTGACCGCGTATCGGCCGCGCTCGGGTGGGACAAGATCGAGGAGATTCTCCGGCAACACCGCGAGCAGGGCACGGATCAGCTCGACATCGACGGCGGCGAGCCGACGACGCACCCCCGGCTGGTCGACGCCATCAGCCTCGCGCGCGAGATCGGCTACCGCTCGATCAACCTGACGAGCAACGGACGACTGCTGCGCGACCGCGCGCTCGCCGAGCGCGTCGTGAACAGCGGCATCACGCACCTCCTGATCTCGCTGCACGGGGCCAGCGCCGAGGTGCACGAGGCCGCCACCGACTCACCGGGCAGCTTCGTGGAGACGGTCGCCGGCATCGACAACGTCATGGCGCTTCGGCCACCGCACGTCGACACCGGCATCAACGTCACGATCGTCAATGCCAACGTCGACCACCTCATGCCGCTCACCGCGCTCGCGGTGTCGAAGGGCGTCTCCAAGATCAACTTCCAGTTCACGACGCCGTTCGGCCGTGCCTGGGAGGATGTGGTGCCCCCGCTGCAGGAAGCCGCGAACGCGGTGATGCGCGTCATCGATCGCTACGCGGACGAAATCCAGATCCACGTCATCAATGCCCAGTTCTGCGCCTTCCCCGGCTACGAACGCTGGGTCACCGGCGATCTGCAGAAGATGGGTCGCACGATGGTCTTCGCCGCGGATCCGCGCTTTCCGGAGCAGGTCAATCTCTACGAATGGCTCGGGGCCAAGCGGGAAAAGCAGGCCGTCTGCGCAGCATGCCCGTGGACCACCGTCTGCGAGGGCTTCCAGGTGTTCGTCCAGGAGAAGCCCGACATGCGCGTCGAGCGCGCCCGCCCCGTCGTGGCGATGGCATGAGCGCGACCCTCGTCAAGCTCCGCGACGAGTGGTTCGAGTACGCCGACGTGCTGGTCGACGTGATGATCGGCTACGCCTGTAACGTGCAGTGCGACTACTGCTCGATCACCGACGAGATGCGGAAGGAGAACATGGCGACAGCGCCCGTCATGGCGTCGCTCGCCGCTGCACGCCGCCGTGGCGCCACGAAGGTCGCCTTCGGCGGCGGTGAGCCGACCATCCGGCAGAGCCTCCTGCCGCTCGTCCGCTGGTGCCGCGACCGCGGCTACGGCTCCATCAAGATCCCCTCGAATGGCTTGATGTACTCGTATGAATCGTACGCGCAGGAAGCGTGTGATGCGGGCATCACGGATTTTCACATCTCGTTCATGGCGCACACCGAGGAGCTCTACGCGCGCATCATGGGGAGACCGGACGCGCTGGCGTTGGTGACTCGTGGTGTGCGCAATTTGAAGGCACTGGGCCATACGCCGATCGGCGATCTCATCATCAAGCACGACACCTGGATGCACCTCGGCGACATCGTCGAGCACTGGGCCGGTCACGGCATCGACACCTTCAACCTCTGGCTCGTGTCGCTCAGCGACCGCAACCGCGAGAATCTCGAGTCGCTGCCGATGGTGTCGGACATGCGTGCTGGCATCGAGGCCGCGTTCGAACGCGGGAAACGCCTCGGTGTCACCGTGCGTTCCCGGCACATCCCGCGCTGCATGCTGCCCGGCTACGAGGACCACGTCGTCGACCTGCGCGAAGACAAGGTGCTCGTCGTGACGCCGCGTGCGACCTTCGCGCTCTGGGAATCGAAGATCTCGCCGAACACCTACGCCGAGAAGTGCAACGGCTGTCGCTACCAACATGGCAGCTGCCTCGGCCTCCGTCGCGACTACCTGGATCGCTGGGGCGACGAAGAGCTGCGGCCCACCTATGACTCCGCAGCGGCCCCGGCGGCATGACTGCCGATCACGCGCGCGCAGCGTGATCGCCACCGCGAGGCCATCGCTTCACCACCGCGAACGCGCTCACTGGGCCGCAGATTGATCGCCTAGCTAAGGAGTGCTAGCTAATAAAAATGCGTCAAACGGTCGCCAACATGCACGAGGCCAAGACCAAGCTCTCGCAACTCGTCGAACGAGCCCAACGCGGCGAAACGGTCTACATCGCTCGCGACGGCAAGCCGGCCGTTCGGCTGGTGCCGGTACATCCCCGGCGCCGCCCGGCCTGGGGTGCCTTCGCGGGCGCGATCACGCTCGCCCCGGATTTCAACGCACCCGTGGACGAGATCGAGCGGGATTTCGAGGGCCGCTGAGTCGTGCGCGTCCTCCTGGATACCTGCACGTTCATTTGGCTGGTCAGTGCCCCCGAGCTCGTGCCGAAGGATACGCGGGCGTTCCTGGAGCGCGAGCCCGACGCGATCCTGGTCTCGGCGGCAAGCGTGTGGGAGCTCGCCATCAAGCGCCAGCTCGGGAAGCTCAGCGAGATCTCGTCCTTGGCCAGCGACCTCGGCACGTTCATCCGTGAGGCGATCGACACCTACCTGTTCGAGGAGCTCCCGATCAGTGGGCGTCATGCCGTCCTGGCCGGCGAGCTGCCGCTTCATCACCGGGATCCCTTCGACCGCATGCTGGTTGCCCAAGCACGCGTCGAGGAATTGACCATCGCGTCGCCGGATCGGGCGTTCGACGCCTACGACGCCACGCGACGGTGGGACTGACCCGACTCGCGTGCCCGGCCGGTACGTAGAGCAGGGCATCGACTTCGATCGATCCCTCGGCAAGCCGGACGGCACCACGCTGCCGCTCTCCGAAGCGCTGGAGTCCGGAACATCGTGAAGCTGGGACATCGCGTGAGGCGCCTCCCGGCCCGGCACGCCGAGCAGTCGAGCGGTGCCGCCCGAGCCGCGCTCGGCTGACCTCCTGAGTCGACTCGGCTGGGGCGCATCTCGATGAGGGCGACGTTCTCGATGGGCTCGGTCCGCTCGTCGTGAAGCGGGGCCTGCTCACGACGTCCGCACCGGCGTCGTCCAAATCCGCTGCGGCCGCGGAAGACGACAGAAGTGGATGTCCGCTACCGTCTTGCCCTACGGAGGCGCCCGGGCTGCACCGTTGCCAGGCGTCGCGACCACCGTGAGCTCCGAGACCGACCGACACATCGAGATCCGGCGGAGGCTCGTGACCGCGCTGGCTGCGGCAGCGCTCTTCGGTCTGTGGATGCCCTTCTTCCTGCTTTCCGCCTATGCCACCCCGGCGCTCGACGACTTTTTCGAGGCCCAGTGGGGCGATCGCGACCGTGTTGCGCGCGCGCTACCTGGGCTAACGACCGCGTGCTCGTCGTGCCGCGCATCCGCGGCATCCCACGAGCTACCCGGACGATCTCCTCTCCGACGCGTACCGCGACGTCTACACGAACCTGCACATCTTCGACGCCGCCCTCATGCCATATGCGAAGGTCGCGTTCGTCGATGCGGATCTCCTCCCGCTGCGCTGCTTCCATCATCTCTTCACGGTGCCGGCGCCCGCCGCCGTCATCGAGAGCGTGCACCCGACGAGCCAGTATGCGTACGTCCGTCACATGCACGGCGTGCGGCACGGCGCGCCCGTCCCGTCGGCGATCCTCGAAGTCGAGTCGAGCGACGACGTGACGGGAGGCATCAATGCCGGGCTCCTCGTCATCGCCCCCGACCGCGCCCGCTTCACGGACATGGTGGCGCGGCTCGCGCGGCCGATGGCCGAATGGGGACCGCACCATCGCGCGCTCCACGACGCGGGTATCCGTTACGGCTTTCCGGAGCAGCACTTCCTCCAGGTCGAGCTCCAGCACCAGTGGATCGCGCTCGATCCGCGCTTCAACTGCATGCGCATCGACGTGCCGCACGCCTTCGGCGTGCACCGGACGATCGGCCGGAAACCCCTGGCGGAATCTCGGCAATCCCGGGAGGAGCCTCAGCCAGGGGCTGTGGTCGATCGCGTGGGAGACGCTGCGGCTCCATGCGCCCGACCTCTGCGCGGTGCTCGAGGCGCGGGGTGCCGTGGGCGACGCCCCCCGCTGAGCGCGCATGCTCATGCACCGCATGGTGGCGCTCCTCGGTGACGACGACGACCGGTGTCTCCGCCGCATCCGTGACACTCCCGGCGTCACCCTCGACGCGATCGAGTGACGGCTCGGCGCGCGACCGGGCACCCCGCCGTTCTCGCCTGCATCGGCGTTCGGTACTGCTCACCCGACGAGTCGCGTGGGCCTAGCCGAGTCCCGGTTGCCTGGAGTGGACGCTCGGCCTCGACGAGCTCCGGCCGCGTGCCGCGGAGGTGGAGCGAGCCAACCGGCGGAATCCGGCTCGGCACCGCCGGTCCTGACGGTGTAGGATCGGCGATCTCCTCGGCGATCCTGCGTGAGGTCGGTGCTCGGACATTGCGCGAAGTTGCTTGCCGGCCCAATCGGAGCTGCGCTACAGTCCGGCCCCTACCTGTGAGCCGGCGTGGCGTCCCGGCCGAGGCGTGAAAGGAAATCGGTGCCAGCTCCCCCCTTCAGCTCGCATCACCGACCAGTCGCCCTCAGCGCACACTCGCGTCGCGTACTGAAATCTCCCCGACACGCTCGGGCGTACGCGGCACTGACATCCGCCCATGACCCGGCGGCGGCTCCGGCCGCGTGAGGACCATGACCACCCTGAAAATCGAAACCCTGGATGCAGCAACGGCGACCCTGACGCTCTCGCTCGACGTCGGCCTCTACCCCCGCGACGTGCTGTATGCCGCCGCCTACGTCTTCCTGGACCGCGCGTACGTGCTGCTCGACAGACAGGACTCCAGGTTCATCGTGCGCTTCCGCGGCAAGCGCGCCCTCGAAGAGGCGACGTTCCGCGCCATGGCGGGTGAGTTCGAGAACGAGCTCCTCGCGCAGGCGCTGCGGCACCAGGTGTTCGACGCGAACCAGCGCATCATCGAAGACGTGGTCGCGGTCGCGATCGCCGGCGCGTCGGCTGGCGCCGAACCCTACGTGGGATCCGACGCCGAGCATCCTCATCTCGTCGATCCCGGAGATCCGGCGGACGGATTCGTCGCCGACGCGGCCGGTATCGGCCGCCCGTGGGAACCGGAAAAGCAGGGCACCGAATGACGGCGAGCGCTCCCGACGCGGTGACGGTCCGCTTCCACCGATCGCTGTACACGGAACCAGCGATCAAGGAAGCGGCGGAGACCTTCGCGGAACTGGCCTCGTTCGCCATCAGTACCGACGCCGAGCACTACGTCGTGGAGCTGAGCGCGATCTCGCGCGACGTCGACGGCGACGTCGTCGCCGAGTTCTGCAATTTCGCGCTCGCGAACTCCGCGCGCGGCCAGCGGAGCAGTCATGCTTGAAGGCGAGCTCCTCCCGCGCGGCCGTCAGGTCGACTTCACGACGCTCACCCCCTCGAGCTGGAAACCCGGCTTCGCGACCCCGTTCAACCAGCGGATGATCGGGGCGAAGGTCCTCATCACCAACGATTTCGGCGACTGGCTGTTGCTCACGACCGACGAGTTCCGCTCCTTCATCGAGGGACGACCGCAACCCGGCGAGCCGCTCCACCACAAGCTCCGGGAGAAGAACTTCATCGCGGACGCCGTAAACGTTCAGGCGCAAGCGGAACGCTGGCGACGGAAGAAGCAGTACCTCTTCCACGGCCCGACCCTCCACGGGATGGTGCTGACGCACCGGTGCAACCACGGGTGCCAGTACTGCCACAGCTCGGTCGTCGGCATGGAGCGCTACGACACCGACATGTCGTTCGAGGTGGCCGAGCGCGCCGTCGACGTCGCGTTCCAGTCGACTGCGTGGGGCATCACGATCGAGTTCCAGGGCGGTGAGCCCACCGCCAACTGGGACGTGCTGAAGCACATCGTCGAGTACGCGACGCGGAAGAACGTCGCAGTCGGGAAGGTCCTGTCCTTTGCGTTGGTCACGAACCTCTCGCTCATGGACGACGACCGGCTCACGTTCCTGCTCGACAACAAAGTCCAGATCTGCACGAGCCTCGACGGACCCGAGGACCTCCACAACAAGATCCGGATCTTCAAGGGCGGCAACAGCCACGAGCTGCTCGTCGCGTGGATGAAGAAGATCAACGCGCGCTACCGCGAGATGGGCCTCGACACGAACCACTACCGGGTCGAAGCGCTCCCCACTCTGACGCGGCCGAGCCTCACGCGTTGGAAGGAGATCGTCGACGAGTTCGTATCCCACGGTTGCCGCGCGATCTTCCTCCGCAAGCTCGATCCATTTGGCTTCGCCGCGAAGAGCGCGAAGACGCTCGGCTACTCGATGGACGAGTATCTCGAGTTCTACGCCAATGCCGTCGACTACATCATCGAGCTGAACCGTCAGGGCGTGCAGGTGATGGAGCGCCACGCGGCGATCATGTTGAACAAGATCCTGATCGACGAAGAGCCGAATTATCTCGATCTTCGTACGCCCGGCGGGGCTTGCGTCGGTCAGCTCGGCTACGCGCCCGACGGCGGCGTCTACTCGTCGGACGAGGGCCGCTTCGTCGCGTCGATGGGCGACGACATGTTCAAGATCGGCACCGTGCACGACAGCTACCATCATCTGATGACGAACGCCGCGACGCGCGCGCTGGTGATGGCGGGGCTGAACGATGCGCAGCCCGACTGCGTGTCCTGCGTCTACAAGCCGTGGTGCGGCCAGCAGGTGGAGTACAACTACAAGGCGCAAGGGAGCCTGCACGGGCACATGCGCGACTCCAACTGGTGCAAGAAGCACAAGTCGATCTTCGACTACCTCATGCACAAGCTCGAATCGTCCGACGACCGGGATCTGGAGATGTTCCGGCGGTGGACGACCAATCGCACGCTCGATCACTTCATCGTGCAATGACCGGTCAGCACCTCGTGCTCTGCGACGGCCCTGGCGGCGATGCCCGCGCGTTCCGGGCCGCCTATGCGCGGTATCTCGCGAGCTGCTGCCGTGAGCTCGTCGCGCTGGGCCCGCAGCTGCCACCGGCGCTGCGTGGCGCCCATGGCCGCATCGCCGACCTGGTGCAGCACGCCCTCGCCATCGACCAGGGCCAGCTCCTGCACTGCTTCGCGTCGCCCACGGTCGGAACGCCGCTCCGCTGCCTCGGACTGCGGAACGATCTGCCGGAATTCCAGACGCGGATCGACGCCGCCGCCGCCACCCTGTTGCCGCACCTGCTCTGCGAGATGACGCTTCGCGGCCTCATCGGCGAGGGGGAGGCCATCGCCTGGGAGCACGGCGCCCCGCGCCTCCCGTCGCTCGCGCTCGAGGGCGAGATCGTCCCGCCCACGTCCGCCACCGGCTTGGTGTTCGCCGCGACGTCCATCGCGGCCGTCGCGGACGGCGCCGAGATCGCCCGCCTCCCGCTGGATCCCGAGGGGATGCGCGCCGCCTGCGAGGCACCCGGCGGCTTCCGTTTCGAACGCCGCTATCACCCGGTCGGCGCGGTCACACTGTTCGCCACCATCGATCAGAACCCGATCGCCGCCTTCGAGGCGCATCCGGACAAGCGCGGCAATACCGTCGACCTCGCTGATCGGCCGGCGGCGGAGTGGGTCGACGTTCTCGATCAGGCGTTCGCGCTCGTCGAGACGTTCCTACCTCCGACGTTCGCCGAGATGCGCCTTGCGCTGCACGAGGTGGTCCCCGTGGGCTACGACGACACGCGCCATCTCTCGGCGTCGTACCGCGAGGCGGTCGGCACGATGTACCTGACGCTGCACCCGAACGTCATGACGATGACGGAAGCCGTCGTGCACGAGTTCCAGCACAACAAGATCAACGTCGCGTCGTACGACCTCGGCTTTCTCGAGAACGCGTTCCACCCGCTCTACCCGAGTCCCGTGCGTCCCGACCCCCGCCCGCTCTGGGGCATCCTCCTCGCGGTGCACGCCTTCCTCCCCGTAGCGGAGCTCTACCGTCGCATGCGCGACGCCAAGCACCCGCTGGCGCAGCAGTCCGGTTTCGAAACGCGCCTCGCCGCAATCGATCTCAAGAACCACGAGGGCATGGAGATGCTCCGGGGTCACGCGCACTTCACCCCGGCGGGCGCCGCCCTGTTCGGCGACCTCGAGACTCTCGAGACGCGCCACCTGGCAGAGCGGACCGCGCGTGGCCTCTCGAACGTCGCGACGGAAGTGCATCTGGCGTGAGGTGGAAACCCTCACCGTCCCACTGCCGTGCTTGGGCGACCGTGCTACGCGGGGATCGCTTCGCGAGTGTCGCGGGACGCCGGTGCGGCAGGCCGCTCGCGCAGGAGCTCGACCAGCGCCTCCATCACGACCTTGACGCCACCGTCCCCCGCCGGATCGGTGGGGACGAACTCGACCCCGACCGTCGACTTTCTGCCGCGTGCGCCGATGGCGAATCGCACCTCGACGCGCGCGCCATCGGACCCACACACCGCCAGCACGGCGCTGCTCTCGGTCGGCCAGCGCAGCGGCTCGGCGCGCCATCCGGGAACGGCGAGCTCGCCCGCCACCCGCTTGGTGAGGGCCGTGACGCGCTGACGGCCGCGCAGCAGCGTGGGATCGCTCGCGGCGTAGGCGGCGAGCACGGGGGCGGAGGCGCCCACCGACGTCTCCGCCAGGCGCGCATGCACCCATTTGAGCAAGGTCGCGAGATCCTCGTCCGGCACGCCAGCGTCGACCTCGATGTCGACCTCGTACGCGTCGCACGTGATGATGGGCGCACGCCCCCGGCCGGGTGCGACGAGCACGAAGCGCGTGCGCGCGCCGGCTTGGTGTACGAAGGCGATCTCGATCCGCCGCCGCCGGTCCTCGCTGCTCTCCTGCTCGATCCGCCACGAGGGAGGCAGGCTCCGAGCGGCGATGGCCGCGCGCAACGCGGCGAGGTGCGGCTCGACCAGCAACACGAAGTTCCGTCGCTCCGGATCCATGGCGAGGAGCGCCTCGCGGCTCACGGGCTGGAACTCATCCTCGCCGTGGAGCTTGAGATAGACGCGGAATATTCCCGTGCACCGCGACTTGAAAACACACGCGTCGCAGCCGGGAAGGTACGTGCGCAATGAGCCGTGCCACTCGTACTTGTTCATCGCCTCTTCGAGACCGGTGGCGTCGGCCGACTTGGTTACCGTCTCCTGCCCGCCGTGATGGATGCGCGAGCCCCACTTCGGCAGGATGCAGTAGGGAAGATTTCCGACGTTCACGTCGAAATCCTGATCCCAGCGATCGAAACCGGCGAGCATTTCGTCGTAGTACGGCGCCATGTCGGAGTACCGTGGCATGAGCTCGCGGAGGTATTCTTGATCGCGCTCACCCGTGCTCTCGGGCCGGACGATGTCGATGTGCAGCTGGCGGACGCCATACTGCGCCAGCAGCTCGGGATACGCCGGCAGCGACCGATAACTGCGCTCGTTGACGCACATGTTCGCGGTGACGAGCTGCCCGCGACGCTGGAGCTCACCCAGCCCGTAGAGGATGCGCTGGAACGAGTCGGCACGCTCGGTCGTCGCGACGTGCGCCTCGTCGGTCGCACCTTGGATCGAGATGCGCCACTCGAACCGTCCGAGCGCCACCACGGAATCGATGAATCCGGGGTGCGGAAACATCACGCCGTTGGTGAAGATCACGATGTGCTCGAAGCCGAGCTCCACCGCCTTGCTCACCGCTTCGAGGAAGCGCTTGTGGGTGGTCGGCTCGCCGCCGAGGAACGTCAGATGATAGGCGCCAGCGGCACGGGCGGCCTCGAGCGCCTCCAGGATGGGCTCGAGCGGCACTGCCCGGGCAATCTTCATCGCGGTCAGCTGACCGCTGGAGCAGAACACGCAGCGGTTGTTGCAGAGGTGGCCGAGCTGGATCTCGAACTTGTGCCCGGATCCCGAGGTCGTGACCGTGGTGGCCGCGCGGCGATCTTCCTCGGTGATATACGTGCCGGCGGCCATTTCGGTGGCGGATCGTAGTTGCCATGACTGCTGCTGGCAAGGAGTTTTCGCAGGTAGTCGCCCCGCGCCTCTTCAAAAAGAAGGTGCCGGACGCCGAGCCCGTCACGGCGCTCAGCGCTGCCCTCTTCCGCTTCGGGGAACAGTGCAACAACGACTGCCCTATGTGCAGCAACACGGGGGAAGCCGCACTCTTCTTCCATCCGACCGAGATCCTCCTCCAGCGCGCCGAGTTCCTGCGGCGCTCCGGCTTCAAGCGCGCGGTCGTCACCGGCGGTGAGCCGACGATTCATCCCGGCTTCTGGACGGTGGTGGAACGGCTCGCCGCTGATGGCTTCACCTGGGACATCAACACGCACGGCCGGACGTTTGCCAAAGAAGGGTTCGCGCTGAGGGCCGCCGGTCAGGGGCTGAAACGCGCGATCGTTTCGCTGCATTCCCACGTGCCGGCGACGAGCGCCATCATCTTCGGCACCCGCGAGCACGCGCATCACGAAACCGTCGCCGGCATCGACCGCCTGGTCGACGCGGGGGTCGGCATCACGCTCAACTGCGTGCTCACCCGCCTGAGCCTGGGCGAGCTCGACGAGTACCTGCGGACGGAATTCGCGCGCTACGGCACGCGCGCGTCGTTCAAGTTCGTCTTCCCGACGACGCTCGGCAAGGGCGGCGCCTGGACCGGCATCGCGCTCCGGTACGCCGACGTCGGCGCAACCGTCCGACGGCTGCGTGCGACCGCGCGCGAGCTCGGCGCCGCAGTCGTCTTCGAGTCGTTTCCGAACTGCATTCTCGGCGATCTCGGCGCGACCAACCTCGGGCGATCGGCCTTCGGCGAGACGCACTACCTCGACGACGCGAGCGGCGATCGCATCTACTCGATGCGCCACATCGAAGCCGAGCTGTCCGCGTTCGCCGAAGTGTGTCGGCAGTGCACGGCCCTCCGCGCCTGCCCCGGCATCTCGCGCCAGTACGTCAAGCGTCACGGCACGGGCGAGCTCGTCCCGTTCGGGGCCGCCCGCACCGCGGCCCCGACGCGGCCCGCGGAGCCATTGACGCGGCCCGCGCAGCCATTGACGCGGCCCGCGCAGCCCTTGACGCGGCCCGCGCAGCCCTTGACGCCGCCCGCGGAGCCAACGACGCGTGCCAACTCGTTCAACTACGTTCGCACCGCGGCGGAAGTGCCCTGGACGGCCGAAGCGGACGCGTGCACCGCCCATGCCCAGAGCGCCGGCCTCGCTCCGGTCCGCCAGCTCTGGCTGGTCGAAGCGGATCGGCTCACGCGCTACGTGACGGACACCGGAGATTTCTCGGACGCGGAGATCACGCGGGTGACGTCCGAGTACAGCCATCTCTTCGTCGACCGCGCCGCGCCGGGCGTCCTCGACGATTTCAAGAGCGGCATGCGGCGGGCCCTCCCCGACCCCGTCTGCGCCTCGTGTCCCAACCGCGCCGCGTGCGGCCACCGGTATGGCGTCGTCGACGGCGAGCCGTTCGCGCGGGAAGAGGCCTGGATCGCCGGGTACGTCGGCAATCTCCGCGGGCGCGTGCTCGACGTCGGCTGCGGCGAGCAGCTCTATCGCGACGAGCTGGCGGCCCTCCTACGCTCGCAGGCGATCGACTACACGGGACTCGATCCCGACGAAGAAGGTCTCACCCGACTTCGCACGGCCCTGCCGGACGCGCGCCTGCTGGTCGGAGACATCGAGCACTACGACGACGAGCCTGCCAGCTACGACCACATGATGTGCCTGCGCGCCTTGAACCACGTGTTCGACCTCGACGAGGCCCTGTCCCGGATGGCGCGCCTGCTGAAACCGGGCGGCTCGCTCTTGCTCGTCGAAATGACGCCGTTCGCCATGCTCCGCCGGGCGGAGCAGGTGGCGGCGGCCGACCGCGCACCGCGCGCGGGCCACCAGCACTTCCGCAACCTCGCGAGCGAGGACGTCCTCCCGCTCGTCGCGCGCCACGGCTTACGCGTCGTCGAGCACCATCCGGCGAACCGCGAAACGAGCAACCAGTGGATCCTGCTGCTCGCGCGCGATCCGGCTGCCGCACCCGCTTCCTCGCCTGACGCCACCGCCCACTGATGACGTCCTGGGCGAACCCGGACCAGTTCACGTGGCTGGTCGCGACCACCGTCGCGATCGTCCTGTCGGCTGCCATGCTCGGCGCATGGGCTCGGCAGCGGCCGACGGTCCGCGGGCGCGTGATCGCCGGCTCCGCGTGCGCCGTGCTCGGCGGAGCGCTCGTGCTCATGCTCGTCGCGCCGACCGACATTCCGACGGGATGGATCACGGTCCTGCAGGAGGGCCGCAGCCCGCGGAACATCCGGCAGCTGTACGGGCTCGGCACGCATGCCGGCGCCGGGTTCGACGCCCTGGTCGCGTGGGTCGGCGGCCACGGCCCGAGCGCGTTGCGCGCCGTCGTCCGTGCGAACCTGGGTCTCGCCGTCGTCGACACGATCCTGCTCTTCGTCCTCGCGAGCCACGTGCTGCGCTCGTGGTGGGCGGCCCTCGCGTTCGCCGCGGCCTACGCCTGCAATCTGAACACGATCCAGGCGGCCTTCTCGGAAACGCCCGCCATGGTGTGGACGCTCCACGTCTGGCTCGCGTGCATCGCGGCCGCGGTGGTGTCGGATCGAGACGCTTCCCGTCGGCTGCGGTGGCTCGGGCTCCTGTGCTTGGGCGTGCTGGCGGCCCTGGCCACAGGGATCCGCCCCGAGGCCTTGCTGCTCGCGGTTCCGGCGCTCGCCATCGGCATCGCGCAGGTCACCGGGGGCGAGGCAGCGTGGCGACGCGCGCTGCGCAGCATCGGACGCCACCTCCGCACGATCGTCGCCGGCCCGCTTCCCGTGTTCCTCCTCGTCGCTGCCGGGTTGCTCGCGTTGGAATTCGTCCCGGTCCCAGCGGAATGGCGGTACGCGATCGCGGGGCTACGGCCGCTCAATTTCTCCTTCCTGACGTGGCTGCAGGCGATCACGCTGTTCTTCCCGTTCGCGATCGTCGTGCTGTTCGTGCTCGGCGTGATCCACGGCGTGCGGCATTGGTTCGCCTTCTTCTTGCTGCCGATCAGCCTGCTCGTCCTGCTCAAGGTCTACGCGAGCGGGTCGCATGGCGCGTTCCTCGACAAGTTTCGTTACCTGACGTTCGTCACGCCGCTCGTGCTGGTGCTCGCCCTCTTCGGGTTCCGCGAGCTGACCGCGTGGGCGGAGCGGCTCGCGTGGCCGGCGTGGTGGAAGCGGGTCGCCGTGCTGCTGCTCGTCGCCACCATCCCCGCCTGGAACCCGTGGCAGCGGGAGTTCTTCGGCCGTCGGCAGGAGTTACCCGGCGTGTCGACGCCGGAGTTGTTCCTGGCGCGCAATCAGCAAACGGAAGTGCGCTACCTGCTCGATCTCACCGCGCGGTATCCCCGCTGCATCTTCGTCGCCAAGACGCCGCGTGCGGACAGCGCCTCCGACCCCAAGCCCGGCCATCGCTGGTTGACGTTCGGAATGCCCGTCCGCCGTCTCGACGAACGAGAAGACGCGAGCGGCAGCGCCGTACAGATCGATCAGATCGTAGCGGCGCTCGCTCCCGACGCTCCCTGCGTGCTCTTCTACCGCAGCCTGGATTGCGATCTCGTCGGTTTCGACGGCTGCCACACGGAAACGGACGGGCGAACCCCGCTCGAGGAGCGGGTGCTGGAGAACCTCCCCTATAGCGAGATCTACGAGTACGGCGCGCGCCGCGCGGAGATTCGTCTCGGCGTCTACCCGGTCGTCGTGCGGGATCGCAGTGCCGTCGCGAGCGCGGTCAACGCGGCGCGCTGAGCCGACGCGGAGCCACCACAGGACGTTGACCCGGTCGGCCCTGCTGTGAGACGTTCTCGCGCGTCTCGTGGGAAAGATCGACATGCAAACGTCGTCTCGTCGCGGGCCGGCGCTCTTGCCCGAGTCGCATGCCGCGACGCCCCCATCGGAGCCGCCGAAGTCGCCTGCGCCGGCCGCCGCGCTCGACGGACCACGCCGCTCGGAGTTTCTCCCGCTCTCGCGCCCGTCGATCGGAGACGCCGAGGTCGACGCCGTCGTCGCCTGTCTGCGTTCGGGCTGGATCACGAGCGGCCCCCGCGTCGCGGAGTTCGAGCGCTTGTTCGCCGCAGCGGTCGGCGCGCAGCACGCGGTCGCCGTCAGCTCGGCGACGGCGGGTCTGCACGTGGCCTTCCTCGCCGCGGGTGTCGGCCCCGGCGACGAGGTCATCACGTCACCGCTCACGTGGGCGTCGACGGGAAACATGATCCTCGCCGTCGGCGCGCGGCCGGTGTTCGCCGACGTCGACCCCGCGACCCTGAACGTCGATCCGGCCGCCGTGGAACGCGCGCTGACGGATCGGACGCGGGCGATCGTGCCGGTGCACTTCGCCGGGCAGCCGGCCGACCTCGATCCCCTGCGCGCCCTCGCCGCGCGGCGCGGCGTCGCCGTGATCGAGGACGCGGCGCACGCCTTGGGCACGACGTATCGCGGCCGGCCGATCGGCGGCGGCAGCACTGCCGCCGTCTTCAGCTTCCACCCGATCAAGGCCATCACCACCGGCGAGGGCGGCATGGTCACCACCGACGACGCCCACCTCGCGGACCAGCTCCGCCTCCTGCGCTTCCACGGCATCACGCGCGACGCCTGGAAACGGTACGGCCAGCACGGCAGCCCGGACTACGAGATCGTCGCGCTCGGCTACAAGTACAACATGACCGACATGCAGGCCGCGCTCGGGATCGCGCAGCTCGCGCGCCTCGAAGAATTCGTGGCGGCACGGACGCGCATCGCGGGGTGGTATGCCGACCGGCTCGGCGCCCTGCCCGCGGTGACGATGCTCGACCCCGTGCCCTACCCCGCGCGCCACGCCTGGCACCTGCTCGTCGTCCGACTCCGGCCTGACGCCCTGCGCATCGAGCGCGACGACGTCATGGGCGAGCTCCTCGCCGCCAACATCGGCGTCGGGCTGCACTTCAAGGCGCTGCACCTCCATCGCCTGTATCGCGACGACGCCGCGGGCGCGGATCTCCCGCACGCGACGGCGGCCTCGCACGCGATCCTGTCCCTGCCGCTTTTCCCCGCCATGGTCGAGGACGACGTCCGTGACGTGGTCGATGCGCTCGGGGACGTGCTCCGTCGCCATGCGGCCTGAGACCGCGGAGCCGGACGTCGGGGTGACGCCGGAGGTCGGGGTGACGCCGGTGGTTTCGATCGTCGTCCCCGTGTTCAACGAAGCGGCCGGGCTCGCACGCTTCGACGCGCGCCTTTCCGCCGTATGCGACCACCTCGATCGCTCCGTCGAGGTCCTCTACGTCGACGACGGGAGTCGCGATCGTTCGCTCGACGTCCTGACGGCGATCGCGGCGCGCGACGCGCGGGTGACGATCGTCGCGCTCGCCCGCAACGTCGGGCAGCACGCGGCCGTCCTCGCCGGCTTCGCGCACGCACGCGGCGACGTCATCGTCACGATCGACGCCGATCTTCAGAATCCGCCGGAGGAGATTCCTCGGCTGCTCGCGGAGATCGACGCCGGCTACGACGTCGTCGGGACGCGCCGCGACGCGCGGGTCGATCCGTTCCCGCGCCGGGTGTTGTCCACCCTCGTGAGCCGGCTCGCCTCGCGGGCAGTGGGTGTGCCCATGACGGATTGCGGCTCGATGCTGCGCGCGTATCGTCGGCCCGTGGTCGAGTCGGTTCTCCAGCTCGCGGATCGGGCGCTCTTCATTCCCGCGCTCGCCGCGTGGGTGGCAACGCGGCCCACCGAGATCGCGATCGGCCACGAAGCCCGCGTGGCCGGGCGATCGCGGTACTCGCCGCTCCGCTTCATGCGGCTCGGCTTCGACCTGATGACGGGCTTCTCGCTGCTGCCGATCCAGCTCGTCTCGCTCTCCGGCATCGGCGTGTCGCTGGTCGGTACCGGCTTCGGCGTCTATCTCCTCTTCCGCCGCCTCACGCACGGCCCCGAAAGCGGGGGGCTGTTCACACTGTTCGCAATTCTGTTCGTCTTCCTCGGCCTGCTGATCTTCGCCGTCGGGCTGGTGGGCGAGTACGTCGGCCGCATCTACGCCGAGGTGCGCCGCCGGCCGTCGTACGTCGTGCGTGCGGTGTATGGCGCGGCACGCGCCGGGGATGACCCGGCACGCGCCGGGAATGGCCCGTCCCGCGCCGGGCATGACCCGTCCCGAGACCCCCCATGTCCGTCGTCGTGATGGCGTATCAAGACATCGGCTGGGTCGGCCTCGACGAGCTGCTCACGCTCGGCGCCGACGTCGCCGCGGTCGTCACCCACCCCGACGATCCCGGGGAGGAGATCTGGTTCCGTTCCGTCGCGGCACGCGCCCGCGCCGCGGGCATCGAGGTGCTCGAGCCGTCCGACATGAACGCGCCCGCCGTCGTCGAGCGGATCACGGCACTCGCGCCCGAGCTCGTCTTCTCGTTCTACGTGCGCCAGGTCCTGAAGCCACCGCTGCTCGCGATCCCGTCCCGCGGTGCGCTCAACCTCCACGGCTCGCTGCTGCCGCGCTATCGCGGACGATGCCCGGTCAATTGGGTCCTGGTGCACGGCGAGACGGAGACCGGGGTCACGCTGCACTACATGGAGCCGACGCCCGACACCGGCGACATCGTCGCCCAGCGCCGCGTTCCGATCGCGGACGACGACACCGCGCTCACCCTCAATCGCAAGCTCGGCGACGCCACGCGCGAGCTCCTGCGCGCGACGTTCCCCGCGCTCCTCACCGGCACGGCGCCGCGCGTCCCGCAGGATCATGCGCGCGCGACGACGTTCGGCGGTCGGCGACCGGAGGACGGCCGCCTGGCGTGGCACCGTCCGGCGCGCGCGCTCGCCAACCTCGTGCGCGCCGTCACGCACCCCTACCCCGGCGCCTTCACGACGTGGGCCGGGACGAAGCTCCTCGTGTGGCAGGCGACGCCGCTCGACGCGCCGGTGGACACAGACCCGGGGCGCGTCACCGCGATCACGCCCGACGGCATCGTCATCGGCGCGGGCGACGGAGGTCTGCTGCTCGAGCAGGTCCAGCTCGAGGGCGGAACCGAGGAGCGCGCCATCGATTTCGCGCGGCGCCGCGGCATCCGCGCCGGCGATCGCTTCGGAGACGCCGCGTGCTGACGGTGCTGATCACGGGAGGCGGAGGATTTCTCGGCTCGCATCTGGCCGATGGCTTCCTGGCGCGCGGTGACACCGTCATCGCGCTCGACACCGGATCGCAGCGGAAGGTGCGCCATCTCCTGAACCACCCGCGCTTCCGCCTCGTCGTCGACTCGGTGATGAACCCCGACATCCTCGATGCGCTGACCGCGCGTGCCGACCTCGTCTACCACCTCGCCGGCATCGTCGGCGTCGAGCACTACGTCGGCGATCCCTACGAGGTGCTGAACGTCAACATCAACGGCACGCAGAACGTGCTGCGCGCCGCGCTGAAGCACGGCCGCCGGGTCGTCTTCACGTCGACGTCGGAGGTGTACGGGAAGAACCCCGCCGTCCCCTGGCGCGAGGATGCCGATCGCGTGCTCGGACCGAGCACCATCGACCGCTGGTGCTACTCGACGTCGAAGGCCGCCGGGGAGCACTTCTGCCTCGCCTTTCGGCGCCTCGGGTTGCCGGTCACGATCCTCCGCTACTTCAACGTCTACGGCCCGCGCCTCGACCAGCTCGACGTCGGCCGCGTCATCACGATCTTCATGGGCCAGCTGCTCCGCGGCGAGCCACTCACCGTGATCGGCGACGGGAATCAGACGCGCTGCTTCACGTACGTCGACGACGCCGTCACCGCGACGATCGCGGCCGGCGTCACGGCAGCGGCCGAGGGGCAGATCATCAACGTCGGGTCCGACGTCGAGACGTCGATTCGACAGCTCGCCGAACGGATGATCGCGATCGGCGGCGGCCCCTCGACGCTGCGTTTCGTCGCGCAGGAAACCGTCTACGGCAACAGCTACGAGGACCTCGCCCGGCGCGTCCCCGACGTGACCCGCATGGCGGAGCTCCTCGGCTCGCGGGCGACGACGTCGCTCGACGACGGACTCGCGCGGACGATCGGGTGGTTCCGCGGTCAGCCGCGCGACGGGTCACCGGTCGGCACGTGAGCGGCGCGGAGCCACCCCGCGTCGCCCTGAAAGTCGACATCGACACGCACGACGGGCTCCGCGTCGGTGTCCCGGTGATCCGGGAGCGTCTCGCGGCCCACGGCATTCGCGCGTCGTTCTTCGTCGTCTGCGGACCCGACACGATGGGCCGCCGCCTGCACCGGCTGCTGCGACCGCGCTTCGTGATGAAACTGATTCGGACGCGCGCACCGTCGGTCTACGGTTGGCGGACGCTGCTCTCGGGAACGCTCCTCCCCGCCCGTCCGATCGCCGCGGCCTTTCCGGAGCTGCTGCGCGCGCTCGTCCGCGACGGTCACGAGGTCGCCGTGCACGGCCACGACCACGCCCTCTGGCAAGATCGGCTGCCGGCCCTCGATGCCGCGGCCGTCGTGACCCAGATCACGCGTGCGCGCACCATCTATCGCGAGGCCCTTGGCATGGACCCGCACGCCTTCGCCGCACCCGGCTGGCGCTGTACCGCCGCGAGCCTCGCCGCCGTCGACGACGCCGGCTTCACCTACCGCAGCGACACCCGCGGCACCGCCCCGTATCGCCCGGCCGTCGGCGGTCGCGTCTTTCGCGCGCCGGAGCTTCCGACGACGCTGCCGACGCTCGACGAGACCTACGGCGTCGTCGGCCGCGATCCCGCAGCGCTGGCCGACGATCTCGTGGCGCGCCTCAGGCCGGGCACGCTCGAGGTCCACACGATCCACGCCGAGCTCGAAGGCGGCCCGCACACCGACGTGCTGGACGCGTTTCTCGCGCGCACGGTCGGGCGCGTCCGCTTCGTCCGCCTCTGCGACGAGGCCGCCGCGCTCGACGTCGCCGCGCTCCCGATCTGCGAGGTGCGCGACGGGACCCTACCGGGGCGTCCGCTGCCGGTCGCGGTGCAGCAGCCGCCGGCCGCGCGCTGACGAGCGATTTGCCTTTGCCAGGCCTGCTCTCTCGAAGGCTCGGGGTGCGACGACCCGGAGCAAGGGGCGCATGAAGGCCACGAGCATTGCCGCGCGCGTCTTCGTCGCGCTGCTCGCCGGCATGGCGGGCGGCGTCCTCGTCGAGGTCGCGGTTCGCATCTGGAACCCCACCCCACCGACACAAGTCGTCCGACTCCTGGATCAACCGCAGCCGTTTCGGCCTTCCCTGCGGCGGGGCGAGCCCGTCTGGAAAGCCAGCGCGGATCGGGAGCACACGGGCTGCGCCGAACGGTTTCCCGATCGGGCGCGCATTCTCGTCTTTGGCGACTCGATCACCTACGGCATCGGTCTCGCCCCCACCGAGGTGTTCACGGCGTTACTCGAAGAGCAGCTCAATGCGGGGCGCGTCCCGGCCGGCGTCTGCGTCATGAATTTCGCTCAGCCGGGATTCGGCTTCAAACAATCCTTCGCCGTCGCCCAGGACGAGATTCCGCGCTGGAAACCCGCCCTCGTGCTCTGGGAGAGTTACGGCGACGACCGCGAGTACGTCATCTTCGACGAGGCGGCCTACCTGGTGAATCCGCCCTATGTCGGGGCGTTGGCGAGACTGGCCGTGCGGCCCGATGGGTCGCTGGGCTTCAACGGTGTTCCGGCAGGATTGAATCACTGGCTCTTCGCGCACTCGCGCGCGTACGAGATGCTCGCGCTCCGTTGGGGCCAGGTCGAACCGGTAAGACCTGGGTTCGATGAGCGCTATCGACGATTGCAAGCGCTGGTCGACACGGCGGGAGCCACGCTCGCCATCTATGTCGCGACGGCACTCGATCGCCCTTTCGCGGAATTGGCGCGTGACACTGGCGCGCTACCGAGGGACGTCGAAGCGTTGGCGCGACAGAACGATGTGCCGACGTACCTTCTCCCGCGCGAGCTCATCGACGAGGACTATCTCGCGCTCCGCCAGGACCAGTGGTGCCACTTCAACGCCGTCGGTCACCGGGCGCTGGCCAAGCGGTTCCAGGACATCGTGCTGCGGGCGCTGCCGGTCGGTGCCCGCACCGGCGAGGCGAACCGCTCGCTCGTCGAATCGGCGCGTCCGGCGCGCTGACGCGTCAAGACGAGACGCGCCGATAGACGGCGTCCGTCGCGACGGCCGCGCGTTCCCAGGTGTAGGTGCGCGCCCGGGCGAGCCCGCGGCTCCGGCGCAGGTCGACCTCGACGCCCCCGCGCAGCAGCGCCGCGAGCGCCGCAGCAACGGCCACCTCGTCGTCGGGATCGACCAGGAGGGCCGTGTCACCCACGACCTCGGGAAAGCTCGTCCGATTGGCGCACACCAGCGGCGCCCCGCACGCCAGCGCTTCGAGCGCCGGCAGGCCGAAGCCTTCCCGACTCGAGAGGTTCGCCACCGCCGTGGCCAGCGTATAGAGCGCCGGCAGATCCTCCTCGGCGACCACACCGAGATGCCGGATCCGAGCGGCCACGGGGCTCGCCGCCATGGCCCGTTCGAGCTCGGCGTTCTTCCATCCCGGCGGGCCCGCGAGGACGAGCTCCGCGTCGCCACGATCACTGTCGGTCAGCGCTCCGAACGCGCGCACGAGTCGATCGAGGTTCTTCCGCGGGCTCGCGATGCCGACGAAGAGCACGAAGCGCGCCGGCAGCCGATGACGGACACGGACGCGTTCCAAGACCGCGGGGTCGACGACCGGCGCGAAATGGGCGTCGACGCCGTTCGGGATCGTCACGACGCGCTCCGGCGGAAACCCGAAATACGCGAGGACCTCGCGCCGCGTGAAGTCGGACACGGTGATGATCGCGTCCGCGCGGCGCGCCGCGCGCGGCAGGACGGCACGCCAGTATGCCGCCGCCGAACGCGAGATGGCCTCGGGCGTCTGGAGCGGAATCAGATCGTGCAGCGTGAGCACGTACGGGCGCGGCGCCGCCACCATCCCGGCAAAAATCGGCGTGTGTACGACGTCGAGTCGCGCCCGCCGCATCAGCATCGGCCAGTACGTCTGGTCTTGGAGGAGCACTTTCAAAATGAAGCGCGGCAGCGTGGCGACGGCGCGCGCCTCCATCCCCCTCGGCACCAACCGCGCACCGTAGGCACGCTCGATGAATGCCACCATCTCCGGTGGCTCCGGCAAACCGCCGAGCGCCGCGAGCAGGCTCCTCGCGTGACGCTCGTAGCCGCCCATCGGGGCTTTGAGGCACGTGAGGTCGAATCCCACCCTCATCGCCGCGATCTCACCGCTGCGGGTCTACCGTGCTTCGGTGGCGAAACCAAAAGCGCACCCCCGACATCATCCCCGCCCGGCAACGCCTCGACTACGGCCGCTGCGGCCGATAGACCGCGCCCGTGGGAAGCGAGTCGAGGGACGGCGCGAACACGACGTCGGCGTGGACGTCACTGCCCCGACACTCCGCAAGTACGGCCGCGACGCTCGGCCTCATCGAGGCGGCGTGCATCCTGTGGCGCTATCCGCACACCGACTTCCGGGACGGCATGCTGGTGTTGCTCTACGGCGCGCTCGGCTACGCGCTCGCCGCCGCCGTCGTCGCGCGGACGTGGATGCTGGTGCGGCCGCAGCGCGGCTCGTCGTCGTCCGCGGCCGTCGGGATCGGCATCGCGGTCGCGACGCTGCTCTCCCTGCACCAAGTGCTGGCGTTGGTCCTCCGTCACGATGCCACCCTCGCCTGGCTGATTCCGGGCTGCGTGCTCGCCGGGGCCGCCGGTGGTGTCGTCGCGAGCGCCCTCGCGTCGCGCGTCGCGCTGCTGCGCAGCCGGGCGCTCTGGAGGAGCGCCACCGTGCTCGCCTTGGCGAGTGCCCTCGCGCTCGTCGTCACGTCCGAGCTGGCGAAACGCCGGATCGG
>Ga0163151_10003447_pt1 | contig 22760 bp, 21 predicted proteins | sample OliLakLV19MP5IB2_FD_145596 | JGI IMG/M metagenome (GOLD analysis project Ga0163151, IMG submission 145596) | Freshwater microbial mat bacterial communities from Lake Vanda, McMurdo Dry Valleys, Antarctica - Oligotrophic Lake LV.19.MP5.IB-2 | ecosystem: Environmental > Aquatic > Freshwater >... | reverse complement strand
GAGAATGCCGTGCTTCGTCTTCTTACTGACAGAGCGAAAGATTACTCCTTAGAAAAACTCGGATTCAATCAGCGTGATCAAGAAAAGATAAAAAAGGCACTTCACGCTTCGAGCGGAATGGTGCTGTGCACCGGACCCACAGGCTCCGGCAAAACGACCACTTTGTATAGCATGATTAAAATGCTAAACGCTCCTCAAATTTCCATAATAACGATTGAAGATCCTATTGAATACTCAATAGATGGCGTTGAGCAGATTCAGGTAAATTCGCGTACCGGCCTAACCTTCGCCAATGGACTTCGTTCTATCCTCAGACAAGACCCTGACATATTAATGGTGGGTGAGATACGCGATGCAGAGACTGCCAGTATTGCAGTCAATACAGCGCTAACCGGCCATTTGTTGCTCTCTACTCTGCACACTAGTGACTCAGCTTCTACGTTGCCGAGACTTGTTGATATGGGTATTGATGCCTATTTGGTAGCGTCAACTATTAAAGTAGCTATAGGCCAGCGGTTAGTGCGAACCATATGCACGGCATGCAAATTAAATCGAGCCACTACAGAATCTCTTATTGAAAGCATCCCGCGCGGAACCATCGCACCGCGACTTTCAATTACGGAAGTAGTAGCGATTGGAGAGGGGTGTGAAAAATGTCACGGGACAGGGTATCGTGGCCGTGTCTGTATCAATGAAGTACTGGTGGCGGATTCTGATATCCGCAGTGCGATACTTAGAAGGGCGCCGGCAGATGAGCTTAAGCGTATCGCTATTGAAAATGGCATGACGACGATGCTTGATGACGGTATTGAGAAGGTGCGAAGCCACATCACCACTATCGAGGAAATTCTACGAGTAACCTATGAGTAGATACATACAAAGAATTCTCTATGTAAAAGACGTGGTGCGTAATTTTTTGCTCTCAGAGCGCATGCCCCTAAAGGAGCGGATATCCTTCATTAAACGACTTTCCTTTCTTGTGCGTGCAGGAATTCCTATTATAGAAAGTCTCAATATCATCCGTGCACAATCACATTCACCTAGAAAAATAGCACTATACAACGGCATTATTGATGACATTGCCAATGGTCAGTATCTGTCTACAAGTCTTTCAAAACACCACAAACTTTTTGATGATTTTTCTGTACATCTCATTCGCCTTGGAGAGACAAGCGGAACATTAAACCAAAGCCTTGAATATCTTGTTACCGAACTAGAGAAGAAATCTGCACTTAAGCGCAAAGTAGTAAGTGCTCTCATATACCCACTGTTTATAACCATTACAACGATTGGCATTTCCGCCTTGCTTACGCTCTACATTTTTCCAAAAATCGTACCTATCTTTGTGAGCTTGCATGCCCGTCTTCCTATTACTACCCAAGTATTAATGGCAGTGAGCGAATACCTTCGTGTGTGGGGACTTCTAACGCTATTGATTATATGTATATTACTCCTTGCGTATCTTATAGGACGAAAAACTAATCCGTATATTAGACGCACGTCCGACAGTCTTCTACTTTGTCTTCCTGTTGTTGGCACCATGTTCAAAAATTACCACTTGGCTAACCTTATGCGAACACTTGGAATTATGCTTAAAAGCGGTATTCCAATTGGAGGGGCAATTGGAGCTGTGCGTAATGCAACTACAAATCGCATCTATCACACAGCCCTCTCGTCTATTGCTGAAAACATTAATTCAGGAGAGCCACTTTCTCGAGGTTTTTCAGCATACCCGAGGCTTTTCCCTGAAATAAGCGTTCAGTTGATTATGGTTGGAGAAAAAACCGGAAACCTCTCACACTCCCTTTTATATTTATCGGAATTGTACGAAAGCGAAGTTGACGATTCTACGAGGAATCTTTCTTCAACTATTGAGCCCTTCCTCATGCTATTCATGGGCTTGATCGTCGGTCTCATAGCCGTTTCTATAATTACGCCTATATATGAAATCACTCAACATCTTCAGCCCCGTTAGAGGCTTTACGCTTTTTGAAGTGGTTATTGTCATAGCGCTTTTCAGTGTTCTGTTTGCGACTGGACTTTTTTTTAGCATAGATACCTATCGTTCTGTACTTCAAAGAGATAGCCACGCAGCGGTGATAAACGTACTTACCCTGGCGCGCGGTAGAGCACTAGCTAATCTCAATGGTACTTCGCATGGAGTCTGTTTGAGTCCGCCCAATATCGTGCTTTTTAGAGGAGGTGCCTACGCAAGCGCCTCCAAAGAAAACGAACTGTATTTCGTAGGTACTTCTGCTGCCATTGTGTCCCCGAATAACTCTTTTAGTTGCGAGAGTGGAGTGGGAATTATATTTACTGCAATTACAGCCACCACCAGTCATTCTTCAATATTTGTAGGAGCACCGGGACGTCCGGGCGCTACAATTATCGTTAATGAAGAGGGAGCGATTCTTTAATCGAACCTAGATATGAAAGGAGGTAGTACACTCGAACTTCTTATCGCACTCGCCATCCTTTCTCTTACCCTTACTGCAGTCGTGTCAGTAGTATTCGGTAATCAATCCATAACTATTGATACGGAGATAAACTCCGCTGCTCTTCAAAAGACATCGGAATTGCTTAGAAATGAGCAGGTGCGCTCAAAAGGAGACTATCTCTCTTCTACCACCACGGGCCAAGAGTGGAGTTTTGGTTCGCACGTAATACGTTCACTAACAGAAGTGACAGACCTGACCCCATGCAAGAAACGAGTGACTGGTATTGCTCTGTGGAATGAGCAGACGCTGAGACCTCAAAACATTCAATTATCAACGCTTCTTGTTGATGTGATTGGCGTACTAAAGGTCGGTGGTGACTGTTTTACTCGTTCGCCACGTACAGCATGGCAGACCGCAATTCGATTTGCTTCTGATACGATTACAAATGGAAAACCGAAAACGCTTGATGTGTTGAACGGCATACTGTATATGGGTATCGATAAAAGTCCGTACTTTCTTATTTCAGATACACGAAACGCAACCCCGAACCAAGCAAGTGGACTGTGGACCTTCAGTGCACCACTTACTTCTCTATCAGCCGCGATTAATTCACTCGATGTGGTTCGTCTTGCAGATCAAAAAACTGGCGAAAGATATTCGTATGTATATGCGGCGATGCATTCAACCACAAGCCAACTTGTAGCAATTAATGTTTCCAATCCTAAGTCTCCAAGCGTCACCGCGAACGTATCGTTATCTCCGTGCGTAACTGGTTCGTATCCTCAGGGCTGGTTTGTATACGTGTATGACGAGTATGTGTATTTGGTAACCCGCGAGACCGCAGGGCCCGAATTTCATATTTTTGATATTAGCCGACAGAGAAGCGTGCCAGTCGAAATTCCCATAGGGAGAGCAGTGTGCAAAGGATACGAACTTACCGATACTGTTGAACAGATGATCGTTCGGGATCAAATAAGTAACGGAGTGACGAAACGCTATGCGTATCTTGTTACTAATGAGTCCGATCGAGAGATACGAGTTTTGGATGTGACAAATCCGTTTTCAATTTTTGAAGCCACACATATCGACCTACCAGGCAGTCAGGACGCTATGAGTCTCTCGCTTGTCGGCGAACGACTGTATGTGGGACGACAGTCTACTCTGCGTGGACCGGAATTATACGTATACAATACGCACACACCCTATGATGGCCTACAGATCCTAGGCACAAAAGAAGTGGGGTCAAGCGTCGTAGGGATACGCATTGCAGGCCCTCTTGCATTCATTGCTACTACTAAAGTCGGGCAGGAATTACAATTTTTCGATGTTACCGATACTGCAAATATAGTAAAGGTCACGACATACGCATTTTTGTCCATTGCCGGCAACGCTATGGATTATGAAAATGATTTCTTGTATGTAAGCGGTCAATCCACTCCTCAGTTTCAGATACTTCATAGCCCATAACTACACCATGCGTGGTTTTACCCTTATTGAGACGATTGTGTATATGAGCATCCTTTCATTCATTATGACAGGGACCGTGCTTTCCATGTATTCTCTATTTTCGGGCACAGAATCTCACACACAACTTATTGCATCGCAGGATGCGGGGTTTTTTGTCATGCGTAAAATTGAATCGGTACTTGAGAATCAGACTACAGTGCACATTCCATCATTTGGGTATAGCCCATCTCTTGAAATTACAACTCATGACAATACCGCTATCGAGATACGGCGCACCGGTACTCGTATAGAGGTGCGAAGAGGAGGGGTCAATGGGTCCTATGTCCCGCTTACCAGTGACCAGACGTCAGTGACAAATCTAGGTTTTCGGTACCTACCCGCTCCAGCGGAAGGGATTGAAGCGTCGACAACCATTGACGGCATAGTATTTGAGACCCGAGTATATGAACGCTGATCGACAATCGCCGGCGCGCGGATTTATTGCGCTTATGTCAGTAGTCGTTATTTCAAGTGTCCTACTGCTCCTCGTCACCGAAGGAAGTTTTTCGGGCTTTACGTCTCGTATAAACTCCCTCAACCACGAATTCAAAAATCAGAGCGAAGCCCTCGCAGAGGCCTGTGTACAGCAAGCGTTACTAGAATATGCACACAATTCATCGTTTGTTGGAAACGCTTCAAGTAGTGTAACTGCATCAGAAGAGTGCTATGTGGGAAGCATGAGCCGAGTGTCCTCAAACCCTGCACTCCTCACGTTCACTGCACAAGCAGCAAGTCATAACGCGTATACCTTCTATGAAATAACCGCTCGTGTAACCGACTTGAAAATCGTACGCTTTGTGGAGCTATCCTCACCATAAGCATGGGATACATGCAAAATACATGCTACCGTCTGGTCAAGCGGATTACTATCCCCTCACCCTCACTACTATGAATGTTTCAGGTCCTAGTAAGAGCAATGCAGGATTCACCTTAATAGAAGTATTAGTTGTCATTGGCATCATTGCGGTCTTAGCCTCGATTGTCATTATCGCTATTAATCCAAGCCGTCAGTTTAAGCAAGCCCGTGATACCCAACGACAGAGCAACATTAATGCATTACTGAATGCAGTCGGCCAGAATCTTGTCGATAATAAAGGGATTTTTGTGTGCAGTGGCGTCACGCTCTCAGTAACAGCACAAACCATTAAGAAGGGGGTGGGCGGTGTAGATATGCGAGCATGTCTTGTGCCGGTGTACCTGCCCGAACTACCTGTAGACCCATCGATTGGAAGCAATACTTGCACTTCGACTGCCTGTAGCGGAGCTGCCGAGAGCTATAACACCGGTTACACCGTACTTCAAGACGCCAATGGGCGAATCACTATTTCAGCAGGAGGTGAAATCATCAATCCTATTTCTGTCACGCGATAATGCACGGTCTTTGAAATCCTCTTTTTATTGACGGTCGTCAATAAAAAGAGGATTTTTGATACGGTGGGATAGCACGTAGTCGAATCAAAGAATTCTAATCAGTTTTAGGTGGAAGCTTAAAGTGTGTACGTATGGAGCGTTCATCAAGAAAACTGTCCATTATTGCGTATATAACGTCACTTCCTAGACGTAGTTCGGCCTTAAGAAGGGTTACTAAATCCTCAGAATCGTACGGAAATATCCATACGCTGTCTTGAAGTCTCACAAATCCAACTTCCTGCATAATTTCGCGTAGTCGTCCGCGCACCTTCCTCCTTTGTTCCGGAATGTCGAAGATCACCATGCGCCACTTGCCATCCCATTTTTTGGGTCGGTGAGTTTTCATTGACACGATTTTCTCCTCGAGTCGTATGGCGTCTTCCCCCGCCGTGGTAAGACGAGCGAACTTTTTACCGTCTTTCTCAATAAAAACTATCAAACCTTTGTCCGCCAATCTTTTGAGTGTGGATTGTGTACGGTACGCAAACGCTGTTTTGTTGGATGGAACAAATTTTAAAAGCTTTAATAGGTTCGGTGCCACAACTGCTATAGCAAGTAAGCCCGCTACGCTTGCAGTACTCAAAATGGCGCGCTCAACTGCACCTAATCGCAAACGTTTTTGTAAATCCTTTTCTACATTACCCACATACCTATACTACAATAGGAATCCTCTTTTTATTGACGGTCGTCAATAAAAAGAGGATTCCTATGCAGGTGGCGAAGTGAAGTGGAGTAGAGTGGAGTAGAGTGGAGATATTATCGGGAGAATTTAAACGTTTCAATCTGTTTTTGTATGTCTTACCGCACTTATTTTTATATTCCTAATCTTATTAAACTCACTTTCTATATTCTCTGAAAAAAGAAGGTTGGGAGTGGGAGGTGGGCGGAAAAAGAGTAAAAGAAAACCCCGTAATTATTCTTCGAATAATTATGGGGTTAGTTGTATGCCGAGGCAGTGCTCAGGCGAGGCCGGCCTCGCGCACTTCTTCGCGCGTCTGCATCACAAGGGCCACAAAGTTATCACATGCGGAGTACAAGTACTCCTGATGAATGTGCGGCGTCCCCCGACCCTGATAGATCAGGTAGTAACACTCGCTCTTGCCCAAGCGGCGATACACCGTGCCAAGAGCAACAACTTTCTTTCCCCACAGGTCCGGAGTAATCAAAGACGGGTTTCGTGCAAGCACCATCAGAATCTGTTCGTTGATCGGCTGCCGGCCCTTTGTTTTGATGTCCTCGTAGAGACAAGCGAGATCAAGTGGTTCCTCGATCATGCCGCCAATATAGTCATGAGTGAAAGCGAGCGTGTCGCCCACATAGAGCCTGTCTCCGCGACGTCCGAGCAGTAGCTTCTGATAGTTCGTATTCCACTCGCACTCGTTATATGGAGTAAACCAGGGCGGGGTTCGCCCCGCCTCTATCTCAATTCCGTTCTCGTTCGCAGGCGAAAACTCACGCATTGAATCCCCCAATTCATGACAAAGATCGTTTAGTTTAATTATATCAGATAATGTACAAAAATCAACTCGCAAACCCTGTCGTTGATTTGATGTGGGGATATGGTTGTGCGAGTAAAGAAGCCTCGACTACGCCGGATGATTACCAGTTGAGCTGGCCGCCCGTCTTATACTCAGTCACGCGAGTTTCAAAGAAGTTCTTCTCCTTGTTAAGATCCACCGCTTCACTCATCCAGGGGAACGGATTATCGACGTTGTACTGCGTCGGGAGACCTACGGTGACCAGTCTGCGATCCGCGATGTGCTCGATGTATTGTTTGAAGCCGGCTGCGTTCATACCGAAAATGCCATTCGGGAACACTTCTTTCGCAAAGGTGTATTCAAGCACGACCGCACGCTTCACCAGGTCAATGATGCGCTGCTCAAACTCAGGCGTCCAAAGCTCCGGTTGTTCCTGTTTGATTGCGTTAATCATGTTCACCCCGAAATTGAGGTGCTGCGATTCGTCGCGCATGATGTACTGAATCTGTTCGGCAGAACCAGTAAGCTTGTTCTGTCTCTGGAACCCGAACATAACGGCGAATGAAGAGTAGAAGAATATACCCTCGAGAATGAGTGAGAAGACGCAGAGATTTTCTAGAAAGAGCTGATCGTTTTCAAAGGTCCCGGTCTTGAACGATGGATCAAAGATACCTTCGTTCAAAGAAAGGATGAGATTGTCTTTGTTGTAAATCGACTCCACCTCGCGGTACATGTTGAAGATTTTTGATTCGTCCATACCGAGAGATTCCACAATGTACTGGTACGCGTGGGTGTGAATGGCTTCCTCGTATCCCTGGCGAAGCAAATACATGCGACACTCGGGCGAGGTGATGTGCTTATAGAGCGCGAGCACGACATTGTTTGCGGCTATCGAGTCAGCAGTCGTGAAGAAACCGAGTACTGTTTCGAACGCCTGTCGTTCGTCCGGAGTGAGCGCGGTCGGGCTTTTCCACTGCTCGATATCGCGTTGCATGGAAATTTCGGTTGGCAACCAATGGTTTGAGTTCCCAATCATATACGCATCCCACGCAAACGTATGACGCATCGGATACAACTGCATCACATCCGCGTCAGCACCGTTGATGACACGACGCTTGTTGATATCGACGGCGTTAGCTCCTTTATTTATTGGCATACGAGTACTGAGTTATGTATAAATGGTCTATTTAGCTCTCGCACGATTCGCACACCCCAGCCTCCTCACCTGCCGCAACCCGCGCCATTTTTGCCTGCCATTCTGACGCCGTGAAGCCAGAAGGTACGCTTGGTCCAGGAGCTACCGGCGCAAATACTTGGTCGGAAACCGCCGCGATGACGGCCTCAGTGGCAACCGCCGCCGTCATGGTGCCGCCGGCGGTGCGCGTATGCGTTGAACCATGCTCAGAGGAGGAAAGTGTTGCTTTTTCCACTTGAGACGCACCAAGCGAGCGAAGGTAGTACGTTGTCTTAAGACCCATCTGCCACGCGTTGAAGTAGATGTCGGATAGCTCGCGACCGGACGTGCCATTGAAGAATATGTTGAGCGATTGCGATTGATCCATCCACTTTCCGCGACGTGCCGCAGCTTCAATAATCCATTTTGCGTCAATCTCAAACACTTCCTTGTACTTCGCTCGCATTTCTGCAGGTATCTCTGCAATATCCTGAATGCTGCCGTCAGCATACTTTATGCGGTTCAACATGCCCGTATCCCATTTATTGAGCGCCTTGAGATCCTCTACGAGATATTTGTTCACGACAACAAACTCACCCTCCTTGTTGCTCTTAACGTAAATGTTTTTATAAATCGGCTCGACGCACGGGATACAGCCGACGAGGTTCGCCGTAGAAGCGGTTGGTGCAATCGCCATGGTATTACTGTTTCTCATTCCGTACTTAGCTACGTGCGCACGAACGGGCGCCCAATCGAGCTTGCCACCGCGCTTCAGGATAATGCTCTCACCACGCTCTTTCTCAAGAAGCTCTATGGTGTCTTGCGGGAAGATATCGCGATCCCATTTTGAGCCCTTGTACGTCTCATACGTCCCACGTTCTTTTGCGAGCTCGCTTGAGGCAAGAATGGCGTAATACGCGACAACTTCCATGCTTTCGTCAGCAAAGGTGACGGCTTCCGGAGTATCGAAGTTAATACCAAGACCGTAGAGCGCATCATGGTAGCCACGAATACCGAGTCCGACTGGGCGATGTCGCATGTTGCCACGACGCGCGTCTTCGGTTGGATAGAAGTTGAGATCAATGACATTATCGAGCATACGAATAGCCGTGCGCGTCACTGATGCTACGAGTTCATGATCGAACGCTCCGTTCACAATGAACTTTGCGAAGTTCAAGGAACCGATGGTGCAGACAGCTGTCTCATCCGCACTCGTATTGAGCGTAATCTCTGTGCAGAGGTTAGAGTTATGAACGACACCGACATGATCCTGGGGGCTACGCACGTTGCAGGGATCTTTCCACGTAATCCAAGGGTGCCCAGTCTCAAAGAGCATGCCGATCATTTTCTTCCAGAGATCGGGGGCCGAGATGCGGCGCGTTACTTCTATCTCTCCGCTGTCAGCCATCGCCTCATATTCTTTGTAACGCTTCTCAAACGCTGCGCCGTAGAGGTCGTGAAGATCCGGGACATCCGAAGGCGAGAAGAGCGTCCAGTCTCCCCCATCGCGCACGCGCTTCATAAACAAGTCTGGAATCCAGTTCGCAGTGTTTATGTCATGCGTACGACGTCGTTCATCGCCAGTATTTTTCCTGAGCTCAAGGAAATCCTCAATATCAAGGTGCCATGTTTCAAGGTACACACAGCCGGCACCACGTCGCTTGCCTGAGCGGTTAATTGCAAGGTTCACGTCGTTCGCAATCTTAAGAAACGGCACAATACCTTGGGAACCCACTCCAGTACCCTTGATGAACGAGCCGGTAGAACGGACTGGAGTCCAGTCGGTGCCGGTGCCACCCGACCACTTCAAATACTGCGCGTTATCGGAAAGCGACTTGAAAATACCGTCGAGCGAATCAGGAACGGTATTGAGGAAACAATTGGAAAGCTGAGCTTTTATTGCACCTGCTTGGAACAAAGTGCGGCCACCTGGTGTGTAGTAGAAGTTCGAAAGCACATCGTAGAATTCCATCGCGACACGCTCCCGATCTTCCGGTTTCTCTGCGATAGCAAGACCCATGGCAATACGCATCCAGAGCATTTGCGGGGTCTCAAGCGGAATCTTCGTTTTAGGATCTTCCATGCAGTACCTGCTCGACATGATTTCGAGGCCCATGTACTCGAAAAAGAGATCGTTCTCTATCTTGAGCGCGCGACCAAGCTTCGCGAGATCAAACTCCGCCATGCGTGGATCGAGATTCCCATCCGCAACAAGCTTTTTCATGTTGCGTACGAACACCCGCTCATGATCCTCCGCAAGGGTTTCTGTTTTAAAGTCAGGACCAAACACTTCGCCATAGAGCCGATTCATAAGAAGCCGGGCACCTACTTTTGAATACGCCGGGTCTCGTTCGATCATGGAGCGCACTACGGAGGTGAGCGCGCGTTGCACCTCATCAGTCGTCATGCCCTCATAGATCTCGTACTTAAGCTGCGAGAGGATGTATTCCGTATCAACTGCGCCCTCATAGCCCTTCACAAAACGGGTGAGATTCTGGCGTACTTTTTCTTCAGAAAAAGGAATGTCGCGGCCCGAACGAGTCCGTATTTTAAGGACATTTTCCTCGATCATCTCAAGCACTTCCTGCTGCTTCTCTTCACGGATCTTCGTGTGCTCGTAGCGATACACAATGTAGGACTTGGCGACCGTGTGGTAGCCGCCGCGCATAAGCGCAAACTCAACGGCGTCCTGTACGTGCTCGACTGATGGAGTGGATTCGGGGAATGCAGTCTCAAGCTCTTCGACAATCGAACGGGTCATTGCTTCGAGTGTTTCTTCCTCTACCGGAATATGGAGCGCTCCGAAGGCTTTCCGCATTGCGTCGGTGACCTTCTGTATTTCAAATTCGACAATGCTCCCGTTACGCTTTTTGACCTGCTTCATATGCAACGTGTTGCTTATTTTCTCCCGCCTGTTAAGTTGCCCGCACCGTAGTGCATCTCCCGATTACCTTAGAGCAATTTTACCACTTGATTACCTAAATTCCGCGCTGGGGACAAGGCCACAAGAACCCAAAAATACCTTCTGTATAGGGTTTAGAATACAAAAATTTAATACTGTACAGGTGGCCTCAAATAAGGGTCTATTTGAGCTATCCTCACCCTCTTCATGAATTCATCACCGAACTTCATTAGTATGGAAAGTAATCTTCATGAAGGCCGTCTACAAAGATGAAAGCATGGAGGCATTGATTACTACTCAGACGTATCCATAATTCCGTAGCACTTCACTATGCGCATACTTATCGTCGAAGACGAAGCTAAACTCGCAGAAGGCCTTAAGCGAGGTCTTGAGGCGAAAGGATTCGCAGTCGACTGGCTTGATGAAAGCGAGAAGGCACGAACCCGCATACTCCTCTACCGAAACGAATACGACGTCATCCTTCTTGACCTCATGCTTCCCGGCATTGGTGGGGCTGAAATCACCAAGCAGGCGCGCGCGGAGGGCGTTACGACTCCCATCATCATCCTCACGGCGCGCGATGAAACTGATTACAAAATTGATCTCTTAAATGCAGGAGCTGACGACTACATTGCCAAGCCATTTTCCTTCGAAGAGTTGGTGGCTCGCATTAATGCGGTTATGCGCAGGCCGGAACAATCCATAGCGACCATGCTCTCGGTGCGCGATATCGAGCTTGATCCCGGCAAACGAGTAGTAAAGAAGGCAGGTGAAGAAGTGCCGCTTACCCTCAAAGAATACTCACTCCTCGAGTTCTTCTTGCGTCACCCAGACGAAGCGCTTACTAGAGAGACTATAATGGATCATGTCTGGAGCTTCGACTTCCCTGGCTTTTCTAACGTACTTGACGTACACATGAAGAATCTTCGAAAGAAGCTCGACACCTATGGAGACGACCCCCTCTTTGAAACGGTTCGCGGCGTTGGTTATCGGCTTAACGGATAAATACCGATTCAATCCGTTCGTTCGAACTGCAGTTCACATCACCCTGTTACAGGTGGTGTTTGCTGTTATCATGATCGGCGTATTTACGTGGGCTATTGATTACACCCATGATGCGACAATCGACACTTTCACTCTGTATTTGAGCGAGACCGGCATACTGACCGCAAGCCCATCTGATCTTCCGGGAGCCATTGACGAGGTTCGTAACTGGACAATGATGCTTGTTTTTTTAGTCATTATCACCCTGAGCGGTTTCTTCGGATATGTCATGACGCGTTTCGCGCTTCGTCCGACCCAGCAATCACTCTCTAGTCAAAAGCAGTTTATCGGAAACGTTGCGCACGAGCTTCGAACACCACTCGCTATCATTAAGACCAACACGGAAGTAGCCCTTTTTGATCCGAAGCTCAGTCCCGTGATCAAGCAAACCTTTGAGGACACCATCATTGAGATTGATCGCATTTCCGAGATCATAAATAATCTCCTCACTTTCGACACGCTTACGAGGCCGCGCCATATTAAATTCGAACGCGTCGATTTGCGTAAGGTGGGTGAGACGGTAATTGAGCGACACCAAGCGCTTGCGCGCGAGCGTGGCGTGACGCTTGCGATGGACTCGGGTCGCGCTACCTATATCGAGGGCAATCAAACCGCGCTCGAGCAGGTACTCGCCAACCTCATAAAAAACGCCATAAATTACACTCCTAGCCACCTAAACGGTTCAGTCCGTCTCCTGTTCGGCCGTGACATAGAGGACAGAATCACCGTTACGGTTGCCGACACCGGTATCGGCATAGCGCAGAAAGACCTATTCCATATCTTTGATCCGTATTATCGGGCAGACACCTCGCGTGCGCGCGGAATTGGCAAGGGCACGTCCGGCCTTGGTCTGGCAATTGTTAACGAAATCGTGCGTGTGCATCGCGGGAGTATTTCAATACGAAGTGCCCTCGGTCGCGGGACCGCCGTAACCATTAATTTCCCCGCATCAATTTCGTCCGAACCAACAAAGCAACCTACCGATGAACAGGCCGGCATGCATGAAGTGTCGCTCGATTTCTCGTAAGGTTCATATTTTTTTCATTAGCCTTTCTCTATAGTTGTCTTGTAGGTGATGAAATGAGGCCGTGCACTGGTCAACATTTACTCACGATGTGTTCTTTTTTCTTGACCCGGTTCAACATCAGTCATGCATCCTCAGATGTTCTACGTCCTACGATTGCTACGCAAGCTTTGATACATACGGGATTGACGTTGAATCAGGTCTACCCAAATCCTCAGATTGAGGATACGAATGTTTGATCATCCATTACGAGCTCGCCTAAGCGTAAGCATTATGGAAAAGATACAGGCTTAGTGGCCGGGCCCGCAGCGTACGAGTACGCTGCGGGCCCGGCCCTTTTGAGAATGTTTTATTTATTGCTTCAGTCCGGCACCGCGATGAAAGAGATAGAGCGTGAGTATAAAGGCCGCGAGAGTAAGTCCCCCCATCACCCCAAACGCAAGCGAGAGCGGAACGTCTGATACCCCGAGAAAGCCATACCGAAAGGCATTTACCATGTAGAGAATCGGATTTGCAAGCGAGATGGTGCGGAAGAATTCTGGGAGTTGATCAATCGAGTAGAAGACACCCCCGAGATATGTTAAGGGCGTGAGCACAAATGTGGGAACGATGCTAATCGCGTCGAAGGATTTCGCAAAAATGCCGTTTATAAGGCCAAGGAATGAAAAGAAAAGCGCAGTAAGAAATACGGCACCAAAAACAACACTGAGACTAAAGAGCGTCAGATGCGTGAAGAAGAGGGATACAGCCGTCACGAGCACGCCTACGAGAAATGCACGTATGAGACCGCCCGAAACATAGCCAGCGATGATGGTCCAATTCGGCATGGGCGAGACTAAGAGTTCATCGATGGTGCGCTGCCATTTGGCAAAATAGAATGTAGAAACAGTGTTCATATAGGCGCTCGTTATGATCGACATCATAATGAGTCCCGGCACAATAAACTGGATATAGGGGAAGCCGTTTATTGCCGCGACCTGGCTACCGATGAAGGTGCCAAATATCGCAAAGTAGAGCGACATGGTGATGACGGGCGGCAGAAGCGTCTGAGACCATATGCGGACAATGCGCATAAAGTCTTTGCGTACCATGGTGTAGTAGCCGATAAGAATAGGAGCGCGGTTCATATTAGTTCTTGATGAGATTAACGAATACTTCTTCAAGCCTGCTGCCGCTATTGCGGATGTTGGCTATTTGAATACCGTTTGCCGAAATTTTGCGTATAGCATCGTTTACCGTCTCACCCGGACGAAGCGTAAGTTCGAGTGTGGTGTCATCAGTGCGCTTTAGGTTAAGATCACGCAATAACACCATGGTCGCGTCCTGTACGCGCTCAGTGGTATCGAGAATAAGCGTCACAAAGTTAAGTTTGGTAAGAAGCTCCTTAACCGTTCCCTCTTCGATGACGTTTCCTTTATTAACGATAGCTACTCTACTTGCGAGTAGTTCTACTTCTTCAAGATAATGAGTCGTGAGGACGATAGTCGTGCCGCTTGCGTTCAATTCTCGCAGGAAGTCCCACATGCCACGACGAAGCTCGACGTCAACGCCCGCCGTCGGTTCATCAAGGAGGAGCACCTGTGGCTCATGCACAAGAGCGCGTGCAATAAGGAGACGTCGCTTCATGCCGCCCGAAAGGGCCATTGCGGTTGAATCCCTCTTTTCCCACAATCCAAGGTCTTTGAGTACTTTCTCGGCCCGCGGGAGCGCGATAGCGCGTGTCATGCCGTAGTATCCCGCCTGGTCAAGCACGATGTCGAGCACTTTCTCAAAGATATTGAAATTAAACTCCTGTGGTACCAGTCCAATGAATGAGCGCGTACGGTCGGAGTCAGTGTCTACCGAATACCCCATTACTTCTGCCGTTCCGCTCGTCTTCTGTACGAGTCCAGCAAGAATGCCTATTAGCGTTGTTTTCCCTGCGCCATTAGGCCCGAGAAGCGCGAAAAATTCTCCTTCTTTAATGGTGAGGGAGACACCTTTGAGTGCCTCCGTGCCTTCTTTTTTACCATCTTTCCCATAAGTTTTGCGTACGTTCTCTACCTTAAGCGCGGCTCGTATTGTTTTTTCAGCCATATATAGCGGGAGTATATCACTCAGGCAATAAGACGCTATGATGAGTATAATGCGGTCCTACGTTAGCGTCATTCATTCTCCCGCGATGCGTCGATTTATGAAATATGCCGGTGTTGGTTTCGGTACATTCTGTTTTGACCTTGCGATTCTTGCTCTGTCTGTAGAAGTATTTGGTCTGTCCTTATATGTGGCCACACCGCTCTGTTTCGTCATAGCAGTAAGCTTGAACTATCTCATCAGCCGGGCGCACGTGTTTCGCGGTACCGCCCGCAACCTACACACCGGGTATGGTTATTTCATTCTAGCTGCCGGCGCCGGCGCTCTTATGTCTACGTCGGGCGTGGCGTTTCTGGTGCTTACGTTTAGTCTCCATTACCTAGTAGCGCGGACCGCTGTCGCAGGATGTGTGGGCATACTCACCTATCTCATCAATTTGCATTTCAACTTTAAAGTCGTCGGGCTCCACCACTAATGAGATTATTCATCCCAATGTATATCCCCGACTACATAGCTCACTCTCAGGCTATACTTTATACGAAGATAGTATGACAATGCTTTCAAATCGATACGAGGAGCACCGGCCATGGGGTTCTTTTGACCTTCTAACGGAAGACGAGCTCACTACGGTCAAATTTCTGAATGTTCTTCCACTCATGCGACTTTCTGACCAAAGACATGCAAAGCGAAGTGAGTACTGGATTGTGCTTGAAGGCGCCGGCTCAGTCATACTTAATGGTGAAGAGAAGCCAGTATCGCAAGGTGACGAAGTAGAGGTTCCTGTCGGCATGTGGCATCGCCTCGTAGGGGGAGAAAAGGGCATGCGCGTGCTTGAAATATCATTTGGCACTTTTGAGGAAGACGATATCGAACGCAGAGACGACGATTTCGGAAGAAAATAGCAATGGACGCTAGCTCATTTATCCTCCTTGCGATTCTCGTTGGGGCGCTCGCAGCTACATTTCTTTTTGTCTATGGAGTGTTAGTCCTTGTGTTTGGCGGACTGGTAAAGCGTCTGAGTCGGAAATGGTTTACCAAAAGAAAGAAAAGTACTCCCACCAAACTTCCTCATCCACTCACCCTCTCTCGAACGCGCAGTAATCCTATTTTGAAGCAAGGTGCGTACGAATGGGAGAAAGAAGCAGTACTTAACCCCGCCGCCTTTGAGGCTCACGACCGGACCCACCTTTTTTATCGCGCGGTAGGTAGTGATGGAGTGTCGCGCCTTGGGTATGCTTCTTCGGCAGATGGAATGCAATTTGATGAGCGCCTCCCCTATCCGGTATATGCTGCGTTTGATCCTCGGGGTACTGGCCGGAAATATCGTTATGACCCTGTACGATATCCTTCGGGCGGAAGCTGGGGCGGCACGGAAGATCCTCGCGCGGTGGTTATCGATACACGGGTGTATGTAACCTTCAATATGTTTGATGGTTGGGACTTTATGCGTGTTGCTGTTATATCTCTCGGGATCGATGATCTTTTAAAAAAACGTTGGAACTGGACGACGCCGAAATTCCTCTCCAAAGACGGCGAGCGACACAAAAACTGGGTGTTATTCCCTGAAAAAATTGGCGGGAAGTTCGCATTCTTGCACAATCTGCATGGCACACACCCAGACCGAGTGCGCATCGGTTACACCGACGATTTTGGTAGATTCGACCCGGCCACTGTTGATAGTCCTGACCCAAATGCGTTACCGAGTCAGCCGCGTAGTTGGCACCAGCGAATGAGAAGCGCTGGCCCTCCGCCCATAAAGACCGTATTCGGATGGCTTCTCTTTTATCACGCGACCGATCATGAATCACACCGTTATAAAATGGGTGCGATGCTTCTTGATAGCGAGGATCCTGAAAAGATACTTGCGCGCGCACCCTCGCCAATTTTGGTTCCTGATGCCTCGTATGAAAACGAAGGAAAGCCCGGCATTATTTATGCGTGTGGTGCAACCGTTACCAACGGACTTTTGCGCATATATTATGGAGGGGGCGACCGCGTCGTCTGCACCGCCACCGCGCACTTGAGCTCTTTTGCGCAGAGCCTATTACACAATAGAACGCCTCAACTTCGCACCACCTAGATCATGCTTACGGTCACTCGCTCACCACATAATCCGCTCATCGTACCCACACGCGCACGTTCCTTTGAAGCGATGGGTGCCTTCAATCCCTCAATCGTTCGCCTCGATACTACTACCCATCTTTTCTACCGTGCTCTTGCGGAGCCAGACACATTATTGACGCCCGACCGCGGCTTCTCAACAATTGGATACGCAGCATCACAGGATGGCATTTCCTTCAATGAGCGTTCGATGGTCGTATCGCCTACCGAAACCTGGGAACAGTACGGCTGCGAAGATCCGCGTGCGACGTATTTTGAAGGTAAGTGGTATGTGTTTTATACCGCGCTGGGTGGATATCCCTTTGGTCCTGAAAATATTAAAGTAGCCGTCGTACTTGGTGACACGCCCGACTCACTTACCGAGAAACATTTAGTCACTCCCTTCAACGCTAAAGCTGCGACACTTTTCCCCGAGCGTATTGATGGAGATATTGTACTTCTCCTCACGGCGCATACGGACTTCACCGAAGACCACCCCCGTCCGACTATTGCTTTAGCTCGAGCAAAACATATGGAAGAGTTCTGGAGTGAAGATTTTTGGAACACCTGGCACAACGAGCTTGCGACCCATGCACTTCCGGATGTGCGACGCGCTGATACGGAACATATAGAGATTGCAGCTAATCCTATTTTGACTGAAAAGGGCTGGCTTCTGGTGTATTCGCATATTCAAGATTATTACGATGAGCCGCGTCGTATATTCGGCGTCGAAGCGCTCCTACTTGAACGAGAAAACCCATGCACCATTCTCGCAAAAACCCGCTATCCGTTTATGGTGCCTGAAGAATCCTACGAACGGTATGGCATTGTACAAAATGTCGTATTTCCTACTGGCGTTGCACTAGAGGGCGACACGCTCTCCGTATACTACGGCGCGGCAGACATGACGTGCGCACTTGCCACCCTATCCCTTACTGATCTTCTCGAAAGCATGGATGAAGAGAAGCGATGTATGTTTCTCACGCGCGCGAAAGAAAATCCGATTCTTGAGCCTATAGCCAAAAACGGTTGGGAATCCCGGGCAGTATTTAATGCTGCTGCTGTAGATCTCGCAGGGTCGGTGCATCTCCTCTATCGCGCAATGGGTGAAGACAACACGTCGGTGATGGGCTACGCGCGTCTTGAAGATGGCATTCATGTGTCTGAGCGCCTCAGCGAGCCCGTATATGTTCCGCGTGAAGAATTTGAAATGAAAAAAGGCACGCCCACCGGAAATTCGGGCTGTGAAGACCCACGCCTCATGATTATTGGCGACCGAGTGCATGTCTGTTATACGGCGTACGACGGCGTACGCGAACCGTTTGGGGCATATGCATCTATTTCTATAGAAGATTTCCTCGCTCATCGCTTTCAGAACTGGTCGGAGCCTATTCCTCTCACGCCACCGAATGTGAGCGATAAAGACCTGTGCTTTTTCCCAGAATCTATCAATGGGAGGTATGTCGTCATCCATCGGCTCGATCCAAATATCTGCCTTGATGAGATAGACTCCCTCCCCCCAACCACACCAGTGAACCGCTGCATTGAGCTCATGGGGCCACGCGCAGGTATGTGGGATGATCAAAAAATAGGTGCGGCATGCCCTCCTATCCGCGTAGCCGAGGGATGGCTCTTTATGTACCATGGCGTCTCACGCGACAAAATATATCGACTGGGCGCCGCCCTACTCAACGATACGGGCACCGAAGTGCTTGCGCGCACCGTCGCACCCATTCTCGAGCCAGTACTCGGTTGGGAAAAGATAGGCCAGATAGGTAACGTGGTCTTTTCATGCGGTGCGGTGGTGCGCGAAGATACGCTCTTTGTGTATTATGGCGGCGCCGATACGGCGATTGGCGTAGCGACGATCTCGCTTTCTAAACTTATGAAGATCCTCCTTCCATCACTATGACGCCGCGCGTGGTGATGTTCGATATTGACCAGACACTTGCCGAAAGCAAACAGGCCATAGTGCCTTCGATGGCGAAACTGCTTTCCAATCTGTTGGCGCATGCGTACGTGGGTATCATCTCTGGCGGCAAGCTTGAACAATTCATCACTCAGATTGTGACGCGCCTCCCAGAGACCACCGATCTTTCACGTCTCTATCTATTACCCACCTCAGGGGCTGCGCTTTATATCCATACCGACGCAGCGTGGCAGGCGGTCTATGAAGAAAATCTTACTCCCGACGAAGCAAGCCGTATTACGACTGCTATTGAGGAAGCGATTGAAGAAACCGGAATACTCGATCTTTCTATCCCCTCCTATGGCGAGCGTATCGAATTTCGTGGGGCGCAGGTTACGCTTTCGGCGCTTGGGCAAGATACGCCGCTCGCGCTCAAAAGTGCATGGGATCCCGATCAAAAGAAACGTTCAGAGCTACGCGCAGTACTGATTGCAAAGCTGCCACACTATGACGTAAAAATCGGCGGAACTAATTCTATAGACATCACAAAGCACGGAATCAATAAAGCGTATGGCGTCCGGAAACTTTCAGAGATGCTACTCATCCCGATCGAAGAAATGCTGTACATCGGCGACGCACTCTATCCTGGCGGGAACGATGAGGTCGTAAAAGAAACAGGCATTCGTACCCACGCAGTTGCAAACCCGGCTGAAACCGAAACATACATCACTCATCTGTTGGAATCCACTACATGAAACATTTTTACTTCTGTCGGCCATTTCAGCGCTACTGCTCGCAAAACTTCTGTTTGAGATTCCGGAAATTACTGCCGGTGATATCGTCGCGTTTGTCGCCACCGCATCGTATTCGTCGCTTCGCCTCAGAAAGAACGAGCGAGGGGTATAATTGACGCAATGATAGTACCAGGACTTAAAGAAGCCATAGTGTCGCGCATTGAAGGCGAAGTCGCAGACGATGCACTGACACTTGAAACAATGAGTCGCGACACGAGCGTCTTTCAAGTAATGCCTGAGCTGGTGGTGTATCCAAAGAATACGCACGATGTTTCAGAACTCGTAAAAGCCGTTAGCGAAGCCAAGGCGGCTGGTGTTTCTGCTTCGATTACCGCGCGTTCCGCCGGCACCGACATGTCAGGAGGTCCGCTGACTAATTCCATCGTCGCGGTATTCACGAAGCATATGAATAGAGTCCTTGAGGTGCAAGACGGGTCTGCAACAGCCGAACCGGGCGTGTTCTATCGAGATTTTGAAAAAGAGACCCGCAAAGTGCATAACCAGCTTCTTCCCTCGTACCCAGCATCGCGCGAGCTCGCGGCACTCGGCGGTATCGTTAATAATGATTCCGGCGGCGAACGCACACTTGAATACGGAAAGACGCGGGATTATGTGGAAGAGCTTGAGGTGGTGCTCGCTGACGGCACGATTACCACCGTCAAAGCACTTACTGCTTCCGAGCTCGCGCAAAAAAAAGCACTCCCGGGACTTGAGGGCTCCATATATCGAAACATGGGCGCGCTTATTACGGAAAATCTGGACCGCATTAATTCTGCGAAGCCGAAAGTCTCTAAGAATTCCGCCGGCTATGCGCTTTGGGATGTTATTGATAGCGCGCAGGGCACGTTCAATCTCGCAAAACTCATTACGGGAGCGCAGGGCACGCTCGCTCTCACCACAAAAATTAAACTGCGGCTCGTACGGGAACAAGGGTACCGGGCCATGCTCGTGATTTTCCTCAAGAATATCAATCACTTGCCCGAGGTCGTCCATACCGTTCTTCCCTTCAATCCTGAGTCGTTCGAATCCTATGACGATCAGACTTTTTCCCTCGCGCTTAAATTCCTTCCGCAGATGCTTTCACAAATGGGCATCGCTCGCGCACTCCGCCTTGGCTTCTCGTTTCTACCTGAAGTGGGTATGGCTCTTGGGGGCGGCATCCCGAAGCTTGTCCTTATGGCGGAGTTCTCTGAAGACACGCATGCGGCTGCACTCAAAAAAGCTGAGGAGGCAATGGCCGCTCTTTCACATCTCAAGCTACCCATGAGCATTAAGCGAAATGAAGCGGCTGCAGAAAAGTATTGGGTCGTGCGCAGAGAATCATTTGCCCTTCTGCGCAAGAACTCTCATGGCCTCTATGCTTCGCCCTTTATCGATGATTTTGTTGTGCCAGTCGATACCTATCCGACATTCTTGCCTGAACTAAACGCGCTCCTTAAAGAGTACAAGGACAAATTTATCTACACTATTGCTGGCCATATCGGTAATGGTAACTTCCATATCATTCCGCTCATGGATTTGAGCAAGCCCGAGGTGCGCGCGGTTATACTCGAGCTTGGCCCAAAAGTGTACGATCTCGTTATAAAAAACGGAGGTACGACGACGGGAGAACACAATGATGGAATCATACGAACACCCTATCTTCCTATGCTGTTTGGTGATGAGATGGTAGCGCTTTTCGCTCAGACAAAAAGCATTTTTGATCCTATAAACATATTCAATCCGGGGAAAAAAGTCGGCGGTACCTTTGCCATGATCGAACGTTCACTACTCAAAAAAGTGTAACGTTGCGTGATAGAGTATTTTAATGGATGAGGAATTCAGGGCGCACGAGGCGCTCGTGAAGCAGTTGAATGACGTTGTGCTCCGTGCCGAGTACGCCGCGCCGTACGATAATTACAAGGTAGGAAGAGTTGCTGGCTTTCTTGGCGCAGTTCTCATACTTTTAGGCGACCTCGTATATGGTAGCAAGCCCTCGTATGCAAAATTTAAAGCAATCGAAGTGATTGCACGTATTCCTTACCAGTCATGGGAGGTAGCTACCTATACGCTTCTTACGGCGCTCTATAGGAACGAGAGACGCGCAATCGAGCTCGCGAAGACAAGCACCTTCAGTCGCATGGCCCAGGATACCGAAACCATGCATGTCGTGGTGATTTCACAGATTGTGTGCAGATTAAAAGAGCAGAGTTTTTTTAAACACACACTCGTGCCGCTCGTTTTTTCTTTCCTCTACTTCTGGACACTCTATGTGCTGTATATGATTTCAAAAAAAGCATCCCTTGAGTTGAATTATGTATTTGAAAACCACGCCTATGAGCAATATTCAGAATTCTTGTTGTTACGTGGCCACGAACTCAAGCACCGTATGTGTGAATCAGAATTTCTTGCCTTTTACGGCCGTGAGGTTTTAACGGAATACGACCTTTTCGAATCAATACGAAACGACGAGCTCATCCATCGAAATCGCTCTATTCGTGAGTTTGAGATGCGCTGTAGTTAGGGTACATCCTCTAATCCCCACCTGGGTCCTGTGGGTCTTGCTGTTTTATGAACTTTGTAGCATAGTGACCGTAACTCGCAGGTGAGCGAAGCTTCGCGCGGCCATGGCCCCACCAAGTGTTCAGTATCGGCGAGGTTATACGTATTTTTTCTAGCCACATGGCATCAAACAAGCTCTATGTCGGCGGTATTCCGTACCGTACGACCGAGGATGAACTCCGCACCACTTTCGAAGAAGCTGGTACGGTGACTTCCGTTAGTATTATCAGTGATCGCATGACCGGCCGCTCGCGCGGATTCGGTTTCGTCGAGATGGCAGACGAGGCTCAGGCTCAGGCTGCTATCGACCGTTGGGACGGCAAAGAATTCGATGGGCGCATGCTCTCGGTTTCTATGGCGCGTCCAC